>JGI10216J12902_100261796_pt1 | contig 12328 bp, 11 predicted proteins | sample KanNatreferecore_FD_12902 | JGI IMG/M metagenome (IMG submission 12902)
CCAGCTGCCGCACCAGGCCGAGGCGTCCCCGCTCGCCGCCGCTGAGGGCATCGAGCGGACGCCGCCGCGCCTCGTCGGGATCGAAGCCGAGCCCGTGCAGCACGGCATCGACCCGCGCGGCGAGGCTGTAGCCGTCCTCCCGCTGAAAGCGCTCGAGGTCGCGGTCGTAGCGGGCCAGCGCCTGTTCGGTGACCCGGTCTCCCGCCTCCGCGAGAGCGATGGCCTGCTCCGCGAGCGAGCGCTCCAGGTCCAGCAGAGAGCGGAACGGGCCGGCGGCCGCCTCCCACACGGTGGCGGCGTTCGCGAACTCCCGCTGCTGGTCCATGAGCGAGATCCGCAGACCGCCGGCCCGCGCCACCGTTCCCGAGGCCGGTACGAGCTCGCCGGTGACCAGCCGGAACAGGGTCGTCTTCCCCGCACCGTTGCGGCCGATGATGCCCCAGCGCTCGCCGCGGGCGACGGTGAAGGTCACGTCCTCGAGCAACCGGGTGGCGCCGAAATCGACCCGCACACCGGCGAAGGTGAGCTGGGTCAACGGCCGGTCCACTCTCGCCAGGTGGATTCGGCGTCGCCGATGGTGAGCCGATGCTGTTGCCGCACCAGCGGCATGCGCAGGAGGAGCGGCTCCTCTGCCAGCCGGTCGAGCCAGCGCTCCTCGCTCAGCTGCGCGGCCCCCAGGCCGAGATCGGCGAAGCGGCGCGAGGCGCGATCCACCATCGCCGGCACGCCGAACTTCTGGGCGAAGCGCCGGAGCTCGCCTGGAGCGGCGGCCCGCTCCTGAAGGTCGACGAAGTGAGTCTTGATGCGTCGCTCGGCGAAGAAGCGAAGGGCCTTGCGGGTCTCCGGGTTCTTGCGCGTGCCGAAGATCTGGACTTCCATGGCGGGCAATCTATACCGCCCCCGGAGGCACCAGAGTGCAGAGGAGCACGTCGGGATCCGCGTTCAGACGGATGGGCAGGAGAGCGCAGCCGATGCCGGTGCTCACGATCAGGGTGCGTCCGCCGGGAAGCTCGAACCGTCCCCTGGCGTATCGCCGGGACAGCGGGCCATTGGGCAGCACGATGGGGCGGCCCCCCGGCAGCGCGATCTGGCCGCCATGAGTGTGCCCGCACAGGGCGAGCTGGAATCGGTGGTCGCCTATATCCAGGAGGCCGGAGGGGGAATGCATCAGGACGATCCGACATTCGCCGGCGCTCGAGAGCGCGGCGTCGGCGTCGGGACTCCCGCTCCAGTGATCGTCCAGCCCGCAGATCCAGACGCGCTCGAAAGGCGGGGCCAGCTGCACGTTGCGACTGAGGAGAACCTCGATCCCCAGGCTCTCGAGGTGCCCACGGATCTGGTCCGGCCCCGCCACCCAGTCGTGATTCCCCAGCACCGCATAGCAGGGCGCGACCCCGGCGAGGCTCCGCAGGTCCCCGGTGATCTCGTCGATGGCCTGGGGCTCGAAGTTGACGAAGTCCCCGCCCAGAAGCACCACATCAGGCCGACTCGCGACGATGGCTCGGCAGGCCGCCGCGACCACCTGCGGGTCGGTAGTGGGGCCGGCATGAAAGTCCGAGGCGAAGGCGATTCTGAGGGCCCGTCCCTGCGGAATGGCCGAGGTCTCGACCGTGTGCGCCGAGACCTTGACCTCCGGCCGCATGCCCACGGCCCTGGCGAGTCGTACCGCCCAGCCTCCGCGATACAGCAGGCTTTCCAGGCGGCGCACCGTCTGAAACCAGGGCGAAGGCTGAGGCGAGGCCGGGGGCGATTCCATCATCGAGGTATCTAGTGTAACTCGGCGCGCTCGGGGCATGCCGATTGTTGCGGCAACCCTGCCACATGGGACGCGCTGAGAGCACGCAAGTGACAGGGAGAGAAAGGGATAGCTCGGGCCTGCGGCTTGCTGTGCAACGTCCCGCCTATGCATCTGATATAGCAGTTGGTCGTCATGACCCAGTTGCAGGCACTCAGGTATCTGCACCACGTGGGGCTGCGCGGCAGTGGGGGCTCGGCCTCTAGGCCTCGCCGCGCGCTCCTGCTCTCCTGGGTTCCGGACGGTATACCACCCGCCAACTCGCGTTCCACTAACGCACGCTCGACTTGCTCGATCTGCACCTTCTGGAGGCTGTACTGTGGCGCTGCACCCCCTGAGTCTCGACCCTGCAACCCTGGTGCGAGCCTTTACCATGGCAGCGGGAGTCCTGGGTTCGATCAGAATAGACCCGGGCAGTCCGGTCCGGGCTGCTTCCCCCGATCTCGGGGCTCCCCTCCAACTCGAACCGATGCAGTGCTGCATCTGTGGCCATGAGGACGCATTGCCGGTCGGCGTCGGCAGCGATTTCGAATACCGCTCGAGTCCCGACCAGTTCCTGGCCATGCGCTGCCGTAGCTGTGGGCTGGTCTACCTGAAGCTGCGGCCGGCGATGTCGGAGCTGGACCGCATCTACCCGCCCACCTACCACGCCTTCGACTTCACCGCCGAGAAGTTCGGGCTGGCGCACCGTGTCCGCAGGCGCCTGGAGGCCCGTCGGCTGCTGCGGTGGTGTCGTGACCTCGACCATGGCGCGAGAATTCTCGACGTGGGCTGCGGCGACGGCTTCCACCTGAAGCTCCTCGCGGAGTTCGGGTCGCCCGACTGGGCGCTGGAGGGGGTCGACGCGAGCGAGAGAGCCGTCCGCGCCGCCCGGGCGCGCAATCTCACCGTGCACCTCGGTACCATCCAGCAGCTCTCCCTCCCTGCGGACAGCTACGATCTCGCGCTCCTGATCGCCACCATCGAGCACGTGGATGACCCTGCGGGTGTTCTGCGGGCGGTGCACCGGATCCTCCGTCCAGGAGGGCGGGCCCTGATCGTCACCGACAACACCGACACGCCGAGCTTCCGGATGTTCGCCGGCCGCCACTGGGGCGGCTACCACTTTCCCCGGCACTGGAACCTCTTCAACCCGCGCAACCTCCGCAGGCTGGCGACCGATCAAGGCTTCCTGGTGGACCATCTCGCGACCATAGTGACACCGGTGAACTGGACCTACTCGATTCACAACTTCCTGGTCGATTACGGGGCGCCGACCTGGCTCATCAACCGCTTCACGCTCGCCTCACCCACCAGCCTGGGCGTGTTCACCCTGCTGGATGCCGGCCTTCAGGCCTTCGGTCGGGGCGGGCTGCTGCAGGCCATCGTCCGGAAGCCGAGGGACGCATGACCCGCCATCGGAAACCGGTCGCCATCCTCGGCGCCGGAATCGCCGGCGTCACCGCCGCTGCCGCGTTACGTCGCCGGGGCGTGCCGGTGCGGCTGTACGAGGCCGGCCGGCAGATCGCGGGCATGGCGGCCTCGTACAAGGACGCGAAGGGCTTCAGCAACGACTTCGGCGCCCACTTCATCACCAATCGCCTGGCCGCCGCGATTGGCGTCGGCGCCGCATGCAGGGATGTCGGCCACTATGGCGAGGCCGTCCTGCTCCGGGGGCGCAGCTATGGGTATCCGTTCGGGCTTCTGCGCAATCCTCGCATGGCCCTGAGCGGGTTGCGGTCGAAACTGAAGGGCGGTCGGGCGGTGCCAACGTCCGCGGCGCATTACTTTCGGACCCACTACGGCTCCGCCCTGGCCGACCGGATCGCCATTCCCTTGATCGAGGCCTGGTCCGGGGCGAAGGCCGAGTCTCTGGCCTCGGCCGCCGTGAGCGAAAAGCTTCAGAACGGCACCCTGCGCTCCATTCAGTTGGCGCTGGCCGGGCGAATGACCGGGCGCGCCGTGGCCAACGGGTACAGTCACGAGATGCCGGAGCACATGAACGTCTGGCATGTGTATCCGGAGGGCGGGGTGAGCATCCTGGTCCAGCGACTGGCTCAAGGGCTGGAGGACGTCATCCGGCTCGAGTCGCCCGTCCAAGGCATTGTGGTGGAGGACGGGCGGGTGGTCGCCGTGCAGGTTGCCGATCGGCTGGAGGAGTGCTCCGCCGCGGTGAGCACGGCTCCCTGCAACGTGCTGCCCAAGTTGCTTCGTGGTTGGGATGGTCTGAGTCATCTCACCAACTTCCGCTTCCGGCCCATGGTGTTCGTCAATCTCCGACTCCGAGGCCGCGGGCTCCTGCCGGATACCGTTCTGTGGACGCCCGAGTCCGAGTTCCCGTTCTTCCGCTTGACCGAGACCACCATCTCGATGCCCTGGCTCGCACCGCCCGGAAAATCGGTGCTTACGGTGGACTTCGGCTGCGAGAAGAGCGAGCCGGTGTGGAGCATGACGGACGAAGCGCTCACGGAGCATTGCCTCGACCATCTGACGCCGATCATTCGGGACGTTCGGCTCCGCTACCTGGGCGTTCAGATCCTGCGAACGCCGATCGCCTATCCGGTGTATCTGAACGAGTACGAGGAGAGCCGGCAGCTTTTCCGGGACTCGACCGGGGTCAAGGGTCTCTATTCCATCGGCCGCAACGGCGAGTTCGCGCATATCCTGATGGAGGATGTGTACTGGCGCACGCTGGCGAAGGTCCGTCGGATCACGCAAGAGTTCGAGGCCGCTGCCTGATGAACGGCAACGGCAACGGCAAGAGCAACGGTCGCCGCACGCGCGGCCTGTTCGGCACCGTCCGCCTGGGTCCGCACGTCCTGCCCAATCGGATCGTGATGGCCCCGATGACCCGCCGTCGGGCCGACGAGAACGGGGTGCCGGGCCCGCTGACGGCGACTTACTACGCCCAACGCGCCAGCGCCGGCCTGATCGTCTCCGAGGCGGCCCATGTGTCGCCGGAGGGCATGGGTCCCCCCGGCTCCCCCGGCATGTGCACCGAAGACCAGGCTGCCGGCTGGCACACCGTCACCCGAGCGGTACACGCGGCGGGCGGCAGGATCTTTCTCCAGCTCTGGCACGTCGGGCGCATCTCGCACCCGAGCCTGCAGCCGGGGGGGCGGTTGCCGGTCGCGCCGTCCGCCATACGGGCCGCGGGAGAGGTGATCACTCCTGTCGGAAGGCAGGAGCTGGTGACGCCGAGGGTCCTGAGCGAGCAGGAGATCGGGGAGGTCCTCGACGCCTTTGGGCGAGCCGCTCGGCTGGCGTACGAGGCCGAGTTCGACGGCGTGGACATTCACGCGGCCAACGGCTACCTGATCGACCAGTTTCTCCGTGACGGCGCGAACCAGAGGACGGATGGGTATGGCGGCTCCCCGGGCAACCGCGCTCGATTACTGCTCGAGATCGTGCAGGCCGTCGGCGTGGTCTGGGGGCCGGAACGAGTGGGAGTCCGCGTGTCTCCGCTCGACAGCCACTTTGGGATGTCCGACAGCGACCCGTTCGGCACCTTCGCGCACCTGGCCACGGCGCTGGGACAGCTGGGAGTGGGATACCTGCACGTAGTCGAACACGGCGTCGGACACCCCCGGAGCACCCCGACGGGCCTCCGGATGCTGCAGGAGCTGCGGCGCGCGTTCCCTGGTTTGCTGGTGGTGGACGGCGGCACGGACCGTGGGTCCGCGCAGCGGGCGCTCACAGGTGCGGCCGCGGATCTGGTGGCGCTGGCCACGCCGTTCATCGCCAACCCGGATCTGGTGGATCGGTTGGCGCGGGGCCTCCCCTTGACGGCCGCGGATCCGACGACGTTCTACATCGGCGGGGAGCGTGGCTACGTCGATTACCCCTGCTCAGTGCGTCGGGTCACCCGGGGCGAGCGGTCCAAACTCTGAGTCCCCCTCGCCAAGGCGATCCGGCAACGAGCCCGAGAGCCTCGAGCCCGACGCACGCGGCTCCAGACGCGTGGGACGATTTCTGGGACCGCGTGACTGACGACCAACGCCTTCTGAAGGAGGACGCGGTCGAATGTGTCGCAAGCCTTCGTGAGCTGGTCCCGATCTCAGCGAGCACGCGCGTGCTCGACTTCGGCTGCGGGTGGGGAAACGTCGCCCGCTTGCTCGCCCCCGAAGTGGGAGAGCTTTTCCTATGGGACGACGCCCCGCGCATGCGGCTCCTGGCCCTGGAGGCCACCACCGGCCGGCCGAACGTGAGATTGCTCGATCTCACCACCCCCGTGGAGGGGACCGAAGGGCGTTTCGACCTGATTCTCGCCAACAGCGTGGGCCAATTCATGACGGCGGACGAGCTGCGCGGCTGGTTGCGGCGGTGGCGCGGGATGCTGGCTCCTGACGGCCGGCTGGTGCTCTCCGATCTGGTACCTCCGGACTATCCCGCCCTGGCCGATCTCCTGACGCTCTTCCGGTTCAGCGCCTCGAAGGGTTTTCTGTTCCGGGCCCTGTGGGACGCCGCCAGAGTGATGCCGCTCTACTGGCGGACCCGGAACGCGCGACCGCTGCTCCGGACCTCGCGGCAGGAGCTGGCGACCTGGGGTCTCGAGGCGGGGCTCACCGCCCCCGACTTCCCGCCCAACCTGACCTGCTTCAAGCAGCGGATCACGGCCGTGTACCGGCGCGCGGACGGGAGGAGCCGGTGAGCTCCCACGCCGACGAACGGCGTGGCGCCGGTTTCGGCATTGCGGTAGCTTCGCAGCGCCAAAGGCACCCTGGCCCCCACACACCAACCTCGCCTGGAGAAGTGATCTTGCCGCAGCACCGATTCCGCGAAGTCGTCCCCTCCGATCCGCAGGCTGCGGCCTGGGCTGCTCGGCTGCATCGCGAGCTGTTCCGCGACATCGGCCTGATCGCGCAGCTCGGCCTACGGCTGCTCGAGCGCTTCGCGTACACGGCCCTCATACGCGACGGCCTGATGAAGGCGACCGTCTTCGAAGTGGACGGCGAGCCCGCGGGTCTCGCGGCGTACACGACCGACTCGAAAGCCCTCCACTCGGCGGCGATGAGGTATCCCGGCCTGCTCCTGCGGGAGACTCTCGTCTCGCTGGTGCTCGACCCCCGGATCCTTGCGGGGGTGCCGGGGGCCATGCGTCTCCTCCTGCATCGTAAGCGCGAGCAGGTCGAGGGGGACGCGCCGGTGGCGGAGATGCTGGCGTTGGGAGTGCTACCGAAGTTCCGAACCCCCGAGTTCATCCGCGGCAGCGGGTTGCGGATCGGAGATCTCCTGCTGGGGCACGCGCTGGCCGGGTTCAGACGGGCCGGGCTCCGGGAGGCCCGCGGCGTGGTGCTCGCCGACAATCGGCCCGCGCTCATGTTCTTCCGGATGCGGGCATCCCGCGTCGAGCCTTACGCCAATGCCGACAAGCCCTCGTACCAGGTCTGGTTCGACGTCGACAAGACGCCGGACGCGCAGTAGACCTCGAGACGGAGACGATCGGGTGCCGTTGGCCACGTGTGCCGCGATGGACCGTTCGGTCGCGCTGATGCTGTGGGAAACCGCCGAGCGGGCCGGAGAGCGTCCGGCCGTCGTGGAGCGCGCGGGCTCGACGGATTACCGGGCGCTGCGAGACCGGGCGGGGGCCATCGCCGAGCACCTGCGCGGCCTCGGGGTCCGGCCCGACGAGCGTGTCGCCATCTTCCTCGAGCGCGGAGCCGACGCAGCGGCGGCGTTCTTCGGCGCGTCCGCGGCTGGCGCCATCGCGGTCATCGTCAACGAATCGCTTCGCGCCCGGCAGATCGAGCACATCGTCCAGCATGCCGGCGCCCGCGTGCTGCTGACCTCCGCCGACCTCCTGGCCCGCCAGCCTCGCGCGCCGCAGATCCAGGCGCAATCCGTCCTGGTGAGCGACGTCCCCGCCCCCGCGAGCTTCACGCCGGTTCGCCGGGTCGGGGGTGACGTCGCCCAGATCATCTATACCTCGGGCTCGACCGGGCAGCCCAAGGGCGTCACCATCACCCACGGCAACCTCTGGGCGGGCGCGCGGTCGGTCTCCACCTATCTCGGGATCGGTGCCGACGACCGTCTGGCGAGCCTGCTCCCGTTCAGCTTCGACTACGGCTTCAATCAACTGCTCTGCGCGGTAGGCAACGGGGCGGCCCTGATCGTCGAGCGCTCTCCGGTGCCGCAGCAGATCGTGGGGGCCCTGCGCACCCTGGAAGCGACGGTGCTCGCCGCGGTGCCGCCGCTCTGGCTCCAGCTCCTCGCCACCGAATCCTTCCGTAGCCGCCCGCTGGAGCGGCTCCGGGTGATGACCAACAGTGGCGGGCGACTGCCGGTGGAAGCGGTCCGCGCGCTGCGGACTGCGCATCCTTCCGCCAGGCTGTTCCTGATGTACGGGCTGACGGAGGCCTTCCGGAGCACGTATCTGCCGCCGGAGGAGGTGGACCGGCATCCCGATGCGATCGGCGACGCCATCCCGGGGGCCGAGATCTTGGTGGTCCGGGAGGACGGCAGCGCCTGCGACATCGGCGAAGTGGGCGAGCTCGTGCACCGCGGGCCGACGGTCGCGCTGGGGTACTGGAACGATCCGGAGACCACGGCCCGGATCTTCCGCCCCAACCCGCTTCGAGCCGGCGGGACCCCCGACGCCGAGCGGGTGGTCTTCTCCGGGGACCTGGTCAAGCGGGAGCAGGACGGCTGGCTGTACTACGTCGCCCGTCGGGACCGGATGATCAAGACCCTGGGCTACCGCGTGAGCCCCGACGAAGTCGCGGAAGCGCTCTACGCATCGGGCCAGGTGGTGGAAGGCATCGTGGGCTCGGAGCCGGATCCGGAGCGAGGCGAGCGGATCGTCGCCTATGTGGTGTTGAGGCCGGAGGGGACGCTCGAACGGTTGGATGAGTTCTGCCGGGCGGAGCTGCCCCGCTACATGCAGCCGAGCCGGATCGAGGTGCGCTCGGAGCTGCCCCGGACGAGCAGCGGCAAGCACGACCTCCGAGCCACCCGCGGCGCGTGATCCCGGCAACCCTGGAGGCGCTGGTTCGCCCCCTGGAGGAGTTCGAGGCGATCCGCCGGCGTGCCGTGCGCCTGGGCGATCGTCTCTGTGATCTCTCCTACGCCAATCCCTACGAGGGGGTGGTCACCAGCGTCCGTGAGGTGCTGCGCCGCGCACTCGACCGGGAGCGCCTGCTCGACCTGCAGTACACGCCCTTCGGCGGACAGACCCTCACCCGGCGCGCGGTGGCCGACGACCTGACGGCCCGCCAGGGCCTGGAGTTCACCTATCGGGACGTCGTGCTCACGCCGGGCGCGATGGCGGCACTGCATCTCGCGTTGCGGGCGACCGGCGAGCCCGGCGACGAAGTCGTCATCCCGGTTCCCTGCTGGCTCGATTATCCGCTCTACGCCGCCGCGCTCGGCCTGAGGCCCGTCCTGGTGCCACTCGGTGCGCCGGAGTTCCAGCTCGACGTCGGCGCTGTCGAGCGGGCGCTGGGACCGCGCACCGCGGCGGTCCTGGTGAGCAATCCTTCGAACCCCGCCGGCCGCAGCTATCCCGCGCCCGTGTTCCGGGCGCTGGGGGAGGCGCTGGAGCGAGCCGAGCGCGGGAGCGGCCGGCGCATCACGCTGATCGCGGACGAGACCCATCGGGACTTCACGCTTGCCGGTGTCCACGTCCCGGCTGCGACGCTGATCCCGCGGACGCTCACGGTGTACTCGTTCGGTAAATACCATTTCATCCAGGGCCAGAGGATCGGCTACGTCGCCGTGTCGCCCGGGCATCCCGAGCGCGAGGCGTTGGCCACCGAGCTGGCGCGGTGGGCCCGCATTCTCGGAGTCTGCACGCCCACCGCGTTGATGCAGGCGGCCGTGCCGGAGCTCCTCGCCCTGCACCACGACCTCGGGCCGGTGGAGCATTGGCGGCGGGCGCTCACCGACGCGCTCCGCGGGGCGGGCTACACCGTGACCCCGGCCGACGCCACGCTGTTCGTCTACGTCGCCACGCCGGGCGGCATGCCCGACGTCGAGTTCGTCCGCCGCCTGGCGGAGGCGGGCACTCTGGCCTTGCCGGCATCGGTCTTCCACCACCAGGGCCATTTTCGGCTCGCGCTCACGGGCGGAGCCCGGATGCTGGAGGGCGGCATCCGTGCCCTGCAGCGACTCGCCGCCGCATGAGCCGGGTGACGCTGCTTGGGCGACTCGATCCCAACTTCGGCTGGGCGGGCGGCGCGCTCCGGCAATCCGCGGCATGCGACGGGGGCCCCCCGGCCGACCTCCGGGGCGCGTTTGCCTGCGTCACGACCGAGCCCCCGCGCGCCTGCATCGCGCGCGACCCGCTGGGACTCAACAAGCTCTTTTGGGCGCCGGACGGCGGCGGCCTGCTGCTCTCGGCCCGGCCCTGGAGATTGATCGAGGCGGGGGTGCCCTTCGAGGCGATCCAGGCGGTGCCGGGCGGCTCCGCGGTCGATCCCTTCACCGGCGCGGCGCGAGCGATCGAGGCACCGGTCCGACGGCCACGGGAGGGAGACGAGGTCCTAGCGGTGGAGGCCGTGGCCCGCGAGCTCAAGGCCACCCTCGACGCCTACTGCACGGCGCTCCACCGCGCCCACCCCGGGGCGACCGCCTACGTCTGTCTCTCGGGCGGGCTCGACAGCACCGGCGTGCTGATGCTGGCGCTGGAGCACTTCCGCGATGTGGTCCCCGTGAGCTTCGATCTCGCCCGGGAGGCGGGGCCGCCCAGCGCGGACCGGCTCACGGCGGAGCGCCTCGCGGAGCACGTGGGCCTTCCGCTCCTCCGGGTGACGCCGGACGCGGACGAGCTGCTCGCCGGCCTGGACGACGTGCTGCGCGAAGGCGTGGACTGGCGCGACTTCAACGTGCATGCGGCACTGGTGAACCACGCCCTGGGCCGGGCGATCGCCGGAGCGCGTGGCCGAGACCCCTGTCTGGTGCTCACCGGCGACCTGCCCAACGAGTACCTGGTGGATTATCACGCCGAGCAGCTGGGCGGCCGCACCTATTACGCGCTGCCGCGCCTCCCCGCGCACGCGCTGCAGCTGGCGCTGGTGCGAGGGCTCGATACCTCCCACCGCGAGGTGGGGCCACTCGGGGCCTGGGACCTGCCGGCCGTGCAGGTGTACGCTCCGGCCGTGGATCACTACCTGGCGCTGCCGGACGGGTTCCTCGGCGAATCCTCGCGCAAGGATCGCCTCAGCCGCCTGATGTTCGGCGAGCGCATTCCCGAATACGTGTACACCCGGCCGAAGACCCGCGCGCAGGTCGGCGACGCCGACGTCGGGCGCGGGGTGCTGGGGCTGTGTCTCGCCCGGGGAATCGATCAGCCGGCGCTCCGCCGCCGTTTCGCCGAGCTGCACAAGGTGGGAGATCCGGCCTCGCTGGACCGCTTCATCCGAGCCGGCCGCTATCGGTCGGCCCTGCCGCGCCTGACGGAGGCCGCATGACTGTCGCACAGATCGGAGATCGGCTCGAGGAGTTCGTCCGCACTCAGTTCCGGGTGAGCCCGAGCGACGCCCGATTCTCGCGATCTCAGCGGCTGTTCGACATGGGGTACATCGACTCGGTCGGGGTCGTGGAGTTGCTGGCCTTCCTTACCGAAGAGTTCAAGGTCACCCTGCCGGACGAGGCGCTGATGTCGGACGAGTTCTCCACCATCGATGGGATCGCCGCGATCGTCGGGCGGCTTCGGGCGGCGGTGTAGCGAAGGTCCGCACCACTGCGGCTTGTTGCAGCGACCCTGCCACAGCCATCTGCTGAACGCATGGCAAGTTCCTACGGCGTAGTAAGTTGAGCACGGCCTGGAGCTTGCACAGTCGACCCCTATCCTGCAGGCCCGGTTTCCAACTCACACGCCAGTCAGGCACGCGCCAGGTCATAGGCGCCTGTGACCGGTCGAACCCCGACGAGAGCTGCTCGTTCATGGATTTCGCAGCGGGCCCGACCGACTCGTCAGCCCCCTCCATCGCGGGAACCCGGATCTCCCGTGAGGGTGCCAACGGTGTGGGCCCACACGGGGTGGGCCCACACGGCCCAGGCTACGTGTGCACGGTCACGCTGGAGGACTACTTCCACGCGGCGCCGCTCCGCCCCTGGATCCGGACCGGGATCTGGCACCGGTTCGAGACCCGGCTCGAGGTGGGCACCCGGCGCAGCCTGGAACTGCTGGAGTCGTGCGGAGCCCGGGCCACGTACTTCGTGGGCGAGGAGCTCATCGACGGCTCCCCGGACCTGATCCGCGCGATCGCCACGGCCGGGCACGAGGTGGCGGTTCGGGGCGATCTCGAGGCCCAGCCCGGCGAGCGGAGTCCCGCGCAGACGCGGGAACAGGCGGCTCGGGCCCGGGACCGGCTGGAGCAGGTGGTCGGCCACCGGGTGTTCGGGTATCGGGCGGCAGGAGGCTGGCTGCGCGACGACGAGCTCTGGGTGCTCGATGTGCTGGCGGAAGCCGGCTACGCGTACGACTCCAGTATTCGGCCGATCCTGTTCTCGAACTCGATCCACGCTCTCGGAGGGCGGGATGGCGGAGTGCGCGAGCTCCCCATGGCTGCGGTCAGCCTGGCGGGGGCCGCCATGCCGATCGGTGGCGGCGCG
>JGI10216J12902_100768811_pt1 | contig 12327 bp, 13 predicted proteins | sample KanNatreferecore_FD_12902 | JGI IMG/M metagenome (IMG submission 12902)
AAGCATTTCGGCTCCGGCACAGTGCTTTTCGCGGCCGGTCAGCAATCCTCTGGGGTCTGGATCGTGCGGCAGGGTCAGATCGAGCTCGCGGTTGGCTCCGGTCGCCGCCGCGTGGTCGTCGACATCATGCGCCCCGGAGACGTCGACGGCGACATTGCCCTGCTGCTCGCCATGCCGCTGGCCTACACGGCGCGGGCACTGGGCGAATGCACCTGTCTATATCTCGATAGCCCCGCCTTCGAGCGCCTGCTGGCCACCCACCCCAACATCGCCCGCCGCTGGCTGTCCTCGGTCGCCCAACGCGTCTCCGCCGGACAGGACCGACTCGTCGCGATGCTCGGCCGAACACTGCCCGCCCAAGTCGCGTTGCTGCTGATCGATGAAGCCATCGACGGCTCTATCCCGCTTGCCCAGCGCACCCTGGCGGCCATGCTCGGTGTGCAGCGCCCCTCGCTCAACAAGATCCTGAAGGAGTTCGAGCGCGACGGACTGATCGCCATCTATTACGCGGGAATCGACATCAAGGACATCGACAAACTCAAGGCCAAAGCCCAATAACCGCCCGAAACTTGCTGCGGCAAGCGCCTGTCGAAAGAGACCAGTGCGATTCCGCAAGGTCACCGCGCCCGGATAGGAGACCCGCGCTACCAAGGGCTAGTGAATCTCTGAGCCAAAGACCGCCGATCTGCCTGGATCATTCACCACTGGTGCTCTTTTCGCGCCGCGAGGCCTCTTCTCGCGGATCGTTTCGCTTACCAGTTCGGCGACGCGCTGCGGGTTCTCTTCGGACAAGAAGTGGTGCCGGGGCCGAAGTTCTTTACTTCGAGGCCGGGCATTAGCGCCCTGAACCGTTCGAACTTGGCCTGCGAGGGCGGATAGTCTTCGGACACAATGACTCCCGGGCTCGGCATCAGCCACGTCACCGGCACCTTGAGGCCGCGCAGACGGTCCTGAATCTCCTCGATGAACTGCACGCTCGCCCTTGGCTTTCCGTGCAGTGGGTTGAGACGGACGAATTCCAGTTGCGCTCGGCGTGAACGGATGGTCGGCACGCAGTTGAGGTAGTACTGCATGCCGTCGCTGGTTATCGGGCAATGCTCCGGAATGACCTTTTTTGTCATGATGTTGAAGACCTGTACCGCGACGAAGCCGGCGGGCCCACGCATCAACCGGAAGGGCATGCGGAACTTGGGGTGGTAGTCGTCGGCGAACGTGAAGCTCCACAGGACGGGCCTGCGGCGTCAGCCTGATCGGCGTTCGCGGCAGCGATCGTGGTGACCTGCTTCTAGGCCTCCATCAAAGATATGCCTCAAGACGATGCGCGAACGGGTCGCGCACCGATGGTAATTACCGCAGCACACACGAAAACAGCTGCGGTGCTAGGGTTTCCGCCGAGCCAGATCTCCGTCCGGCCGAGCTGCACGTAGATGGACAGCGCGGCCACCGCAGCGACGATCGCTGCGATCATGGCCAACGCCCCGACGCGCATGACGGCGGCGGCAAGCATCAGAACCGACACGACGAGCAGCGCCAGTGCGGCGAGCATGTTGTAGTCACCCAGAAACAGCTGGAGGGGCGGGTAGCCGACGCCCTCGCCGCGCGGCGCGAGAAACTCGTCGCCCAGCGACTTGACACCGGCGACGATGCCGATGACCGCGAGCACCACACCCCATCCGAGGAGAAGCCGCCTCGCCACCGGTGCGGCGTTGCCGGTGGCGCGGGCGGCACGAACGGCGTCTACCGCGGCGTACTGCGCGCTCGGCCCGAGCAGCAGCACCAGGTGGATGCCGATCATCATCGCGTACGCCCACGGCCATTCGTTGGGCGCCTGGGCCACCGACATCCCGATCGCCAAAGATTGGCCGATACCGATCAACGCGGCGAGCCGAACGAACGTTCCGGTTAGCAGCAGCACGGGGAGCAGCGTTTCCACCAAGAGGACCAGCCAGCCGAAGGGCGTGAAATTCGGCAAGACCAGGTGTTCGACCAGCCAGCTGTACGGGGGAAACACCGGATGGTCGACCGCCAAGTGCGTCCAGAACCACAGCCCGGTGCGGCGGTTTTCGCCGAAGTCGGGCGGCACCTTCCACCACACGTGCGCCAACCACAACAGGCCGGCGATGATCCGCAGCACCGCAAGGCCGATGCCGCCCGCTCTGGCCGGGGGCGGGGTCGGCGAGAATACGAGGTTGAGCGCCCTACCCGGGCTCACCGTAGTCATTTCGCCAGTCTGACCCTTCCGTTCGGGCTCACGTGAAGGTTTCGATTCCGCGGAGATATCGACGCCCGAATTTGCGACCTGCACCTGTTGTCCCACCAAATCGGTTCCCGGCGTCGTGCTGTCTGCAGATTGTCAGCGCGATGACATTGTCGGCGGCCGCCGTGACCGGCCTGCTGTACTAGGAGGGGATGTGTCAACAGAACCGTTGGTCGCCGGGGCGGTCGCGTGCGCAGCGTTCGAAGCTGCTTCCAAGAGCCCGAAAACCCAGACTGGCAAACGTATTTCGGACGGCGCTACGACATTCGGCGCAAGAGGATCGCAGTGAACTGCTGAGTCGAGCCCCACGGGGTGATGTGGTCCTCGCCGGCTGTCGCGATGAGTTCGTAGCGCGGGAATTCCCGCGCCAGCTCCTCATGGGTGTAGCGGACGATCGGCAGCCCGCTGCAGTGCGTTGGCCCATCGGGGCCGAACGTTGCCACGACCACCCAGCCGTCGGGTGTGAGACATCGGTTGAGGGATGCGAGGTAGTCGACTCGTTCATCGGGCTCCGTCAGGAAGTGGTAGACAGCCCGGTCGTGCCAGAGCCGGTACTTCCGGTCGCCCGTCAGATCGAGAACGTCGGCGACTTCGAGAACCACGTCGGCACCCGCCGGTCCGAGGCGATCGCGCACCGTCTGCAGAGCGGTGGCGGACAGGTCGATCGCGGTCAGATCGCGGTAGCCGCGCGCCAGCAGGTGGTCGACGAGAGTCGACCAGCCAGCGCCCACATCGATGACCGGCTCATCGCGCCCGACTTCGGCCTGATCGACCAGGCCCAACGAGAGCCCGGGCACCGACTGCCACCACGAGACTCCGTCGACGGGCCGATCGTGGTGCACACCCTCCCAAAACCCTTGACGGGATTTGGTGTCTGTAGGACGTTGCGGGCTGTCCATGACCACCACCTTAAGCCCGACATGCAACGACGTTGGCCCGTTACCACCTCATCATTTCTTTCCCGCACATGGGTGCGCCGAGTTGGCTAACGTAAATCCCCGTGGCTGTTGGCGAGTCCGGATCCGACGGCCCGGCTGGCTTGGCAGACGCGGCGCGGGTCGTCGACGGCGGTGAGATGGATTGCGGCAGTGGGCTTCTGCTGCTCATCACCCGGGCCATGCGGCGACTCGAACCCGGCCAGCTACTCGGTATCCGCAGCGCCGAACCGAGCGTCGTGATAGATCTGCCGACCTGGGCGGAACTGGTCGGTCACACGGTGGAGTCCCAATATGCCGAAACTCCAGACGGGCCATGGCTGTTCCTGGTTCGGAAGGCGGCGGTCACCGCTCGACCCTCGACCGTCTTCAGCCTGGGTGAGCGCACACCGATCGGGCAGCGCTTGTGGGTCTACACGAACTTCGATTGCAATCTGGCCTGCGGCTATTGCTGCGCGCAGTCGTCCCCACAGGCGGCAAAGCGACGACTCGACCCCGGCACGGCTCGTGAGGTGTTCGCCGAGTTCCGCACACTCGGCGGGCGCGAGGTGTTCCTCACCGGTGGCGAACCGTTCATGCACCCCGAATTGGGCGATCTCGTCGCCGCCGCCGAGGGACTCGATCGCACGATTCTCACCAACGCGATGATCTTCGGCCGCGGCCGCCGCCGCGAAACACTCGAGTCGCTGGACCGGTCGGTGACGCTGCAGATCAGCCTCGACTCGGCTACCCCAGACCTGCATGACCGGCAGCGGGGCGCGGGATCCTGGGCGAGAGCGCTCGACGGGATCGGGCTGGCGCGGTCGCTGGGATTCCGAGTCAGAGTGGCGGCGACGCTGTACGACGAGGACGTCGACGGCGTGGCGGCCCTGCATCGCAGGCTCGACGAGGAAGGCATCGCCGGTGAGGACCGAGTGATCCGGCCGGTCGCGCACGAGGGATTCGCCGAAACAGGTATCCACGTGTCGATCGACTCATTGGAACCTGAACCCACGATCACCGCCGACGGCGCATGGTGGCATCCGGTCGCGGTGGCGGACCCGAACATGCGCATCGCCGATTCGCCGCTTCCACTCGCTGAGGTGTTCGGGGTGGTGCGAGACGCCATTGCGGTGCAAGATGCGGCCGCCCGGACCGGACGTGAGGTGTTCCGGTGCGCATGACTCGCCGCGCATTCCTCGGGGGGTCCGCCGGGGTCCTCACCCTTGTCGCCTGCCGCACGAATATGGACACCGGAGCGTCGCTGAACATCTCCGCCATCCCCGACCAGGACCAGGAAAAGCTGAACCGCCTCTACGGCGCGGTCGCCGACCGACTCGCCGCCGCAACCGGTCACGCGGTGCGGTATCGGACAGTCACCGATTACACGGCTGTGGTGCGCGCGTTCGAGGTCGGCGACGTCCAGGTCGCGTGGATGGGCGGGCTCACAGGGGTGCAGGCGCGCAACCGCGTCCCCGGGGCGACTGCGATCGCCCAGCGCGATATCGACGCCGACTTCCACAGCGTCTTTATCGCGACCCGATCCTCGGGGCTGAGCTCCTTCGACGACATTTCCGGCCTTCGCCAGCTGGCGGGCCACACGTTTACCTTCGGCAGCGAGACTTCGACATCCGGTCGGTTGATGCCGCAGTACTTCATGGACAAGGGCGGCCTTGCGGTGTCCGAGCTGCGGGGCAAGCCGGGTTTCTCCGGCTCACACGACGCCACAATCGAAGCCGTCGCTTCGCGCAGCTTCGATGCCGGCGTGGTCAATGAGCAGGTATGGAAATCCGCGGTTGCGGCTGGCAAGCCCAACGTCGGCGATGTCGTTGTGCTGTGGCGCACGCCCGGATACGCCGACTACCACTGGTTGGCCCGGCCCGATCTGGATTCGGTGACCGGGGCCGGGACGACGCAGGCGATCACCGATTTGCTACTTGGCCTTGACGCGGCAGATCCGCAGGATGCCGAGATCCTCGAGCTCTTCGGCGCCACAAGGTTTATCGCCACGAAGAACTCCAACTACGACCAGATCGAAGCCGTTGCCCGGGAACAGGGTCTGTTGGCATGAGCACCCGAAGACGACCGCGAGTGAGAATCGCAGCGAGGACCGAGCGAGGACCGGAGCGAGCGGGGGTCGAGGCGTGAGCGGTGTGGTCATTCGGCTGAACGGGGTCGGCCGGGTTTTCGGTTCCGCCGCAGCGGTTGCGGGGGTCGACCTCTCCATTTCGGCCGGGGAGCGGGTGGCGGTTCTCGGCGCGAGCGGAGCGGGCAAGACCACGCTACTGTCGCTGATCAACGGCTCCTTGTCGGCAACCTCCGGCATCGTTGAAGTCTTCGGGTCGGATCTCGCCAGCCTGCGCCCCGCCCACCTCAGGGCGGTTCAACGTCGCATCGGCACGATCTCGCAGCGGCTTGACCTGGTGGACCAGGTCCGGGTGCTGCACAACGTCAACGCCGGACGGCTTGCGCAATGGGGAACGGCAAAGGCGCTGCTCGCACTGGCCTGGCCGCGACCCGACGCCACGGCCATGGATGCCCTCGATCGAGTCGGACTGTCCTGGGCAGTTCACGAACGGACCGAACGGCTCTCGGGTGGGGAGCGGCAGCGGGTGGCCATCGCACGCATGCTCACCCAGAGTCCCGAACTCGTCGTCGCAGACGAGCCGGTCTCGAGCCTGGATCCCGCGCGCACCGCCGCGATGCTCCGCCTGTTGTGCGCTTCGGCGCCGACAGCGACTGCCATGGTCAGCTTGCACCAGCCGCAGCTGGCCCGCGAATACTGCACGCGCGCAATCGGATTGCAGAACGGCAGGGTGATCTTCGACCTGCCGACCACGCAGCTCGACGATGCGGCGCTCGACGAGCTGTACGCGCTGACGTGACCGCCCCGACCCCAGTAAAGGTCGACCCCGGGCCGAAACCTGGTCGCGCACAACCGCGCACGACGTTCCGCACGGTCATTGCACGACGGATTACCGGGATAGCACTCATCGCCGTGCCCCTGGGTTGGGCGTGGCTGCGAGCGACCCAGGATGGCGACATCGTCAACCGCGGCGGACTGGCTCTCGTCGGTGACCTGTTGGCATCGGCATTCCATCCGAGTTTCGCGCCGGACTTCCTCGCTGTTGTCGCTGACGCGACGATCGTCACGCTGGCGTTCGCCGCGCTGGGCACCGCAGGTGCCCTCGTCATCGGGATCCTCGGTGGCCTGGTACTCAGCCATGTCGTTTGGTCGCGAAGGCCGTCGGCCCCGGTGCGGCTGCTGCGCCTGGCCCTGCGCGGGGTCCTGGTTGCCGTGCGGTCGATCCACGAGCTCATCTGGGCACTGCTGTTGGTGAGCGTCCTCGGGCTCGACCCGCTGGCGGCGGTCCTCGCGATCGCAGTACCGTTCGGCGCACAGACGGCCAAGATCTTCGCCGAGACGCTCGACGGCGTACCTTCGGGCGCGCTGCGGGCGTTGCGCACCGCGGGATCGCGGCCCGTGGCGTCCTGGACGTATGGCCTGCTGCCGCAGGCGGCGCCGCTGCTGTTGTCGTATTCGTTCTACCGCTTCGAATGCGCCATCCGGTCGGCCGTCATCCTCGGCGTCGTTGGCGTGGGCGGGCTGGGCCAAGAGCTTGTCGTGAGCCTGCAGTCCCGCAACTGGGACGAAGTGTGGACACTCGTGGGTGCGGTCGTGCTGCTATCGGCGGCGGCGGGTCTGTGGAGCACGCGGCTGCGCGGCGATCTCGCGGTGGTGACCTGCTCGGACTGGTCCGGCGGGCGCCAAGGGAGCTCACCAGGACGTTCGAGCTGGGCGAGGTGGTCGGTGGCGATCGCGGTGCCGGGGTTGGTCCTCGCTTGGTTCGCATCAGGTGTCTCGCTGTCTGGTTTGGCGTCATCGCGCACCCGGGAGCTGACGCTTCGGCTGCTCGATGACATGTGGCCGCCCGCGCTTCCGCCCGGCGGCTGGGCTGCTCTTGGGGGCGCGGTGCTCGACACCGTGGCAATGGCGCTGCTGGCGATGGCTGTTGCGGTAGCGGTAACTGTGCTGATCGGGCCGTGGGCATCCCGGTTGCCGCGCGGCCCGATGGACGAGCGCTCCGTACTGCTCCGTGGCGCGGTGCGGACTGCGGCGTGGTGGATGGCGCGGTTCGTGCTACTGGTGTTGCGCTCGGTGCCACCGACGGTCTGGGCGGTCATCGCGCTGTTCATGCTGTTTCCCGGCATCCTTCCGGGAGCGCTAGCCCTGGGCCTCTACACCGGTGGAATCCTGGGACGGCTCGTTGCCGAGGCATGGGAGGCCCTCGACACCCGGGGACGCGACGCGCTCCGCGCAATCGGGACGCCCCGGTGGCTCGCCGGGGTGGCCGCAACTACTCCCCCTTCTGCGCATCACCTGGTCAGCTACACCCTGTACCGTTTCGAGATCTGCGTGCGAGACACGGCGATCGTCGGCGTCGTCGGCGCGGCCGGTCTGGGCCGTCTGCTTAGCGAAGACCTTGGGGCCTTCCGATTCCCCGCCGTCACGACGTTGCTGGCCGCCTTTGTCGCGGTGACCGTTGCCAGCGAGATTGTGAGTAGGCAGCTGCGGCGTGTGCTGCGGGGCTGAGCGGCGACCTCCGCCTACGCGAGACGCACTAAGGCGAAGGATCGACGACCTGCACCACCCCACCCGGCACGCCGGCGATGAACAACCGACCTGTGTTCGCGTCGACACCAAGGGTGTTCGCATTCTGCACGGTCGGTAGCCGCTGCACTTCGCGCGGCGTCGCGTCGGTCATGTCGTAACCGACGACCTCGTTGGTGCCCGTCGACGTCACCCACAGCCGGTCACGCGTCGCGTCGTAAGCGATGCCGTAGGGGCCACCCGGTTGTTCGACGCTGGCGACCTCTTGGGGCGTGGGCCCGGGCGAGAAGACCCGAATGGTGTTGCCGCGGGTGTCGGTGACAATCAGCCTGCCGTGCCGATCGCCGACCGTATGTGTTGGGCCCGTGCCCGCAGGGACGGAACCGACGACGGTCAGGGCCGCAGCGTCGTAGATGGTGAGGTCGTTGTTTCGGACATCGATAACGCCCACCAGATCGCCGACGGCAGCCGCGCCGCCGGGTTGGACGCTGCCGCCGAAATCCTTGACGACAGTGTCCCCTCGTAGCGCGGCCACGGTACCGCCGAATTCGTTGGTGACGAACACGATCCCGTTGCGCGCCTGCGTTGCGTCATGCGGCCCGGTGCCGGTGGTGATCGGCGGGTCGGCGCGCCCGCCGGGCAGCTCGACGCGAACCAGCGCGTTGGCGCTCTCGACCGGCACCAAGACCGGCCCGCCGGGCACAGCCAGCTGCAGGTGCCTGGCGAACCCGGGCAGCGGCGTGCGGCCAGTGATGTCGCCGGTATCGGCGTTCAACAGCACGAGTTCGTTGGGATTGCGCTGGGCGACCGCCACCGTGCGCGTCGCCGCGTCCACCACGACGCCTTCCGGCGCATCCCCGACCGGCACGGTCCGGCCGGGGATCGGCCCGGTCTGCTCCGGGGCAGCGTGTGGTTCGGCAGGAGGCGGCAGCCCGGTCGTCGTGGTCGGGCCGGTGGGTGACGATTGGCCGCACGCGACAATGGCAACGAAGACGGCGACAAGTATCACGGCCACCCACGTCGCCGACACGTCGAGCCGGCCGCCCAATGTCAGCCCGGGTTCGGCAGAACGATCCGGGTTATCGCTGGACATTGGCGACAAGCCAGGTATGCACACCGATGAAGGTGCGCCAACGGCTAAGCACGGTATCGACCAGCCGCGTCGACGTGGCGGCCTTCGCCGGTAGATCCTCATGTACGTATAGCGCGGAGTGGCGCAGCAGGCGTTCGCCGATACCTTCTGCCGTGTACCCGCGCGGCACGCGCTTGTAGGTCTCGCCGCCTACCTCGTGGCCGGCTGCCTCCAGATCGCCCACGATCGTCGCGAGTTCGGCGCCCGTTGCCGGATCGGCGACGGCGTCGCGGTACGTGGCGAGTTGGTGCTTGTCGAAGCCGTGGGCGCCGGCACCGATGATGACTCCGTCAGGCCAGACCCGCAGGAACAGGCCGGACACCGCCGCCTTTCGGTCACCCTCCCAGAACCAGAAGTCGAGGTGATCCTTGTATGGCCGCTTGTCGCTGCTGAACCGGATATCCCGGTTGATGCGGAAGATCGAGCCGCGAATTGACGGCTCTGCGCGGATGCCCGGCACTAACTGGGCCAACGCCGGACCGATCAGTTCGACGAATTCCTTGGCCGGCTCGACGAATGCGGACTCGTAGCGCACACGATTCGAGTCGAACCACGCCTTGTCGTTGTGGGCACGCAAGTCGGTCAGGAACTCGACCGTCTCCGCGGGGAACCGGAACGTTGTCATGACTACTCCTGCCCTCCGTCAATCGAGGCCGACCTCCTTCCGCCGCCGCCATCATCGCGTTCTATGCTGACCAGCGAGGGTGAATTGCCCGCATTGCGGATCCCACGCCGGGCGCCGACGTAGCCGACACTCGCGACCAGAAACGGCACCAGGTAGTTGATAACCATCCGAATCCAGGTGCCTGATGTCGCCTCACCGGCGGCCAACGTTGCACCCTGATTGACCGCACACAGGACGGTTCCCACAAGCAACGCCGTTGGTACGGCTGTGCGCAGGGTGTGACCACGCAGGACCAGGGCGACCGCCTGCGCTGGCCGATCCCACGTTGCCTCGGTGTCGACCTCCTCGACCTCGATGGCCTACGCGCCAACTCCCGATGACGGAGTGGCACTTTCGGCGGGTCTACTGATCCACCCTGCCATCCGACGCGCCGCCGTCCACGCCGCCCATGCCAACGCTGCGACGAATGAGGCGTCAGTGGCGAGCAGCGGTCGGGCGGCGGCCACATCAGCGTCGGTTACCTGATGCGGGGCAACGCTTGTCAACAACGCGAGACGGGCCGCCGCTCTCATCTCCTCCGGCAAGCTGTCGGTGTACTCGTCGGTCCAGCTGCTGCTGATCGGCATCGGCTCCCCTCGCCATGCGGCGATCGCGCGGCCGACAACGGCCCGGCTTTCTTCGGGAAGGTGTTGCGACTCTTCAAGACTAGCTGTCAGCGCAGCGAGCGCGTTCGCCACCGGAGCGGAAGCCGCGGCCCACTCGAGATCGTCTGAAAGCGGGTACGACGCAAGACGGCCTATCGCGAGCCCGGGCGAACGCCATTCCTGCGGCTCGGCGCATCAGCGATTGGGCGCGCGGGCCGCCGGGGAGGAAGGTTTCGTCCAGCAGCACGAGCACCAGCCGAGTGACGAAGTGGAAAATCATTGCGGTGCCGATGTATTCGACTGCATCACCGGCTCCGAAAGGCGCGGCAGGACCGCCCGGCGTCGCCGTGCCGCGGGCCCACGCGACGTCGGGTGCGATCGGGTCGGCGTCCGATAGCGTCGTATCGGCCAAAATCGCTGTGGCAGTCTTGCTTTCGCCCGCCGCATACAACATGGTGGTGTGAGCGTCGACACACCACGGGCAGCGCTGGGTAACGGCAACCGCCGCTGCGACGGCCTCTTTGCGCGCGCGAGGCACCGTTCCTGCGATCAGTATTTCGCGCAGGGTCGCCCACCAGGCGGACAGCAACTCCTCGTGCGGCGAGAGCATGCTGACCGGCTCAGGCAGTCGGCCGAACTCACGGCGGGCCTCCGCGTAGACATCGGCGACGACACTCTGGGCTTTGCGAGGCGCGACGGGCTGGATGTGGTTGATGAACTTCACGATTCGTTTCCCTCCTTCGTGATAGCAGCCGCTCTGCCAAGTGCCGCATCGATCGCCGTTCGGGCGCGGTCGCCGGCACGATCGTCGTCCAACAGCAAGCGAGCCCAGTTCGTCTCGAGTGAATACGCATGCAGCTCGAACGCGAGCTGTCTGGCGTCGACGTCCGCTCGAAGCTGGCCAAGGTGTTGCGCAGCTTCGACTTCCGCCGCAATAGCGTCGATCGCTGCGTGCCCGATGCCGGCGATTCGGTCACGCACCGGCCCGGGTTGGGAGTCGACATCCGCGGACGCCGCCGCGAAGAAACAGCCACCGGGAAACACATCGCGTTCCAGATACCCGACCCAGCTGTGCATCAGGGCTCTGAGCCGATCCATACCGGGCGATGCCGCCATCGCCGGTGCCACGACCTCTTGCTGGAAAACGTCGAGCGCGGCATCCGCGGTGGCCAACTGCAGTTGTTCCTTGGCCCCGAAATGCCGAAAGAGACCCGACTTACTCATCCCAAGCCGGGTGGCGAGATCGCCGATCGACAGCCCGGATAGGCCCTTGACCGAGGCGGTATCCATGGCCGCACGCAGGATCTGCTCCCGCGTCTCGCGGCCGTACTCTGCGCTAGGCACGGCTCGTCATCTCCGCTCCGAATTCGTTCACCAACGGTGCCAACCGGTCGAGCGCCGTAAGCACCTCGGTTCTGCCCGCCGACGGCAATGTCAGCGCCACCTCCGCGGCGCCTGCAGCGCGATAGTCGTCGAGGGTTCGCGGGTCGCCCGCCGAGGAGTACACGCACACCTGCGCCGTCGACGGATCGCGCCCCGCCCGCTCGAATGCGGCATGCAGCATCGGAATTGCGGGCAGCAGTTCGCCGTACCCCTCGATTGGCTGCCAACCGTCGCCGTGCCGGGCGATGACGTCGAACGCGCGAACGCTCGGGCGGCAGCCGAATGTCAACAGGCGGATCTATGCGAAGTGATCCGTTAATTGCGTCGGCAACGACGCGCTAGGTGTTTGCCAACGGCCCGCGGGTGATCACCGAGACGCTGGCACCGGTCAGCCCGGGTTAGGTTTCGGGGGGCGTTAGATCTCGATGACCGTCGGGACGATCATCGGCTGGCGGCGGTAGGTCTCCCCAACCCACTTGCCGACGACGCGACGAACTGCCTGGGCGATCCGCGTCGCTTCGATAACGTGCTCGGAGGCAAGGAATTCCAGCTCTTCCTCAACCTTGCGCGCCGCCGGCTCGAGCGCCTTGGGGTCTTCCGAGAAGCCGCGCGATTGCAGATGCGCGGGTGCGGCGGGCTTGCCGGTGCCGCGGTGCACGACCACCGTCACCGCGATGAAACCCGAAGACAGAATGAGGCGTTCACCCAGGGTCGCGTCGCCGACGTCGCCCGTGACCAGTCCGTCGACGAACATCTTGCC
>JGI10216J12902_100537025_pt1 | contig 12311 bp, 12 predicted proteins | sample KanNatreferecore_FD_12902 | JGI IMG/M metagenome (IMG submission 12902)
GGTATTCGGGAAATATTGATATTGCAATAGAGGGCCAGGTGATTGAAAAATTTGAATTGAACGAACTAAAAGCGGCATTGGAAAAATATGGCTTGACACTTGTGAAAGAGAAACGATTTATAAAGACTTTGGTTATTAGAAAGGCAGAGCAATAAAGTTGGAAAGCTGCTGCAAGTCGCTGCAGCAGCTTTATTGTTATTGTTCGCTTTTTTTTCTGATGTGTTCATCTACACCTGATACTGCTGGGGCTTGACTAACAAAATCAAATTGTTCATCCTCATACCCACGCATACAATCTGGATCGTCCGTTTCATCACAGACTATCAATGGAAGAACTTCGTTCTTGGTGTATTCGTTAGTTCCGTCATAAGCCACTCCTAACGAGCCATCCGAATCTATAGTATACCAGATCAGATAGGGTTGTGGTGTATTGTTAGCAATCTTTTTCTGTGGCGTAAAAGCACTGAAGCCAACGGCCATCATCAGGGCAAAAATGCCCAATAAATACTTTTTCATAAATGTATTTTTTAAATGAACTTTATTATGCCTACTCTCTTACAGGTTTTCGGCTTCGCCTGATCTATTGCAATAAAAAAGTTTATACAAGCTTTACAAGAGTATTATTTTTCTTATGAACTAACAATCCCGTTGCCGCCAATGCAGTTAGTATGATATTCAGGTACAGGTGATCCCTCCATGATAAACTTGTGAACACACCTCCACAGGAGCACGGCAGATCAGAGGAAATCAGTAACATAATGGCGATATAAACTGTAAAAGTCGCCATCAACAAGACACTTAACAGGAGTCCTTTTATTCTCAACGGAGGGAATAATAAAAACAAGACAGCTGACAATTCCAACAGGATAATTGTCCATGCTGAAATTCCTGCCAGATTTCCTATTAATGGGGATTTGCTGAGGGTAATTTTGAAAAGACGAATCTCCAGGACTTTACTGATCGCCGTATAGGCGAATAAAAAAATAAAGAATGCTGAAATCAGCTCAACAATGATTTTAGAGCGTGAGGTAGTCATTGGAAAGATTTACACTGTAAGGTCGTCTGTCAATACGCTACTTTCCAAATGCAACATAACCGATAAAGGGAATGAAATGCCTGTAAAAGGGATAAGGACTGATTACGAATTCTTTTTTTTGATAGAGCCGGGTGTAAAACCAAAATGCTCCCGGAATGCGGTAGTGAAATCGGAAGGGCGATAACCTACCTGTGCGGCTACTTCTTTAACAGAAAGACCAGATTCCAATAGTTCTTTTGCCTTATGAAGACGTTTCCTTACGAGGTATTCATAAGGACCGATGCTGAAAATCTTTTTGAAAAGTTTTTTCAGCCGGAATTCATTAAGTAGTACTTTTTTTGCCAGGTCAGGGATAGCTATATGCGACGCAATATCGTTATTGATGATCTGCTCCGCTTTGTAGATGGCCTGTAATTCTGTTTCGGATGCTTCTTTTTCAGGATGATTTTCGGAATCAGAAAGTAACAGGTATTTAAATAACAGATCGCGTACACGGCTGTCAAAAAAATGACGAAGAAGTTCCTTTTCATATTTACAATGCAGAATTGAATGAACAAGATCCAGGGTTTCTGTATCCGCCCATTGAGGAGGGTTCACTAATAAAGCACGGCCAGTCATTTTATTTACAATCGGGAAAAGTGTATCAAGCTCATTTACCAATTTGCCGGAAAAAAAAGTATCAATATAGATATGTAGTTTTTCGGAATGGGTAGTCGCAATATCCGGCTTAGCACTATAATAGAGACTAAATTGGTTCTGGCGGAGCGGTGATTTCATTTTTTTCTCCATTTCCTGGTCCACCCTGCCTTTTATGATCAACCTTGCATGGAGACCAGCTTCTTTCGAAATTGACCGGGAAATAAAACGCTGGATAATATCAAAAACATTTAACCGGATTGAGTAATGATCGGTATTGAATTCCTGGACACAGATAGTTCCAAACTCGCCCGTTGAAGATGTAAATTTTCCGCCAGGAAGCCTCCAGCCTTTAAAAGCCGGCGGAAATGCATCTTTCCAGGTGAGCGGCCCATGGGTCAGAGATCGCAGATTGAATTTCATCAGTAAATCAGGTAGCCGTTGAAGTAAGATAAAAACAAAACGGGATATAAGAACATCATGATCGCTGTTTCAGGAAAGAAAATAACATATGGCAAGCTGTTTTTTTCCCATGCAATTATGAGGATAAAACTTCGATTTGACGTTAAAACACTTTACCTAAAGATTTCCGTGGCGATGCTTATTATTTTTAAGGGTTTCCCTGTAGAAATTGGTACCAGTTTTTATTTGGCGCGTTTTTAGGATAAATACAGCATTGTTTAATTTTACCTTATGAAGCGGTTATTCTCCACGATAACAGTTGTCATTGTTCTCGACCTGGCACTCGGTGCCCAGGAAATCAAAACCCTTACCGTCAAAACACTCACTGACAGTTTTACCTATAGCGAAGTTGATTCCAGGAGAAAATTCGGTTTTAGAGATACTATCGCCTTCGGTACGTCCTATTACCTGAATGTATTTGGCGTAAGCACAGAAATTGATTCGGTAAAAGTGGGGTATGATGTAAAACAGCGGCCAAACAAACAGGTAACCTGTATCAAGGTCAAATCGCCGGAAAAAGAGCAGGTGCTTTATGTAAATTTCAATGAATGTAATTGTTGGTTTACGGATGACTATATAAAAACTGTGACCGGCCAGGCCAATTATTCAATCCCAGAAACCTATGAACTTGCGAATGTGCTCTATACGTTGACAAATAGCAGCCAGCTTAATACTAACAGGACCTATAAAGGCACAAATTACTACAACGAAGTAATGACCTACTTCAGGAAGTTTAAAGATCATCCCTTGTTAAAAGAGCTCGAATTTTCCGATGATGCCAAAGGAGTTGAAGCCTATTATAATTTCCGGGACAACAGCATTTGCTTTAGTGTTTACAAAGGCAGGATCATAGCCAATGATCAGTATTACGCAGTATGGGGCCGGGTGAAAGACAATCTTTTTGCACGGCATCTTTCTTTGATTAATGACTTTTATAAAAAAAGTCATTTCCATTCATTTTATACACGGCGCCAGAAATTTTACGATAGCCTGGTAGCCAGGCAACAAACTTATATGCCTGCACGAAAAATGCAGACCTGGCTGGAAAGTGAATTTGACCGGAAATTCAATTCTTACCGGATAGTCTTTTCCCCGTTAATCTGGGGGAGTCATGGCACCCAAAGTTTTTACTGGGTTTCGGCGCCCCGCCAGTGGTTTTCTCAAATGATAATGTTCGTGTCAGGCGACAGAGGGGTCGCAAACGACCCTCTCTTAAATGAGAATCAAAAGGAAGGAATTGCCTCCGGGATCTTATTTACAGAGATCGACCATAATTACTGCAATCCTGTTTCTTTTAAATACTCAAAAGAAATTGATACAGCCTTTTCTCAAAGAGAAAAATGGGTAACAAAAGGCGGGGATTCGGATAATTATCCATCCGCTATGAACATTTTTAACGAATACATTACGCATGCCGTATATATTCTTTATGCAAATGATAATTTCACGAAGAATGATTTTGATGTGATCAGGAAAACGCGGGAAGAATTGATGATTAAACAAAGACGGTATATCAAATTCAGGGAATTTACCGACGCTTTACTTCACTTGTATCTCACCAGGAAAGCCGGCCATACTATCATGGATTTATACCCGGGAATAATCCGTTGGTGCGCCACCAATTCGCTTTGAATGACCCTAAGAATTTGTGTTCCGGTAATTGGGTTAGATTCTATTTAAACAACTGATACACCAGCAAACTCATCAAATAAGCCAGTCCCGTCATGTAGATCAATTGAATGATCGGCCATTTCCATGTCCTGGTTTCCCGTTTCACTACAGCCAGTGTACTCATACATTGCATGGCAAAAACATAGAAGATCATAAGGGATAAACCACTTGCAAGGTTAAATACCGGCTTACCATCCGGGCGGGTAGCCGCTTTCATTTTTTCTTTTAATAATAGACTGCCTTTATCCTCTTCCCCCACACTGTATAAAGTTGCCATGGTTCCTACAAATACCTCGCGGGCAGCAAAGGAAGTGATCAATGCAATCCCGATCTTCCAATCATATCCCAGGGGCGTAATAGCCGGCTCAATGGCTTTACCCATGATACCTGCGTATGAATTTTCCAGTTTTGCTGTTTGTTGTTCTTTTTCCAATTGAGCAATATTAGCTCCGGGTTGCGTTTTAAGCTGTTCATAACGTTGCGATACCTGCTGCATTTTGTTACCGGGACCGAATGAGCAAAGGAACCATAACACGAGGCTGATGACCATAATCACTTTACCGGCATCAGTGACGAAAATGCGGGCCTTGCTGATCATGGTTGGAATGACATTTTTCCAACGCGGAGAACGATAGGTCGGCAATTCAAGAATAAAAAAACTTTTTTCCTTTATTTTAATGAACCACTTGGCAATATAGGAAACAATCAATGCCATGATAAGTCCCAGTAAATAAAGTCCCATCATTACCAGCCCCTGTACGCCAAGGAATCCCAGCAAGTATGTTTTCGGAATTACAAGACCGATCAGGATAGTATACACCGGTAAGCGAGCCGAACAGCTCATCAACGGGGTGATCAGGATGGTGAGCAGTCGCTCTTTCCTATTCTCGATATTGCGGGCACTCATGATCGCAGGTACGGCGCAGGCAAATCCGCTGATCATCGGCATTACACTTTTTCCATTCAGGCCAACACTTCGCATAAGCCTGTCCGAAAGAAAACTGATCCGGGCCATATACCCGGTATCTTCCAGTATAGTGATAAGTCCGAATAAGATCATGATCTGGGGTACGAAGACAAGAATTCCACTAAGACCGGCAATAACACCGTTCAATAAAAGATCGGTCCAGAGACTGGCGGGAAGAAAAGAAGCAAGCCAACCCGTCAGTTTGGCGAATCCAAGTTCTATCCAATCCATCGGGTAGGTGGCAAGCCAGAATACACTTTGAAATAACAGGAATAGTACGCCCAGCAGGATCAGGTAACCCCAGCGGCGATGTAATAAAATATTATCAAGCTTCTCGGTAAATAATGTTTTCTGTAAGGGATCAGGCTCCGATACCGCCTGCTGCATGATATGCTTGATGCGGGTATAGCGCTGGAGAATTTCTTCTGCCTGGGTTTTGGTAGGAATGAAATTGTTTTTTTCCTCGATAGCCTCGATCGATTCCTGATGCATTGCGTTCAGCGCAAATGATTCATGATTGATCAGGTAATGAATGGCGGTATAATCGCTTAGTTCAGGGAAATGTTTTTTTACATCATCAATTGCATCAGCGGCCAGGGCTTTATTATCGATAAAATCCCGGACAGGAGACTGGTAGAGATGCTGTGCTGTTTGTTCGATCGCTTTCTTAAGTTGTATGATTCCCCTGTTTTTACGGGGGTTTACCGCTATTACCGGCACACCCAGCTCCCGTTCCAATTCCGCAATATCGATCCTGATCCCTTTGCTCTTGGCCATATCCATCATCGTCAGGGCGATAACTACAGGAACCTTCAGGTCAATGATCTGTGTGCAAAAAAGCAGGTTGCGCTTCAGGTTACTGGCGTCGGCAACAGCTACGAAAATGTCAGCCTTTACCTGGCTATCCTGCCCCAATAATACTTTATAACTAACCCATTCATCTTCGCGCCTTGGGTAAAGGCTATAGGTACCCGGTAAATCGATCACTTCACTTTGGAGGGTGGTTGACAAAGAGGTGGTACCCGTTTTTTTGTCTACGGTTACACCCGGAAAATTCCCCACCTGCTGGCTAAGGCCGGTAAGACAGTTAAACAGGGAGCTTTTCCCGCTGTTGGGGTTCCCAACCAATGCAATATGTAATTGTTTTTTTCCCACTTTGGCTAATGCTGAACCGGCAGGCCCAGCCTGCAAAAATAAAAGTTGCAGGTTGAATGGGTCTTACGAATTGCGATTTTTAACGCGATTGCCGTGCATCGCCTTACGCTTTTGCAGAAGCCTCAATGCAGGTGCACGGCAAGCCTATTGCGACCGAAGCCGGTAAGACGGTAAGGGAAGAGCGATAAGATCCGGTAATGCAGCCCGGGTTTCGACTATTTAACCCACGGTTTAAATATGGATGAATAAAATGGGAAACTAAAATAAGGACACTAATCTGACGGTGAAAACCCTGTGCACACAATAACTTTGCTGACTTAATTTACTTTTATGACTTCCCTCCCCGCCCGAACTATTCTTATTATTCTGGTACTGTCTGCCTGTACCTCTCAAAAAAAACTAACCGAGCCAGATAAACGGACCATTGAAAACCTCAGGACACATATAACCTACCTGGCCAATGATAAACTCGAAGGGAGAAGAACGGGTACAAAGGGCGAGGAACTGGCAATGCAATATATTTCTGAGCAATTCAGGAATATTGGGTTGTTGCCTAAAGGAACAGAATACTATTCCCAACATTTCCCTGTGAATGACGGAAAGGAAATGAGCGCCGCAAGCCTGTTCTCCATTAATGGAAATGAGTTGGAACCAGGAAAGGACTATTTTATTTACCCTTTCAGCCCGGATAAATACATAGAAGCTGCTCCGGCTATCGCTCTGCAGGAAGCTAATGTTCCCTGGTTTTTTGACCTAAATGAGACACTTGAAGAAAACCTGCCTTCCGGACAGGCAGGTAAGAATAACCCTCATTTTGATCTTACTGCACAACTACTCGAAATTTCAAAGGGTATGAGCCAGCGTGGAGCCACTGCTGTTATTTTCTATAATACATCAGGAATTGATGACAAGCAGGTGTTCGATCCAAAGGACAGAACGGCTACAACATCGGTGCCTGTACTGTACGTGTCGAAACACGTTGCGATGAAATATTTTACTGATGTGCAGGCAACTATTAATATTAAACTGCAGACAAATATTGCGCAAAAAAACAGGACTGGCCATAACGTGCTAGGGTATATTGATAACGGGGCCGCAACAACCGTAATAATTGGTGCACATTACGATCATCTCGGCTACGGTGAAGACGGTAATTCCATGATCAGGACCGGTGAAAGATCCATTCATAACGGCGCGGATGATAATGCCAGCGGTACTGCTGCCCTGATCGAGCTGGCGCGATTACTAAAAGATTCGAAGTCTACACATAATAACTATTTGTTTATTGCTTTTTCGGGAGAAGAGTTGGGGCTGTTCGGGTCAAAATATTTTACTGAAAATCCTACTATTGACATGAAGCAGGTAAATTATATGATCAATATGGATATGGTAGGCAGATTGAATGATAGTTCCAAAGTTCTGACCATTGGTGGATTTGGAACCTCCCCTTCATGGGCATCTGTCATCAGGACATCCGTGATAGACGGGCCTTATGGTGGCAACTCTTCCCTTGTCATCAGGATAGACAGTAGCGGTACAGGTCCCAGTGACCATACTTCCTTTTACAGGAAAGACATCCCGGTTCTCTTTTATTTTACCGGCCTCCACACCGATTACCACAAGCCATCTGATGATGCCGAGAAGATCAACTATACAGGTACGCAACTGATCATCGAACATGTTTATAACCTGATCGCTTCAATGGATGGTAAAGACAAACTGGCATTTACAAAGACACGAGAGACACAAACCACTACCTCCGCGCGTATGAATGTAACACTGGGGATCATGCCGGATTATACTTATTCCGGGACAGGTGTAAGAGCTGATGGCGTGAGTGAAGGGAAACCCGCGCAAAAAGCGGGTTTGAAAGCGGGGGATATCATCATTCAATTGGGCGATCATACAATTTCATCGCTGGAATCCTATATGCAGGCATTGGGTAAATTCAAAAAAGGGGAGAAAACCCGGGTAAAATTCAAAAGAGGGAATGATACGTTGGAAGCACCAGTCGAGTTCTGATCACAGATTACGCAGATTACACAGATTATACGGAGTATAGGGTTAGGCTGCTTAATTTGTGTAATCAATAAAATCTGATAAGCCCGCGTAATCGTTATGCGGCAATCAGTAAAATCCGTGTAATCTGTGTAATTTGTGCTGTATTATGGCGGAACGCGGCACCAAACTGCTTTTAAATACCAAGGAACTCACAGATGATTTTTTTTCAGACACACGTCTGCTGGGTATTATGGCCCCGGTAAAGGATTACCAATTCTGCTGGTATCTCAACAGCACAATAGGGCTTGACTTCCGGATGAACAATGATATCGAGATAAAACTCATAAAGCGGAAGCGGAATTATTTTTTTTCGGTCTACGAATTTTGTGAACCGACCGGCTCACTCGCTCATTATATTTATAATAACCAGTTTGACGGTGAATACCTGTTACCTGAATTCAAACACCTTGATTTTTTGTGGCTGATGAAAGGGGACGAGGTGACTGATGAAGCATTGCAGGAGACCATTCAATCGATCCGCGCGATAGAGCGGGTGCAGGTGGTGGTGGAATTAACTCATGAGAAAATAAAAAATAAGGAACACCTCGTATTTTAGGCAGTACAGAAGTTACGAGCTGCGAGCTACGAGTTGTTTTCGTATAGAATGTATAACTATTAAAATAGAATGTATGTGGAAAGAAGAGAATAATAAGCTATACCGGAAATTCCAGTTCAAGGATTTCAGCGAAGCCTTTGCTTTTATGACACGGGTGGCCCTGGCAGCGGAAAAAATGGATCATCACCCGATGTGGACTAATGTTTGGAATACAGTTGAAGTCTGGCTTTCTACCCATGATGCAGGCGATGTGGTAACGGAGAAAGATCATAAACTCGCCAAAAAGATTGACATATTAGTAAAGTAATTGGGGATTAGGAATTTGGAATTGGGGGATTCCTAAATTCGTATTGGTGTTTAAGTCCAGTAAATATCCTGTGGGAATCTTGCGCCTATAAGACCCAATTCCTAATAACAAATAGCTAATTCCACAACACTGCCGATAGCTTCTACCATATTGATGATCCGCCCTGCGGCTTTCGGTTTCAATGAAGAGACTGCTGCTAATAACTATTTTCAATCTAATCCGGGTGAAGCCGCTGAAGAAGTACAACAAAAAGCCCTGGATGAGTTCAATTCCATGGTGAAAACCCTGGAAGTCCATGATATTTCTGTGATCGTGATCGATGATACGGCAGCGCCGCTAAAACCCGACGCCATTTTTCCAAATAACTGGCTTAGCACCTCACCCGACGGGATCGTTTCTGTTTTCCCAATGTTTGCATCCAGCCGGCGTGCGGAAAAAAGGGAGGATATATTGCAATTCCTGGCAAAGGAATTCAAGGTGAAAGATGTGCAGGACTGGAGCGAGTATGAAGTCGAGGGAAGATTTCTCGAAGGTACCGGTAGCATGGTGATCGATCATGACAACAAAATGATTTACGCAACGGTGTCTGAGCGTACTAATCTTTCCATGCTCGAAAAATTTGCTTCGGGTAATGGTTACCAGGCCATCGTTTTCCTGGCTACCGACAAACAGGGCAGACCGGTTTATCATACGAATGTAGTAATGACCCTAGGTAACGATTTTGCCGTGCTTTGTGAGGAGGCTATCGAAGAAGAATGGGAACTTATCGCTGTAAGGCAATTATTAGAATCAACCAACCATAATATCATCGCCATTACAAGAGACCAGATGCATGCATTCGCGGGGAATATGCTCCCTGTAAAAAACAAGATGGGAGAAACAATCCTGGTAATGAGCCGGACTGCTCATGATTCACTCAGTAAGGAACAGCTTCAGATGCTGGAAGCTTACGCGATTTTATTACCGATTGATGTACCTACCATTGAAGAAGTAGAAGGCGGGAGTGTAAGGTGTATGATGGCGGAGGTGTTCCTGGAAAAGAGAAACTAAATAAACACACATTTCTCCCATGCCAGCCGGATCTCATTACCAAGCATTTCATTATCCAGGTCTGCGGTTAAAGTCTTAATTGTTGAAGGATTGCCTAAGAAAAGTTTATCTGAAGTCTTATTTTGAAAAGAATTTAGAATAAAGGACAGTCCATCAAAATATATTCTAACCTGCCGGGCATTTTCCATCAGCGCTTTTTCTGATCTTGCTTTTACTTTCTTTTTATAACTCCTACGAATCCGTTTTTGTTCATCCGGGGTTATTTTTAGAAATATTGAATCTCTAAGATGTTTCTCTATATTTTGTCCCAACTCTTTTTCTGTGATTTCTAAAGGCAAAACAGTAACATTGTCTGTAGAATAATAGGAACCGTTCCCTTCTTTATTTAAAGTCTCGATAATAATACGGGTCGGGTAGAGCGTTGCCGTCGCACCCTTATCAATTATTTCATTTTGTTTTTTGAAGAACACACAATCACTATTTAGTAATATAGATTGTCTTTTCTTTCTTTTCTATTATCCTGCCAATAGCATTTGTGTCCCCTGTTATTCCGGCATTTTTAAAAGCAGTTATTAATTCTGGCATACAGTCGTCCTTTACACTTATTAATAAGCCTCCATTCGTCTGCGGATCTGGCAATAAAGTAAAAGCTTCCAATACGTTCACACCTTTCTCAAATTTCAATTTATCGCTGTAGCCGTTCCAGTTACGGGTAGTAGCATCAGGAAAAATCCGCTGGGTGATATATTCTCTTACACCATCAATTACCGGGATTTTATTATAATAAAGTTCTGCGCCCAGGCCGCTGCCTTCCGCCATTTCGATCAAATGACCCAGTAATCCAAACCCGGTAATATCTGTCATGGCGGTTACTCCTTTTATCTTGCCCAGCTCCTCGCCCAGTTTATTCAGCCGGCTCATTTGTTCGATCATTGCCGGTAAATGTTCTTCTTTCAGCAACCCTCTTTTTTGTGCCGTGGAAAGAATCCCAACACCCAATGGTTTGGTGAGGAACAAAAGATCTCCTTCCTGCGCGGTATTATTCTTTTTTAAATTTTCGATGGGAACAATACCCGTAACAGCAAGTCCAAATATTGGTTCCTGTGAATCGATACTATGACCGCCCGCAAGAGGAATACCCGCTTCCGCACAAACCGATCTCCCGCCCTCAATTACTTTTTGCGCCAGTTCAACGGGCAGTTTGTCGACCGGCCAACCTAAAATAGCAATTGCCATCAACGGTTTTCCCCCCATGGCATATACATCGCTTATCGAATTGGCCGCAGCAATCCTCCCAAAATCAAAAGCGTCATCGACGATTGGCATAAAGAAATCAGTAGTAGAGATCAGCGCCAAACCATTGCCAAGGTCGTAAACGGCTGCATCGTCCTTACTGTGATTGCCTACCAGGAGTTTATTATTATCTGGCAATACAAGACTGCTTTTAAGGATCTCGTCCAGGAGTTTAGGTGAAATTTTACATCCACATCCCGCGCCATGAGAGAATTGAGTAAGCTTTATAGAATCGTGAGACGTGAATCGTGAATCGGGAGTCATGTAGTATTTGTTATTCAAAGGTAATATATGCGTGCTCTAGTTTTTTAATGATTGAAATATTTGATCGATGGCTGGTTTCCGCATGCTGAAATGATTGGCATCTGCGAATTCTTTTTTTTCAATGTTCAGACCGGCATATTTCCGCGCAAGCATAGTGGAATGGAAAACCCTGGTAGCAAATAGCACCTTATTCAAAAACTCAAGGCCACCTACATATATCATAACATTGGCCTGAAGTCGCCGATGATCCCGGGAAAAAGCCTCTTCAATTTTATTGAGTTCATAATGGTTTGCCCAGATGGAAGGGCTTAAGGCAAAATGACGATCAAACAACAGGTCGTCTTTGAATAAAGTATAAAGACAAAACAGACCTCCCAGCGAGTGACCAATAAATACCCTGTCTTTTTTATTGGGTAATTTTTTTTCAATAATGGGAATCAGTTCATTTTTCAGGAACAGATAAAAATTATCTGCTTTTCCAAAAGTAGAATGGCTGTTCTTCCGAATATCGGAAGGAACAAAATCCCTGTTCCTTTTCTCATGCCAGTTTCCAATATGCGAAATCGCAATGATGACACAGGAAGGAGGAATAGCAGCTTTCCAGGAATTGCTTTTACCCAGGACGTAATCACCTATACCAATAGAGCCATCGACGATATAAATGTGATGATATTTTTGTGAAGCCCTAAAACCGGGAGGCCTGAGTATCGTGATCACATATTTATCCTTTACGTTTTTCGAATAAACGGTATCCGATTCTGTAGTTTGTGCGTAAGAAAAGAAGGATAATAAAAGTAAAGAAAGCAGTAATAAGTATCTACTCATCACATAATTTACTTTTTTCCAGGGAAAC
>JGI10216J12902_100166292_pt1 | contig 12308 bp, 8 predicted proteins | sample KanNatreferecore_FD_12902 | JGI IMG/M metagenome (IMG submission 12902)
TCCTCTCCGATAGCTCCAGACGACAAGCCGGAGCGTGTCACTGGGGAGGCGCCCTTCTTCATGGCATTCCTTAGCATGGAGGCCAGGGTGGCAAGGACGGGGTGAGCGCGGGGCGTGCGCGGCCAAGACGACGCTGGAAAGCGGCGGGATTCGTTGACGAGCGTTGACCGGCGCGCGGACGAGCGTGGTCGCGCTCATGTTCCCTCGTTGTTCCCTCGCGTACTGCTGGCTCGTGCTCAGCGGCGACTCCAGTATTCGACTGGTCGGCGGCGGACTAAGGCGCTTGTCGCCGAGCTAGACGATGTCGGCGATGAGTGGCTTGATGACGTAGTTCTCGGCGGCAAGGTCGAGTCGGATCTGCTCGGCCTCATCCAGCGTGAGCAGCTCGACATGAACGGCATGAACGAGCACGCCGGGCGTGTTGAGGAGGTTGTGTTCGCCGACGCGCGCGACTGCTTCTCGTTTTGCGCGAGCCTTCTCGTCCATGCCGACCACCCATCGCTCGTGGGCTCCCGCGGCGATCGTTGCGGCTTCACCGTCCCCGAGGTTCTCGCGGAGGCTGCTGTAGTCGTCGATCGCGTTGAGATCTGTCAGTTCGAATTCGACGACGTGACCCTGCGCCAACGCTGCTTGCAGCCGCGTTGCGTGGGGTTCTTGGGTGATCTCGCCGATGACGTGGTTGAGGACGCAGAAGCGGAATCCGGGCAGTGCGCCGAGGATGTCCATCCGGTCGATGCGGAGGAAGTTGAGGAGTAGGCTGGTGTCGGTAGCGACGTCTTGGTCGGCTGCGGCTGATGCCGTCACCGGGCCGAAGTTGCGGATGGCGGCAGCAACACCTCGCTTTCCTCTTCCTCGTCCCGCTGAGCTTCCACCTCACGTGCGAGCTGGTCGAACCCGGCGGGTGCGTCGGCGAGCACGGCGAGCTCGTTGAGCTTGCCGCGGCTGATCTCGGCGCGCCGGAATGCATCGAGTGCGAGGAAGAGGAAGTCCTTGTGCGGGTGCTGGAGCTGCTCGTCCACTTGGTCGCTCTCGTCGAAGAATTCGGACCGGATCGCATTCGCGGCGTCACGCTGTTCCGCGAACCGTTCGCGTTGCGCTTCACCGATGATGCGGAGGTTGAGCAGCCGGTAGAGGGTGCTGTCGAAGCTGGTGCCGAAGTGGCTTGCGGCGTGGACGACGTCATAGAGCTGCACCTCCTGGCTACGTGAGACGGCACGCCGCTGTGCGGTCAGTGCCTCGTTCTCATCGAAAACCTGCAGCACGCTCGGCGCGTCTCCCTTGCCGCGCGAGCGCATGAACGCACGGATGGCGACGTCCGGCATGAGGAAGGTGGCAGCGAAAGCATTCGCTCGCACTTCGCGGAGTTCCGCGCGGTTTTCAACCTTGCTGACCAGGCTGGCTACATCACGGTCGGCGAGTGCGTGCGCGTACTCATGCGCGTACGAGAAAAGCTGTCGTCGTGAGTGGTGCGAGCCGTTGACGATGATCGAGAGTCCGTGGCGCTGGTCGTTCAGGAATACGCCGGAGACGTTCTCGGGCAGCAGTTCTTCTTTGAGCACGCGAATGCCCTGCTGTTCGAGCACGGTCCGGATGTCGCGGATCGGATCGGTTCCGAGCCCGAGTCGATCGCGTTCTTCCTCGGCGAGGCGCTCGCCCTGCTGAATTGCGTCCCAGCGGTTGCGCGGGACTGGAAGGTCGTACTCGGGCGGTGCCGGACGGTCGGCGGCGATCCCGAGTAGTTCCTCAAGATGGGTGTATTCGCTGGCGAGGTTGACGCAGCGCCGGACGGCCGCCGCGCGGGCCGGATCAGCGGCGATCTGGGAGTCGCTCCGGAACAGCGCGACCAGTGAATCGCGCCCGGTGGCTTCGAACTCGTCGGCGAGGAACTCGCCGAGATCTCGCCGGTAGATCTCGGCGAGACGGGCCAGCTGCAGGCTGTTGGGAGCGCGCATTCCCAGCTCGATCTGGGCGAGCGCACCGCGCGAAAGCTCAAGCTCCGCCGCGACCCGCTCCTGGGTCAGGTCCAGCTGTTCGCGGGCGGTCTTCAGCCGCCTGCCGAGTTCCGCTTCGGTGATCATGCTGCCTCCTCCGTTAGTGCTGCTAACATCATAGGCAGTTTCTTAGTCCCAAGTGTTAGTAGAGTGCAAACCTGCGTCAAGGCCTAAAAGGGGGTGAGAGGGTGGCAAGGCAACGGAAGACCTCTGCGAAAGCGGCCAAGGCCGCGTCGAAAGTCTTGCGCGACGGTCGGACGAGCAAAACCTCTAAGACCGTCGCCGGGTCGGCGCTCTCGCAGCGGGCGCCAAAGAAAAAGTAGCGATGTCGGAACGAGACGAAGGGAGCACAGGCAAACGATGAGTGCACAGCCAGCTCAGGCTCAGGGCCGGGGCTGACCGAATAGCAGAGGAAGTCTTGTGACCGGACCGATGAGCCATTCTGTCTCATCCCCACGACGAGGTGAGAAAGCTTGTCGGCCCAGGAGCGAGCGAGCCGGCGAGTAGGTCGTTGAACGACCAGATCGAATCGTGCGGGCTGTTTTGAGTTTGCGCGATGTTCTCCTGGTCTCGCAGCCGGCTGCGAGCAACGCCAAGACGCCGGAGGCAGCGAGGACGACGCGCGTGAAGGAGCGCCTCGTGCGACTCACGGCAAGACTTTTCCTGCGGATACGTGGTGGCCCCGTGGAGTATCGCGCCGACGGCCGTTCGGGCGGTGGAGCAACGGACGCTCGGGCTCCCTGTATCTCGACAGCCGCCTTGACGCCCTCAATGGCCATTCGCTCATTGCCCGAGGGCCATCGGGGACTCGCGCCACAGTCGGGCCAAGCGCGTCGGCGATGTCCCCATCACCGTTCCAGCCGAGGAGGCTGGACAGGCGAGGTTGTCCCCGTCCCTGACTCGCGTCATGCTTCAGGTCCCCTCTCGACGCCGGAGGTACGCCGACAGGAGGAGAGATGAGCGACACCGTCTTCAAGAAGATCGACTACCAGCTGAACACCCTGATCGACAGCATCGAACTGGGTGAGATCGGTCTCCCAGACCTCCAGCGGCCGTTCGTTTGGGATGCAGTCAAGGTTCGAGACCTCTTCGACTCGATGTACCGGGGGTACCCAGTTGGGCATCTTCTCTTCTGGGAGAGCGGAGCGGAGCCGGGTGCGCGGCAGATTGGCGCCGCGGCGAAGCAGCTTGCTCCAAGGCTTCTCATCGTCGACGGGCAGCAGCGGCTCACTTCTCTCTTCGCTGTCATGAAACAGAAGCCGGTAGTGGGCAAGGACTACGCTCCACGTCGGATCCAGATCGCCTTTCGACCTCGAGACGGCACCTTCGCTGTCGCGGATGCGGCGACAGTGAGGGACCCGTCCTTCCTCCCGGACATTGGCGACATCTGGGCCCGCCCCGTGTACCAGGTGATCACCGATTTCCTCGAGCGATCCCGTCAGGCAGGGAGCCTCGACCCCGAAGACGAGCAAGCAATCCCGGCTGGTCTGGGTCGGCTGGAAGGCCTGAAGTCGTATCCGTTCACGGCGCTTGTGCTGGGCGCCGAGATCGATGAGGAGCGAGTTGCCGAGGTATTCGTGCGCGTCAACTCCCTGGGCAAGAACCTCAACCAGGCGGACTTCATCCTCACGCTCATGAGCGTCTTCTGGGACGAAGGGCGCGCGGAACTCGAGCAATGGTCTCGTGACGTCCGCGCACCTGGAGACGCCGCTCACAACACATACATGGCGCCGGATCCGGACCAACTACTCCGGGTAGCGATCGCTCTCGGATTCCGGCGGGGGCGGTTGGAGGATGCGTACTCTGTTCTCCGCGGTCGAGACCGCACTACAGGGAAGGTGTCGCCAGAGCTCCGGGAGCGCCAGTTCGAGCGACTCAAGGTCGCCCAGGACAAGGTTCTCGATAAGGAGGTCTGGAAGGAGTACCTCCAATGTCTGATGAGGGCGGGGCATCGGTCCTCTGCAACGATCAGTTCGTACAACGTCCTTCTCTACTCCCATGCGCTGTACCTCATTGGCAGGCACGACTACAGCGTCCCGTGGAAGCGCCTCCGAGAGGTCATGGCTCGGTGGTTCTTCATGAGCTCACTAACCGCGAGGTACTCGTTCAGCCCGGAAACGACCATTGCCGCGGACCTCAACTCGCTTCCTGCCGGTGGTGCATCGGACGCTTTCGTTGGGCGCCTTGACGAGATGATCCAGCAGCGCCTCACAAATGACTACTGGGAGATCACGCTTCCTGGGGACCTTGCAACGTCGGCGAGTCGTTCCCCCGCACTCTTCGCATACCTCGCAGCTCTCAACATCCTCGACGCGCCTGTGCTGTTCTCGAGGATGCGCTGTGTCGAGCTCTTCGACCCTGCTCTCACTGGCGGCAAGGTCAAGATTCAGCGACATCACCTGTTTCCAAGGAAGTACCTCGAAGGCGTGGGCATCACCGACCTGAAGCTGGTGAACCAGATCGCCAACCTGGCCGTGCTCGAATGGCACGACAACCTATCGATCTCCGCGACCGACCCGAGCGAGTACTGGCCGGTGTATCTGGATGCGATGCGCCATCCGCAGGACGGGATGGCTGCGTTCACGGAGGCGGAAATCGAGTCGATGGTCCGCCTACACGCGCTCCCCGGGGACTGGCCTGAACTGTCGTTCGACGAGTTCCTCCTTAACCGCCGACGGCTGATGGCTCGAGTGATTCGGGAGGCATATGAGCGCCTCATCCACGGCGTGCCCGACCAGGTTGCGATCGTTTCATGGCCGCCATCGCCCGCGGCGGTAGAGCACCTGCTTCATGCAGGAGAGACGTCGCGCGTAGAGCTGAAGTCCTCGCTTCGGGCCGACACGCGCGGCAAAGGCATACCCCCAAAGGTCCTCGAGAAGGTCGTGGCGCGAACGGTCGCCGGCTTCATGAACGCCCACGGCGGGATGCTGATTATCGGCGTAGACGACGACGGCAAACCGCTCGGTCTCGATCGGGACCTCGCGACCCTCGGGCGGAAGGACCTAGACGGGTTCCAGCAGACACTTGTCACCCTCCTCTCGACGCACCTCGGTGCGGATGTAGCCGCCAGTGTCCAGATTCACTTGACAAAGACCGGGCCCGGCGGCCAGGACGTCGCTCTCGTCGACTGCCCTGCCTACGGGAGGCCCGTCTACCTCGGAGACGGGAAGTCCAAGGAGTTCCACGTTCGTGCGGGGAACACGACGCGCTTGATGGACGTTCAGGAGGCGGCCACCTACATCGGGCAACACTGGAAAGTGCCCGCGTAGGCCTCGCCGAACAGGTCGGGACTGCGTTTCCGCCAGGCAGAACGCGAGAGGCTGGGAGGCTTGAGGCGGGCGACCGGCTATTCCTCTATTCGACGCGCGGGTGTTTCCGCAATCCAACCCGAGACCGAGGTCGCATCTTCGGGTTGGCGACCGTCGCTGAACGTGCGAGAAAGCTCAGGAGCCCGGTCGCATTCGGAGGGTGGAACTTCACTATCGGCGTGCAGCTCAAGGTGGTGCGCCTCGCCCCAGTCAGGATCGGAGTGGAACTCGCGCCTCTCGTGGAAGGGTTACGAACTTTCCCGGATTCAGCCTCATGGAGCGCACGCCTTCGGAGAGCGCTCGTCCATTGGACGCGGAAGACGCAAAGGTGTTCGTCAGGAAGCTCTCTGAATCCGCCTGAGTGCCCCTCCGCATTGTCGAGCTACCGTCGTAGGCTTTCGCCTGCGTCGCGCTATACCCGAGACCTGAGGTCGGCGGGAGCTGTTCCACCTGGTACGGGGGGGCCTGGCTCGACGCTCGCGCGGCGTCCGGCTAACGCCTTACGCGCTTCCATGCATTGATTGGCAACGAACCGACGTTCAGGCCGCTTCAGCGTGAACGCGGGCAACCACTGTGTCGTATAGGCCGTAGTGGGTGAGGCCGGGGTGAGAGTCGATTCCTGTGTAGCGGAGGGAACTGTCTTCATAACGGCGGAAGGCAAAAACGGCCTGGTTCATTTGCTCGGTGTTGAACACCCTCAGCTGCACGAGGAGGTGGAAGTCCTCGACAGTCAGTCCTGTGACCGCGAGGAATAGATCGGGCTCCAGTTTGGTGATGACGTCCTGAAGCGTGTTCTCGCGGAAGTCGGTCAGGTACATGAACGCTGGAATCCGGGTCGCGAACTTGATCAGCTTCTCTTGGATCTGCTTCCGCTTGGACTTGTACTCCTTCTCCTCATCGGTGAGTTCCTTCTTCTCCTCGTCCGACAGGTCATTGCCGTTGGCCTTGTTCTTGAGTTCTTTGATCTGCTCGCTCTTGTTGATCACGGTCTCGATGATTTTGTCGCCGAGCGCGCGGAAGCCCTCGATCCGCATCACCGCTTGCAGCGCATCCTGGTTGTCGAGAATGCGGCGCAAGGTGTCGTTGTCGACATTCACGAGCAGCGCGCTCTCCCACTTGCGTGCCAAGAGCGTCGCTGACGTTCCAGCCATGGCGATGTCGAGGATGCCGCCGACATCGATCTGAGTCATGTGAGAGCCGTCGTAGGCGAGCACAGGTAGGAACGAAACCAGCTCCTCGACGGCCTTCTCCGGGTTGGACTCGTCCGGCGAGAGCCCAATGCCATAGTCAGCGAGCTGGCGAAGGGCGCGCGTCGGCGCGAAGTCGAAGACGAAACAGACCGGTTTGAGGACCTCTTCTGCGTTCGGGTCGTCGCCGTTGGGGTTCTTGATCGACCACGGCGACTGAACACGGAACGCCGCCTGGAAGTACGTCTCGGGCGACTTGAGGTTACGCAGCATCATGATCGACGACCACTGCGGCACGGTGACCCCAGTCGTGAGCTTGCCGCAGGAAAGCGTGATCGTCTTGGTCTCGAAGCCGCTTCCGATCGCCTGCCGGACCGGCGGTAGCGCATCCAACCCAATCCCAGCCGAAGCACCGGCGACCGTGAGCACCGTGTAGTCGTGCCAGAAGGTGTTCTGCTTTTCGGCCAGCAGACTCGCCATCGCGTGGCACGCTGCGACGCTTGGTAGGAACCAAAACGAGTGCTGCAGGTACGGTAGGAGCCTGACATCGGAGTACGGGAACGGCGGGCGCTGGCTTCCCAGCTTGAGATTGTCGACTTGGGTTGGCGCGTGGGAGCCCCGGATGATGTCGAGCCATTTCTGGACTTCGTTCTTGTGCGTGAACTCGGCGCCGGCACCGGTGCCTGTTGCGGCAAAGAACTCGTTGAGGTCGAACTCGTCGAACTCGCCTTGGCTCGCGATGGCGAGCAGCTCGTCGGGCATTTGGTACGTGAGTAGCCGCAGCTGCGGGAGAGCTCCGTAGGGGTTCCAGTTGGTCGAATTTTTCGTGGCGAGCTCTTCCTTAGCTCTCTGTTCGTCGGTGTAGGTCCGGTTGAAGATCTGCTCCTCGATGAACTCACCCGTCGCCAGCGCCCTGAACGGCGTGCCGGAGAGATAGAGATACGCCTTGGTGGTGATGGGCATGAAATCAGGCTCTTTCTCGCAGAGTTCACTGAGATCTTCATTTACGATGTCAAGGTCGTCGCCGTATTCGAGCTTGGTCTCCTTCCTGGCGACGGCGTCTTCCTCGCCCTCGAACAGCTCCTTCGCGGTGTCGCGCCACGCACCGAAGTGGTATTCGTCGTGGACGACGAGATCCCAGTTGACGACGTGGAGCCACTCATTCTTCGCCTTGATGTTGCCGGCAATGTCACGGCCCAGCAGGTCTTGAAATGAGCCGAAATAGACCACGGGGTTCTTGAGATCGATCTGCGTCGGGTCGCTTCCGGAAGAAGCTGAGAGATACTGCCAGCCGTTGAAGTCGACATGGGAATCGAGATCGGTCTTCCACGCGTCTTCGACAGCGGGCTTGAACGTCACGACGAGGACACGCGTGGCGCCCAACTTCTTCGCAAGCTGATACGTGGTGAAGGTCTTGCCGAAGCGCATCTTCGCGTTCCACAGGAAGCGCGGGACAGCGTGGATGTCCTCCTTCCAAATCGACTGAAAGTAGGCGTGCGCCTTGTTGACGGCCTCGACCTGCTCGCCGCGCATCGCGAACGTCTCGTGATGGGTGCCAGCGAGCCGCAGGCCCTTCTGCAACTCGGTCACCGCTGTCTTCACTTCGTCGGGTGAGCAACGCATCCATTCGCGTGCGGAGCCGATAACGACGTTCTCGAAGCCCTTGTCGATGAGACGCTGGCGCACGTCACTATCGCGGAACGTGGAGCCGTCTTCACGCTCAGCAAACCCGGCAAGGTGCAACGTGTACGCCTGCTGCATCTGACCCTGCGACTGGCGGATACGCGCGTTCACGTCCTCTTGCGTTGTCTGGCCCACCTTAATGAGGCCGACGTAGTCGGCTGGCGGATCGTTTGGAGACCATGCGTAGATCTGCAGCCGATCCTCGGGCTTCGGCGCAAGAATCTCGTCGATGCTTGGCTTACTCATCGCCCTCGTCGTCAGTGTCGGTTGGTTCGTCACTCGGACGCTCAGCAATCAGGGATTCGATGAAGGCAATCTGGTCCGACGTGATTCCGTAACGCTGATACAGATCTTCATCGGTCCAAGGGCGATCCATGGATAGGAGGCGGAACGAAACGGTACGAGTCACGCGTAATGTTCTGCGTGATCTTGCGGAGTGACACGAGGAATCTCACGAACCGCGTCCGCATGTAAGCAGCAAGGTTTCGCGCCTCAGACTCGGATGCGCAAACCCCAATCACAAGGTAGGTCTCAGTACATGCGGACCCCGGTGCCGCGACGACAGGCTCGCCGAGGATCGTCACGTCGTCTCGTCCGCTGGTTCCGTGAGCCTTGACGAGCAAGACTTTCCACCGATCGACCCAGCCAACGTTCGTGGTGATGACAGAACGCTCCAAGTAGGAGGTCTGCTGGTTTCCGTACACGAGAATGGGGTCTTTCAGGCCTGCTGAAGTCGCCTGGCCCCGCGCATTCGTCAGCCCGAATGGCTTCCTGGCGGATACCTGATCACCGAGGCTCAGCTCAGGTTGGTCGTTCTCACGGAAGTGAGCGACCTTGTCAAGGATGCGTACGCCTTCGTTGCGGCGAACGAGCACGTCGTAAGCGTCGAGGTTGCGGACGACTTGCTCTCCGATGATCTTGTTTCCAATCATCGTTGTGACCTCGCACCCGCCGTCGTGTTCGCGCCCCCATAACCAGTACGAGACTCCACCGCGAATCTTCACGCCAGGAAACACGTCATACAACTGAGGGAAGTCAACGAGTTTCATGAATTTGTGATCACTGAGCATCCGATCGCGAAAGTCGTCCAGCCCCTTGCCTCCAGAGAACCAACGAGATGGCGTGATCATCAGGGCGTAGCGCGGGTCAAGCGCCAACGCTGCTTCAACGAACAAGTTGTAGATAGGCGTCGCAGATGCACCGCCACCTCCACCTCCGTCACCTAGCTGGTACGGCGGGTTTCCGATGATGACGTCGAACTGCATGTCGCCTCCAAACAGCTCGGTGATACGAGCCTTGATGTCGTCGGTGTGGATGAATGTGTAGGCATGGGTTTCGAAGCCTTCGCCCCGGTCGAGGGTCTTCTGGCTAGCTCCGCAGTACCGGCACCTGCCAGCCATCCACGAGTGCTCGATGCGCTCGAACCGGATGTTTCCCTCCTTCGTCGTGAATGACTTGGCGACCGAATGAGGCCCGTTGGCGTCCTTCGAGCAGTAGACGCTTCGGCGCGCTAGCAAGCTGGTGAGATTCGTGATGCCGATGCCGAAGACCTGCTTCGTCAGGATGTGATCGACACGCTCCCCGAGGTCTGCGATCTCGTCCTTCAGACCTTCTGTCAGTCGCGTGGTGATCTCACGAAGGAAGACGCCGGACTTCGACACAGGGTCGAGGAACTTCACGCTCTTGTCAGCCCAGATGTTTGCGCCCTCGTTGTTGGCCGCCCATGCGTCGGCGAGAGTGTCCAGCATCTTGTTGGCGAACTCGGGCGGGGTGAAGACCTCGTCGTTGGAGAGGTTCGCAATGCAGGTGAGCACATCGGGGTTGCGAGCACGGAGCGCGAACGAGGCTTGCTCATGCATCGGCCAGATCCTTCAGCGTGAGTGGTGGGTAGCTCTTGGTTGGCATGAAGACCTCGTGCTTGCCGACGTCGGGGCTGAGCGTCCCCTCACCGAAGGACGACATCTGCGTGAGCGTGTCGAAACGGAAGTCGCGCCGCTGGTACTTGCCCTTACCCAAGTAGCCCCACTCGGCGAAAGTGATCGGTTGGCCCGTGCTGGCGAGCATGGTGAGAGCATCACCGTGCACGATGTTCTGTGAGAGCACATAGGCGGCGGCTCGGTAGAGGTCGTCCTCCTCAGCAAGACCGATGTAGTCGGCAAGGATCTCGAGCATGTTCTTGTGGCACTCGGCGACGTTGTCGTCCAGCAACTCGATGCCGTAGACACACATGACTCCGAAGAGGGCGTAGTGGTTCTTCTCGAAGTCGGACTTCCCGAACTTGAGTTCCACGGCAGCCAACTTCCGCCGGAGCACCGGGATGAGGAAGTTCCCGCTCCCGCATGCGGGCTCTAGAACCCGGGAGTCGATGCGCTCCGTCTCGGGCTTCACGAGGTCAAGCATCCCCTTGACCATCCATGCCGGCGTAAAGACCTCCCCGTGGTCAGCGATCCGCTGCCTTGACTTCACCAAAGGCACAGCGTCAGGCTACTCTCGAACGCCGACAGGATGGGTATCAGGGCGTGTTCGGATGCGACGCTTGTCACTTTTACGAATAGCCGAGCGACACCCCAGAGCCGGCTATCCCGAGGCGGACGTCTGTGCGCGAGCTAAGTGGCTCCGCTTGGAAGCCGGCTAGTTCGTTGCCGGCAGTATGGATGCGAGCGTGGTCGTCAACGCATCAGAGAGCTTTGCTACGTGCTCATCGTGAAGGATCACCGGCGGACGATTCTTCAGGACGTTTTCCTGACAGCTGGTGCGGCAAATCAAGATTCCCTCGGCGCGCAGATCGCTGCCGACGCGCTCAGCCAAGGTGATGCCTGCAAGCTCGACGCCAACGAGAAGGCCGCGACTTCGGACCTCAACGATCCCTAGGTCGCGCACCCTCTCAAGCGCGGCCATCAACGCGTCGCCGAGCCGTGCTACGTGGTCGACCAGCCGCTCGTCCTCGATCACATCCAGCACCGCCAGCGCCGCCGCCGCTGCGACCGGATCGCCGCCGAAGGTCCTGAAGACTTTCGTCTGCTTCGCCAGCTCGTCGGCTATTTCTCGGCGAGTGATCACCGCGGCCACCGGATAGCCGTTGCCCATCGGCTTGCCTAGCGTCACGACGTCGGGCGTGATGCCGTAGTTCTCGAAGCACCACATCACGCCGGTTCGGCCGTGGCCGGCTTGGACTTTGTCGGCTACGAACAGGCCGCCGGCGGAGTACGTTTGGTCGACTACAGCGGCTGCCTCTTCGACAGGTGGGAAGAAGATGCCGTCGCTCGTGAACGCGGTGTCCAGGAACGCCGCGGCTAGGCGGCCGTCCAGGCGATCCAACGCTGACTGCATCTCGGCTCACAGCGACACGCCCTCGCGGGGTGGGGCGATTCGCGCCACGTGCGGCGGCGCGTACCTCTCAGGCCACTTGTTCGGTGAGAGTTCGGCGATTTTCGTCGTGACGCCGTGGTAGGCATGATCGGTCACGATCGCGCCCCTCGCCGCCGGTTGCGCCGGTCGCGAACCGCCACGCGAGCTCGTTCGCCTCGCTGCCGGAGTTCACCAGCATCACGGGTGTCAAGGTCGGAGCCGGCTGGCATGAGCGACACCAGCCGCTCGGCGAGCTCGATCAGGCGGCTCGTACAGGTAGCGCGCATGCGTGTTCACGGGGCGCGTCTGGCGGATGACCGCCTCCGCTACCGCCGGGGGCAGGTGCCCGACGATCAAACGCTCGGCTTCTGAATGGGCGAGCGCTACGCCGCCGGGCGCTCGCCTGCGAGCAGCCTTCGGATGCGGACCAGCGCTGCCTCCACATCGGGCGGGATTCGCTCGAGATCGCTGCGTAGGTCGGTCAGGAGGTCGGACAGCGCGGCCGAGTAGAAGTGCCGCGTCCGGTAAGCGTCCTCGCGCGCCTGCGCTTGCGTCGTCTCCAGTTCGCGTCGCAGCTCGGCGACCCTACGCTCGCACTCGGCGTTCATTCGCTTATGGCGACGCTCGAGTGAGTCCAGACGCCCCCGGAGGTCGACGATCACCTGCCGCCGGGTTTCGGCGAGGGCGAGCGCCTCTTCGCGGGCGGATGCGAGGTCCGAACGCCGGCCGAAGTACAGGTAGAGAAGGGCGCTTGCTACGGCAGCGAAGGCCGAGACGGCAGCAATGACCGT
>JGI10216J12902_102921890_pt1 | contig 12306 bp, 7 predicted proteins | sample KanNatreferecore_FD_12902 | JGI IMG/M metagenome (IMG submission 12902)
CATCCTTCCGCCTTCATCCTTCCGCCTTCATCCTTCCGCCTTCATCCTTCGACGGGTGCGAGTGTGTTCGCTCACAACGCCGGCGGGCGGTCGCACGTATAACATCGTGGAAGGGCCTGGGCGAGCAGCCACGCTGTTGAGAAGCAGGCGGAACCTGGGCGGACCGGCGGGGTCTAGCTCGTGATGAGAACCCGGAGCCTGCAAGAATGCGGGTGGGCAGCCGATACCTTCCAGTGGGAGACGGAGAGCCTCCATCCGGCCCGCGGCGGTGGAGCGACAGTTTTAAGGTGAGCCAAATGCGACGAATCGTTTTGGGTAGCAGCATTTTCCTGGCGGCCGTGATCGGCTGCACCTGCCTGGTGGGGACGCCCCGCGTGCAGGCGTCCGAGTCCTACGAGAAAGCAACCAAGCTGAAGTGCGAGGACTGCCACAAGCACTCCAAGGAGCAGTTCGAGAAGAACAAGGTCAGCGACTACGACGCGACCCAGGACCTGACGAAGTGCGGGAAGGAGTCCCTCGAGTTCCTCAAGAAGCAGACCGGCTTCAAAGAGTTGAAGAAGGGGGAGGAGCGCACCGAGGCCGAGGCCAAGAAGTGGGCCATCACCTTCGTGAAGGGCAAGTGGAAGTGCTCTGAGAAGCAGTAGCTTCCTTTCTGGTTAACCTTCAACCTTCAACTCTTAACCTTCAACCGCCACCGAACGGGCGCCAGCGTCGCAGTCTCCGGCGTCTCCGGGCGGTATTTCTTGTCGTCCGCGTCGCCGGTACCGACGGTGTGCTCGCCATGGCAGCCGGGGGTGCAGCCGCGCAGGGGCTGGGCTTCTTCCTCCAGGGACTTGTCCCCCAGGAATACCTGCTGCCCCAGGGTATCCAGCACGTCGCGCACGAACGCGGCCTGGGTAGCCTTGGGCAGAGGCTGGTTCGCGGGTGCGTCCGCGATCGCCTTGACGGCGGAGGGTGGGATCTTCGGGTCGAAGGCGTTGTCGCCCTTATGCCCGTCGATGAACTCTTTGAGGACCATCGTGGCCTCCGGCGAGGGCTCGGAGGGCAGGTGGCACCGGAGGCATTCGCGCGTGATGCGCAGCCGCTGACCTTCGTCCACCTTCACGCGGACCATCGACTGCAGGCCCTCGTGCTCCGGATGGCAGTCCGCGCACTTTAGCTCCCCGTCGCCCGGGATGGGCAAGCCCGCGGTCTTGCCCGGAAGATCGACCCGCATGTGCGCGGGCCGGTTGGCCCGCGTCCCAAGGAACGGCAGGCCCAGCGAGGTCCTCGCCGCCCCCGCTTCGAGCTTCGAGCCGGGAGGCACCGGCCGGTGGCAGTGCAGGCAGGCCGTGTCCCTCACGGGCGCCATGGAGTAGATCACGTTCGACATCCAGCTCCGGTCCTCGTGGCAGACGTTGCACTCGTCCATCGTCTCCCAGCCCGGCCGCGCTTTCAGCTTCGCGAGGGCGTCCTGAAAGGTCGCGCTCTGGTGCCCCTTGTGGAGGTTCTCCAGCCAGCGGCGGTTATCCGAGCTGGCAGACCCGATGCACCAGGCGAAGACCAGCACGGAGAGCACCACCGCAAACGTCGTCCGCCTGTCCCGGATCAGGCCCATAGCGCTCCCTGGGGTGTCAGTGTCAGTGTCAGTGTCAGTGCCAGTGTCAGTGTCGGTAGCTGCGGCAGGCAAGCGAAGCCTTCACAGGTTTAGTGTAGCTGACGCGTGTTCCTCTTGCGTCCAGCGTCGCAGTTCGTCGTCTCGGCGGGCCGAGAGGGAGTTCGGGCTCGTGGAAAGAACCGGTAGCTTGTTCCTTCCGGTCCACTGCCTCCTGCCTCCTGCGGACTGCCGACTGAACTATGCCACGCTCCACCTCTCGCTCGCGCCGGGCCGCGCCGGCGGTCGTCGCCGCCGCGCTGAGCCTGCTGATCGGCTCCGTGGCGGGAGCCAGCCTGGTCCTTTCGCCGAACCGCGCCCGCAACGCTCCGCCGCTGGCGCCCGAGCAGGCAGTGGGCGAGTGCCCGGCGCCGGGCGGCACGCGCCTGGCTTCGGCACAGGAGGCGCAGCCGAAGCCGGAGGAGCCAAAGCCCGACGCGATGGCCGAGAACCCGGAAGGGAAGAACAGCCCCGGCTGCGTGAGCTGCCACAAGGGAACGGAGCCAAGCCACGCCAGCGCCCCGTCCGCCCTGAACGCCTTTGGATGCGTCGGCTGCCACGGGGGCGATCCGAAGGCGACGACAATCGAGAAGGCGCACGTCCACCCGCGCAACCCGGAGCTATGGGGGAAGAACGGGAAGGTCCGCTTCTCCGGCAACCCGGAGCGCACCTACACGCTCCTGAACCGCGAGGACCCGCGCTTCATCAGATTCATCAACCCCGGCGACCTGCGCGTGGTGCACGAGACGTGCGGCAGCAAGGGGTGCCACGGGGAGGTGGAGCCGACCTCCGGCAACATCGTCCTCGCCGTGAAGAAGAGCATGATGACGCACGGCGGGTTCCTCTACGGCGCGGCGCTCTACAACAACGGCGCGATTCCGCTGAAGGACGCGGTCGTCGGCGAGAGCTACAGCGCGGCCGACCTGAAGCGCATCCATAACCCGCACAGCCTCCCGCAGCGTGTCCAGGGCACTTTTTTCGACGAGGAGAAGAAGGAGTGGCGCCTGCCCACCAGGGAGGAGACGCTCAACTTCGGCTGGCTGCCGTTCCTGGACCCGCTGCCTCGCTGGGAGATCGCGCAGACGGGGAACGTCTTCCGGGTCTTCGAGCGCGGCGGCCTGAAAAAGGCGGAGATCGGCAACCCGCTGCGGGACGAGGAGCCGGGCAGGCCGGACGTGAAGCTCAGCAATCGCGGCTTCGGCACGCTGCTGCGGACCGATCCGGTGGTCCTGGGCGCGCAGAAGACGCGCCTCTTCGACCCCACGCTCAACTTCCTGGGCACGAACGACCAGCCGGGCGACTACCGCTCCGGCGGCTGCAGCGCCTGCCACAACGTCTACGCCAACGATCCGGACCCGTTCCACTCAGCGCACTTCGCCAAGTACGGGAAGAAAGGAACGGGCTCCACCAAAGACGAGGCGATGCAGGACGCCGTCAAGCGGGGGGAGCGGGGCCATCCGGTTACCCACCAGATGACCAACGAGATCCCGACCAGCCAGTGCATCACGTGCCATATGCATCCCGGCACGAATATGCTGGCCAGCTACCTCGGGTTCACCTGGTGGGACAACGAGACCGACGGCGACGGCATGTACTCCGCAAAGCCGGGCGAGCACTCGCCCAGAACGCGGTCACTCATCCAGGACCGCAATCCCGAAGGGGCGGCGCTGCGCGGCAAGTGGGGTGACGTGAAATGGCTGGAGGAGGAGCTGCCGAAGCTCAACGCCAGCCGGAAGCACACCCAGTTCGCGGAGTTCAACGGCCACGGCTGGATCTTCCGCGGCGTCTACAAGCGGGACCGTAAGGGAAACCTGCTCGATAAAGACGGCAAGGTTCTACCGCCGAGCGCCGAGAGTTACAAGAAGAACCCACCCGAGCCGAACCACCCCCTGGAGCCCGGGCTGGCGGTCCACCTCCGGGACATCCACCTGGAGCGCGGGATGCACTGCGTGGACTGCCACTACCGGCAGGACAACCACGGCACCACCAAGTTGTATGCGGAGCCGCGCGCCGCCATCGAAGTGACATGTCAGGACTGCCACGGCACGGTGGAAAAGGCCGCCGACCCCACCAACGAGGAGGCGAAGACCAGCGGTCCCGCCGGCCCCAACAAGTTCGAGCGCTACATGCTGATGAGCGTCGCCGGCAACCCGGTGATCCGGTTCGAAAAGGCGGACGACGGCACTCTGACACAGAACTCCGCCGTCACTCCGGACCTCAAGTGGGAAGTCCCGCAGGTTATCGACACCATCACCCCCGGCCACAAGCGGTACAATGCCCGCTCCGCGCGCGCCAAAACCATGCACCGCGACAACAAGACCTGGGGTAAGGTCGATTCCGTCGAGCATCTGGCGCACGGCCCGGACAAGGTCACGTGCTACACCTGCCACTCGTCGTGGACCACGGCCTGCTTCGGCTGCCACCTCTCCATGAGCGCGAACCAGAAGAAGCCGCAGCTCCACTTCGAGGGGATGCCGAGCCGGAACTGGACCAGCTACAACTTCCAGACCCTCCGGGACGACGTCTACATGCTCGGCAAGGAGGGCAGCATCACCGCTCCCAGGGGCCCGGACGGCAAGCCGAAGCCGCGGACGGTGCCGGTCCGATCGTCCTGCGCGGTCCTCGTAAGCTCGCAGAACCAGAACCGCGAGTGGATCTACCAGCAGCAGCAGACCGTCTCCGCGGAGGGCCTCTCCGGCACCGCCTTCAGCACGTACGTCCCCCACACGGTGCGGGACAAGGAGACCAAGGCCTGCTCGGACTGCCACCTCTCCGAGAAGAACGACAACAACGCCTGGCTCGCGAACCTGATGCTGCTCGGGTCGAAGTCCGTCAACTTCCTCGGCCGCTTCGCGTACGTGGGTACCGGCCACGGCTTTGAGGCGGTCCAGGTGACGGAGCTGGACGAGCCCCAGGCGGTGATCGGCAGCTACCTTCACAAGCTCGCCTACCCCCGAGAACACGGCCGCCACGTGGCTCGGGGGAGGCGGCTGAAGACGTCACATACCCACCACAGCCGCACCCGGAGCCTGCAGCTTCGCGGCGAGTACCTCTACTCGGCCGAAGGCGCCGACGGGCTGTGGATCTACGACGTCGCCAACATCCACAACAAGGGCTTCTCGGAGCGCATCGTAACCGCGCCGGTGTCACCGTTGGGGCAGCGGTTTTTCGTCCCGACCCGCGACGCCACGGACGTGGCCGCGCCCAGCACGATGACGATCGATCCCGGCCGGACCCAGCGGCCCGAGAACCAGGAACAGAAGATCCACCCGCTCTACGGCTACCTCTACGTTACCGATAAGCACGAAGGGCTGATCGTGGTCGGCGCGGCGACGCTGTTCGATGGCAACCCGACCAACAACTTTCTGAAGCGCGCCGCCACGTGGAACCCGAACGGGGTCCTGAGCGGCGCCAGCAGCATCCGCATCGCCGGCTCCTACGCCTACATCACGTGCGACCGCGGCCTGGCGATCGTCAGTATCGACGACCCGCGGCACCCGAAGCTGGTCCGCGAGATCGGCGCCCCGGCGCTGAACGGCCCCGTGTCCGTCGCCGTCCAGTTCCGCTACGCCTTCGTCTGCGACCGTGACGGGCTGAAAGTGGTCGACGTCACCCGTCCGGAAGAGGCCCGCGTAGTGCCCGGCGCCGTGATTCCGTTGAAGCAGGCGAACGACGTGTACGTGAGCCGGACGTATGCCTACGTCGCGGCGGGCTCGGACGGCCTGTTGATCGTGGACGTGGAGAACCCCGAGCAGCCCAAAGTGGAGAGCCGCTTCGACGCCGGCGGCACGCTGAACGACGCGCATGCCGTGGCGGTCGGGATGACGAACAACAGCACCTATGCCTACGTGGCGGACGGTCATAACGGGCTGCGCGTGGTGCAGATCACCTCGCCGGACACCACTCCCGGGATCTACGGCTACAGTCCCCGCCCCACCCCGACCTTGATCGCCACCTTCCCCACAGAAGAGCCCGCCGTCGCCATCTCCGAAGGCCAGGACCGGGACCGCGCCGTCGACGAAAGCGGCAACCAGCTCTCCGTCTTCGGCCGCCGCGGCGCCCGTCCCCTCAACTTGGAAGAGCGCCAGCGCATGATGTACCTGAACGAAGGCAAGGGCCCGATGTTCAAGGTGACGGACGACCCCGGGCAGCCGCCGGCCGGTACCGCCGCGGCGCCTATACGTGCCGAGCTGATGGCCCTCGGCTCAATACTGGGTTTGGCGCTGTTCCGCCGGCGGCGCGCACGCTCGCTGCCTCTTCCGAAGCTGCCCTAGCGGCTCGTCCTCCGCTGATTGCTTGCCTGGGCTCAAAGTTACGCTTTACTTCTGTCGCTCGTCCTTAAAACTCGCACTTGACATTGTAAATCGATCGGTGGCACACTCGTGCTATGCCCACCGAGGGACACCCGCTTCAGCCGCCGGCATCACGGTGTCATGCGACCGCTTCCGCAGCGTCTCGGACTCATCTCGTGTGGCAGGTGAGGTTATGAGTGAGATTCCGCATAGCCGGGCGGTGATCGACCCCAAGGTCTTGGGGCTCCGCGTCCAAGAGGCTAGAAAGGAGCGCAAGCTCACTCAACAAGACGCCGCTGAGGCGCTCGGTATCTCGCGTCCCACTTACATTGCTATTGAGAAGGGGCAGCGTCCGCTTTCTCCGCCCGAGTTGATCCGCCTGGCGCAGCTCTTTGGAAGAGCAATCCACGAGTTACTCCGGAATCGTCCGCCCGTTCGCGATTTCGTGCCCCATTTTCGGGGCGCGGCCGGCGCCCCTGGGGATGATCCCGATCTCGACGGGGCGACCGCTCTGCTCCAGAGGCTCAGCGACAACTACCTGGAGCTGGAAGAAAAATGCCGGTCGCCTCTCCCCAGAAACTACCCCCCGCTCTACGACATCACCGGCCACGACCCCATAGATGCCGCCGAGGAGGTCGCTGGTGCGGAGAGAAACCGGTTGGCGCTCGGTGATGGGCCGGTGGCGAACCTTCGCGGGCTGCTGGAGACGGATGTCGGGCTCCGGATCTTCTATATCGGGCTTCCGGCTAAGGTCAGTGGCCTGTTCGTGTTCACGGAGGAACTGGGCGGCTGCATCGCGGTCCAGCGAAAGCACCCCCCGGGCCGGCGGCTCTGGTCACTCGGCCACGAGTATGCGCATTTCCTGGTCCATCGCTACGAGCCGGAAGTCACCCTCATGCGCAGAGACGCGCGCTCTTCGCGAAAGGAGCGGTTTGCGGACTCCTTTGCGAGGGCGTTCCTTATGCCGGCACTCGGTCTTCGTCGGCGCTTCCATCTCCTGCGCCGGTCGGCCGGACAGGTCACGCCGGCCGCTCTCCTGAACCTTTCGGACTTGTACGGCGTCTCCTTCGAGGCCCTTCTCCTAAGGTTGGAGGACCTCCGTCTCCTCCCCGGGGGGACCTGGCACCGGCTCAAGGAGAGAAAGTTTCAGGTGAAGAAAGCCCAATCGCTTCTCGGGTTGGGCTCCGGCCCCGAGGAGCCGATGCTCCCGGGGCGCTACATCGGGCTGGCTGTGCGCGCGTACGAGGACGGCTTGCTTTCCGAGGGCGAGCTGATGGAGATCCTCCACACCGATCGCCAGCAGGCGCGCCGCATCGTCGAGGAGCAAACCACGCGCGCGGCCGTGACCGAGGAGGGAGTAGCAGGGCAGCTCACTCTCGACCTTGGGGAAACCTTGGCCGGCAAGGCGCTCGCCTGATCGCGCGAAGAGGTCGGCACGTTGGCGGTTGAAACGGTCATTCTCGACGCTTGCTGCACGCTAAACCTCTCCGCCACCAGCCGGATCGAAGTAATACTCCGGAGACTCCCCTACGAGTTCACGGTAGGCTCATGGGGCCGGCGCGAGGCGCAGTGGTTGTCCGTCCCGGATTTGGAAGAACGAGAGTCCGTCGACCTGGAGCCACTCATCCGGGCGGGAGTGCTGACGGAGGAGGAGCTCCGCGACCGTGCCGAGGAGGCGCTTTTCGTCGAACTAGGCCTGACACTCGCCGACGGAGAGGCGGAGGCGGCGGCACTGGCCATTAGCCGGGGTTATGTGCTCGCCACCGATGATAGGAAGGCCCGACGCGTCGTCGCGGAACGGCACCCATCCGCACGGCTCACCGGCACCTTAGAGTTGCTTCATGCCTGGCAATCCGCAGCGGCACCCTCCGAGGCTGAAGTAGCAGATGCACTGCGCCGCATCAGCGAGCGCGCCACCTATCGGCCCCGCCGGACGCATCCACTCTACACGTGGTGGAGCGACCTGATGGGCGAGTGATCATCTCCGCCGCCGCGCGGGCGCCCTGATCCGACATCAGAGCGGCGGGCGGGTCGGCCGGAGCCTCGGCTCCTCAGGCGACCCTCCGAGGAGGAGAAACGGCCCGGGCGCGGTAGCTGAGAGACGGGTGCCTTTGGAGATCGAGTGAACGGAACACCTTGTCGTAGACCACGCTTCGGGCCGCGGAGCGCGGCGTGGGTTTTCGCATCGATGGCGCTGCTGCTGGTGGCCTGTGGGCTAACCGGCGCGTCCGGCGCGAGCGGGGGAGCGGTTTCGCAGTCCTCTCCCAAGACCGGTCTCGCCCGCACCCGCCGTCAGGCCACACCGCGGTCGCCGGCCCAACGCCCAACGCCCAACGTCCAACGCCCTCGCCCTAAGGCGCAGGGCCGGCCGGAGGCTTTCGGTCTGGCGCAGTTCTCGGCACGCTACTGTAACGGCTGCCACAACGGTGAGAACAAGACGGCCGGGCTGGCGCTGGACTTGCTTGCTGGACAGGCGGTGGCCCGGCATCCGGACGCGTGGGAACGGGTCGTCCGGAAGCTGCGCGCGCGGCAGATGCCTCCGATGGATCAGAAACGGCCGGACGAACGCACGTATGAGGCCGCGGCCTCGTGGCTGGAAACGGAGCTGGACCGGGCCGCCGCCGCCCATCCGGATCCGGGCCGCACCGAGACCTTCCGGCGGTTGAACGCGACCGAGTATCGGAACGCCATTCGCGATCTCCTGGCGCTGGAGATCGACGCTTCGGCGCTTCTACCGGCGGACCCCTCCAGCAACCGGTTCGACAACGTAACGGTCAGCGATCTATCGCCGACGCTGATGGACCGCTACCTCTCCGCGGCGCAGAAGATCAGCCGCCTGGCGGTGGGGTCACCCGGCCGGTCTCCCGGCGGCGACACGATCCGGCTTCCCCCGGATCGCACGCAGGAGGAGCACGTCCCGGGGCTGCCTCTCGGCACGCGCGGCGGGGCGCTCGTCCCCTATACGTTCCCGTTGAACGGGGAGTACGAGATCGCCGTCCGCCTGAGCCGCGACCGCAACGAAGAAGTGGAAGGATTGAAGGAGCCGCACGAGCTCGAGCTGCTCCTGGATCGTCAGCGGATCGGGTCGTTCACCGTCCGCCCGCCGCGAGACAGCACCGGGCAGCCGCACGTTGACCAGCACCTCAACCAGCGATTCATCGTGACGGCCGGACCGCACCAGTTGGGCGTGACCTTCTTGAAGAAGCCGTCAACGGTGCCTGAGACCAAACGCCAGCCCTATCAGGCCCATTTCAACCTGCACCGTCATCCGCGGCTCTCGCCGGCGGTCTACCAGATCTCGATCACCGGCCCGTACGGTGACAAGGGTCCGGGCGATACCCCCAGCCGCCGCCGGATCTTCTCGGGGACAGGAAGTCACGATACGGGGGCCGGGGAAGAGGAGCGCGCCCGGCGCCTTCTCGCCCGCCTCGCGCGTCGGGCCTACCGGCGCCCGGTCATCGCGGAGGACCTGCTGACACCGATGCGGTTCTTCCGTCAGGCACGCCACTCGATGGCTCCCCCAGAGTTGGGGGTCGGGGGGCCGCGTGCCGGGGGCTCCTTTGAAAGCGCGATCGAAACGGCGCTCAGTGCGATCCTGGTGTCCCCGAACTTCCTGTTCCACATCGAGCGCGATAAGGCTGGGAGTCCACCGCAGACCGCCTATCCCATCAGCGACGTGGAGCTAGCCTCAAGGCTGTCGTTCTTCTTGTGGAGCAGCATCCCCGACGACACCCTGCTCGATCTGGCGGAACGGAAGCAGCTCCGCCGCCCGGAGGTACTGAGCGCGCAGGTGCGCCGGATGCTTGCCGATCCCAAAGCGAGCGCGCTGGTCACCAGCTTCGCCGCGCAGTGGCTGCACCTGCGCAACCTGGACTCGGTGACCCCGGACGTGCGCGCGTTCCCCGACTTCGACGACAACCTGCGGCAGGCGTTCCGCAAGGAGACGGAGCTCTTCTTCGAGAGCATCCTGCGCGAGGACCGCAGCGTGCTCGACCTGCTCGCCGCCGACTACACCTACCTCAACGAGCGCTTGGCGAAGCACTACGGTATCCCGCACGTCTACGGCAGCCGGTTCCGGCGCGTCAGGATGGCCGGGGACCGCAAGCGAGGCGGGCTGCTGCGGCACGGGAGCATCCTGACGGTCACCTCCTATGCCACGCGCACTTCGCCGGTGCTGCGCGGCAAATGGGTCCTGGAGAACCTGTTGGGGATGCCCCCACCGCCGCCGCCGTCGGACGTACCGGCGCTGAAAGACAACACCGTGGCGGCCAACCTGACGGTGCGCGAGCGGCTCGCGGCGCATCGCACCAACCCCGCGTGCAGCGGCTGCCACAGCCTGATCGATCCGATCGGGTTCTCGCTGGAGCACTTCGATGCGATCGGACGCCGGCGCGACGCCGAAGAGGGCCGCCCGATCGATGCCGCCGGCGGCCTACCGGACGGCACCCGGTTCGCAGGCGTGACCGGCCTGGAACAGGCCCTGCGCAAGCGCCCCGAGCTGTTCGCCCGCGCCCTGACGGAGAACCTCCTGATGTTCGGGCTTGGACGCGTCGTGGATGAACGGGATGCGCCCGCGATCCGGAGCGTCGTCCGCCAGGCGAAGAAAGACGATTACCGGTTCTCGTCACTCGTCCTTGGTATCGTAAACAGCGTACCATTCCGCATGAGGAAGACGCCATGATCGTTACGAAACGAGCTCTCCCCCGCCGGACGGTCCTGCGCGGCGCCGGGGCGGCGCTGCTCTTGCCGCTCCTCGACGCGATGGTTCCGCCGATGACCGCGATGGCGGACACCCCCGCCGATCCCGCCCGCCTGCGCCGGCTGGGGTTCGTCTTCATGCCGATGGGGTCGGACGTCACGCGGTGGACCCCCCCAGATCCGACGCGTCTCGACCGGCTCTCACCCAGTCTTGCCCCGCTGGAGCCCGTCAAGCAGCACGTCACCGTCCTTACCAACCTGGAGCTGCTCAACGCCTATCCCGGCACGCACTCGTCCTCCAACTCCGCCTTCCTCAGCGCCGCGAAAGCCAAGCGCACGGAGAGCAGCGACTACTTCAACGGCACGACCGTCGACCAGATCGCGGCCCGGAAGCTCGGCAAGGACACGCAGCTCCCATCCCTGGAGCTGGCGATCGATCTTCTCGCCACCGTCGGGCAGTGCGACAACGGCTTCGCCTGTGTCTATCAGAACTGCCTTTCCTGGTCATCGCCGACCACGCCTTTGCCGGCAGAAGCCCATCCGCGGCTCGTCTTCGAGCGCCTGTTCGGCGAAGGGGGCGGGGCCGCCGAGCGCCGTGCGGCGCTGAAGAAGCGGGCGAGTCTTCTGGATGCCGTGAGCGGAGACTTCGCTCGACTGAAACGGCAGCTCGGGCCCGCCGACCGCGCCCGGGTGAGCGGTTACCTGGAGAGCGTGCGCGAAGTGGAGCGGCGCATCCAGAAAGCCGAAGCCGCTGCGACGCAGGATGCGCTGCCGGATCTGGACCGACCGGTGGGAGTACCCGCTGCCTATGCGGACCACGTGCGCCTGATGTTCGACCTCCAGGTGCTCGCGATGCAGGGCGACATCACCCGGGTGATCACCTTCCAGATGGCGCGGGAGACCAGCAACCGCACCTACCCGGAGATCGGCGTTCCAGACCCGCACCATCCCCTGACGCACCACGGCAACGACCCGGACAAGATCGCCCGCATGGCGAAGATCAACCAGTTCCACGTGTCGCTCTTCGCCTATTTCCTGGAGCGGCTGAAGGCGACCCGTGAGGGTGACGGCTCCCTCCTGGACCATTCGCTGCTCCTCTACGGCAGCGGGATGGGCAATCCGAACGTCCACGACCACACGAACCTCCCAATCATCGTCGCCGGCGGCGCCGCGGGGAGGATGAAGGGCGGGCGCCACGTCCGGTACGAGCAGCCCGCGCCGCTGGCGAACCTGCACCTGACCCTGCTCGACAGGGTCGGCGTCCATCTGGACCGGTTCGCCGACAGCAGCGGCAAGATGGACGAGCTGTTCGAGCCGCTGGCGGTGTAGCGCCTTCCGGCCTGAAGCTCACCAGACGATGGGAACCAGCCCGGAGGCAGTAATGTTGGCGTCCCGGGAGAGTAGAGCAACCGATTCGCCCGGGCCCTGCAGCGACAGAGTTGTCGCAACGATTAAACGGTCATGCATCTCCTGAACTGCGGCAAGAGGCAAAGAGAGATCCAGGACCCTGCGGTCGAGTGGCACGATGGTGATGCGGGGGTCGGCGTCCACATCCGCAAGCAGGTGCGCGATCGAAGGGATGGCGGTCCGGCCGCGAGCTACGATGTGGCAGGCTTCCGCCAGCGCGATGATGGGGAGAAAGAACCGGCTGGTCGGCTCGTCCAGAAGCGCAAGGGCACTTGC
>JGI10216J12902_102618485_pt1 | contig 12302 bp, 14 predicted proteins | sample KanNatreferecore_FD_12902 | JGI IMG/M metagenome (IMG submission 12902)
TTGAACCGACGACCGACGGTTTACAAAACCGTTGCTCTACCACTGAGCTATGCTGGCCCTAATGCGTTGCGGCGCGGGCGCGAATGTAACGAAGTTCATCGAAAATGCCAGTCCCGGTCGCACCCCAGGCATTCGTTCGCCGCTCACTTCAATTTGGAATGAGTGGGCGAGTGAGTCAGGGAGTCAGTCGGACCGGCTATTTTGCGCCGCGGCACAAACGGCCGCCGGAACGCCTCCTCAAAATCATACCCGCCTTTGAAATCCTCACGGCTGTCCTTGTCGGTTTTGGCCAGGAGCGAGTTCTCCACCATGTTGAAGACCAGTTCGCCAATGTCTTCGCAACGATGGATGCCCCACTCGGCGAGGACGGTCATGGCCATGGGGCCATACTGAGCGAGGGCGTATTCGCGCACGCCATCCAAAAGCTGCTGGCCGGTCACGTGCCGGGGCGCGTCCTCCTTCGCCGGGTCAGGCGCGGGCGTACCGAGCATCTTCTGAGTGTGATCGAGCGCTTCGCGGACGAAAAGATAGGCCCCACGCGTGTAACGCCGGTCCTTGGCAATAATCTTTTCCAGTTCCTCGTCGAAGTTGATTCCGTGCATCGCACGTAGAACATCGGCAGTGGCGCGGGCAATCTCAAGGTTTTTGCGAACGGACTGGCGCACCATCCATCGCTGCTGGCGTATTCGGCCAGGTTCCTCCGGCGAATGCCTGAAACTCTTCGCTGGGCTTCGCCGTGAATTGCCAATCCCGCTCGCGCCAACGGAAGCTCAATCGTGCCGCGTGCAGCGCATGATTCGTGAGGATGAGTTGCGCGCGATCCTCCACCGTCATCCGGTTCTCCACGAACCGCAGATAAATCAATTCGTCCGGCCCATAAATTTTATCGCCCACGATGGGATGGGCGCAATGCGCGAGGTGAATGCGAATCTGGTGCTTGCGCCCGCTGATTGGTTGGACTGACAGCGACGAAAACTCCCGTGCGTCGCGGGTGAATCGTTTCAACACGCGAACCCGCGTTTGTGCCGCCGCCCCGTCCGCGCGCACGCAATCTTTGATGGCGACCGCGCTGCGCTCGTCCTTTCCCAACGGCGCATCAATCGTGAATTCATCCAACGTAACAAAGCCGTGGACGATGGCGCCGTATTCCTTTCGGACGCCGCTGCTTTCGATCAACTTGCCCAGCTCGCCCGCGGCCTCATTCGATTTCGCCACCAGCACCAGCCCGCTCGTTTCACGGTCCAATCGATTCACCAGTCGGCCATCGTCGTTGCCGAGATAAAGCCGCACGCGCCCGATTAGGCTCGAATACTCGTCCGTTTTGGTGGGATGACACACCAGCCCTGCCGGTTTGTTCACGACGAGCAAATCAGGATCCTCATGGACGATTTCAAACAGTTCCGGCATCGAGCAATTTACGCATTACGCATCAGATTGAATCGCTTGTCAGCGAATGCCGTTGGCGTACCATCGGGACGAATGCTTGAGAAGCGCAATGTCTGGCTGCCAGTAGTGCTCATGATCGTCTTTGCGATCACGCGCTGGCCTGGACTCATGCCGAATAACTTCAGTGCAGCCTATGCGTTAGTATTTTGCGCCGGAGTTTACTTCCGAAATCGTGCTGGCTGGTTTGTGCCGCTCATCATCATGGCGATCACCGATTTGGCTTTGAATCTCCTCTACTACCACGTGGCCCCACGTTGGTATCAACTGGGAGGTTACGTGGCTTACCTGTTAATTATTGCGCTCGGACGAAAGTTTAAGCCGAGCCACTCAATCCTTCGCCTTGTCGGCGGTGGTATCGTGTCCGCCATTCTGTTTTACCTCATTACCAACACTTTCTCGTGGCTTTTGAATCCATACAATGCTCCCGAATACACAAGAAATCTGACGGGCTGGTTAAATGCTCTCATTTTTGGCACCGGCGCGGGTGCGTGGCCGCAAACCTGGGAGTTCTTCCGCAATACCCTGTTCAGTTCCGGCCTCTTCACCGCGTTGTTTGCCGCCGCCATGAAATTCTCGGAGCACTTGGAATCTGCTGCCGAGAAAAAAGCTGCGGAAACCACAGAAGACACGGAAGACACGGAAGCGGAGCCGGAGGAATCGAAAGCGTGAAGCTCGGCCTCATTTCCGACACGCACAATTACCTCGACCCACGCGTGGCGAAGATTTTCGAAGGCGTCGAGCACATTCTGCACGGCGGCGATGTCGGGCTGCCGCTCCTCATCGTTGAACTGGAACAGATTGCACCGGTCACAGCCGTCGTCGGGAACACAGACGAAGGACTTCCATTGCGCGAAACGGAACTCGTGACGCTCAGCAGTAAAAAGTTTCTCCTGCACCACATCGTCACGCCCGGCGTTGGCTCGCCGCGCATTGCGGAGAAGTTGAAAACCGAAGCGCCCGATGTGGTTGTGTATGGCCATACGCACAAACCATTCGCGGAACAGCACGGACGCACGCTCTTCATCAATCCGGGCTACGCGGGCAAGCAACGCTTCGATCTGCCGCGTACCGTGGCCATCATGGAAATTCACGGCGGCGAAATTTCATATCATTTCGTGCCGCTCGAATGAGCGTGCCCCCCCGGCATCTTGTCGGGCCGGCAGGCGGGACGCTTGCGGCACGTTGCTGGACTCTCGCGCTCCAAGCCTGTAAACAACGCGCGTGTTCGTCACGATCATTTTCAGTGCGCTCACGCTGCTCAGCTTCGGCTTGCTTATCTGGCAATTCGTGGCGGCGCTGCGTTTTCCACTGCACCAGCGTGTGAGCAACGATGCATTCGTCCCGCCCGTCACGGTCCTCAAGCCGCTGAAAGGGTTCAACGAACACACGGCGGAGTGCTTGCGCAGTTGGCTGACGCAAAAGCATCGCGGACCAGTGCAGGTGCTTTTTGGCGTCGCAGGTGAAAATGATCCGGTGTGTAACGTTGTCCGCGAGCTGTTGAATCAATTTCCCCACGCGGATGCAGAACTTGTCATTGCCGCAGAAACGCTCGGCGCGAACGCCAAAGTATCGACCTTGGTTCAACTCGCCCGCCGCGCGAAGCACGACTTCATCTGTGTGAGCGACGCCGACGTGCGCGCGCCGGAAGATTTTCTGGCGAACGCCGTCCTGCCGTTGCGCGATTCCTCCCTCGGCCTCGTGAATTGCTTCTACGAACTCGCCCATCTCACGACGCTCGCAATGCGTTGGGAAGCCATCGCCGTGAACGCGGACTTCTGGAGCCAGGTCCTGCAATCCAACACGCTCAAGCCCCAGAACTTCGCCCTCGGCGCGGTGATGATCACACGACGCGCGCAGTTGGAGAAGATCGGGGGCTTCGAATCGCTGATCGATTACCTCGCGGATGATTACCAGCTTGGTCACAAGATCGCCGCGACCGGAGGACACATCGAACTCTCGCCCGTGGTCGTTCAATGTCTGGAACAGCCGATGGACTTTCGGCAAGTCTGGAAACATCAATTGCGCTGGGCGCGGACCATTCGCGCCAGCCAGCCGGCGCCATACTTCTTCAGCGTTCTCGCCAACGCGACGCTCTGGTCTGCGTTGCTCGCGCTATTCGGAAATTTCGGCAGCTTTCCGCTCGTATCGGATTCATTTCTCTATGACCGTGCTCTTTCGCCGCAGATGCAGAACTTTCTTGCGCCCATTCACGTTCCGTGGGTGCTGATGATCTTCGCCGCAGTGCTGGTGGCACGCGTTGTTATGGCGACCTCTTTGCAGCGCCGGCTTACTCGCACGCGCGGAGCGTTCAAATATTGGTGGCTGGTGCCGGCCAAGGATTTTCTTCAATGCGGAGTCTGGGCCGCCTCTTTCCTGGGCAACACCGTGGAATGGCGCGGGAGGCGTTTCCGCATCACGCGCGGCGGGGGGTTGACGCCGCTTTGAAATGTCATCGAAGATCGTGGCGCAACACGTCGTGCCCGCAAACTTTGTAACTCCGCTGAATGGCTTCGCTCACAAAATCTTTCGCCAATTGCACGGCCCGCTCCAGCTTTTCTCCGCGCGCGAGTTGTGCTGTCACAGCGGCTGAGTAGGTACAACCAGTGCCGTGCGTCTTCACACCCGCGATGCGAGGGCTGCTGAGCAACAATTCAGAGCGACCTTCAAAGAAAACGTCGATGGCCTCGCTGGTCTCGGACAAATGGCCGCCCTTCACCAGCGCGGCGCAACCGAACCGCTCGTACAACTGCCGCGCGGCGGTCCGCAAATCTTCTGCCTTTTGAATTCTGATGCCGAGCAACGCTTCCGCCTCCGGGACATTGGGAGTAATGAGCATCGCCAACGGCAGCAATTTACCCGTGAGCATTTTGCACGCATCGTCTTTCAACAGCCGCGCCCCGCTGGTCGCCACCATCACTGGATCGACAACGAGTGCGCACTCGCGATGTTCCGCGAACCAGAGTGCGACGACGCGAATGATGTCAGCGGAGAAAAGCATTCCGGTCTTCGCGGCGTCGGGCGGCAATTCGCTGAAGACCGCTTCCAGTTGCGCGCGAATGACTTTCGGCGAACACGGTTCGATGGCTGTAACGCGTTTTGGATTTTGCGCCGTGATGCAAGTGATCGCGCTCGTGCCATGCACGCCGAGCGCGGCGAACGTTTTCAGGTCCGCCTGCAAGCCCGCGCCGCCGCCGCTGTCGGAGCCGGCGATGGTGAGCGCAACTGGAATTTCACTTTGTTTGCGCACGGAGAGATTCAACCACGGATAACAGCCGCAAAGGAACGCAAAGAACGCAGAGACACAACTTCTTTTCTTTGTGTTCCTTGTGTTCTCTTGTGGCCAATCATCGACGGATGAACGTGGTGGAGAAACTTGCGGCGCGAATTATCGCCGAGGCGAAGAGCGCTCCTGCCGATGCCGTGCTGCGGGGTGCGCTAAGGTCCGCGCGCCTCTCCCGACAAGAGAGTGCCGCAGTAGCGGGCCTGGTGTTCAGCTATTTTCGCTGGTTCGGCTGGCTCAACCCTCGTGAGAATATCGCACGGGAATTCCTGCGGGTGCGTGAACTCGATCAACGCTTCAGCGGCAATCCGGACACGTTCACCACCGATGAATTGCTCAAAGCGATTCCCTTGTGGGTGACGGATGAGGTCGAGGTTTCGCGGGAATGGCTCATCGCGCTTCAAACGCGCCCTGTCCTCTGGCTGCGCGCCAAGCGTGGAACGGCCCAGCAACTTGCCGCCAAACTCGGTGATTGCGTTCAAGGCACTGGCGTGTTGACCGACGCGCTGGAATATCGCGGCGCGAAGGACTTGTTTCGCACACCGGAATTTCATGCCGGCGAATTCGAGATGCAGGACATCGCGTCACAACTCGTCAGCCTGCTGTGCGACCCCAAGCCCGGGGAAACCTGGTGGGACGCCTGTGCCGGTGAAGGCGGCAAGACGCTGCATTTTTCCGATCTCATGGCAAACAAAGGAATGATTTGGGCAAGCGATCGTTCCGAGCGCCGACTCGCCAGACTCAAGCAACGCGCCGCGCGCGCCAAAGCGTTCAACTACCGTGTCGCCGCGTGGGATGGCTCAACAAAACTGCCAACGAAAGCGAAATTCGATGGCGTGCTCATCGATGCGCCGTGCAGCGGGATGGGAACGTGGCAGCGAAATCCGCACGCGCGCTGGACTACGACGATGGCAGACGTGCGGGAACTGGCGATGATTCAGCGGCAACTTGTTTTGAACGCAGCCGCCGCAGTGAAGCCGGGAGGCAAACTTATTTACGCCGTTTGTACCCTGACGCGGACAGAAACGGACGCAGTGGCAGAGCTTTGTTCACGACAGTTATCTGGATTCGCACCGAGTTCATGGCCTGCTTGGACCAATGAGCTGCCAGGAGCATCGGGCCGGAAATGGATTTGGCCTCAGACATTCCGCGGGAACGGAATGTTTTTGGCTCGGTGGGGGTTCCTCCGTCTGAATCCATGATCTAGTCCGAACGATAGTAGTCGTCGATGAGGCCGGACTTGCTGTCATCGAATTGTTTGTTCGGGCCGGCGGAGCGGATCAGCACTTCGTTGTTGGCGAAATAAATTTTCAGCGGCGTGCCCCAGGGATCGATGATTTCGCCCTTGGTGTTCAACTCGGCTTTCTTCACCGCGAGGATGATGATCTTCTTCGGATTGTTTCCTTCGAGCAACGCCTTGGCGATTTCGGTGCTGGTTCCCGTCGGATAGCTGCCGACGTGGGTTTTATACTGGTGAAAAGCTTCAAAGAGATTGTCCACCTCGGCGTTGAACTGCCGAACCGGTTTTTCGCGCGTCCATGTTTTGGCGGCGGTGTATGCCCATACTGCCCCAATTCCGGCCAAAAGGATGACAACGACTAAGACAACTCGCCGAATTGTGCCACTTGACTCATTCATGGGCGGGCTTATGCAGGAGTCTTGCCAGCTCTTTTGAGGAAGTAATCAGTGACGAGTCGCGCGGCGTGACCTGACCGAACTACTGATTACTGGCTGACTTCGCCTCAGGCGTTGCCGTACTCGCCCGTGCAATAAGCTCTGCGCGGAGGCGCTTCGGCTCGGCCGTTTCGCCGCGCAACAGCGCCTGCATCAAATCCATCGCGGCGTAGCCAAGGCGCAATTTCGGCTGCCGGACAGTCGTTAACGGCACGCGGAAGTATTCGCTCACCAGAATGTTACCGAAACCCGCGACCGACAAATCTCCGGGAATGCGTACGCCCTGGTCCAGGAACACATCCGCCGCGCCAATCGCCACGAGATCGTTAACGGCCTGCACCGCGGTGGCTTTTGGATTTTCATTTAACATCTGGAGCGCGGCTTTCTCGCCTTCTTCAATCGTGCTTCCGGCGTTGAAGACGAGGCGGTCATCCATCTCGATGTCTGCTTCGCGCAACGCACGCCGATAGCCTTCGTAGCGCTCCTGCGCCGACGGCGAAACGGTGGGGCCGGTGAAATAAGCGATTCGTTGGTGACCAAGATCGACCAAATGCTTCGTCACCGCGTAGCTCGCAGAGATGTCATCCGTTTCGACGCTCGCAAACGAGCTGCAGAACAGCCCTCGATGACCGAGAATCACCGTCGGCACTTTCAGGCGGCGAATTTCCTCGTAGGCCGGCGCGTTGGGCGTGAGCCGATAAACGGGCACGATGAACAGTCCATCGACGCGTCGCAGTAGAAAACGGCGGATGCACGCTTCTTCGCGCGACGTCTGGTTCAGCGAATGCGCGAACAACAGATCGTAGCCAAGTTCGTGCGCGCGCTCCTCGATGGCCATCACGATGCGCGCATAAATCGGGTTCGTCGCCGCGGAGATAATCAGGCCGAACAGCCTCGACTTACGGCTGCGCATCAATTGTGCCGAGAGGTCCGGCACGTAGCCCATTTCCTGCGCGATCTTGCGAATGCGCTCGCGCGTCGGCGCCGCAATGTCCTTCGCGTCGCGCATGGCCTTCGAGACGGTCATGATCGAAACGCCCGCGCGAGCCGCGATGTCTTTGAGCTTTACCATCGGATTGAGTCCAAGGCCCAAAATCCAAAGTCCAAAGTTGCCCCTTCGACTCGCAAAGGAGTCTTGCGTGCCAGAGACGGCGCCGACCTTGGACCTTGGACCTTGGACCTTGGACCAGTCATTACACGTGCGACCCGCTCCAGTGCAGCTTCTGCCGGAGCGTTTGAAAAAAAGAACTGCCGCGCAGTCGGAGCAACCGCACCGCGAACCTGCTTTTGCGCATCCGTACGAAATCGCCCGTGTTCAATGGTGTCTGCACCTGGCCATCCGCGGTGAGAATCGTGTCCACGCGCTCGCTCAACACTGTCACTTGAACCACCGAGTCCATGGGAACAATCACTGAACGGTTTGAGAGCGTGTGCGGGCAAATCGGCGTGATGGTCAGCACTTCGGAATCAGGACTCACCACAGCGCCGCCCGCTGCGAGCGAATACGCCGTCGAGCCGGTGGGCGAACTCACAATCAACCCATCACAGCGATAGCGCGTGAGTTCCTCGCCATCGACCGTAACTGCCAGTTCGATCAACCGCGACGTTGCGCCGCGGCTGACGACGAAGTCATTCAACGCCAGCTCGGCAATTTTCTTTCCTTGTGCTCTGCCCGTCGCTTCGATGAGCGGCCTTGATTCGATCAAATATTCCCCTGCCCAAATCTGTTTCAGCGCCGAGGAAAGCTGCGACGACTGGACCGCCGTCAGGAAACCCAGCCCGCCGACTTTCACGCCCAGAATCAGCGTCTGCGCACCCATCAATTCGCGCGCGACGCGCAGCATCGTGCCGTCACCGCCGAAAACGAGGAGCAGGTCCACTTTGTCTGACAGCGCCGCGGCGCTCGAGAACGACTGACACTTCAGACCCGCAAGCTGGCTCGTGGCCGCATCGCAGAAAAGCTTCCGGCCGCTCCGTTGAATAAGCCGCGCCGCGCCCTGAACGAGCGTACGGCTGGAAACCTTGCCGGAATTCGCCAGCAGACCGACTCTGGTGATTCTGTCACCCACACTTTTCAATCAGAACGAGAAATTCTTTGTTGCCCGCGGGACCCAGCAGCGGCGACTCGACGACGCCGCGCCACATGGCACCGCCCATTTCTGAAACGAATTGCTCCAACTCTTTCAACACACGCGCGTGAACTGCCGGGTCGCTGATCACGCCTTCGCCGCGGTCGGCTTCCGCCTTGCCCGCTTCGAACTGCGGCTTGATCAGCGCGACGAGATTACCGAACGGACGCACCAATGCAATCGCGGCGGGCAAAATCTTCCGCAACGAAATGAAGGAGCAATCAATTACGGCGACATCGGCCAGGAAAAAAGGCGGCGGGAACTTTTTTGCCGTCAGCGTGCGGGCATTCGTCTTCTCCATCACGATCACGCGTGGATCATTTCTCAACTTCCACGCAAACTGTCCCTGCCCGACATCGACAGCGAAAACCTTCGCCGCGCCTCGTTGCAGCAGACAATCGGTGAAGCCGCCGGTGGAAGCGCCCAGATCAATCGCCGTCGTGCCGGTAACATCGAGGCCGAAGTGTTCGAGCGCGTGCTCAAGCTTGTGTCCGCCACGGCTGACGAACTTTTCTTCGGCCGTCAATTCGACCGCGTCCGACTCCGAAACCGCGTCGCTCGGCTTGTGGGCCGTTTGTCCATTTACTCGCACCACGCCCGCCATGATGGCGCGCTGCGCCTTCTCGCGGCTCTCGCACAAGCCGCGTTCGACGAGCAATTGATCGAGCCGCAAACGCACGGCACGACGATGACACGGCGGCGTCGGGAGTTGAAAGTTGAGAGTTCTCATTTGAATTTGGTACTCGGAACTCAGGAACGAGATAGCGCATTTTCCTGAGTTCCTGATTTCCAAATAGGCTTTCAGCGCGCGTCCACTTTCAGAATCTTCGAACGCAGGCGGCCAACCCACTCGCCTGGAATTCTTTCGTCGAGCGAACCAGGCGCTGGCCTTTCGCGCTCAACATGGCCGTCCACAAACACGACGTTGGCGCGCTGCTGATGACGGAAGTGGCCGTTCGGATAACTGAGCGAACCCTCCGCCGCATCGACGTAATACCACTCTTCCAGCATCGGATTCTCCGGCGAGGCGGGCGGTTGGAAGTCGTTGATCTGCGCCGCGTCGGCGAAGAGTGTGGTCCCGGAAGGATCGCGTATCCGTTCCACACGGTTCGAAACGAGGTGCAGATTGTATCCGTAGCCGTAGGCTGCGCCGCGTGCTTTCAATTTGAACCACCCGCTCGCGTAATTCAGCGAGGGACAAATCTCGATGCCCAAGCCGTTCACGTATTCGTAAAGCGGCCCTTGCCGCGCGTCGAAGTCGCGTTCGCCTTCAGCGCCGTGTTGCAACCAGCCGAACCAGTAGAGTGCGCCACCGTTCGTCTCGTGAAACCTGTAGGGAAAAGTCTGGTCGTCGCGATCGTCGAAGTACATCTGCGCGGCAAGGCCGAGCTGGCGAAGATTGCTGGCGCACTTGATTCGTTTCGCCGCCTCCTTGCTGTTCGCGAGAGCGGGCAGAAGCAATGCCGCGAGAACGGCAACGAGGGCGATGACAACGAGCAGTTCCATGAGCGTAAAAGCGTGCCCCCGGCATCCTGACGGGTCTTCACAACTCGTCGAACGGCGCCGCGATTTCCGACGCCAGGGTCCGGCAGGATGCCGGGGGCACGTTATGAGCGCACGTCTCATGGTTTCACCGCCCTCACGCGATAAAACGCGGCGTTGTCTGTCGCGTTTGTGTCAGCGAGGATGAGTGTTGTGCCTGTTCCGGCGTTTGTCCCGGACGCAACGGTCCATGTCGCGAAATCCGTGGAACGCTCAAGGGAATAAAGCCAGTTCATCCGAGAGGTAAACGTCGCGCGAAAAATGGAATTTGATTTTGCGCCCGCAACGTCATTCAGCGAATCAGGAACGGTCACCAACAAATTGTCCACTGTGCCGTGCGCGAGGACGGAACCCCAGAATTGCTGCGAGCCGGCTTGCAGCGCGTCCGAATAATTGATGATGGCGACGCGATCGACGCGGAAGTCCGGGTGAGCGGTGAGCACCAGGTCTTTGAGCGCATCGGTCGGCGGCAGGCCGTACGGCACGCCGTTGCGAGTCGCCATGGTCTTCAGCGTTTGATTGCTCGCCGTGTAAGTCATCGCGATGTGGAACAGATCATTGGCCGTGAGTTCGAGCGGATGATTGTCGCTGAACGCAACGCGGTTGTTCGTGGAGATGACAGTCGGCGCAAATGTTTCGCTGACGGTCGCGGTGGCGGGGAAGTAATCGAACTCGACGGCGTTGCGCACTCCGTAGGTGGCGTTGATGCCGGTCCCCCGAAAATAGTTTGTGTTGGTCGAATTGATTGAGTTGAGAAACCCGATGGCGATCTCGAACGTGTAAGGCTTGTTGCTGCTGGTCCCAATGGCGATGTCGCGCACGCGCAAGTCGAACGCGAGCGAGAAGTCATCGCTTTTCGAGAGAATGGTGCCGAGCGGGAATTGGAAGTAACTGTTTGTGCGCGACGAGTCCCAGGTCACCTCAAGGTTCTGGTTGGTCGCGTTCCAATGAAACAGGTTCGTATCGCCAAAAATATTCCAGCCACGCTGCAGCGGGTCGCTTGAAAAATCTTCGAGGATAGTTGCCGCATGCACAGCGGCAGTGAGGAATAACGCCACAACAGTCGCGAATTTCGACTTCCCTCTCCCCTCAACGGGAAGAGGGATTGAGGGTGAGGGGTGGTTCCGCGAACGCGCACTCGCTCTGTACAGAAGGCAACGAAAAAAACAGCGGTCTTCGTTCGCTTTGTCTTCTTCTGTGGAACCTCCGGCATTCTCACCCCTCACCCCTACCCTCTCCCCGTTGAGGGGAGAGGGAGAAGCGTGCGGCACGTTTCGCACACCTGAACGGATGCGTCGAACTTGCATCGGATTGGGAAAAGTCATTTTACGCGTCTCGGCGTGCGCGCGACGGCGGAGAACGCATCAATCTCCGCCTTTCCGCTCAGCACTTCGATCTTCACGAAGCGAATCCACGGCAGATGAAACCGATGCCCGTGGCGCGTGCGCGCCCAATTGATGTCATAAGCCGAGCCTCCTGCTGAACCATGGTAGAGCACGCGAATATCATCGAGCGTTGCACCCGCAAAGTCCTCGATCGTGAGCGCGGGATTCACCGGCAGATCAAAGTCACCGCTGCCGTCCGTCGGGAAAAGGACGTCCACCGCCGGCGCGCGGTTCGTATCCAGCGCCAGAAAATGAACTCCATCCATGCTCACTGAGACGCGCGTGACTCCCGGATTCGCGCCGAAGAGCGAACCATCCGTCGCGGGCGTGCCGATCCATTGGAACGTGTTCGGATCGAAGTCGTTGGTGATGATGAATCCCGAGTTGCCGTAGATGATGAAATCCAAGCGGCCCGGCTTGCGCGGTGTGTTGAAAATGGGCCGGTCGAACTTAATCGTGAGCGAACCGCCTTCGCCGATGGAGAGAACCTGGTCTTTGCCGTAGGGCGGATTGAACGGATCAGTCGCTTCGCTGAATGGATTGACGCGCGATGGCTCGCCAAGCACGGCTTCGCTGTTCGTGTAGCCGGCGGCGAATCCGACGCCGGGATCGTAACTGATGACACGCGCGGCGTAATTGGTCGCCGCGTTGGAAGTGTGGACGAAAAGCGCGCCCGCGAAGGCGAGCGCCAGCAAACATGTTTTGTTCATTGCACTGATTCGGAGTTGGTTCCGCGAACGCGAGTTCACGGACCGGTTTCAACTTCGAGACCAGTGCGGGGAAGAAAGCGGTAGCGGCGTCTCGGAAGAGGGCCGCCATTCGTTTTCAGTTGGCGGCCCTCTTCCG
>JGI10216J12902_102580576_pt1 | contig 12300 bp, 11 predicted proteins | sample KanNatreferecore_FD_12902 | JGI IMG/M metagenome (IMG submission 12902)
GGGCAAGGAAGAGGCGTTCTGGGACGACATCTTCAACGCCACCAAGGTCGCCAACGAAAACCTCGATTACGTGGACGACAAGGTGCTCGCCCGCATGCGCGCACGCAAGCCGTGGCGCAGTTTCGGCTCGTTCTTCGGGGATCACGACAACGAGTTCACCCACCTGTTCGCCGCCCGATTCGGTGACCTGGCGGGCATTCGCATCCGAGGCGAGGACGATCTGGTCGTCGAGTTTCGCAACGGCAAGACGCTGAAGCTCGATGGCGGCTCGAACGACGTCGGAGCCCAGGTCACGGTCGTCGATCCGCAGCGCGGCAAGCATGCGATCGCGGGGAACCAGATCCGCAGCGTCGAGTTCCGCGAGACCCCGGCCAAGCTCAAGCGGAAGCTCGGCGAGCCGCTCTACGGCACGGTGAAGTCCGGGAACCTCGAGTTCACCGGGCACATTCAGTGGGATCACGACGAGACCCTGACCATCGACGAGCTCAACGGCCACACCGAGGACGGCAAGGTCGCCATCGAGTTCGCCGACATCGTCTCGATCCGCAAGCATCGCGGCGGCGCGCTCGTGACGACGAAGTCCGGTTCCGAGCAGCTCCTGCGCGGAACGAACGACGTGAATCACGACAACCGCGGCATCCTCGTGAAGATCCCGAAGATCGGAAGCGTGAAGGTCGGCTGGGGCGACTTCGACGAGGTGACGTTCAGCCCGGCGCCCAACTCGGGCCGCGCTTACAGCGAATACGGCCCCGGCCGCCGGATCACGGGCGACGTCGCGACCCGCGACGATCTGTTCACCGGACGCATCGTCTTCGACCTCGACGAATCGTGGGACTTCGAGCTGCTGCACGGCAAGAACCGCAGCACCGAGTACCTGATCCCGTTCAGCCAGATCGCGCGCATCAAGCCCAAGGGATTCCGCCGCTCGGACGTCGAGCTGCGCAATGGGATCACGATCGAGCTGGAAGAGAGCCAGGACGTCTCGCGGAGCAACGAGGGGCTGCTGGTGTTCGGCGAGGATCGGACGCCGCGGTATGTGGCTTGGCGGGAGGTGGATGAGGTGGTGTTTCGGCCGTAAGGGGGAGCGGGTTTCGTTGTAGGATGCTGCTCCTCGCGTGCCCCGGTATCCCGGTGGAGGCCGGCACCGATCCCAAAGACGAGGTGTCCAAAAGCACATAATGCCTCGAAGCCGCGCAGGAGCTGAGGCCGGGCCCACAATACGCCACCCCGAAGCCGCTCGCGCAGGGGCGCCACGACGACCTCGTAGGTGGCAAGGTAGCGAGAGGTGACTGCATCGGGCTGATCGGCCTCCACTCGAGGACTAGCCTCCTCACCTACTCCTACTTTGGCCAAAGCGTGGCCAGCAGTCTTCAATCACGTCCAGGGTCAAGACGAGACCCTGCCGCAGTCCGAGAAGCCGACCAGCGCCGACGGGATGTTTTGAGCCTAGGCTGTACTTGACCAAGGCCTATTCCCCCGTGTCTCATGACGTCGGCAGAATCGCGTTCTATCTCTTCCCGAGGGTCCTGTGCAGCACTCCGTTTCACCGCCTGCGTCAAGTCGCGTCTCTTCAATTAGCCCAACACCACCGAGTAGCACAAGCCTAGTGACTCTGGCTTTGCTTAAGGCTAATTTCGATGCCGGTCGTGATCACATCCAGATGTTTGAGCCGTTCCTTCTAGACACTGCAGCCCATCTTCCAAGTGAGGACTTCACAGCCGAAGTAATTCAGCAAGCACTAAAAGAACGCCACGGACTGAATGTCCCCCACGGTACATTGACTACCCTGCTAGCACGTGGCGTGAAGCGTCGTTTCTTCGAGCGCAAGTTTGGTCGCTACTTCAAGCTTGAGTCTGCGCGTCCAACGCCAGATATTGCCGCTCTCCGTAATCGCATTATTCGTGAGCACATCCAGCTGGCCAGTAGTTTCAAGAACTACGCACTGACCCGTAAGGTGACACTCCCCGACGACGATCGCGCACTTGCACTGATCCTCGGATTCATCGCCGAATACCAAATCCCTCTTCTCCTCGACCCATCGAACGTTCCAACCGCAATTGACGTGCCGGCACTATCATCGGTGGATGCGCGTCTTGTGGCGCACTTCATCACGTCAGTATGTCTCCGCGATCCAAACCTGTCGGAATACCTGCAACGCGTCGTGGAAGGCTTCGTCCTTCAAAACGCCCTCCTCCTTAAAGACATCTCTAACGCTTCCCGCAAGTTCGACAATCTCCAAGTATTTCTTGATGGTGGATGCGTCCTTGATCTGCTTGGTCTGACTGGTCAGGCAAATGCAACTGCGGCGCGTGATGGTCTCGATCTCCTAAGATCCGCAAATGCACGTGTCGGCGTGTTCGACAAGACACTTACCGAAGTCAAGAATATCCTCGCAGTTTATGAGAATTGTCTAAAAACCCCTCAAGGCCGTCAGCAGTTACGAGCGTCGGCATTGACAACGCACTTGCTAGTTAACAAGTACGCTCCTAGTGATGTACGTTCAGCAATTGCTCTGGTCGACGTCAATATGGAAGCGTTGGGTGTCGGTATTCGCTTTGTACCGATGCACGACCGCCGCTACACATTGGATGAGGCCGCTCTCGCAGAAGCGCTTAGGGGCGGGACTGAGCACGCCGCCGACCATCCTCGAATTGTACATGACGTCGATTGTGTTGCTGCCATCCTGACGCTAAGGGCAGGACACGCCCCAGATAGTCTTGATCATGCTAAGGCTGTATTTGTCACTACGAATAGACTGGTGGCCAAGACAGTTGATGTCTGGTACCGCGCATCTGGTGGAGTTGGAGTCTCTCCGATGCTGCATCACTTGACGCTTTCAAACCTGGCTTGGCTCAAGAGGCCCATGTCTGCAGTGCAGCTAAAACTTCACGAACTGGTCGCGCTATGTGCCGCTGCGGTTCGTCCAACACGGGCCATGTGGTCTGCATTTCTTAAGCACTTGCGCGATCTGGAACAACAAGGCTCGGCAACTTCAGAGGAATCAGTCGCAATAATGTCTAGCCATCTCACTTACAGAGCGCTGGAGGACTTGGACAATGATGACGATGTTGATGCAACTACCACGGAAGAAATAGTTGAGCGGGTAAAGGCTACCTACTCAGCTGAGGCAGACGCAAAGGTTGCTCGGATTCAGGCTGCAGCACAGGCAGCAATGGCAGGATCTGAGGCCCGTGCGGAAGAGGCACGGGCAGCTGCGGGCTCAGAGGCTGAGCGGCGGCGGCAGAGCCTCATGCGTATTGACGGGCGCATTCGAAGTGTTGCGCGAGGGATCGCAACGGCAACGTTTGGAATAGCCGCGATAATTCTCCTTGCGGCTCTCGTCCTAAGTCTCCCAGGTGCGTTGGAACGAATTCACCCTGGTCTACGATGGGTGGCATACGGCTTGGTGGTCGCTGGAGGCATCTTCTCGTATGCCGCGGCAATCAGCGGTATCTTTCTGAGGCAACAGCGGGATAACCTAGAGTGGGCCATCCGTAGAAAGCTACGTCATTGGATGATTGGTGAAGAAGAGGGCATGAGCAGGGCGGCGTTGGACTCCGATGTGCTTTGAAGGCGGTTGCAGCGCATGTGGCTCCTATGCGGAACTGCCAGCGGTGCATGGCTAACGGTGGAACTCCTCCGGTCGACACACTGTGCGTGGATATCAGCTATTGCCTTCTCTGGTGTGGCTGGTGATTCGCTCGGGTGATTTGAAGGCTGCCATCGAAGCGAGCCCCATGTCCTCGAATTCTGCCGGAAGGATTGCCTTGGGGACGACGGCCGCCGTGGGATCATGCCGCCACTAATCCCGCCTGTCACGAATCAGCGGATGACTTGGACGAACATGCGGTCACAAAGATCCTTGCGCTCTACTCCATGTGTTTGTCCTGCGGAACTTGCTTCGTCAACGTGCGTTTTCGGTGACCACATCGGCCTCCCGCTGACGAGGACCGGTCATCTACGTGCATGTGCTACCATGCGCTGGTCAAGAGATTCAACGAGGGGGACGGGCATGAAGCCGCGGAAGAAAGGGACTTCGAAGCGTAAGGCGCTTGCGCTAGTCTCGGCAGCTAGGAACGCGCGGAAGCTAATCAGGGAGAAACCCTCGCAAAAGTATGGCACGAGGAGGCGCCAAAGCACGATCCCAGAGCCGATGGCACTCCCGCAGGCGGCAGAGGTCCATCCGGCCGCGCTGATGCGCCCCGAACCCGCATACACCACATCTTTAGGAGCGATGGTATGCGGCAATGCGGCCACGAGTATGGCGGCGCTCCCCAACGAAAGTGTCGATTTGATATTGACGTCGCCTCCTTACGCCCTTCACTTTAAGAAGGAATATGGAAACGCGGACAAGGCTGATTATCTTGAGTGGTTTCGACCATTCGCGGTTCAAATGCGACGGGTTCTCAAGCCGGAAGGCAGTTTCGTGCTCAACATTGGCGGAAGTTATAACGCGGGGTCTCCCACCCGCTCCCTCTACCACTTCCGTCTGCTCATCATGCTCTGTGACGAGATCGGATTTCATCTTGCGCAAGAGTGTTTTTGGTTCAATCCCGCGAAACTGCCTAGCCCCGCGGAGTGGGTGACTGTGCGCCGTGTTCGGATCAAAGACTCGGTCGAATACGTGTGGTGGCTCTCTAAGAACCAGTTTCCTAATGCCGACAACAGGCAAGTTCTTGAGGAATACAGTGACGACATGCGCCGACTTCTCAAGCGTGGGTATCGCGCGAAGATGCGGCCAAGCGGTCACAACATCACTCACAAGTTCGCGCAGGACCACGGCGGCGCTATCCCTTCGAATCTCCTTGAGCGCGGGAACAACGAGAGCAATAGTGAGTACATAAAGCTTTGCGCCGAGCATGGACAGAAGCCCCATCCGGCTCGTTTCCCTGCAGCTCTCCCAGAGTTCTACATAAAGCTCCTTACGCGACCTGGTGCTGTGGTCCTTGATCCGTTTGCAGGGAGCAACACGACCGGCGCCGTCGCCGAGCGACTCCAGCGGCGCTGGCTGTCGTTCGAGCTCGAATCGAAGTACGTGGAGAACTCGCGGCTTCGCTTCGGCCTTGCTCCCGGCACCGCCTCATGCTCTCGGGCGTAGACGACCTCCTCGAAGTCATAGCCTCTGTCTACGCCGAATCAACTCCGCCGCGCGAGTTCCGGCTCCTCGACGCGGCAAGCGCAGTCGCGCGGGGCCAGGATGCACATTCTCTTGCCAAAGGCCTCGGCACCACATCGCGGAGGCTGGTGACCCTGGCATCGTCGTCAGATCCGATTCCCGAGCTGTTCAAAACAACGCTCCAGGAAGCTTCCGATGAGTCAAAGCTCACGAAGAGACGGCGTGGCCTAGGACAGCTCCTTCTAGCAAGCCTCGCTGAGCGGACGTTCGAGACCCTGTACAGGAAAACAATGGGATCAGCTGAACTGCACCTCGAGGATCATCGAACAGGTCACACAGAGACCGACTATCGCGTCCTGAACGGGTCAATGAGGCCGGTGTTTCGTCTCAACATCAAGTTTCACGGCACTCTCTTTCAAAACGCAAAGCTGATGGTGGGTCTTGAGCCGGAGGATTGCTTCGCGCTTGCGACATACAAGGTCTGGCAGGGGATGCAACGGCAACAAGTGGAAGTTCTGCCCTACGTCTTCGCGATCGTGAGTGTTCCTGGCCTAACGGCCGACATCGTCGGCGCGGCCGTACCTGATCGATTGGTCCACCTTGCAGCATTCGCGTACTCGGCGCGATCGGCCGGAAAGAGGCATGTCGAAGATGCAATAATTCGACATCTGATCGCGCACGCACAGCCCGACAATGTCGGCGGACCGATCGCCAATCATGCATCTAGGATCGAAGCAGCCGAGTGGCGGGTAATTTCGGCGAGAAAGGCAGACAGGCTTCTCAGGGATCTGCTGTTCGAGCGAGTTTACGCCGTACGCCAGAGGAGTTTCGCCCAGACGCAGGTCAACATGCACTTTTCCCTTTCGAAAGACCTGACGCCGCTCCCCGAACTATTGAGCCTATGGCGAGAGCGCGGGCCTCAGGGCCTAGCCTCCATCCTTGAGCGCGGGGTGGTTTGAGTCCAGCGCGTGAAGCGGCTCATGAGCTTAAGGTTGTCGGGCATCTCCACTAGTTCGGTAGCTCAATCCCTGATCATTGCGTTCGTGTTCACTTGCCGTTGACGTGCACGACTCCGGGTTATCAGGTCGAGGTCTCCTGCAACTAGTGAGAACGAGGATCTACTTCGCTGCTTTACGTAGTTCTTCTCAAGTCACGTAGGAGACGCGTGCGCACCCGATCATAGATCTCGTTGGATTGCTCCCACCCTCGAGCATCGGCAATAACCTTTCTTAGTACGTCGGCCTTTCGGCCATGCTCCCACCCTTCAAAAATAAAATCGTCCAACCTTACGGGAAATAGCACTTCGATAGGACCATCTAGATCGCCGCGTTGCTTTTGGTCCGTGCGTTCGTCTTCAAGACGGATGGCACGCTCGATCTCGCGATTCACGGCCGCGCTCTTCAGGGAAGAGTGGCTTGCCACTAGAACAACCTTGTCGAGCGCGTGCATGGCATCGTTGATCTGTCGCCACAGATCCTCACCAATTGTTGCATCAATGTCCCATTTCCAACATCGGATGCCAACGTTCATGAAATCGCCATGAAGTCGTGAGGTAAATACTTCATCGTCGCCCGAGTAGCTAATAAAGCAGGAGAAATAATCAGAATGATTTATCGACCTGCTATCTATGCGGTCTCTGTAGCGATCCCGTTCCCACTCTACTATATTGCCTATTCGGAGCATGAGTTCCGACGCCTGCCATGGCTTCGTGATGTAGTCATTCGCGCCTTCCGCAAAACCGCGCAGCTTGTCCTTCATTGTCACTTTTGCGGTCAGAAATACAATTGGAATACGACTAGTCGCAGGCGTACCCCTCAAAGTTTTCGCAAGCTGATATCCATCAAGCCCTGGCATCATTACATCGGTAAGAATCAGATCTGGAAGTGTCGCGATGGCTAGCCTTAGCCCTTCCTCACCATCTGCCGCGGCCAGTACCTCAAATCCGGCAGAAGTTAGTTGAAATATTAGGACTTCGCGCAGATGAGGTTCATCCTCGATCACGAGGATCACGGCACGAAATGGTTGCCCTGATGGTGCGGCCATTTGATTGGGCCCTTCTAAGTTGCCTGTGTCTCGAAACTCAGGCTGTGAACGCGTTCACAAGTAATCATGCCGAAAACGGGAGGCTAAGCCTCGAAACAGGTCGTAGCAAGCCTGCATGGGTTCACTGCTAAGTCGAGCCCTAAGCAGCCGGCAGAGTTCGGCTGATTCGCTTCACAAATGCGGACCAGTCGCGAAATACCTAGGCCCCGCTTCTGCGGGCCAATCCGGAGCGTAAGCGGCACATCTCGCTTATCGAGGCTCAAAAGTGTCCACCGAGCAATTTGGCCACGGAAACACGCACTTGAGTTGCACCCCACCCCCCAATCCGCAAAGATTACCCCGTGACGACGCGCGCCTTCTCCCGCCAGGAATCTGGCTGAGTGGCCCACCCCCAGGGTGGCGGGCCCATCCTCTCTTCGCGCGCGTAACTGCGGCCCACACCCGCACCGGGATCGTCGATCCCGGCTCGCTCCCCCGCTCAAGCCTCGCCGCGATTCACGCTGACTCAAAGCCCGGCCTATGGCCGCGGTCCACCCTGGAGTATCCACATGAACTTCCGCTACATCTCGTGCGCCCTGTCGCTCGGGGTCGCCCTCTCACTCGCCGGCCCTGCCGCACGCGCGGCGACCGCGCCCGACTCGCTCCTGGTGCTCTCCATCACCGACATGAAGGGCAAGATCGGTCCGTGCGGGTGTCACATACCGAAGGGCGGGCTGTCGCGCCAGGCGAGCTTCACCGACAGCATCCGCTCAGAGGTCCGCAACGTCCTGCGCGTCGACAACGGCGGCTTCTTCCCCGAAATCGATGCCAATCGTGAGTTCGGGCCGTTCATCATGGATGCCTTGCGGACGATGGGAGTCCAGGCGGTGGGCATCAGTGATCGGGACCTGCGGTTTGGGCTGGGCTTCTTGCTCGCCAATCAGCGCCAGACGCGATTGCCGATCGTGTGCGCGAATCTTCAGGAGAAACCGAGCGGCAAGCCGGTGTTCGAACCGTTCCGGATCGTGCAGGTCGGGCGCACCAAGGTTGGTGTGTTCGGACTGATCACCGACAAGAGCGACCTCGGGCCATCCCGCGACTCGCTTCAGGCCGCGGATGCAATCGAGACCGCGAAGCGGATCGTGCCCCAGCTCCGCTCGCGCGGCGCCACGGTCGTCGTGCTCCTGTCGCAACTGGGCAAGGTCGAGACCGAGGATCTGGTCAGTGTGGTCGACGGCGTCGACGTCGCGATCGCGGGACGCAGAATCCCGATGATTCAGCAGGGCCGAACCTTGAAGAACACGGTGATCTGCTATGGCGGCGAGGAAGGCCAGTACATGGGCGTCACCGCGATCACGCTCGATGGGCGTGGCCGCAAGATCGGCGGACACAACGGCATGACGATGCTGAGTCCCGAAGTTGGCGAGGACGAGATTCATGCTCGGCCGTGTGAAGGCGTTCGAGGAAGCGTTCAACGAGCGGCAGAAGTCGGGAAAGAAGGAAGATTCGTGAACGCCGACCGTACGCTGGCGTGAGCATTCTCGATCGCGTCGGCCGCACGCCGCTCGTGCCTCTGGAGCGCATCGCGGCGGGGTTGCCGGTTCCGGTGCTCGCCAAGTGCGAGCAGTTGAATCCGGGCGGGAGCGTCAAGGATCGCATCGCGATCGCGATTGTCGAAGACGGCGAGCGCCGCGGTGCGCTGCGCCCCGGGGGCACGATGATCGAGGCGACGGCCGGCAACACCGGCATCGGACTCGCGATGGTGGGCGCCATCCGTGGATACGCCCTGGTGTGCGTGATGCCGGAGAAGATGTCGGTCGACAAGCGCCAGGCGCTCGCAGCACTCGGCGCGCAGGTGATCGTGACGCCGAACGCGCCCATCGATCATCCCGACAACTTCCGTAATGTCGCCGAGCGTCTGGCGGCGGAGCGCGGGTGGTTTCTCACCGACCAGTTCCGCAACCCGGCGAACACCGCGGTGCATGAGCAGGTCACGGGTCCCGAGATTCTCGAGCAGACCGGCGGACGTCTGGGTGCGTTCGTCGCCGGCGCCGGTACGGGCGCACGATCACCGGTGTCGGACGTTGCCTGCGCGTGAAGGCGCCACAGGCTCGGGTGGTGCTCGCCGATCCGGTCGGCTCAGGGCTCGCGGACTGGGTGCGGACCGGCGTGCCGGGCCGATCAGCCGTACCAGGTCGAAGGCATCGGCGCGAGCCGCGCTCCCGAGATCATGGACCGCTCCGTGATCCACGCGGCCGAGTCGGTCTCAGACGAAGAGAGCTTCGCGATGACGCGCCGGCTGTGGCACGAAGAGGGTCTGTACGTCGGTGGATCCGCGGGGACCGCCGTGGTCGCGGCCCTGCGCGTCGCGCGCAGCGCACCACCGGGACCGGTGGTGGTCGTGTTGCCTGATGCGTGGGATCGCTATCGGACCTGCGCGTGGGCGATGGCGCCGGAAAAGGCGGAGTCGGCGCCCGGCGTCATCTGAACTCGCGCACCAGCACGACATCCGAAGGTCGGCTATCTGTCATCCAAGTGAATTGGCCGATAACATCAGGCGAGATCTGCGTGATGCGGACTGCCTTGTCACCTTCGGCGTCGGTCCGCATTTGTGATTCCGCTGCGTTACATCAATGCGGCTATGGCAATGAACGCCTGCGCCTTGGTAAACCTTCACCCGTCGAATCATCTGGTGAATTTGTCTCCTCCAACAAAGCCTCCAATGCGTTCCATACCCTATCACTGTTTGCCTCGGGTTGATTGTGCAGGGCCGCCGAATATTCGCTTGCGGCGTGTCCGAGCAATTCATTGAGCGGCAGAAACGACGTCAGAGACGCTTTCCATAAGGTGTTCAGAAGAATATTTGAAGGTTTCAGGTCACCATGCACAATGATATCCCTGCGCCGTTCTGTTAGCGCCGTCAGCATGCGCACCATTGTCAGCGCAATAACCGAGGGGGTAGTCACTTCAGAACCAATGCGAGCGTTTGACTGCGCATCCATTGTGAACCACAACAGATCATCGCTAGCCTTGACATCCGCATGGGCATTTGCACACGTCTTTCTAAGAAGATCCCACGAATAGTTTCGAAGCGAACCCTCGGGTGGTTTAAAGTGTTTAGCGATGTCTTCAGTATACTTCTCAGGCCCTAGGCGATGCAGTGACGGGTCCAAGCCAATTATGATCGCGAAGACAACGCGAGCCCAAAGCGAGTCCTCAAGGATGCTTTGCGGCGTCTGCGGATATGCACGCAGCCACGATCGCAGCATTGCGAGACCCTCGGAGCCACGCTCGTGATCACTAGATTGAGAATTGTAGCAGTGCATCAGTACATCCCTATCACCTTCAGGCAGGCTGCTACTCCGAAGGAGTATGTCGAACGCTGTTTGCCAAAGACCGAAGCTCGACGCGACAACGGAACCCAAGTGAGATAGTTCGTAGGAATCGTTCCGCAGTCGAAGTAGATTGGCACGAAAAAGGTCCGTTAGTATGCGGCGAACCTCCGGTACCGATCCGCCGCTTTCTATTGAAAGAGTGGAATCAGGAGAGCGACCATGTTTGACAACGAGCGCAAAAAGTTCGAAGGCGCGCGCCTCATGAAGAAGTGGTATACGATATAGATTCAGGAGACGTATCGTATCTGTCATACGCGTCGTCCCATTATGAACTGAACTTCCTGTAGTCTGCCAACAATGGCGAGAGCCTGTGTGACTATGCAGTCTGGCAGCTCGGGCGCATCATAAAGAATAATATCGCCCGTTGCGAGTGATCGCAGTTCGATCAAACTCTTGCTGGCATACCCATCGGACCAGCCATTGTCTAGAAATGTAATAAGTTTACGTGACAAACCGGGGAGTTTATAGAAGTCGTGCGCCTCTGCGATTGAGCCAGGACTTCCCGGAAGTGAAAACACAATGTCATGCGATTCAACATCCGCGGCCTGCTGCGTGTGAATTGAAAACGGTTGCGTTGGATCATAGAGCTCTTCACTGAAATGCGCGACATGCCCTTGACGTCGAAGCGCATCACGAAGCGCCACACGCGCCGCTGCAAGGGGTGATGCGCTAGTAGGCGCAGGTCCCCACACAACAGCGGCGATCGGTAGTCGTCGCACTTGATCGAGAACGAGAGCGCGTCGCTGGCGAATCTGAGCGAGGAACTGGGGATCCATTCATATCCTTCTGAAAAGCGTGAAATCTATGGCGGAGGGTCTTCGAATAGTGACTTCCGCGAATAGTTCTCGGCCATTGGGGGCATCGTGTTGCGAAGCATTCCCTGCGAGCTGCCGAGGGACTCCACGCACGAGCGCATCCTATTACCCAACTTGCACCCGCGCCTTAAACTTTCTTAACGAGTAAGGGAGCAACTTTCAGAGGGCACGGTGGTGCTTGCAGAGCAAGTTCCAAGGCCCGGCGAAACGAGGTGTCGGGGTGCGGGTTCGAGTACCGTGCGAAGCCATCATTACATGCCAAATCCTTACCGAAACTCCCTCACCAGCACCACATCCGACGGCCGCGTATTCGCCTCGACCACCAAATGCCGGCTGTCCGCCATCCATGTGAACTGGCTGATGACGTCAGGCGAGATCTGCGTCACCCGGATCGCCTTGCCACCTTCAGTGTCCGTGACCCACAAATCCGTACGCTCCCCAGCCCGCACGAGAATCCCCAGCCGCCTCCCATCCGGTGACCACGCGTGCTGCACGACCCTCCCCTCGGTGACACGCGTCACCGCCGTCGCCGCACCGCCGTCGAGCGACATGCGGAACACGTTCCCGGCGGGATCGCCGCGGTCGATGTAGCTCACCGAGCGCCCATCGGGCGCCCAGTCGACATCGGTGGCGTTGGCGGGCGGGCGCACGACGGCCGTCGCCTCGCCTCCTTCGATGGGAAGCACTTCATAGCGGTGGCGGGTGACCCCCGGCTCATCCGACTCGGGCCGACCGATCAGCACCGAGCGGGAGTCGGGTGACAGCTCTGCCCCACCGGTGGCAACGCCAAGGTCGCGCTCAAGGCGTCCATCGGCGGTAGAAATCACCGAGAAGTTGCGGATCTTGTCGCCTTCGATGAGGACGTGACGGCCATCGTTGGAGACATCCGCCACCTGCTTGCGGAAGCTCTTGGTGAGCAGTCGAGGCGAACCTCCACTGGCATTCATCGCCC
>JGI10216J12902_100794487_pt1 | contig 12298 bp, 7 predicted proteins | sample KanNatreferecore_FD_12902 | JGI IMG/M metagenome (IMG submission 12902)
AAATTACAACGCCGCCGAGGTAAGGCAGTGCGCCTCCGCTGAGGCCTGTGCCTGCTCCGCGGGGAGTTACGGGAATGCGATGGTCGTTACATATTTTGAGGATGGCGCTGATCTCTTCGGGGGTGCCGGGTTTCAGGGCCACTTCGGGAAGATAGTAGAGGTCTTCTGTTTCGTCGTGGGCGTATTTGTCAAGCGCTTCATCGTCTGTAAGGACGTTTTGCTCGCCTACAATTTTTTTAAAAGCAGCTATCAGCTTGTCGGTGAGGAGCTTTTTTACTTCGAGGGTTTCCATGAAGCCATGTTTGGCTGTAAAAATACGCAATGGTAGTTAGGCGCTCAAATTTGAGTGAAACGTCAAACGTGAAACGTGAAAAGGCCCCGGCCTGGCGCAAGCGATTTGACGTTTGACTTTTGACGTTTGACTATCTATTGAACTGCGGGCAAAGAGACTGCTGCCTGTCGCCCATATATTCTGAATAGAATCCGTTACGGATGATGGAGAACTCATAAGCTCCCCTGCCGCCGTTATAGTTTTTCAGACTTGAAGTAGTTGCATCGTAAGAGAATGTAAGCCTGATGTTCTGCCACATGAAACCAACCATCGGCACAACAGCATCGCCAGGCCGCATAAACAATCCGCCAATAAGCTGTGTTTCCCCATCGCCCGATAAATTATAATGTACAGTACCACCCGCAACAAGCTCCGATGCCTTAGCCTGCATCGTGTAATAAGCCATCGGATTCACAATGAACATCTCGTTCAGCTTAATGCTCGCATTGGCAAAGCCAATATAACGTGGAGAAATTCTCGATTCCTGTCCTGGAAGATCATCAGTAAAGAATGATTCACGGGGACGATTGAGGTGATGAACAGAAAAACCGCCGTTCAAATAAATATTCTCAGTTGGAAAGTATGCATAGTTAAGTCCGGCCTGCACATCCATATAACTTACACTGGGAGTAGTTATGACAGCATCGGTGGGAATATGATTATCAAAAAATTTACCATCGAATTGATCAGGAAATTTAAGCTCGGAAGTATTGATCCGCTTGTTTACATAACCGGCATTGAAACCTGCACTGAGCAAACTGCTAAGTCCAAGCATCTGATGATACGCCAGCGAACCATAAACCTTGGTGGATGTAAGCTTACCCGTACCAGCAACATCGCGAAGAATAACTCCTCCAACTCCAATCCATCCATTGGTAATGCGTTCACGCATAACCTGGGCATCACCAAAAATGCTCATGGTCTTATAAGGAACGGTCATCACCGTTGAATACTGGTTTCGATAATTTGCGCCGATGCGATAATCTGCATCAGGAATAAAACCTGTGTTGGCCGGATTAGTTGTAAGCGGTGAATTGAACCATTGCGAAAAATGAAGATCCTGGCCCGTTGCTGAAATTACCAGCAACATGCAAACCATTGCGCCTGTAAATTTTCTGACTCCCATAGTATCACCTCCTCTCTCTGAAAAACGTGATAAAAATATTTTTCTTATCGTATCAATGTTATGTCGCCCCGTTTACTTGCCCTCGTACCATCGGTAAACTCTACTTCCAGCGTGTACACGTAAACGTCCATTGGTTGCAATACGCCTTTGAAAGTTCCATCCCAACCTGCTTTAGGGTTAGTGGTTTCAAACAGTTTCTGTCCCCACCTGTTATAAATTCTGAACATTACCTTACCCATTCCAAATCCTTGTGGTTTTGCAATGTGATTCATACCGCGACTACCAGGCCTGCCTGGAGTAAATGCATTAGGCATATCAAGCAAAGGCTTGATGAGCGCATCTACTGGCTGACAAACCGTATCTGCACAACCATACTGGTTAATGGTAACGAGGCATGCATCGAAAGTACCAGTGGCATTGTACTGATGATGCACAGTATCCATGGTAGTTTTAGTAGTCGACTCACCATCGCCAAACAACCATACATACTTCACACCTCCGATTGAATTATTGAAGAATACGGTTGGCTTGTTTTCCTGCGGTGGTATCGGTTGATAACTAAATGCTGCTATTGGCAGAGGATTTACTGTAATAGTAAATTCAGTTGAATCGATCTTGTTACAGGTACTTGAATCTACAGCAACCAGCTTGACAACATAAGTGCCCGTGTTTGCATAAAGGTGCGTTGGACTTACCGCGGTTGACGTAGTTCCATCGCCAAAATCCCAGAAGAATTGTTGTCCTGCAAGCGATGTGTTATCAAAGAATGCATTGTATGGTGCGCAACCCATGGCCGGTGTTTCAAACCTTGCATCTACCAATGGCGCAATGCGCAGTTCCAACGTATCGGTTTCAGGAGCATTACAATAGTTTGTATCTATGAGAGTAAGCAGCACTTTGTAAGTTCCCGGTGCAGCAAACGTATGATTGACCGCATTGGTACCTGTAGTTACTGTTGGAGTATTGTCTCCAAAATTCCAGACAAATGATTTGTTGCCGAAAGGTTTACCCGCAGGTGCAGTTGATAAGTTGGTGAATTGAAATTCCAGTGATTCGCAAGGACCTACTTTTTGTGCATTGAAATCGAGAAGCGCTCTGTCGGCTCTTACTTTAATCGTAGTATAAGCAGTATCGCGAATGTTACATGTTGTTGAATCAACAGCTATCAGCCTTACCCTGTAGTTTCCAACTGCGGTGTAGGTAAAGCTTACATTGGCGCCGGTTGAGATTTGATCTGTAACACCATCGCCATTAAAATCCCATTCATAAGTTTTTCCAAGCTGCAGCGTATCCGTGAATTCAACAGTGAGCGGAACGCAACCAACAGTATCACCAATTCCATTTATGAGCGCTTTTGGAGCAGCATCAACGCCTGCAAAGTTGAATGCAATTTTGAGTGCGCCGAGGTTGCAACCATTACCACTAAGGTTTTGTGGTCCCCATACACCCGGTGTAGTTGGATATGGCGAGGTTGGTTTTTTCGATTGAGGCAAACAGTTGGCGCATATTGCCTGGTAAATTGTTCCTGATCTGTCGAAGCGGCTTGTACCACCGTCTACGTGCTCACCTTCTCCACCGTTTTGTCCAAAGAAGGAGCCGTACATCAAACTTGCCGCATCTTTCTTAAGAACTATAAAATAAAAATCTTTGTTGTCGGTAGATGATTTGATGGCATCGGGAGTGATGGGCATGCCGGCAGTACCGGCAAGATCGTAAGGATCGTTGACGGCATCGGGATCGATCCATCCACCCCATCCGGAGGCATACACGTTTTCACACTGGTCTACCAGAAATGCAACAGGAGAAATATTAGGTTTACTTGCACCCGTTCCAAATACAGTTGAATAAACGTAAGCGGAAAGATCGGGACGAAGCTTGGCTATGAATTGTTTTGAGCCTGCATTCTGATAAGCTGCATTCACAACAGTCCATCCACCTCTTGTAATTCCCATTACGTAGGGAAAACCAAGATCGTCAAACTGAATTGCATATACCACATCAACCTGGTTAGTGCCCAGGTAAGTTTTTTTCAATTGAGTTCTTCCATCATTGGAGATGATGGTTACAAATCCATCACACGTTCCATTATTGAAACCGCCGCTGATAACACCAATGCCATCACCGGGAAAATCAGTACTGCTTGTTGCACCGGCTACATAAATGTTTCCGGTTTGCGCCTGCACCTTGATACCATATGCACCATCATTACCGCTTCCGCCAAGGTAGCTGCTGAACAATATATTGGAACAGTTGACATCGATCTTTATGATCGCTGCATCCTGTGTTCCTCCGCCGGGATTAGGCTGGAAAACTGTACCTACAATGGGAAATCCATTGTTGCCCGAAGAGTTGGGTTTAGATTGAGTTTGAGCTGCTACATAAATATTGCCTGCGCCATCAAGCACAACTTCAGAACGTGAATCGTCACCATAGTTTTGAAGAATGGAGAGCGGACGGTTTACCTGATCGCGTTGCTGGTCTTCCATGTTTGCTCCGTCAAGACCATTACCTCCAATACGCAGCGAGCCAATCAATCCTGTGCCTCCTGCATTGAGCTTAGTTACAATAATATCGCCGCTGCCGCCGGCTCCTACAAGAGTGCCGGGATAATTTGATGAATAAGTTCTGCCCAGGACCACCAGGTTGCCTGCCCCATCGGAAACAAGACTATGAGGAAAATCATCTTCGCTGCCGCCAAGATAGGTTGCGTAAACTCTTTGTGTTCCTGTTGGATTGAATTTGAAAATGCCAATATCTACACCCATTACACCACCGGGAGTATAATTGCTTTGATACGCACCCGGACTAACAGGAAAACCAGTGGTAAATACGATACCCGCCGAAAACAAACTTCCATCAGGACCCGGCGTAGCGGTGAATCCAAACTGGTTGGCCTTACTTCCGGTAAATGATGAGAAGATGAGGGTGGGGTCAATTACAAGAACAGAATTTTTATCGTACTCAGGTACTTTGAATTTTACAACGTTGTCTTTAAGCTGGTAGCTGCATGGAATTTTAACGCGCATCTTACCATTGCTGCTGGTTTGGTAGGTGTAAGGATCAAGTTCTTTTACATCACCAACAGAAGTTTTAATGAGGAGCTCACCATTTTTTACAGAGATCTTGTCGGCGCCTTCATATTTGAGTGCGATCTTTTCAACATCGCCGCCGGGGTAAACTATGAGGTCGTATTTTACTTGTCCTGATTCAGTATAGTAACGAACGTCAACGTTTGGATAGACGTTTTTGTAGAGAACACCCTGGAAAACGCTACAACCTTTGCCCCATTTGGTTGGGTCGTTGCCAATGAGGTAATTGGTTTCCATTGGCAGGGGCTTGTCGGGAACGATCTGCGGTTGAACATTGCCTCCAACGAATTTTACTTTATATGCGTGGGAGCGAACTACAAATTCTCTTGCGCCCTTTGTACCTGAGGGATTGTGATTGCGCATCATATAACGGTGAAGGTCATCCTGATTATGCATCACCACGGTAAAGCCGCCGTCTTCAAGATAGAACTTACCTACCTCAAGCTCTCCCATAAAGCGAACGCGGCTATCCCACTGACCTTTGTTCTCAATGAATTCCAGATTTTGTGCGGTTAACCTCAGGGTAGCAACCAGTAACACTATCAAGCTTATACAGAACTTCCTGCCCAAGATTTGCTTTTTTACAATTTACTTAATAGAAACGAATGTTCCTTCGTATTTCTTATCTACGATATTCTGCTCCAGGCCGTTTTACCGTGCAATGACCTCAGGTAGTCCTTCAAGGGTACATTGGCAGGTGAACTCAGCTCCGGATCTGATTCCAAAATCTGGTCTGACCATTCGTGAGCTGCCTGCAACAGTTCTTTATCCTGAACTATGCTGGCAAGTTTAAAATTGAGCATTCCACTTTGCCTGGTTCCCTCGATATCTCCCGGTCCTCTTAGCTCCAGGTCCTTCTCTGCTATTTTAAACCCATCGCTGGTACTTACCATGGTATGTAAACGCTCCCTTGCTTCCTTATTAAGACCTGTGGCAGTTAAAAGAATGCAAAAACTTTTATGCCCGCCCCTTCCAACACGGCCTCTCAACTGATGAAGTTGCGATAGGCCAAATTTTTCCGCACTTTCAATGACCATCACGGTGGCATTGGGAACATTTACTCCAACTTCTATCACCGTTGTTGCCACCATTATCTGAGTGTCGTTCTTCACAAAGCGTTGCATGTTTGTTTCCTTCACGGCGCTCTTCTGTTTTCCATGCACCATGCTTATCCAGTACTTAGGTTCAGGAAAATATGCTTTCACATTCTCATACCCTTTCATCAGGTTCTCATAATCCAGCTTCTCCGATTCTTCAATCAAGGGAAAAATGATGTAAGCCTGTCGTCCTTCCGCAATTTGCGCTTTGATGAAGTCCATCACCTGCGACCTAACCCTTTCTGTACGATGTACGGTTATTATGGGTGTTCGGTTGGGGGGCAATTCATCCATGATGCTGTAATCGAGATCTCCGTAAGCAGTCATTGCAAGTGTGCGTGGAATAGGCGTTGCGGTCATCACCAGCATGTGTGGTGGTACTGCAGCTTTCTTCCAAAGTTTGGCTCTTTGTGCTACTCCAAAACGATGCTGTTCATCAACAATGGCAAGGCCTAAATTGTTGAACTGAACCGGATCTTCTATGAGAGCATGAGTGCCTACAATTATGTGTATGGTTCCATCTTGCAGGCCGGCCAGGATCTTTTTTCGTTGCGCGGTTTTGGTAGAGCCTGTAAGTAACTCCACGATCACTGGCATTCCTTCAAGCAATGCGTTAAGACTTTCATAATGTTGTTGTGCCAATATTTCTGTTGGCGCCATCATGCAGCCCTGGTAGCCATTGTCTGCTGCAAGCAGCAAACAAAGAAGTGCAACGATGGTTTTGCCGCTGCCAACATCTCCCTGCAACAGACGATTCATTTGTTTACCGGTAGCAGTATCTTTTCTTATTTCTTTCAATACTCTTTTTTGTGCGCCGGTAAGTTCAAATGGCAGGTAATGATTGTAAAATGTATTGAACAGTTCACCTACTTGCTCAAACACAACGCCTTTTGAAAAGCGATGGCGCTCTGCTCTTACCAATCCAAGCCTGATCTGTGCCAAAAAAAGCTCTTCGAATTTCAGGCGGCGAACTGCCGATTCATGTTCAGCAAAGGAAGATGGGAAATGAATTTGTCGCAATGCCTGTATGCGGGGAGTGAAATTCATTGCTTTTAAAATTTGCGCAGGCAGGTTCTCATGAATTTCTTTTTCATTAAGAAGCTCCAGTAATGTATAAGACAGTTTTCCGATCTGTCTTCCGCCAAGTCCTTTCGATTTTAATTTTTCTGTTGTGGGATAGACGGGTTCAAGAAAGTTTTTTGCCGATTGTGCGGCGGATAAGATTTCGATCTCGGGGTGAGAAATTTGTGGGCGGCCAAGGTAGAAGCTAACGCGGCCATAAACGAGATAGGTCTCTCCTATTTTGAGCGATTTTTCTATCCAGCTGATGCCCTGGAACCATACCAGTTCGATGGTGCCTGATGAGTCCTGCACTTCGGCTACGAGTCGTCTCGATCTTCTGTCGCCGATGGTGCCGGCGCTGGTAAGTTTGCCTGATATCTGGATGTAGTCTGTGTCTGCCCCTATTTCTGCTATGAGGTTTATACGGGTGCGGTCAACGTGGCGGAAGGGGTAGTGTTCCAGCAGGTCGCGGAATGTGAAGATGCCGAGTTCTTTTTTGAGGAGGTCGGCACGTTGGGGTCCTACGCCTTTGAGATATTCTATGGGGTTGGAGAGGATGTTCATTTTTGTTGCACAAAAATAATATGCTAATTAGCAAATTAGCAGATTAGCAAATGTTCTGATGGAATCTTCCTGAATCTTTTTTGGAGCCTTCTTATCGAGAATGATATTAATCGAAATTGCAATTGCGCATGGAACATCTGCTAATTTGCTAATCAGCTAATCGAAAAGATGAAATCTGTTCAGGGTTGAAATCGCAATTGCAAGGTTCATGATCAATTTCGGCTCCGCATTTTTTATAAAATTCGATGGCGGACGTGTTCCAGTCCGACACCTGCCATCTAACGCGTTTGCAGTTTTCATTTCTTGCTGCTTCAAAGATGGCGTTCAATAATTTTGATCCGATCTTTTGTCCGCGGTACTCTTCCAATACGTACAGGTCATCGAGGTAAAGTGATTTTCCAACCCAGGTGTAGTATGCAAAAAAATAAGATGCGATGCCTACGATCTGGTGGTCGTCTGTTTCTGCAACAAAGCATTTGAACAGGTCTTTTTCTTCATTCATTTGCTCAACGCTGTTCAATACTTTTTCCGGCATGTTTTGAAACACGGCCAGTCCTTTGACCAGTGCAAATATTGCGGGAAAGTCATTTTCTGTTGCAGGACGAATGTTCATAAGGAAATGTGCAAATGTGCAGATGTGCAAATATGCAGATTAATGTGCGGATTTGCGAATGTGCGGATGCCCGGATGGCTTACATGGGAGTTTGCTTTCTTCTGCCACTCCTGATCAAAAGGTAAATAATGGTCCATACAATTGCAATTACAAATAGAGGTTTGAGAATATTAAGAACGGCAATTATCCAGTTATATTCCTTTGGTGCAGGTGCATCTGAAGACGGTTGCTCAAACACGGCATCTTCAAAATAATAATTTGCAAGCGTGTTAGCAGAAGCTGAGCAATCATTCTGCGCAGTGGATAAGTAATATAGATTATGGCCGTATATCGTTGCAAAAAATATCATTCTGCAATAACCGGCGCCACTGCTTTTCACCAACTCGATCATTTTACCTTTTGCTCCGCCGATCACCGTATCGGACATCGTTTTTTGAAAATCCTTCAATCCCGGATCATTTGCATAACGAGCCATTGCCAGTTTTAAAATAGAATCCATTTCTTTCTCGTCAGAAAAATCAAGCTTGACCGAATCCATTACATCCACGGTATACTCAATTACAGCATCTTTATACCTGTATCCATATCCTCCATTGCCTTTGAATTTTACAGGCGTGCCTGGAAACAGCAACCTAAGGTTTTCATTGACCATGTACGATGTTGGCGAGTCGCCCGCAGAAGCAGAAACGCTGCAGAAAAAAATGCAAACAAATAAAGGAAATGCGTAGGTAAGGCGAATGCTCATACTCTTTGTTTTCTTCTGTTGGCATAGCTGATAGCGGCCAGTACCACACCCAATAACAGAATAGGTGCAATGATCTTTCCAATAAGATACCCGATACGGTATCCCTTAGCGTCTTCCTCGGATAAAAATTCAGGATCGGGTGAAAATCTTGCACTATTTAAAAACGCCTGGATACTATTAGCAGTTTCAGTTCCAGTCAAATTCTTTTTTTGTCAGGGTCTCGAATTTAGTTGTGTCGAATAGCATCACCATGTAAACGGCCGAGGAATCACGTACCATTCGAAGCATTGCACCATTCATTCGATTGCTGTCCGGCACACCAGGGAATGCAACAGTGAGATGCTCATCTATTATACATTTTACCGATGTGTCCTGCGCAGTTGCGGCTCGAGTGATAAATACAATCAAAAAAACTAACAGTATCCTCATATTTCTTTTCTTTTCTTTTTCAAGATCATGATCAAAAAGATGGCTATCGGTATTATTACGATGAAGGGCGTAAGAAAATTGATCCAGGCATCTTCCCATGTAGCGCCAAACTCCGCAGAATCATAAAATGCTTTTACCTTTTTTGTATTCTTCTCAGTAATTGTCGGTTGCGAAACACTTAAGGTGTACGGGTGTGCATTAACAGTGGTAACAAAAAAACTAAGCCTGGCAATTGGTGCATCACCTAATTGTACATCCCTGTATTCCAGGAACCGGCCTTTGGTTTGATTTATGACAGTATCAACAATACGCGGAAAATCGAACAACATAAAATTTGCATCGAGCACTCTTCGCGTTAAAGAATCCAAAGGAATATAAAAGCTGTCTGTCACCACGGAATAATTTACTCCATCATAGTCCACGCTGTATACTCTCATTAGGCCTTGGGTTGTGATTACGGGCTTCGCTGGAAATTTTATTCTAAGTTGTCCATCCACCCTCATGCTGACAGGTTCATCCTGACCAAAAGCAAGATTGGCAATAAAAAGAAATGCTACAATACAGAACCTCATAAAAAAGCAATTAGCTGATACCAAATGCAATTCCGCACAAGATATCGGCTAATTTGCTAATCAGCTAATCTGCTAATCAAATTTATCTAACAACCTTGATCGTCCCCGATCCCCAATAAGAATGATACTCCCCATTATACATCGCATCCGCACTAACAGGACCCAATTTATAAACACCCGGACTCACCGCCCTCACCGCATAATAATATGTTTGCGATTGCCTGTGCAAGTCAACAAACAAATGAATACGGTCATCACGCACATCCAGCGAAACAGGTGTACTCGCATCATCGATCCAGTCCATGCCCGGAATCTCTTTTGTACGTGGATTTTCAATTTCAAAACCTGCAGGCAACAGATCAGTGATCACAATATTCTCCACACTGCCGGAATACGATTTATCTAACGTGATCTTCACTATCACCAGATCATTCTGAGAAAATGTATTACCCGTGATCATTTTTCCAAATCTGTCGTAGAACTGCCTGCGTACCCTGATGTAACTATCTTCCTGCTTGTATGTACCACTTGCACTGATGCCTTCACTTTCCCAATAATAGTACAACTGCCCATCACCGTTAGTCACAAGTTCTACATCGTTGCCACCAAGTTGCTTTGCATTTAATTTCACGGGCTTGCCATTTACTTTAGCGATCGTCTTTCCATTCACCTTCACTTCACCAGTGATAGTAGATTTGTTTGCATTCCTGGCGATCTTACCCAAACTCAGCAAAGCAAAGCTTGCCTCCTGCGTACTCCACCAATACCTTCGTTGCAATTTATCTGCAACGTGTTTCGCCATTATGGGAATTTGCTTGTTACCGGGATCAGCTTCCAGCAACGAGTTCAATGCAATGGCCTCATCACGAATGTCGGAATAAAAACTACCTCCTGTTTCGGGAACTGATGCTTCACCACTGAACGACGCTGGCAATAATTCCTGGAATTTTCTCTTGTCACCTGAAACAGCATACGCCGCCGACAACAAATATTTACAATCGAGACTAAGTATCGCCGGATTAGCTTTATAGTAGTTCATTGAACTTACCTGCGGCTTGCCTGCCAACGACAACACATATAAACTATACACCACTTCCTTAGGCGCAATTTTCTTGCGCTGGTCCTGGTTATAATAATACATGATGGTTTCTTTGTTACGCAGACGATTAATGAGATAAGTGATCAATGGTTGCAACAATCTGTCCTCAACATCGAAGCCTGCTTTCTTTGCTTCAATTAAAAAATGCGCAGCATAAACGGAAGCCCACCAATGTTCTGTTCCTTCACCATCCCACAAAGTGATGGCTCCGTTATACAATTGACGCAATTTTATTTTGCGAATAGCCTCCTGCACATTGTAAATGGAAGTTTGTCTTCCCGCTTTTACATTCACCATCTCTGCAAGATCACTGAAGTACAATTGAGGGAATGCAGCGGAAATTGTTTGCTCAGTACATCCATAAGGATATTGAACCAACCAGCTCAATTGTTTACCTAATTGAAGCGCCGGTGATTTACTTACCACCAATTGATAGTCTACACTGCCAGGAATAAAATCACTGTTCTCGATATTTATCTTTTCCGTACGTGCACCAGTGATAGCACCGCTTCCCGAAAGCTTTTGCAACGGTGAAGCAGGACGAATACTGATCTCGGTTTCTTCATTGAATTTTTCACCAAGTCCCTGCACTTCCACATTTACTTTTGCAACTGCTACTGTTGGTGCAGCCATGAGCCTGAATTCAGCGCGCCCTTCACTATTCGGCGCAAGAGTCAGATTTTGAGTTTTACTTCCTACCACCTGCAACGGAGCAGTAACATTCAAGTTTGCAACTGCCGATGCAGCTTTAGCTGTAGTGTTTGTAACGGTAACGGGAACTGTAACGGTATCGCCCGGACTTAAAAATCTAGGCAAAGCTGTGCTTAAAACAATTGGATCAGCGACCGTCATATTTGCTTCGCCGGAGCCAAAGTTTTCATTCTTATATGCAACGGCCATCAATCTTACTTCGCCGCTGAATTGAGGGATATCAAATTCAAATTCTGCTTCGCCGCTGCCATCCGCTTGCTTAATACCACTCCAGTAAGAAACAACCTTGATGCGTTTTGCCGGCATTGGGTTCACACGCTTTTCCATGTCAGATCCATCACCACCCGTACTGCTCAATCTTGCACGCACTTCGGGGAAGAGCAAAGGATACATATCATAAGCATCTACCTGCAAAGCACGTTTGGCATAAAAGTGACCGTAAGGATCAGGAGTTTTGAAATCACTTATCTGCAACACACCATTATCAACCGCAGCCAAAGTAACATAGCTGTTAGGCTCGGCCTTCACACTTACTTTCTGATGTGTGCGTGAACGCACAGATTTCTTTGCAACTATCTCCACAGCAATTTTACGCTTGCGCTCTTCTACTTTTATATTCTGGAATCCATGTGCAACGGTAAGCGGAATATCGCTCGCATCATGCGGCTTAATTAGTGTTGCAGTGATGTAAACATTAGGAAGATGTTCCGCCGTCATTTTAAGATCCAATGTTGCGGAACGTTTTTCAACATTGATATACTGATACGAAACCACTTTATCATTTTCAACCGTTACCAGCATCTTTCCACTGAAAGGAGTTTTGAAAAGAAGCTTTACATTTTCACCGGTAGCGTACGCTG
>JGI10216J12902_100308965_pt1 | contig 12296 bp, 12 predicted proteins | sample KanNatreferecore_FD_12902 | JGI IMG/M metagenome (IMG submission 12902)
CCCCGCCATACGACGCCCCGGTCCAGACCGGCCAGCCGGAGGATCTGCGGCATCTGCCCGATGTGACCGAACTGGTCGGGCAGGTATCCGACCACGGGCCTGGCCCCGAGGTCGCGGTTCCGGGCCAGCCCCCGCTCGGCGTTGCGAATGTGGGACTCGCCGGAGGTCAGGAACTCGTCCATCTGCGTGAACCAGGGGCCGACGGAGATCCGCCCCGCGGCCGCCAGCCGGCGGATGTCCGCCTCGCGCTCGGGGCGAACGGCCAGGTAGTCGTCGATGAGCGCAGTCTGCCCGTCGAGGTGGAAGTGAGGGAACCCCCGATCCAGCAGACCGAGCAGCGTATCCATCATCTCGACCAGCCGTCTGAGAAACCCCTCGAACGGCTCGTACCACTCCCGGTCCCAATGCGTATGAGGAACGATCGTGATGCGCGTCGTCGACACGGCCGGAGTGTCTCACGCCCTCGTCGACGGAACTTGTCACTCTTTCCCGCGGTTTCCACGGGTTTTCCACTGGACAGCTCGGGCCGCCGCCCGTATGGTTCGCTCGTCAGGACGCGGCGGTCAGCGAGCCGAAAGGCACGAGGATCACCAAGACCTGATCGAAGGGGCGGCTCTCGGGCCGCCTCTTCGCTTTGGGGCGCGCGTCATCTCCCGTGTGCGAGCTGCCTCACCGACCGCAACCGGAACGCGGTGTAGATCATGATCGCCCCGTACACGATCAGCCAGATCCCCAGCACCCACGCCAGCACCGCCAACGAGATGTGTGGCTGGATCAGGACGACCGTCCCGGCCACGATCGACAGCACGCCGGTGAACATGGCCCACCCCCGGCCGTTCATGTCTCGGTCCGAGATGGCCGAGAACAGCTCGATGAACCCGTGGACCACCCAGTAGATCCCCAGCACTAACGCCAGCGCGCCCACGGTCACCCCGACGTGGCGCGTCGCGTAGATCCCCACGATGAACGACAGGATGCCCAGGAGGGCCATGAGCACGCGCGTCCCCCCGGTCGCCTCGTCGTAGGCGAAGGCCTCCACGAACCGAAAGATCCCCACGATGATGAGCTCCAGCCCTAGCAGGACGGCGATCACGACCACGGTCCGTCCCGGCCACACGACGGCGAGGAACCCGAGCAGGAGGGTCAGGACGCCGAAGATCAGCACCCACCCCCACGCCGCGCCGATCCGGGCCAGCACGTCCTGCGGGTCTGGCTGGCTTCTCTGGGCCATCTCGAGCACCTCCTTCCGCCGGACCGACCGGCGTCGAAAGCTCCTCGGGCGCCGCGCGAGGGGATCGTATCGACGCAGCTGGCCCCGTTCCAGCACCACGGGGTGCTACGGTTCCGGGGGAGGCACGCCATGACCGCCAAGGAGTCGGCCGCGCGCCTCGACCTCCCGGAGGCCGAGGCCGGGCGGCAGGTGCGATACCTGAACCGCGAGCTCTCGTGGCTCGAGTTCAACGCGCGCGTCCTGGCGCTGGCGGAGGACTCCTCGCTCCCCCTCCTGGAACGGGTCAAGTTCCTGGCCATCTACAACCGGAACCTGGACGAGTTCTTCCAGATCCGAGTGGCCGGGCTGAAGGAGCAGGTCGCGGCGGGGATCCCGGTGCTCTCGCCGGACGGCATGACGCCACGGGAGCAGCTCGACGCGATCAGCGAACGGGTCAGGGCGCTCGCCGCGCGGCAGAACCAGACCTTCGCCAAGGCCATCCGCCCGAAGTTGGACGCCGCCGGGATCCGACTCGTTGACTGGGACGACCTGGGCAAGAAGGAGCGCGAGACGCTGACGGAGACGTTCGACCAGCGCGTGTTTCCCATCCTCACCCCCCTGTCGGTCGACCCCGCCCATCCCTTCCCGTACATCTCCAACCTCTCGCTCAACCTGGCCATCGTCGCTCGCGACCCGCAGACGCGGATCCGGCGCTTCGCGCGGGTGAAGGTCCCGCCCAACATCCCTCGGTTCGTAGCCCTGCCGGATGGCGAGCGGTTCTTGCCACTGGAGCAGCTCATCTCGGCGCACGCCGCGCGGTTGTTCCCGGGGATGGAGATCGTGACCGACCACCCCTTCCGGGTGACCCGGGACGCCGACGTCGAGTTGGAGGTGGCTGAGGCCGATGACCTGCTGGCAGCGACCGAGGCGGTGGTCCGACGGCGGGGCCGGTCACCGGAGGCGGTTCGCCTGGAGGTCCACCGGTCCATGCCGCAGTCCGTTCGGTCGCTGTTGATGGAGGAGATGAACCTCCAGCCGACCGACGTCTACGTCACGAAGGCCCTGCTCGGCCTGGGGGACCTGTGGCAGCTCACCGAGCTGGACCGGGCCGATCTCAAGTTCGAGCCGTGGAAGGGGGTGACCCAGGCCAGGCTGTCCGGCGGGAAAGCGGGGCAGCCGGACATCTTCGAGGTCCTGAGGGAGGGGGACGTGCTGGTGCAGCACCCGTACGACTCGTTCGCCACCTCGGTCGAGGCGTTCGTGAACCAGGCGGCCAGGGACCCGTCCGTCCTGGCCATCAAGCAGACGCTCTATCGGACCTCGGACACGGAGAGTCCCATCGTTCGCGCGCTGATCCGAGCCGCCGACGCCGGCAAGCAAGCGGTGGCGCTGGTGGAGCTGATGGCCCGGTTCGACGAGGAGGCCAACATCGCGTGGGCCCGCCTGCTGGAGGAAGCCGGCGTCCACGTGGTGTACGGGGTGGTCGGGTTGAAGACCCACGCCAAGACCTCGCTGGTGGTGCGGGAGGAGGAGGGCGAGATCCGCCGGTACGCGCACATCGGCACGGGGAACTACCACCCGGGGACAGCCGCGCTGTACGAGGACGTGGGGTTGTTCACGGCCGACCCGGACCTCGGGGCCGACGTGGCCGACCTGTTCAATTCGCTCACCGGGTACTCGCGGCAGCGGGAGTACCGAGCCATCCTGGTCGCGCCTCTGACCCTCCGCTCGGCCATGCTCGAAATGATCCGCGAGGAGGCCGACGCGCCGGACGGCCGGATCGTGATGAAGATGAACAGCCTGGTGGACGGGCCGATGATCGACGCGCTGTACGAGGCCTCACGGGCCGGGACCAACATCGACCTGATCGTGCGAGGGATCTGCTGTCTCCGTCCCGGGGTTCCGGGGCTCTCGGAAAACATCCGGGTCCGGTCCATTGTCGGCAGGTACCTGGAGCATTCCCGAATCTTCCGCTTCGGCAGCGAGGAGCGGGGGGTGCGGTTCTTCATCGGATCCGCCGACCTGATGCCCCGGAACCTGGACCACCGCGTCGAGTGCGCGGCGCCCGTGCGCGACCCGGCGCTGGCCGCACGTCTCGAGGAGATCCTGCAGGTGAACCTGGAGGACGACGCCCTGGCCTGGGAGCTCGGCCCAACGGGCTGGTCGAAGGTCCCCACCGAGCGAGGGATCAACACACAGGAACGCCTTCAGCAGCTCGCCCTCGCACGCGCCGAATCCGCCAGAGCTCCGGTAGCGGCGCCGTCCTGAATCCCGCGCGCGACCTGCCCCCCAAGGGGCATGCTGTCGGGCGGGCTTCTTCGCTTTCGCAAGGAGGGAGTGAGATGTTCGAGATGGGAACCCCCGCGTGGGGCATCGTGGTTCGCACGGCGATCGTGTACTTGGGGATCTTCGCCGGCCTGCGCCTGATGGGAAAGCGCGAACTCGGCCAGATGATCGTCTTTGACCTGGTCGTGATCCTGCTGATCGCCAACGCCGTGCAGAACGCGATGGTCGGCCCAGACGTGTCCCTACAGGGCGGCCTGCTCGCCGCGGCCGTGCTGCTGATGGTGAACCGTGGGGTGGCGGCGCTCCGCGTCCACACGCCTGTGGGCCGGCTCATCCAAGGGATCCCCACGGTACTGGTCCGAAAGGGCCAGTACATGGACCCGGCCAAGCGCCGGGAGGAGGTCGACCGCGACGACATCATGGAGGCCCTTCGAGAGCACGGACTCGAGTCCGTGGAGCAGGTCGAGCTGGCCGTGCTCGAGACCGACGGGTCGATCAGCATCGTGCCGAGGTCCGCGGTGATCCATCACCGGCCGCGAAAGGTCCGGCAGATGCGGAAGCGCTAACCCGGATAGCATGACGCCATGCCGCGAGAGGCCACGGGAAGGACCGGCAAGCCGACGGGGGAGCGACTGAAGCCGGAGCGACCGCGCGACGAGCTCGGACGGCCGCAGGCCTGGGACGCCCAGAACCGCTTGGACATGCCGGACTTCGACGCGAACTCCATCGAGGAGAACCATCGGCTGGGTCTGGAGTTCCTGCGAACCGGGCGGTACTTCCCGGCGCACGAGGCCTGGGAGACGGCCTGGAAGCAGGCCCGGGACACCGACGAGGCCGAGTTCTTCAAGGGCCTGTCGCAGCTCGGCGCGGGCTATACCCACCTGATGCGGGGGAACCGGCACGGCGCGTTCACGCTGCTGCGCCGGGGGGCGGGGCGCGTGGCCCGCTACCCCACCGGGCACCGAGGCGTCGACACCGAGGCACTGGTCGAGCGGGCCGAGTCCGACGCCGACGCCGTCGAGCGCGGCGATCTCCCCATCGGCGAGTCGGCCGACCTCGAACCTCCGCAGGTTTAGCCTCGCCCCAACCTCCTGCTGGGCCGGTCTTTACCGGTCCCCTCCTAGGGTCGGAGAAGGACGGAAGACCGAGAGGAGGAGCCATGCGAGGGATCGTTCGACTGGCGGTCGGAGGGCTGCTGGTGCTGGGGCTGCTCGTGCCCGCCGTAACCGCGTCGGCCAAGCAGGGCGACGTCATCGAGCGGGGAGGGTGCACCTCCGCCGCCACCTGGAAGCTGAAGGCCAGCCCGGACAACGGGAAGATCGAGGTGGAGTTCGAGGTCGACTCCAACAAGGTCGGCCTGACGTGGCGGGTTCGGATGTTCCGCGACGGCACCAAGATCTTCGACGCACTGCGGGTGACCAAGGCCCCATCCGGGTCGTTCGAGGCCCGGAGGCTCACCGCCAACCCGGCAGGGCCGGACACGATCAAGGCCCGGGCCAGGAACGTGAAGTCGGGAGCCGTCTGCGCAGGGTCCCTGGTCTTCAGGGCCTGAGGGGCGCTCGAGGACCGAGCTGAACCAAAGAGACCGGGGCGCTTCCGCCCCGGTCTCTCGCCTGGGCGGAGGTGTACGATCCGCGGCTGGTGCTGTCGTTCGGCGTCACGTTCATGCTCGACCCGCCCGCGTCGCGCACCGTGGGCTGGGCCAAGCTGGCCGAGGAGCTCGGGTTCGACGCGATCTGGGCGTGGGACTCCCACGTCCTGTGGCAGGAGTTCTACACGACGTTCGCCCTGATCGCGGCGAACACGTCGCGAGTGCGCATGGGGCCGTGCGTGACCAACCCGGCCACACGCGACGTCACCGTCACGGCGAGCGCCCTGGCCACACTGCAGGAGATCTCGGGCGGCCGCATGGACGTGGGCATGGGACGGGGGGACAGCGCCCGCCGGGTCATCGGGAAGCCGCCGGTGACCGTCGAGCACATGGAGGCGGCATGCCGCCTGGTCAAGGACCTTGCCGAGGGCCGGGAGGTCGACTACGACGGGATCCCCCTTCAACTGAAGTGGTCGGAGGGGCATCGCCTCCCGGTGTGGGTGGCGGCGTACGGCCCAAAGGCCCTCCGCGCGTGCGGGCGCGCGGCCGACGGGCTGATCATGCAGCTCGCCGACCCGTACATCCTGGAGTGGTCCCTTCAATACGTGCGCCAGGGCGCCGAGGAGGCCGGGCGGTCATTCGACGAGATCGCGGTCCAGGTGGCCGCACCGTGCTGGATCGGCGACGACCTGGCCAAGGCCCGCGAGCAGGTCCGGTGGTTCCCGGCGCTGGTGTCGAACCACGTGGTGGACCTGGTCCAGCGCTACGCGACCACCGAACTGCCCCAGCACCTGACCGACTTCATCGAGGCCCGGGACCACTACGATTACTCGGAGCACGGGCGCACCGGCGCCGAGCACGCGGAATTCGTGTCGGACGACGTCGTCGACCGGTTCTGCGTCCTGGGCCCGCCGGACCAGGTCGAGGCCAAGCTGAAGGAGCTCGAGGCCATCGGGATGACCCAGTTCAACATCTACACGATGCAGGAGGACCCGGGGCCCGAGGGGATCGTCCAGGACTTCGGCCGCCAGGTCATCCCGGCATTTCGAGGCACCGGACAGGAGATCGAGGAGGGCGGCACATGAGCACGGTGAGGGCGGCGGTCATCCAGGCCAAGGCGAACATGTCGAAGGAGGAGGCGGTCGACAAGCACATCGAGCTGATCGGCAAGGCCGCCGCCGAGGGCGCGAAGGTGACTTGCCTGCAGGAGATCTTCCACGGGCCCTACTTCTGCGCGGAGCAGGACCCGAAGTGGTACGCGACGGCCGAGCCCGTGGACGGCCCCACCGTGACCCGGATGCGCGAGGCGGCCAGGGAGCACAACATGGTCCTGGTCGTCCCGTGGTACGAGGAGGCCCAGGTCGGCGTGTACTACAACTCCGCCGCGGTGATCGAGTCCGACGGCACCGTGCTCGGCACGTACCGCAAGACGCACATCCCGCACGTGGGGCCGTGCTTCTGGGAGAAGTTCTACTTTAAGCCGGGCAACCTGGGGTACCCGGTGTTCGACACGTCCGTGGGCAAGGTCGCGTTGATCATCTGCTACGACCGCCACTTCCCCGAGGTGGCCCGCGAGGTCGGGCTGAAGGGCGCGGAGCTCGTCTTCAACCCCAGCGCCACCGTCGAGTCCTTGTCGCGCTACCTGTGGGAGCTGGAGCAGCCCGCCCACGCGGTGGCGAACGGCTACTGGATCGCCGCGATCAACCGGGTCGGCGTGGAGGAGCCGTTGAACTCGGCGAAGTTCTACGGCTCCTCGTACTTCTGCGACCCCCGCGGGCAGATCGTGGCCAGGGCGTCCGACACGGAGGACGAGGTGCTGGTGTGCGACGTGGACCTGGACCAGAACCGGGAGGTCCGCAACACGTGGCAGTTCCTCCGGGACCGCCGCCCCGAGACCTACGGCGAGCTGACGGAACTGCTGCCATGAGCGACGACGGCGTTCGATTCCCCGACGACGCGGGCGATCTGCTCGCCCGCCACCGCGACGTGATGCCCGGCTGGCTGGCGCTCTACTACGACCAGCCGATCGAGCTGGTGAAGGGCGAGGGAACGCGGGTGTGGGACTCGTCCGGTCGGGAGTACCTCGACTTCTTCGGCGGCATCGTTACCACGATCTCCGGCCACGCCGTCGACGAGCTGGTCGAGGCGTTGCGAGAGCAGGCCGGCAAGATCGCCCACACGTCGACGCTGTACCTGATCCGCCCGATGGTCGAGCTGGCCGAGCGGCTCACTCGCAAGGCCCCCATCGACGGGCCGGTGAAAGCGTTCTTCGTGGGATCGGGGACCGAGGCGATCGAGGCCGCGCTGCTGTTTGCCACCACGTGGCGCCGTTCGAACGAGATCATCGCGTTGCGCAACAGCTATCACGGCCGCTCGTTCGGGGCCATCGGAGTCACCGGGAATCGCGGCTGGTCGGCCTCCTCGTTCGCTCCGCTCAACGTGTCGTACGCCACGCCCGCCTACTGCTACCGGTGCCCACTGCACCTCACGTACCCCAGCTGCGGGGTGGCCTGCGCCGAGGACCTCAGGAACGTCATCGAGACAACGACGTCCGGCGAGGTCGCGGCGATGATCGCCGAGCCCATCCAGGGTGTGGGCGGCTTCGTCACCCCGCCGCCCGAGTACTTCGGGATCGTGAAGGGGATCCTGGACGAGTTCGACATCCCGTTCATCGCCGACGAGGTCCAGACCGGATTCGGCCGGACCGGGGAGACGTTCTGGGGGATCGAGGGATACGGCGTCGAGCCCGACGCGATGGTCATGGCCAAGGGCCTGGGCAACGGCATGGCCATCGGCGCGGTGGTGGGCCGGACCGAGATGGTGGAATCGCTCAAGGCCAACTCGATCTCCACGTTCGGGGGCAACCCGTTGGCCACGACGTACGCCCTGGCCAACCTGGATCACATCGAGGAGGAGGGCCTTCAGCACAACGCTCGCCGCGTGGGGAAGTTCCTGTACGACGGCTTGAAGGATCTGGAGGATCGCTACGACGTGGTGGGGGAGGTGCGGGGGAAGGGGCTGATGCAGGGCGTCGAGCTGGTCAAGGACCGCGAGTCCAAGGAGCCCGGTCCGGACGTCGCAGCCCGAGTCATGGAGACCACGAAGGAGCGAGGCCTGCTGATCGGCAAGGGCGGGCTGTACGGGAACGTGGTCCGGCTCTCGCCGCCGCTCACGATCACCGAGGAGGACGCCGCCAGGGCCATCGAGACCCTCGACGCCGCCGTGGCGGACGCCCAGCGCGCCCTGTGAGCGTCGAGGGGTGCCGCCGGTGAGGACCCTGATCAAGAACGGGACCGTGGTCACCGCCACCGAGACGGTCCGGGCCGACGTCCTGGTGGCGGACGGGAAGGTGGGCGCCATCGGCGAGGCGCTGGTGGGGTCGGAGGAAGGCCTGGACCGGGTCATCGACGCCGCTGACCGATACGTCATGCCCGGCGGCGTCGACGTCCACACTCACTTCGACCTCCCGTTCGGGGGCAGCTTCTGCTCCGACGACTTCGGCTCGGGGACCCGTGCGGCGGCGTTCGGGGGGACCACCACGTGCGTCGATTTCGCCGTCCAGGACTACGGCAAGACGTTGCGGGAAAGCCTCGACACGTGGTTCGAGAAGGCCCAGAAGGCCCAGACCGACTACGGACTGCACGTCATCATCCGCGAGGTCAACGACACGACGCTCGAGGAGATGGACGGGCTGATCGGCGAGGGGATCACGTCGTTCAAGCTGTTCATGGCGTATCCGGGCGTGTTCATGTCGGACGACGCGTCGATCTTCCGGGCCATGCGCCGGGCCGCGGACTTGGGCGGGCTGATCCTGATGCACGCGGAGAACGGCGGGCCGATCGACGTGCTGGTGAAGCAATACGTCGCCGAGGGCAAGACCGACCCCGTCAACCACGGATTGACCCGCCCGGCGGTGATGGAAGGCGAGGCCGTGCACCGGGCGTTCAAGCTGGCCGAGCTGGCCGGATGCCCGACCTACATCGTCCACCTGTCCTCACGGGATGCGCTGGAGGCCGTGCGCGAGGCGCGCGACCGCGGCCTGCCCGCGTACGCCGAGACGTGCCCGCAGTACCTGTACCTGTCCATGGACGACATGGCCCGGCCCGGGTTCGAGGGCGCGAAGTTCGTGTGCTCGCCGCCGCTTCGTCCGGCCGACCACCAGGAGGACCTGTGGGCCGGACTGAAGGGCGACGACCTCCAAGCGGTCTCGACCGACCACGCGCCGTTCAACTACAAGGGCCAGAAGGAGCTCGGCATCGGCGACTTCTCGAAGATCCCCAACGGGCTGCCGTCGGTCGAGGACCGGTACACGCTGCTGTTCCAGGGCGTGACGAACGGTCACATCTCGCTGAACCGGTTCGTCGAGGTGGTGGCGACGGCGCCGGCGCAGATGATGGGCCTGTATCCGCGGAAGGGTACGATCGCCCCGGGGTTCGACGCCGACATCGTCGTGTTCGACCCGAACCACGAACGAACCATCTCGGCGAAGACCCACCACATGAACGTGGACTATTCGTGCTACGAGGGGTGGAAGGTGAAGGGCCTCCCGGAGCTGGTCATGCAGCGCGGGAACGTGCTCGTCGAAGGCGGCGAGTGGCACGGGTCCGAAGGGCAGGGCACATTCCTGCCGAGGAGTCGGATCGGGCGGTAGAACCAGGAAGGGTGAATCACATGAGCGCGACGACAGTTCCCAGTCTGATCGGCGGCGAGTTCCGGGAGGGTGCCTCGGACGAGACGGACCCGGTGTACGACCCGGCCACCGGCGAGACCATCGCGATGCTCCCGCACTCCTCGGCTGAGGAGATCGACCAGGCCGTGCGCACGGCACGCGAGGCGTTCCCGGCGTGGGCCGCCACGCCGACTCCGGACCGGGCGCAAGTGATGTTCCGGTTCAAGCAGCTGCTGGAGGAGCACTTCGAGGAGCTCTCGCAGCTGGTGGTGCGTGAGAACGGCAAGACGTTGCCGGAAGCGCGGGGCGAGGTTCGCCGAGCCATCGAGGTGGTCGAGCTGGCCTGCGGTGCCCCGACGCTGTTGATGGGGACGAACCTGGACCAGATCGCCGACGGGATCGACGAGGAGCTGGTCCGGTTCCCGGTCGGGGTGGTGGCGGGGATCACGCCGTTCAACTTCCCCAACATGGTGCCGTTGTGGATGATCCCGCTGGCCGTCGTGGCCGGGAACACATTCGTGTTGAAGCCGTCACAGCGCACGCCGCTGTCGGCCGTGCGGATCGCCGAGCTGCTGGCCCAGTGCGATTTGCCCGCGGGTGTGATGAACGTTGTGCACGGGGCGAAGGACGCGGTGGACGGGGTGCTCACGCACCCGGAGGTGGACGGGGTGTCGTTCGTGGGGTCCGCCAGGGTGGCCAAGTACATCTACGCGACCGGCGCGGCCAACGGGAAGCGGGTCCAGGCGCTCGGCGGCGCCAAGAACCACCTGCTGGTGATGGACGACGCGGACCTCCCGAAGACGGTGACCGCGCTGATCTCGTCGGCGTTCGGCAACGCGGGACAGCGCTGCCTGGCCGGGAGTGTCGCCGTCGGGGTGGGGTCGGTGGGAGACGCCTTGCTGCAGGAGCTGGTGGAGCAGGCCGGCAATCTGAGGCTCGGATCCGGCATGGAGTCGGAGACCGACATGGGCCCGGTCATCCGAGAGGAGCGCCGCAAGGAGCTGATCGGCTACATCGAGCAGGGCGAGGAGGTGGGCGCCGCGCTGGCCCTGGACGGACGAGGCATGGGCCCGTCCGACGGGTTCTTCCTGGGACCCACCATCTTCGACGGCGTGACTCCGGACATGGCGCTGTGGCGTGACGAGCTGTTCGGTCCCGTGCTGTCGGTGGTCCGAGCCGCCGACATCGACGAGGCCATCGACGTGATGAACGCCAGCCCATACGGGAACGCCGCATCGATCTTCACGACGTCCGGCGCGCACGCCCGGGAGTTCAAGCGGCGGGCCGAGGCCGGGATGCTCGGCGTGAACATCGGCGTGGCCGCCCCGATGGCGTTCTTCCCGTTCACGGGGTGGAAGAGTTCGTTCTTCGGTGACCTCCACGCCACCGGCACCGACGGCATCCGCTTCTACACCAAGCAGAAGGTGGTTACTTCGCGCTGGTGGCTCGCGCCGAAGCTCGACCACAGTCTCCCGGAGGGCCGCGGGCACTAGTCTGCTTCATACTAGACCGCCGACCTCTCGCCGCTCGTCTCCACCTTCCAGGTTCACGTGGGGGAGTGGGCGATCGAGCCAGCGGGGCATCAACCAGGCCCGCGGCCGAACAGCACCAGCATCGCGGGGCAAGGAGCGAGAGGAGGCATTCCGTGAGCGAACCCGAGTCACTTCGTGAGTACCGCCGGGCGGTGGCCAGACTCCCGGAGCTCTCGCCCGAGGAGGAATTCGACCTCGTCGAGCGAATGGCGCGGGGTGAGCAGGCCCGTCGGATGCTCTCCGAAGGCGGGCTGTCCGAGGTGGAAGCCCACGAGGCGAGAAACGCCGAGATCGCCCAGGATGCCGCGAGGAAGCGCCTGACGGAGGCGGGGCTGCCCCTCGTGCTCTCGATCGCCGAGGAGTTCCGCGACCAGGGCGTCTCCGTGACCGATCTGGTCCAGGCCGGCAGCATCGGGCTCACACGCGCCGTGGAGTCGTACGTGCACCGCCCCGGCACGCGGCTGGCCGATCAGGCTGCTCCTTTCATCCGTGCGGCGATGGCCGAGGAGGTGGATGCACACGACGGTGAGTGACGGGCGATGAGCGGTGCGTTCGAAGCAAGACGGCGTTGGTCACCGGGGCCGGGTCGGGGATGGCCGGGCGTCGGCGATGGCGTTCGCCCGCGAGGGAGCCGCCGTTGTCCTGGCCGACATCGACGAGGAGAGCGGGCGCGCGACCGCCTCGGCCATCAAGCAGGCAGGCGGCACAACGCGCTTCGTGCGGACCGACATCGCCGATCCGGCCGCGGCCGCGGACCTGGTGGCCTTCGCGGAGAACGAGTTCGGCCGACTGGACGCCGCTCACAACAACGCGGGTGTGGAGGGCATGGCCGGGCCGCTCCACCTCAATCCGGAACGACTTCGACCGAGTGCTCGCCGTGAACCTCCGGGGCACGTTCCTGTGCATGAAGCACGAGATCGCGGCCATGCTCCGGCACGGCGGCGGGGCCATCGTGAACACGTCGTCCACCCTCGGCCTGCGCGGGTCCCGGTCCGGCGGGCCGTAGCC
>JGI10216J12902_102635134_pt1 | contig 12285 bp, 11 predicted proteins | sample KanNatreferecore_FD_12902 | JGI IMG/M metagenome (IMG submission 12902)
GGGATCGATGCTCGCCAGCTTGTTGCTGCCGTTGTAGCAGACCCACATCACGCCGCGGGAATCGACTTTGATGCCATACGGCCGCGCGTTGCCTGTCGGGAGGGTAATCAACCTGGTTTCGCCGGTGTCGGGATCCAGGCGGCCCACCATGTTCGACACTTGCAGCGTGAACCACAGCCGCCCCTTCTGATCGAACATCGGTGTATGCGGATCGCGGGCGTTCGGATCGGGCATCTTGAATACGGTGATGCCGCCGGTTGACGTATTCAATTTGCCCACCGTCGCGTTACCGTTCCCCATGTACCAGATGTTCCCGGCACGATCGGCGATGATGCTGTGCGGCTTCACCTCGGGCGGCAGCTCGAACTCTTTCATCTCGCCTGTCTTCGGATTGAGGCGACCGACGAGACTGCCGTACTGGCCAGCCCACCAGATCAGGCCGTCGGCCATCTGCAGCGGATCGCGCGATCGCTGACCGAGCGTCGGCACCATCCATTCTTTGAAGCTGACCTTGACGGGCCCGGCGACCAGCGTCGGCTGCCTCCCCGGTTTCTCCGGGAAGTGCGCCGCCAGGTACTCGATGGCAGTCGTCATCTGATCGGCCGGCAAGACGACCATCGATTCAATGACGTGTTTCCATCCGGCCTGGTCGTAACCGGCAGAGCCTGTGATGAGCCCCAGTGGATGGCATGTCACGCAGCGTTTCTGGACGAGGTCTTTTCCGGCACCCTCAGGCAACGGAGCCGCGCCCCCTCCACGTTGCGCTTCAGCGGCGCTCGATGCGACGAACGACATGACGGCAACGGCCAATGGAACGCGGAGAGCTGCAAGCATGGCGGTTCCTCCGTATGGCTCGACTCGGGTCGATCCACCAGAGGGTAGCGTGTTGGGACCGGCACAGCAAGCGGGCGAATCGCGCGCCCGTGATTGCCGCGCGGGGCGGCACTCAGGAACGTCAGACAGCCGTGCTCAGTGGTGACGCGCGATGTCCTCGGCAGTAAGACCGAGGAACTTGGCCGCATTGTCGTAGAAGATATCCTGTTTGTCGTCGACGGTCAGAAACTCCAGGCGATTGACGCGATCGATGGCGAGGGCGATCGCCTCGGGCCAGACCATCTGATCGCTCCCGAACATCACCCGGTCCAACAGTCGCCGCCTCTTTGCCTCCTGGAGAAAGGGCTCGAGCAGATCTCCCGCGATCGGCGTCCAGCTGAGCGCGCCGATATCCACATAAACATGCGGGTACATCGTCATCAGCATGAGCGCGTTCTGCGGAAAGAAACCGCCGGCATGCATCGCGTAGACCTTCAGTTTTGGATACTTGACGAGAAGGTCCTCCAGGAGGAGCGGATCACCGAGTTTCAGGCGGAACTTCGGACAACAGGTATACGGCGTCCTCGGTGGCGCACCGCCCGTGTGGATGCCGACCGGCACGCCATGTTTCGCCGCCACCGCCCAATACACATCGAAGGCCGGGTCGGACGGGGAGTAGCCGGCATACTGAGCGGCCACTTCTCCGAAGGCATCCAGTTTTTTGTCCCGAAATAATCGATCCAGTTCCTGCGCCTTCATGAACGCGGACGGGTCTTCGACGCTGATGCCCTTCATGATGCGGCCCGGCTCCGCCGCGTCCCATGGCTCGACGGCAGCGACTGACGATCCGGAGACGATGCCAAGGACGACGTTGCGATCTTTCATGATCGCGAGCGATCGCGCCATGTGCTCTTCAGCAGTCTTCGGCGACAGCTCGCCGGTCGAGGGATTCGGTGCAGGCTGCGCAAGGCTCTCACGCGTGTACGCGTGCAGATGGACGTCGATGATCGGTCCGAGGTAGGGCCCGGTCGTCTGAGCGGGCGCGATCGCAGGAACTAACGCAAGCGCGATGAGAAGCTTCTTCATGATTGCCTCCCACACAGCTTCGCCATGATAGCAAATGGTCGAGGCTTTGGATCCCCGCGGAATTCGGTCGTGCACGGCTGTGTCGTTTGGCAAAATGGGTGACATGGTCGACGCTGAACTGGCCGGCCGGTATATGCGGCTCGTCGACGGATTCGTGGCCTCGCCGCGGAAGGTGTCCTCGACGAGGACGATCACGGCAGGTTCGCGTTGACGCCGCTCGGTGGGTGTCTCACGTCACTGCGCGGCGCTACGATCGCGGGCGGCGCGTTGTATTACGACGCCGCAGCAGGGTTGCTCGCCACTGTGCGCAATGGCGGTACTGCGTTCGACGCGATCGGCTGCCGGCCTCGGCATCATCGAGTCCGTCGCCGGGTAATATTGAGGTCTCGTCAAAGGAGGCAGAACGATGTGGAAGAGTGTGACGCTTGTGATGATCGTGTCCGCCGCGGCGTTCGTGGCGTGGATCTCGGCGCCGCTGACGGCGCAGGGGCAATCCATGAGCTTCTTCATCAGCAGTGCTGGTTCCGGAAATGGTGGCAATCTGGGCGGATTGGACGGAGCGGACAAACTGTGCCAGACGCTCGCGGCCAAGGCCGGCGCGGGCAGTCGGACGTGGCGTGCCTACCTGAGCACCTCGATGCCCGACGTCAACGCGCGCGAGCGAATCGGCACCGGACCCTGGTACAACGCCAAGGGGACGCAGATCGCGGCGAGCGTTGACGATCTGCACTCGGACAAGGCGAACATCAACAACGATACGGCGCTCGACGAGCAGGGCCGGCCGATCAATTCGCAGGGCGCCCCCAATCGTCACGACATCCTGACGGGATCGACGGCCGACGGCAAGGCCACCACGACGACGTGCCAGAACTGGACGAGCAGCGCCGGCGATCAGACCGCGATGCTGGGACACCACGATCGCCTCACGTTCGGGAAGCCCGGATCGCCCTGGAACTCGGCGCATCCGTCGAAGGGCTGCTCGCAGGAGAACCTGGTGGCGACGGGCGGGGCCGGCCTGATCTATTGCTTCGCGGCGAAGTGATTCTGCGCTGAACGCCGAGAGCTGCGGTACTTCGTGGGCGCTCCGGGCTGGGGCGCCCTCAAGTTCCGTGCGAACAATCGCGCACGCCTCAGCGTAGGGAATGGTGATCCGTCAGTCGATCACCACGAGCAGTTGCGGACAGCTTACGCGCAGGATATCGACGACGGCGGGAGGGACGTCCGTCATCAGCGCGTCCTTGCCAACCGCCGTATGCACCGTCAATGGAACTTTTGAGACACCGAACCAGGCTCCCTCGCTTTCGGCGCACGCGAGAAACCGTCCTTCCGCTCGATCGGCGCGCATGCGATTCGCGGGAACCTGAGTGGCACCGGTTGCGTGCGCTCGCGAAGCATCGGACGTCAGGCAGTGCTCCTGCGCGGTGACAATGCCTTCCGGCAGAACGCCGGCGGCCAACGATCCGGCGCCTGCGCCGCGAGGCACGACGTAGAGTCGCGCGGTTGCGAACCCTGATGCGTTGGGTTCGACCGGCCGTGCCGCACGCGCGTCGAGCGCTGCCGCCATCTGGTCGAACAACTTCGCGGCCCCTTCCCTCGAGTATTGAAACGAATCGCGCTCGCCCTGGCCTTTGGGCAGGCGCTCCCAATTGCGCGCCAGAGTCTGTTTCTCCTCCAGACGATCCCGGCTATTGAAGACGTCTTCAAGACCGAACGCGGGAGGCGGCGAGGACCGCAGCGTGCTGAGGACCATATTCGCAAAGAGGTCCGCGCAGAATCCATAGACGATGCCGAACGGCGAGTAAGCGAGGTGCGCGGGATCGAACACCGCGCCGTCTTGCCTCAGCCACGCTGCTGCATGCCCGATCAGCTCGGCGTACGTGCCGAGGCACTCGAGATGCGCCTCGCCCATTGCCGTGTAGCGTTCCGTGCCGGGAGAGCGGCCTTCGACAAAAAGCTCCTCGAGCATCGTTGATGGGCCAAGCAGATCCAGCCGGGTGAGAAGCAACTCGGGATCCGCCGAGAGGCCCTGCAGAATCGCATCCGCCAACACATGCCTCTCGCGCACATTCTGCTGCGTGCACGCCGCGGTATATGCGTGCAGCAATGGGATCAGGTCGCGGACGAGCAACGCGATGTCCATCGCGCTCGAGCTGCGCGCCATCGCGACCACGAGCGGATCGTCGAGAGCCCGCCCGGTCTGCCACGCGCGGTGCCAGCGCTGCGAGCGCAGGTGGCCGCCGGCCAGCAACGCGCCCGCCCTGTGCACCTCGAGGCGGTCGCTCTCCAGGAGCGATGCCGATACCCTGTCGGCCGTGACGAAGTACGGCTCGAGGTGCCTCGTCAGCGGCCCGTGTGCGGTCTGGATCAGCCATCGCGCATCGCGCACGAGCGACGTCGAACAAGGAGATCGATCGGGCGCGTTCAACACGTCGAGCAGGCGTTGGACATGTTGAAGCCGCTCTGCCGCCCGGTCGATTCCCTCGTCCCAGATCCGCAAGCTCAGCAGCTCGAGCTGGCGCAGGACGAACACGGCATAGAGGTTCTGCGCATAAACGATCCGGCCGCTTCGTCCCGGCCAGCGATCCGTGGTCCAGTAATCACAGGCGCGAAGGACCAGATCGACGGGATCGAGCTCGCGCGCATAGCCGTCCTGGCGGGCGGGCTCGAATCCGTCTTCCACGTGGGCCGCGATCAGTTGACCCTTCAAGCCGGCAAGGTGTTGCGGCAGTGTGCCTGCCTCGAAGAAACAGGCGTCGAAAATATCAGCGAGCGATTCGCGGTCGCCGTTCCGTGCGGTGGCCTTGCCCTGGCTGCCGAAGAGCCGGCGCTCGAGGTTGTCCACGATCTCCTCGCGGCCCGAAAGAAATGTTTCGAGAACGGCGATGTGATCGGAGAAAGACACCTGCATGTCAGGAATCAGAAAGGGAACTGGACGTAGACGCGCACGCCCGAAAGGACCTCGCCGAACTGGTACCCGACAGCGAGCCATGGCAGCTTGATCTTCCAGATCGCGAAATCCGGCGACGTCGAGAAGCTGAAGCCCGCTTCGAACTGACTGCGCAGCGCAATCGGATCCTGATTCTCGCGGGGCAGGTCCAGCCCGGTGAAGCCTCTCACGATGGTGTAAACGCCTCCGCGTGCCTGCTTGCCGCCGATCGAAAAGCCCAGTGGAGCCTGCGAATCGACTGCTCCTTCGAACATCGAGTGCCCGTCGTTCCTTCCTCCGTCGGTTCCGCGCTTTCGATGCATCGCGGAACCGCCGACGATCAAGTGCACCCGCCCGATTGACTCATCGACTCTTGCGCGGATGCCGGCTCCGTAGAGCACCTCAGCTTTGCCCCCGCCGTTGCCCTTGCCGATGCCCGCTTCGGCGAACGGCCGCAGCCGGAGCCGATCTCCGGCCTGCATCTGAAGTTCGATCCCGGGAACGATCGACGCGACGCCGAGCTTCCTGACGAACGGCTTCAAATCCGATACACCCTGGACTCGAACGGATGTGAACGAGATCGGGAACGTTAGGCGCAGTCCGACGCGGCCGTCCCTGGTGCTGCGCAGAGGCAGCGCGAATGGAATCCGATACAGCTGCGTCGTTTGCGCCTGCACGTCGTCCACGGAACTATCGAACAACCCGGCGAACAGAAGGGGGTCGAAACCCTGATCCTGCGCGGCAGCCGGGCTCGCGGCCATCAGGATCAGAATCAATGCGAGCCGTCTCGCGCTGCCGGACATCGACGCATTGTCCCTCATCGCGGCCGTGGGAGGCGGGCTGATCTACGGCCGCACTCCGACTAGCGAGCCGAACGCAGCTGCGTGTCGATGTCGTATACGAGCCCCGCCGGGGTGGCCACGATATATTGGACACGGTCCTGTCTTGCATGACGCGAGCGCGCCAAGTCTGGCGATCGGTTCTTCGATTCGTTCGCAGCGCCACCATTCGCCAGAGAACCATAGCGGATGATTCGGATGGTGTGGACACGAGGGTCAGGTGGTGTCAACGAAGTCGTCGTCCCAGTATAATTTCACGCACCATTAATAACGTTGCTCGCGGGGTGTTCCACATGCCAAGACTCATCATCTTCCTGCTGGTTATCGTTCCAGTCATGGTCGCCGCGCAGAGCCGGGCCAAGAATGTGATCTTGTTCCTGGCCGACGCCGGCGGCATTCCAACTATCCACGCAGCGAGCCTTCACGGATACGGTGCTGCGCGCAAGCTGTTCGTGCAGCGGATGCCGAACATCGCCCTGTCGGATACATCGAGCGCCTCGGGATTCGTGACCGACTCGGCCGCGGGCATGACGGCGATCGTCACGGGACAGAGGACCAACAATGGCGTGATCGCGCAGTCGGCATCCGGTCAGCGCGGTGTGCGCGACGGCGATCCCCTGAAAAGTATTCTGGAGTATGCCGAGGAACGGGGACTCTCGACGGGGATTATCACCAACGACGCGGTGACTGGGGCGACGCCAGCGGCGCTGTACGCCAAGGCGAACGAACGCGCGGAGATGGCCGTCATCTTTCAGCAGGTATTCACTCCGCGTTTGGGTGACGGCGTTGATGTGATGATCGGCGCCGGGCGCCCGGCCATTGCCAAGTCGCTCGCCGCGACGGGGGGCACGCTCGACGCACTGGGAAAGGAGAAGGGACGTCCGATCTTGTCCGCGCTCGCCGACGTCGCACCTGACGCCACGCGTGCGATTGTGCTCCTCGATTCGGCTGATTTCGATCTCGCTGAGGCGGTACAACTTGCCCGGCGGATGCTGTCGAAAAATCCGAACGGCTATTTCCTGATGGTCGAGTGGGACACCCATACGGACGTGCTGCGTCGTGGTCTCGATCGCATGGTCGCGTTCGATCGTTTGATCGAGCGCACGGCACAAGCGGCCGGCGATGACACGCTGCTGCTGTTCACCGCCGACCACTCGTTCGACATCCGCGTCCGTGGGGGCCGTTCGGGAGTCCCTCTACTCGAAGGGTTCGACGAGGCGGAAGCCAAGAGAGTCGCGGAAAAGGCGCGCGACATCAGGATTCCTGCTGTCCGGATGGATAACGGTCACACCGGCGAAGAAGTACTCGTTGCCGCGCAGGGTCCGGGCGCCGACGGCGTCAGGGGGTACCTCGCCAACACGGACCTGTTTGGCATCATGTTGAACGCGTTCGGGTGGAAGTAGCTCAGCAAGGCTGCGACGCACGCGCCCCTGAGGCGCTGGATGTCGGCGCGAATCTTTGCCGCAGCACGTGGTAGAGGTGCGCGGGTAGACAGAATCGCCGCACGACAGCCGACGCGACGGCAATGATGAAAACGCCCTCGAGGATCCAGGCGATCGCCGGAGCCTCGATCACAAGTGCCAACCCGGTAGCGACCGCCATCATCGCCGCAGCGCCCTGCGCGAAGCGTCGCGGCGCGGGCGCAGTCTCGAGCGGCGGAAAGCCGAGCGGAAACGCGACCGTGTAGTTGTAGATCGCATCGAAGAGATTGTGCGTCGGGACGAGTGTGCCCCAGGCCAGCACGCCAGAGAGCAGGAAAAACAGCTCGGAGCTGTGAAGGATTGACCCGAACACCACCAGGATGCCGATGATCCGCGGTTGAAGCATCAACGCCGAATACAGGTGGGGATTGGATTGTGGAACGGGGAATCCTTGCTGACAGACGAAGAACTCTCTTGATTTACGCATGATCCTTCTCCTTCGTCCGGCTACAGCCGGACACTACGCGCTCACGGCAACGACGACACCGGTGACGACGAGTGCCCCGGCCCAAATCCAATCGAGGTTGAACCACGCCGTGCGGAGCAGGCTCAGGCCGAACCGGTGGTATACGACCCACGCGACCAGCGCCATCGCGGTGAAGTAGGCGAGTGTGTGCACCGCAACGGCGAGCCCGCCGGCGGCGGCGATCCCGGCCGCTGCCCCCGCCGGCTGTGCATGGATGTGTGCGTGAACATGGTTCGCCGCCGAGACCGCTGCCGGCGGCATGACGAACGGCAGCAGCATGACGCCGGCTCCATGCGCCGACGCCATCAGAAACGACCACATCGTCAGATCGCGAAAACCGACCTGCATGCCGCCGAATCGCGGGTGACCGTGCCGCCGCAGACGATAGAGCCCGAGCACGATCAGCATCGCCGCGACGACGAATCTGAGCACGTCGACCGGCACGATCAACCGGGCGAGGCTGGCTGCGAGGAGAACGATGCCGACAGCCGCCGCGTGTCCGGCGACCATCGGCGCAAGCGCGCGCCATACCCCGCGCGCGCTCCCGTGTTGCAGTCCCAGTGCCACGGCAAACAACCAGCCCATGCCTGGATTAATACCGTGATAGATGCCGAGAAATGCCATCGCTCCCCAGTCCATGTCGTCCTCCTCGCGCTACGCGTAGCAATACGAATCAGAAGATGCGTCCCCGCCCTCGAGCCGGACCTGGTGCGTGCGCATGCTGCCCGTTTCGACGAAGAAGTTCCGGTCGAACTCCATTCCGCCTTCCGGCCGGATATTCACCTTCGCCATCCACCCCTGAACGCCATCGGGGTAGAACTGGTTGTCCCAGGGCGTGTAGAGAGAGTTGGTGAAGTACGCGCGCCGGCCGTCGCGGCTCACTTCGACCATCTGCGGTCCGCCATTCAACGACTGCTCGGGTCTTCGCGGATGCGCGGTACGACCGACCATGCCGCCGATTCGAAGCGAGCTCACCTTCTTCGGATGAAAAGGGTCGCTGACGTCGTACTGGATGAACTCTCCGGTACCCCAGCACGAGACGTACAGGAAACGATCGTCAACGGAAAGATCGATGTCGGTCACGAGCGGCGCCGCCGCCTTGAAGCCCTGCAGGATCGGCGGCAGCGAATCCGGGTCGGCAGGTTCCGCCGGAATTTCGATCACCTTCCTGATCGCCCACTTGCCGTTCGATCCGTTCGTGCCCTTCGCGCTGCTGTCGCGGTACCACAGCCAGATCGACGACGAGAGATCCTTCAGCGACAGCACGACGCCGACGAATCCGTACGCGCGGGTGGGATCGTGTGCGGGACGCAGCTCGAGCGCCATCTGCTGTTCGGCGCCGAGTGAGAGCTCCTGCACATGGCGCCGGTGGCGCAGATCCCAGACGTGCAGGGTGTTCCCGTACTTGCCGCCGAGCAACAGCTCAGGGTTCACGCCGTCCTTCACCATGTTGGGTGTCCCCCAGGAACTCGTCAGCATGGTGTCGAGACCCAGGTGCCACCACACGTCGTAGGCAAGATGCTGCGGTCCGCGGTCGAGCTCCCAGCGCCCGCGAACGTTGAAGGTTTCGGGATCGAGCACGAACGTGCCGCCGGGACCGTTGCCGTCGGGCGCCCCGAGCGCGCTGAGGTAAATGCCGTCTGGTCCGCAGTGCACGGTGTGGGGCGCGGCGTATCCCGTCCGCTTCGCGAGCGTGTCGGCCTCGATCACCTGCACGACGCGCGGCTGACGTGGATCGGGTTTTGTGTCGAGCACATGGATGCGCGAGGAATTGATGCCCGGGACGATCAGATACCGCCGCTCCATGTGTGGATGGGGTGCGTACGGGCACAGACACGAGCTGCACGCGTTCCAGCCGAAATGGTGCAGTTCGTCGCCGGCGTTCGGCATGTCGGTCTGGCCCACGAGACGGCCGTAGCCGCGCGAGGCGGGGTCCACGTCGACGACGCCGATCGCGTCGGGACCCTTGCGCGAGTTGATGAGCGCGACATACGCCAGCTTCTCGGCTGGAGAATGCATCGCCATCGCTGGTGAGGGGTAGAACGTCGGGTCGGGGGTCAGTCGTGGCATCGTGTCGCTCCTTTTGGTGAAGTGCGTTGACGAAGCCATTCTGGGTGGCGGGTATTCGAAGAGCTATGACCGGAACGCTTGCGAAATTGACCGGAACTCCCGATTTGCTTGCGCTTTGACAGCGGCTCTGGGATTCTTGACCGTTCCTCCGATGGATGTGCTGTCCGATGTCCTTCGTGTCGTGCGGTTGTCCGGCGCGGTGTTCTTCACGGCGGACTTCTCGTCGCCGTGGGGACTCGAGTCGCCGGCTCCTGTCGCGCTGCAGACGGCCCTGATGCCCGAGGCCGAATGCCTCGTGCTGTTTCACATCCTCGTCGAGGGCGAATGTGAAGTCGTCTGCGAAGGGCTGCCGGTGACGAAGATGGAAAGCGGCGACGTCGTCGTCCTTCCGCGCGGCGACTGGCACATGATGCGCAGCTGCGGCGCGACACAGACGACGCCGCTGACGTCCATCTTCACGCCGGGGCAGCATGACGAGCCGCCGGTGCTGTCCTACGGCGGTGGGGGAGCTTCGTCCCGTTTCGTCTGCGGCTACTTGAATTACGACCAGCGATTTTCGCCGCTGGTGGAGGCGCTGCCGACGCTCCTCGCCGTGCGTGCGCGCGACGACTACTCGACCATTGACGCGGTGGACACCGGCGGCGGACGCACCATGGACGTGCCGCCCGGATCGAGCACATGGCTCGGGACGACGTTGAAGTTCACCATCAGTGAAGCGCGGGCGGAGCGTCCCGGCAACGGCGCGATGCTGGGACGGCTGACCGAGTTGATGTTCGTCGAGATCATCCGCGAATACATGCATCGCCTCGGGACGGGGCAGACCGGCTGGCTCGCCGGACTCAACGATCCGGCGGTTGGCAAGGCGTTGCGGCTCATGCACGCCAACCCCGTTCGAGACTGGACGGTGGACGATCTCGCGCACGAGGCCGCCGTGTCGCGCTCGGTCCTGGCGCAGCGCTTTACCGACCTCGTTGGTGAAACGCCGATGCGGTATCTGGCGAGCTGGCGGATGCAGCTCGCCAAGCAGCTCATGCGTGAGGGAACGCGCAACATTCAGGAAGTGGCCACGCGCGTCGGCTACGAATCGGAAGCGGCATTCAACCGGGCCTTCAAGCGCATGACGGGTTCGCCTCCGGCGGCGTGGCGCAAGGGCGCCGTCTCCACCGCGAGGTAGCCACGTCCAACCGACCGACGTCGTCACTGACCTTCAGGTCGGCTGGACGTGTAGTGCCGACCTTCAGGTCGGCCGGGCGCCCGAGGAGGATTGGCGAATCGCGATGGCAAAGAAGAAGAAAACCGCACGGCGGAAGAAACGGGCAGCGGCGTCGATTGGCCTGTCGCCCCTGGAGACGCGCACGGGTACAGGCGCGGCCGATGCCCTGGCGCCGCTCGTCGAGCGCGACGGCGGCGCAGTCATTGGCGCGTACCGCGAGCCGTTCGGCGGCAAAGCGCTGCTCGTCGTCTCGCTGCCCATCGACCGTGTCGAGCCGACGCCATTTCAGCGCGACCCATCCGACCCGCACGTCAAGCGGCTCATGACGGTGATCGAAACCCTCGATCGCTTCCTCGATCCGTTAATCGTGATTCGCCGCGACGATCGATACTGGACGCCGAACGGCAACCACCGGCTGCAGGCGATGCGCCGTCTCGGCGCGAAAGCCGTCGTCGCGCTGCTGATCCCCGAGCCGGACGTCGCCTATCAGATCCTGGCGCTCAACACCGAAAAGGCGCACAACCTGCGCGAGAAGTCGCTGGAGACGATCCGGATGGCGCGCGCGCTTGCGGACGAATCGCGCGAGCCGGAGGAGACCTTTGCGTTTCAGTTCGAGCATCCCTGGTATCTCACCCTGGGTGCGGCGTACGAGTCGCGCCCGCGCCTGAGCGGCGCCGTCTACCAGTCGGTGCTGCGACGCATTGACGAATTCCTCGACAAGCCGCTGTCAAAATCGCTCGCCGAGCGGGAGAGGCGCGCCCGCCTCGTCCTCGCGATCGACGACCGCGTCACGACGATCGTCGACAAGCTCAAGTCGCGCGGCTTGACGAGTCCGTATCTCCGGCCGTTCGTCGCCTCCCGCATCAATCCCATCCGATTTTCGAAAGCGGCAAGCTTCGACTTCGACGAGGTGATGCAGAAGATGATGGCCGGGGCTGGCAAGTTCAATATCGATCGGGTCAAGCCCGAAGAGGTGACGAGAGCCACGGGGCCCGCCATCGACGAAGACTGATGCGGTTGGTATAAGATCGCCGCGCCCCAATGCCAACGCTCGCTATCGCGATCTTCGTCGCCGTCTTCGCGATCGCGACGTTTCGCAACATTCATCTCGGCGTCCTGATGCTTCCCGCCGCCGTGGCTGTGGGTGTCTGGCTGGCGGGCATGCCGCTTCGGGACATCCTGGCCGGATTTCCCATCAACATCCTGGTCCTGGTGGGGGGCGTCACGTACTTCTTTGGCATCGCCCTGGCCAATGGGACGATCGACGCTGTTATCCAGAAGTTGATCGCAGCGGTCGGCGACCGTCGCACGCTGCTGCCATATCTGTTCTTCCTGATTACCGCCGGTGTTGCGTCCATGGGCTCGTCGCAGGCGGGATACGTCATGATCCC
>JGI10216J12902_103588805_pt1 | contig 12278 bp, 8 predicted proteins | sample KanNatreferecore_FD_12902 | JGI IMG/M metagenome (IMG submission 12902)
CGAGACCGGCACGCACCAGTGGCGGCGCTTCGATGCCTGGCCGCCGAAACAGGCCACGGCGCGCACCCTCTATTTCCGCGCGGGCGGCGCGCTCGGTTTCGATGGTCCCGACGACGGCAAGGACGCGTTCGACGAGTACGTGAGCGACCCGGCCAAGCCGGTGCCTTACACCATGGAGGTCACGACGAGCTATCCGCGGTCGTATCCCGTCCACGATCAGCGTTTCGCGGCGTCGCGCCCGGATGTGCTGGTCTACGAAACCGAGCCGTTGGAGGAAGACCTCACCTTCGCCGGACCGCTGAAGGCGACTTTGCACGTCTCAACGACCGGCACCGATTCTGATTGGGTGATCAAACTGGTGGACGTATATGCCGGCGACTTCCCCGATCCAAATCCGAACCCGGCCCACGTCGCGATGGGTGGTTACCAGCAGCTCGTACGCGGCGACGTTTTCCGCGGGAAGTTTCGCAACAGCTTCGAGAAACCCGATCCGTTCAAACCGGGTCAGGTCACGAAGATCGAGTTCGAAATTCCGGACATCTTTCACACGTTCCGCCGCGGCCATCGGGTGATGGTCCACGTGCAGAGCTCGTGGTTCCCTCTGGTCGATCGCAACCCGCAGACGTTCGTGAACATCCCGACCGCCAAGCCGGAAGATTTTCGGAAGGCCACCCAACGCGTCTATCGCTCGGGCAAGACAGCCTCGTCGCTGACGGTGCAGGTGCTGCCTGCGGGCGGGAAGTGACGAACGATCTCACAAATCGAAGCGACCTAAGGCGTCTCTCGGTGCATTGTTTGAGCCGGTCCCGGCCGCCTTCCGAAAATGGACTGTGAACCGCGCGGGTTTCTGATAGTCTCACCGCTATGCATCGGGTCCCTTCACGAATGACGTGGTGCAACATTTCCGTCGTGTTGTCGCTGTCAGTGATGGCGAGTGCTTTCGGCGCCGATTCGGACGGCGTGACACCGTGGCGTCAGGACCAGCCACCGAACGAGCCTTACTCACCGCAGGAGGCCCTTAGCAAAATGTCGGTGCCGGAGGGCTTCGCCGTCGAACTCGTCGCGAGTGAACCGGACATCGTGAATCCCATCGCGATGACGTTTGACGACCGCGGTCGCATCTGGATTACCGAGAGCCTCGAGTATCCGCGCAAGCCGGCGGGCATCGGTCGTGACCGGGTAAAAGTTCTCGAAGACACGGACGCGGATGGGCGCGCTGACAAAATCACAGTGTTTGCGGAAGGCCTGAACATTCCCACGGGCGTGGCGATCGGCTACGGCGGTGTCTGGGTGCTCAACGCGCCGGACCTTCTCTTCCTGGGCGAAAAGGACGGCAGGGAAACCAGCCGTGAAGTGGTGGTCACGGGTTTTGGCCGGACGGATACACACGAGCTGCCGAATTCGCTGACCTGGGGACCGGACGGATGGCTTTACGGCTTAAACGGCGTGTTCAATCAATGCCGCATCCGCTCGAACAACGGCCAGGAATACCAATTCAACTGCGCGCTGTGGCGGTTGCATCCGCGCACGCGCGAGTTTCAGATCGTCTCCGAAGGCACGAGCAATCCCTACGGCCTCGCCTGGGACACCGAAGGTAGCGCGATTGTCGAGGCGTGTCATTGGGCGAACGACCATCTCTTTCATTTCGTCGAGACCGGCCATTACCAGCGACAGGCCGGAACGTTTCCGCCGTTCACAATTCCCATCGGTTCGATCACGGATCACGGCCACCAGAAGACGGCCTATTGCGGAATCACGTCTCTCGACACTGATGCCTATCCACCACAGTTCCGCGAGCGCATTGTCGTCGGCAACGTTCACGGCGGCGCGCTCAATGTGGACCGATTGCAGCGCGACGGCGCAACTTACCTGGCCAAAGGGGAACCGGATTTGCTGAACAGCAACGATGCGTGGTGCATGCCGGTGGCGCTGAAGATCGGGCCCGACGGCTGTCTCTACATGCTCGACTGGTATGATCGTTATCATTGCTCGCAGGATGCCGCGCGCGATCCGGCGGGCGTGGACCGGCTCAAGGGCCGGCTCTATCGGCTGCGTTACAAGGACACGCCGCGCGCGCCGAAGATCGATCTGGCGAGTGAGGGCGACGACCAACTGATCGCGCGGCTGGCGAGCGGGAACATTTATTTCCGCGAAACCGCGCAGCGGATTCTGATGGAACGCCTGTCCGAGGCAGGGCGCGCTGTCCCCAGTGCGCCGTCCGGCGGTGCGGGGACACACCGCTCTACGGAACTGCGCGCGCAACTGGAAAGGCTTGTCCTTGGCGCAAGCGCGGAACGCAAAGCGCGGCTGCATGCCTTGTGGGCACTGATCGGCGGCGGCACTCTTGAGCCTGGGTTTCATCTGAAAGTGCTCGCGCATCCCGATCCGGCTTACCGTGCCTGGGGTGTTCGAGCCGCGGGCAATTCGGGCGACGTCCCGCAAGCGATTCGCGAGAAAATTGCAGAACTGGCGCGCGATTCATCGCCGGACGTGCAACTCCAGGTCGTCATCGCCTCCCGCAAAATCAAAGACTTCGACGCGTTGCCGGTCCTGATCGAGGTGCTGGTGCGCTGTGGCCAGGACAAACTCATTCCGTCCATCGCGTGGAACAATCTCCATCCGCTTCTCGAAACCGACAGCGGGCCGTTCGTTTACCTGATCTGGGCGAAAAGGGAGTGGTCGCCGGCCATAGCCACGCTTTCTTCGCGCATGGTTGAGCGCATGCTCAGCGCCCGAAAGCCCGATGCCACGGCGACAGCCACCTTCATCCAGTTCGTGGTCGGGCGGGACAAGGAGCGTGCGAAGGAATGCTTGTCGATCCTCTCGTCAAAGCTGGCGGCGTTGAGCGAACCGTTCGCGGCGCAACTCAAAGCGGAACTGAAGCCGCTGCTGCAACAGCTTCTCGAGCGTGAAAAGGACACTCCACTCTTCTTGAGCGCGCAGTTGCTCGCGGCACGGCTCGGGTTTGCTCAAGTTGATCCCGCTGCGATCCGCGCGCGGTTTACTTCCTCCGACGCACCTGAAGCCATGCGATTGCAGGCACTGGATGCGCTCATCGCCTTTCGTGATCCGGATCTGCTCGCCGCTTTGCCCGAGATATTGGCGAACAGCCCACCACGATTTATTTCGCGTGTTTTTGCCGCCCTGGGACGCATTGAAGACCCGAAGGTCGCCGATGTTCTTCTGGTTGAGTACCGAAAGCTTCCATCGGAACTACAGCCCCTCGCGATCGATCTGATCATGCAACGCGAGCGCTGGGCGCGGAAACTTCTCGATGCGGTGCTCGCGAACAAGCTGCCAAAAGGCGTGCTCAACGCGAACCACCTGCGAAAGATTTTGGAAAGCAACGATCGCGAGGCGCTGTGGGCCGTGGAGAAGGCGTTTGGCAGGGTTCGCGAGGAACGGAACCCGGAACGCGAGAAGGTTGTCGCTGAAATGACCGCATATTTCCGCGCGCATATCGGCGACCCGCACCGGGGGCAGGCCGTCTTCCGCAATTTGTGCGCGCAATGCCATACGATTTATGGCGAGGGCGGCGCGGTCGGTCCCGATATCACGGCGAACGGCCGCGCGTCGTTCGAGCAGTTGCTCTCAAACGTGTTCGATCCGAGTCTCGTGATCGGCCCGGCCTATCAGGTCACGACCGTTGTGACGAAAGACGGACGCAACCTCACGGGATTGATCGCCGAGGACAACGAGCAGCGCATCGTGGTAAGGATGCCCGGCGAAGGCGAGGAAGCGGTGCCACGCAACCACGTCAAATACACGCGCGTGAGCAAGCTCTCAATGATGCCCGAGGGAATTGAGACGTCGCTGGACAAAGAGGATCTGGCGGATCTGTTTGCTTTCCTCGCGTTGGACAAACCGCCGACGGACGCGGGCGCGAAGCTCATTCCCGGCGCGCCGGAGATTGCGAAGTCGAAGGAACCAGCGAAGCCCACGAGCCGGCTTAAACTCGAATCGAGCGAGAAAAGGCTTGCCGTCCGCGCGCAGTTGCCCGGAGAGAGAGAGTGGATTGAACTCACGACCTACGTCATGGAGACGGATTCCCGTCCGTATCTTCATCCGCTGCGCGACGCTTTGGGGCGAGAGGTGCTCACGGAGGACCGTCCTGCGGATCATCCCTGGCAGCACGGCATTTTCACCGGCTTTCATCGCGTGAACGGATTCAATTACTGGAAGGAGGACGAGGGCAAGCAACGGTTCGTGCGCTTGCTCGATTTGAAGGAAGCATCCGACCGCGTGACCTGGCGCGCGCTGGTGGAACTCGTCGCGCCGAACGGCAACGTCGTGCTCGAAGAAGAAGACACGATCACGATTCATGCACCCGAATCGCCGGACACTTACGTGATCGACTTTGACATTTTGCTTCGCGCAAAGGAGAAGGACGTGACGTTTGGCAAATTCTTCGTCGGCGGACTGGCCGTGCGGATGCCGTGGGACAAAACCAACCCGCGTCAGACGCATCTGAACTCGAACGGGCTGCGTGGCCGGGAGTGTGAACAAAAGCGCGCTGCGTGGTGCAACGTCGAGCGCCCGTTTGGCGGCGAAACCTTCGGCATCGCGGTTTTCGATCATCCGACCAATCCAAACCATCCCTCCGGCTGGCGGGCTGACGAGCAGGGACTGATCAATCCGAACATCTCCGCCGCCGGTGACTGGACCTTGACGGCGAAACAAACTCAACGTTTCCGTTACCGACTTCTGGTTTACCGCGGCGCGGCGACGCGCGAACAGTTGGCGGCAAGGTTCGAAGGATTCGGCGGGGATTCACGGCGTCGCACGGAGACTCCGTAAATCACCGGAGGCTGGCGGGCCTACCCGCCGCCGGCTTCACCTTGCGGATGGCGCGGAGAGGATGCTCGGCGCGGAGGTTGGGAAAGATTCCTTTGATCCTGTCCGGGTCGTAATACTCGATGCCCGTGTAAATGTAGAGCGGAACGATGGGTGCGTCCTCGCGCACGAGCAGCGTCTCCGCCTCTTGCAGAGTCCGGAAGCGTTTTGATGGGTCGAGCTGGGCGTTGGCCTCGCGCAGCAACTGGTCGTACCGCGCGCTCTTCCAGCCGGTGCGGTTGTTGCCATTGTTGCTCATGAACATATCGAGAAACGTGTTGGGATCGTTGTAATCGCCAATCCAACTGCTGCGGCAGAGATCGAAGTCGAGTTCGGCCTGGGCCCGCAGATACGTTTTCCATTCCAGCTTCCGCAGTTCGGCCTTGATGCCCAGTTCGCGGCGCCACATTTCCTGGAACTCGATCGCAATCTGCTCGTGCACTTTGGATGACGTGTCGAAAAGAAAGTGAAATGAAGGAAACCCCTTTCCGTCGGGAAACCCGGCTTCGGCCAGAAGCTGGCGCGCCCGTTCCGGAGCGTAGCCCAGGCCCTCCGGCGGTTGGTAGCCGCCGACCCCGGGCGGCGTGTACGAAGAGGCAATCCTTTCCCCTCCCCGGGTGATCCTCTCCACGATTCGCTGCTTGTCGATCACCAGCGCGAACGCCTTGCGAACGCGCGGATCGTCGAACGGCCTTCTCGTCACGTTGTAGCGATAGAAATAGGTGCCGAGAAAATCGTAGTGGTGAAAATCGGGCCGTTTCAACAGCAGATCGAGCATCTCAACCGGTACGAGGTTCTTGTCCCAAACAACGTCCGCGGCGCCCGTCTCGTACAGATTCAACGCCGTGTTCGCGTTGATGCAGGGCAATAGATCGACGATTTCGTTTTGCGTGCCGGCGGCGTCCCAGTAGCGCGGGTTCTTGCGCAGTCGAATCCTGTCGTTCAATCGCCAGGCGACCAGCTCGTAGGCGCCGCTGGTCGGGACCGGCCGCGTCATCAACCAGCGGTCGCCGTGTCGCTCGATGGACTGGTGCGGGACTGCGGCCAGCGTTGGATACGCGCAAAGGTCGAGGAAGAACGCCGTCGGATTGACAAGTTCGACCTGGAGCGTGCGGTCGTCGATGGCCTTCACGCCGACGTGGGAAGGGTCTTTGATTTTGCCGGTGTTGAATGCCTCGCCATTCTTCACGTAAAACAACGGGCCGGCGTACTCGCTCGCTGTCGCCGGATCCAATACGCGCAGCCAGGAATAAACGAAGTCGCGCGCAGTGATCGGCTCGCCGGTGGACCAGACCGCGTTGCGCCGCAGGAAAAAAGTGTAAACTTTGCCGTCCGGCGAAATCTCCCACCGTTCGGCCAGACCGGGCGTGGGCGCGCCATTCGTCGGACTATAGCGCGTCAATCCCTCGAAGAGCGCAAGGGCTACGCGTCCGTCCGCCTGCCCGGTCAGGATGGCGGGATCGAGCGATTCCGGTTCGGCGCCGTTGATGATGACGAGGTCCGCCGGCGGCCCGGACCGCGTGCAGCCGGCGATCAGCAAAGCGAAGAGGAACGCGGATGGAAGAAAACGACGAAGCGCCCCCGAACTGTTTTCGGAGGCGCTGTTCAAACAAGACATGGACCGCGGTTACTTGTCGGGCGCAGGAGGCGGGTTGGTCGCGGTCAGATTGGTGGCGGTCAACTGCAACAGGCCCGGAGCGGAAGTCGTCGCCGTACCAATGTTTGTCGTCGCCGGCGCGGTCGTCGCTCCGGCTGCGGCCTTCTGCCTCAACTTTTCCTCCAACGACTTGCCCGCATCGACGCGGTTGGCGTTGAGGATCGAGAGCAGCAACGCGAGGCCCATGAACAATCCAGCCGAATACTTGGTGATCTTCGTAAGCGCGGTGCCCGAACCGGCGCCGAACAGCGCATCGGTCGCTCCGCCGCCAAAAGCGATGCCCGCTCCGGCCTCCTTCTTGGGCAGTTGGATCAGCACCAGCAGGATGAGGAACAGACAGTTCAATACCAGGATGACGGTCAGAAATCCGATTAAAATGCCCATACGATTCGCTTTCTAAGCTTTCTAAATGCTGTTCTTGATGATGTCGGAAAAACCCCGCTCTTCGAGTGACGCCCCGCCGACCAGTGCGCCGTCCACGTCCGGTTTGCTCATCAGCTCGCGGGCATTCGACGGTTTCACACTGCCACCGTATTGGATTCGGACGCGGCGCGCAACGGTCTCGTTGTGAGCAGCCGCGATCTGCTGCCGGATAAAGGCGTGCACTTCCTGCGCCTGCTGGGCCGTCGCCGTTTTGCCCGTGCCGATGGCCCACACCGGTTCATACGCGATGATCGTTTCCTCGATCTGTTCGGTGGACAGGCCGGCCAGGCTGCCGCGCAATTGCGTGCCGACGACCAGCTCGGTCCGGCCGCCCTCGCGTTCCGCGAGCGACTCGCCGACGCACACGATCGGCTTGAGCGACGCGGCGTGGGCGGCCAGGGTTTTTTTGGCGATCAGCTCGTCCGATTCCTTCTGATACTGCCGCCGCTCCGAATGCCCGAGAATGACGTAGCGAACGGAGAACTCCTTGAGCATTCCGGCGGCGATTTCGCCCGTGTAAGCGCCGAAATTGTGTTCGCTCATGTTCTGGGCACCGAGCCGGATATTGGTGTTGATGACCGCTTTCGACACCTCCGAAAGCGCGGTAAACGGCGGACAGATGACGATATCGACTTCCTTGATGTTCGTCAGCTCGCGCTTCAAGCCGTTCACAAGATCGAGCGCCTCGGCAACCGTCTTGTTCGTCTTCCAGTTGCCGGCGATGACCAGTTTGCGTGCTTTGTTCATGCTCGCTGGTTTTCGATAATTGGCGCGGTGCGGGACGACGGTTACTTGTCGGTGAGCGCCGCGACCCCGGGCAAAACATTGCCCTCAAGAAATTCAAGGCTCGCCCCGCCCCCGGTGCTCACAAAAGTGACTTTGTCCGCGAGACCGGTCAGATTCAGCGCCTTCACGCTGTCGCCGCCCCCGATGATGCTCTTGGCGCCATTCCTGGCGGACGCTTCCGCCACGGCGCGGGCGACGGCGAACGTGCCCTCGGCAAAACGCGGATCCTCAAAGACACCCATTGGACCGTTCCACAAAATGGTCTTCGCCTTGGTAATGACGGCGCAATAAGTCTGAATAGTCCTGGAACCGATGTCCAATCCCCCTTCCGCGGCGGGAATATCCGGGCCGTCGTTCGCGCGGGGATTTTGGAATTCGATGATCGGTTTGCCTTTCTTGTTCAGTCTTCCGGTATCGGCGGGCGTGCCGACGAGGTTGTCTTCAGGCAACAGAAACTGCACTTTGCGCGCCTTGGCCTTTTCCAGCGCCGCTTTGGCGACATCCACCCGATCCGGCTCGACCAGCGACCGGCCGACCTTATGGCCAAGCGCGAGGAGGAAGGTATAGGTCATCGCGCCGCCGATGAGGATCGTGTCCGCCTTGTCCAGCAGGCGGTCGATAACGTTGATTTTGTCCGAGACCTTGGCGCCGCCGAGGATGACCACAAACGGACGGGCCGGGTTTTCGAGTTCGTCACCGAGAAACTTCAGTTCGCGCTGCATCAACAAGCCGGCCGCGCATTGCCCGCCGCGGGCGGCGACGACTCGCGGAACGCCTTGGGTGGACGCATGCGCCCGGTGCGCCGCGCCGAATGCGTCATTCACGTACACATCCGCGAGCTTTGCCATCTTTTCGGCGAACGCGGCATCGTTTGCTTCCTCCTCGTTGTAGTAACGGACATTCTCGAGCAGCAAAACGTCGCCCGCCTTCAACGCCTCGGCAGTCTTCTCCGCTTTTTCGCCGATGCAATCGTCCACGAAGGCTACCGGCCGATGGATCATGTCGGCCAGTTGCGCGGCCACCGGACGGAGCGACATCGACGGCTCGCGCTTTCCCTTGGGGCGGCCCAGATGCGCGGCCAGGATGATGCGGGCGCCCTTCCCGATCAGGAGCTCCAGCGTCGGCAGGGTTTCCTTGATGCGCGTCGCATCGTTGATGACCATCCGGCCATCTTTCTCCTCCATCGGCACATTATAATCCACGCGCACAAAGACGCGTTTGCCGCGCACATCCAGGTCATGAACCGTCAGTTTCGCCATAAAAAACAAACAGGGGCGAAAGGATAACGAAGCGGGTGGGTCAGTCAAAGGGAATTACAACCGGGGAATGGGGCGGCAAGCCCTGCTCGATGATAGGGAGTTATCCGCCTCGACCCGAAGCTCCAAGCTCATAATCCAAAGTTCAAGATAAGCTCCAACGTCAAAGCGCCAAGCGCACGCGGATCACCCGTGCCAAGTCCCGGTGGGGAAGTGGAGCTTGGTTTTTGGAAGTCATCTTGAGCTTTGAACTTTGAGTCTGGAGCTTTGGCAATGACTTGCATCGATGAGTAAAGCGGCCCTCCTGTGTGGGTGATGCGCGAACACCCGGCTGTGTCTATCCCGTCTGCTTCAAGGACTCATAAATAACGCTTGTGGCAAAGAGGCCCATCATGGCGACGCAGCAGGCCAGCTTTCCGATCGCACCGACGAACAGGCCGAGCACTGCGCCGGCACCGGCGCGGATGGCTCCCTGGAATTCCCGTCCTCCGAGCATTTCCAACGCGACGGCTCCCACAAACGGTCCCAAAACAATGCCCGGCAGGCTGAAAAAAATGCCGATCAATCCTCCAATGACCGCGCCGACCACGCCGCGCCACGTGGCGCCGAGCTTTTTCGCGCCTGCCATGCTCGCCAGATAGTCCATCACAAGCGACAACGCCATAAGCAAACCCAGAACAACCAGACCCCAATTCCCAACACTCGCCTCGCCGAAGTAAAGCCGATGGCCGACGGCAGCCAGCATGACCAGAGGTGTACTGGGAATGCCGGGCAGAATGCTCCCCGCCATGCCGATGCACATGATCAGCAACGCGAGCGATAGTCCGATGATTTGTTCCACAGTCACGCGCTGACCTTAGTCCAGTCACGCGGAGATGGCAAAGAGACGGCTTCGCGAATTTCAATCTCCCGGAGTGCGCCCGTCCTCGGGCGCAGCAACGTGCGAAGCAGGCGAGGGCTCGGAACATTTCAGCGCGGCTGAGCTTCGGACCTTCCTGCGCCCGAGGACGGGCCCGAGGACGGGCGCACTCCGGCTCGGAGCTTCAAAGCGCGAATCTTCGGAGGATTCTCTCAGTATACCGGTCTCGGCAGCGTGCGCCAGCGCGCGACTTTGCCTCCCACAAAGACGATCTAGACGATCTCCGCGGAGACGTAATCGCGCGGATGGTAATCGCGATCAAGGTAGCGTTCCAGATAGGCGCCTCCTTGGTAAGGCACTTCCCGGTAACTCCAGTAGCGCGTCTCCTCCATCCACGTGCCATGATAGAGCCAGGTCGTCGTCACTCCACCGGCGCCGGACTCCCCTTGCAGCACTTGCGACGGCCGGCCCCACGCGACATACACGGCATCCTGATTCATGCCGACCTTGATCTGGCCGCGATCGATGAGTTCCCTTTCCTCCGCCGTCAACGCGTTGTAGGCCGCCATCCGTTCTTGCCTGCGCGATTCGACGGTGCTCGTGGCGCAACCCGACAGCAGCGCGGCACTCAACACCAGGATGGAAACGTGTTTCGCAGAGTCCATGACGGCTGTAACGATTTCAAATTCAGCGGTGACGAGGTTTAGCCGACAATCCATTTGAAGTAAAGCGGGGTCGCGGTTAATCTCCGCACACGTATGATCAACTGGCTATTCTTTGCGTTGTTGACGGTTTTTTCGTGGGGCGTTTACGGGGTTTTCCTCCACACCGGACAGGTCGCCATGGGCGACCCGATCAACGGCCGCTACAAGGCTTTCCTCTTCGTGGGGATTGCCTACTTCCTGACCGCCGTGCTGGCGCCGCTCGCTTTGCTGATGGCGAAAGGCGCGGCCTTCAGCGGTTACACCCCCAAAGGCATGTGGTGGTCGCTGTTTGCCGGAATCGTCGGCGCCATCGGCGCCTTCGGCGTTCTGCTGGCCTTCGGCGCAAAAGGAACTCCCGCGGTCGTTATGTCCATTGTGTTCGCGGGCGCTCCGGTCGTGAATGCGATTTACTCGCTTGTCCTTCACCCGCCCGCCGGCGGATGGAGCGCAATCAAACCGCAATTCTATTTGGGTATCCTCCTCGCCGCGCTCGGTGGTTGCCTGGTCACCTTTTACAAGCCGGCGCCGGCCGCGGCGAAACCGAAACCGCTGGCGACGGTCACGACCGCAGCGCCGTCTTCGCCGACCCAGCGATGAGCTTTTTCATGAAGGGTGCTGCTATCCATGCAAGCTCTCTTTGCTGCGCCATTATCGCCCTCGTCCTCGAATTCCGCACTTTGGTTTCGAGGACGAGAACGATTTTAGCTGCGCTGCCGCCGCGCTGCGCGAAGGCTTAATTTCCGAACCATGGCCGATGCCTTTCCTGACCGCCCGACGATCGCGTCGGAGCAGCTTGCCCAACTGCGCCTCCTCCTCGGTGCGTTGCTCCCGGCCAACCGATTTTACAGGGTTAAGCTGTCCGCGGCGGGCGTTGCTCCGGACATCGGCAGCCTCGATGAATTCTCACAACGAGTTCCCTTCACAACCAAGCAGGAGATCGTCGAGGACCAGCGGGCCAATCCGCCTTACGGCATCAACCTCACCTTCCCGCTGGAGCGCTACACGCGGTTGCACGCCACCAGCGGCACCACCGGCGCGCCCCTGCGCTGGCTCGATACGCCGGAAAGCTGGAACTGGATGGTCGAGAATTGGACGCGGGTCTTTCATGCCGCAGGCGTGACGTCGTCCGATCGAGTTTTCTTCGCGTTCTCGTTCGGCCCCTTCATCGGCTTCTGGCTCGCCTTCGAAGCGGCGCAACGGATGGGCTGTCTCTGCATCCCCGGCGGCGGACTCACCAGCGCGACGCGGTTGCGTGTCATGATCGACAATGGCGTGACCGTCCTTTGCTCCACGCCGACTTACGCGGCCCGGCTCGCCGAAGTCGCCGCCGATGAGAAGATCGATCTGCGGACGGCACGGATCAAAACCATCATCGTGGCCGGTGAACCCGGCGGCAGCATTCCAGCCACGCGCTCGCGGCTCACCCGGCTCTGGAACGGGACGGGCATCTTCGATCACCACGGCATGACCGAGGTCGGCCCCGTCACTTATGAATGCCCGGAGCGCCCCGGCGTGCTGCACGTCATCGAGTCGGGTCACTACGCCGAAGTCATCGATCCCTCGAGCGGCAAGCCGGCCGGCGCCGGCGAGACCGGCGAACTCGTTCTCACAACGTTGGGCCGCCTCGGCTCGCCGCTCTTGCGCTATCGCACCGGTGACCTGGTCAGGCCAATCCATCAACCATCAACCATCAACCATCAACCCTGTAAGTGCGGTCGCTACGAACTCGCGCTCGAAGGCGGCATCCTGGGACGCGTTGA
>JGI10216J12902_100880282_pt1 | contig 12269 bp, 9 predicted proteins | sample KanNatreferecore_FD_12902 | JGI IMG/M metagenome (IMG submission 12902)
CGCACCGCGCTTTCCAACCGATTTGCTGAATCGTTCGCCGAGGGGTCGGTCGAGGTGGTCTGGGTTGCCGGCGTCGTCGACCCCGGCGACAGCACCGCATTTGGGGCCGCGCTCGAGCGCATCGCCTCCGGCGGGACGGTGCTGCAATCCTCCCGGCCCCTGACCGTGCTGCGGACGCCGGAGAACCGGGCGGAGAGCGTGCGCATACCGGTCACCCGCCTGGGCGGCGGCGGCACGGTTAACGTCGCCGGATTCGACCAGGAGGGCCGCCGCATTCTCGAAGGCAACGTGACCCTCGACAACAACGGGGTCGGAGCGACGGATGTTACGCTTCCGGCGGAGATCCGGAATGCGCTCGTCCGCTTCCGCGTGACCGGCGAACCAAGCGCCGGTGCCGTCCAGCTGCTGGACGGGCGCTGGCAGCGCAAGTCCGTCGGGCTCATTGCCGGCGAAGGCGAGGATAGTTCGCAGCCGCTGCTCGAGCCCCTCACCTACGTGGAGCGCGCGCTCGCGCCGACCACCGACCTTCTTCCGGCGACCGCGCCAAGCACCAGCGAAGCGGTAAAGGCGCTCATCGATCGCAGCGCCTCGGTGATCGTCCTGACGGAGACGGGCACGCTGCCTCCCGACGCAACGCAGGCACTCGTCGACTGGATTGACGGCGGTGGCACTCTCGTGCGCTTCGCCAGCCCCAATCTCGCCGCTACCACTGTCGATGCCTTGCTGCCGGTGCGCCTTCGCCAGGGCGAGCGTGCGCTCGGCGGCTCTCTCTCGTGGGAAGAGCCGCAGCCGATCGGCAGCTTCTCGCAGGATGGCCCCTTCGCCCATATCGAGGTTCCGGCGGATGTCGTGATCAACCGGCAGGTCCTCGCCGATCCGATCGCGCTGCGGGATACCGAGGTCTGGGCCGAATTGCGCGACGGCACCCCGCTGGTTACTTCCGCTGCGCGCGGCGACGGCCGCATCGTGCTCTTCCACGTCACCGCCGACCCGCGCTGGTCCAACCTGCCGCTCTCGGGAGCGTTCGTCGAGATGTTGAATGCGATCGTCGACATGGCGGGGACAGTGCGGCGTACCGGCAATCAGGAGCAGACCGGCGACACACGGGCCGCCGCGCCATGGAAGCCTGTCGAGGTGCTGAACGGCTACGGCGATCTTGTGCAACCACCACCCGGAGCGACGCTCGTTGCCGACATCCAAGCGGCCACGCCAACTGCGGAAACGCCGCCCGGACTCTACGACCGCGACGGCACCGTCTACGCGCTGAACACGGTGACGACAGGCACCAACCTTCAGCCACTGTCGCCTGCATCAATTGGGTGGGACGGTTCGATCCAATCGCTCGAGCCGCAGCCAGCAACTCCAATCTGGCCGTGGCTGCTCGCAGCTGCCGCCGTGCTGGCGATCCTCGACGGGCTCGCCGTGCTCTGGCTCTCCGGACGCCTTTCTCGGCGATTTGCCGGCGCGGCAACGATCGCGCTTGCCGGACTCCTTCTCATCCCCGGCGCCGATCGTGCGTATGCGCAGGATCGGGCTCAGCAAATGGCGCTTGAAGCGACGACGAGCACGCAGCTGGCCTACGTCGCGACCGGCAATTCAGAGATCGATGATACGAGCCGCGCCGGACTCGACGGCCTTTCTATCTATCTCGCCGACCGCACCGCGCTCGAACCCGGCGAGCCGGCGGCCGTCGATCCGGCAACCGACGAACTCGCCTTCTATGCACTGCTCTATTGGCCGATCGACCCTGACCAGCCCACGCCCTCCGCCGAGACGATGGCGAAGGTCGACACCTTCATGAAGAATGGCGGAACGATCCTCTTCGATACGCGCGACGCCGGAGGATTCAGCTCAAGCGGGGATACCCCGGAGACGCTGAAGCTTCGCGAGATCCTCGCCTTTGTCGACGTGCCGCCGCTCGAACCGGTTCCGCCCGATCACGTGCTGACCAAGGCGTTCTATCTTCTGTCTGAGTTTCCCGGACGTTGGGCGAACTCCGAGCTCTGGGTCGAGAGCCTCACCGAGGAGCCGCAGGACACCGGCCGCCCCGCGCGCGGCGGGGACGGGGTTTCCCCGATCCTCATAACCGGCAACGACCTCGCAGCGGCATGGGCGGTCGACGAAAGCGGGCTCTGGCTCTACCCGACCGTTCCATCCGACCCGCGTCAGCGCGAGCTCGCGTTTCGCGCCGGGGTCAACGTCGTGATGTACGCGCTGACCGGCAACTACAAGGCCGACCAGGTGCACGTTCCCGCTCTGCTCGAGCGACTTGGGCAGTAGTGAGAGATGACGAGGCTCGCTCTCTCCTTTGATCCTGTGCTGCCATGGCTGGTCATTGCCATCCTGGCCGGGCTGCTTGTCGTCATCCTTTCCGCGCTCATCTGGCAGAGGGTGCGCGGCGCTACACTCAGGGCAGTCGCCTCGGCGCTGATCGTACTCGCGCTCACGAATCCGGTACTTCAGCGCGAGGAGCGCGATCCTCTGCCTGGCGTGGTCGCGCTCGTCGTCGATGAAAGCAGCAGCCAGCGTCTCGGCAATCGCCCATCGCAGACCGAAGCCGCGGTGACCGCGCTGAAAGAAAGGCTTAAGGCGCTCGGCGGCTTCGAGGTGCGCGAGGTCCACGCGCCAGACAGTCCGGACGGCAATGGGACTGTGCTATTTTCGGAGCTCACCAAGCTTCTCGACGACGTGCCGCCGGAGCAGATCGCGGGCGCCCTCCTTGTCACCGACGGCATCGTGGCGGATATCCCCGAGAATCCAGCCTCGCTGGGCTTCAACGCGCCGATCCACTCGTTGATCACCGGAGAGGAAGAGGAGCACGACCGCCGGATCGCCCTCGATCGCGCTCCGCGTTTCGCCATCCTCGACGAGCCGCAGAGCATTCAGTATCGGGTGATCGATCCGGATCTTCCGGCCGGAACGGCGGTAGGGGTGAGGCTCCGCGTGGATGGTGCGGAAGTCGCGACCGACACCGTCACCGTCGGCGATCAACATACGATCGATGTGCCGCTCAACCATGCCGGCCGCAGCATCGTGGAGCTTGAGGTCGATCCGGGCGAGAACGAGCTGGCTGTGGAGAACAACGTCGCGGTGGCGGAGATCGACGTCGTGCGCGAGCACCTTCGCGTGCTCCTCGTTTCCGGCGAGCCGCATGCCGGCGAGCGCACCTGGCGGAACGTCCTGAAATCCGATGCAGCGGTCGACCTGGTGCACTTCACGATCCTGCGTCCGCCCGAGAAGCAGGATGGAACCCCGATCAACGAGCTGTCGCTGATCGCCTTTCCGACGCGCGAGCTTTTCGAGGAGAAGATCTCCGAGTTCGATCTCATCATCTTCGACCGTTACCAGAGCCGCGGCGTCCTTCCGATCGTCTATTACGACAACCTCGCCCGCTATGTGCGAGACGGGGGCGCGGTGCTGGTCGCCGCAGGGCCGGACTACGCTGCGAATGGCAGCCTCTATCGCACGCCGCTCGGGCCGGTGCTGCCGGCCGTGCCAACCGGGGAAATCATCGAGGAACCGTATCGGGCCGAGATCAGCCCGGTTGGCCTCCGCCATCCGGTGACGCGCGATCTCCCGGGCGCCGAAAGCGACCCGCCGGCATGGAGCGAATGGTTCCGCCTCGTCGACTCCGAAGCGATCGCCGGCGACATCGCCATGACCGGCCCCGGGGGGCGGCCGTTACTCGTGCTCGCACATGAGGGGGAAGGTCGCGTGGCGATGCTTCTCTCAGACCACGCCTGGCTCTGGGCGCGCGGTTACCAGGGCGGCGGACCGCACGCGGCCCTGCTTCGCCGCCTGCTCCACTGGCTGATGCGTGAACCGGAGCTCGAAGAGGAGGCGCTCTCCGCTTATTCGGAAGGACGCAAACTGGTCGTTGAGCGGCAGACGCTTTCGGATACGCCTCCGGAAGTTTCGGTCACCGGGCCAACCGGGGATGACGAGCCGCTGACGCTCGCCGAAGCCGAGCCTGGCCTTTATCGCGGCGAGATCGACGACGCGCCGCTCGGCCTGCACCGCGCCGAGAGCGGAAACCTGACAGCGCTCGCGCATGTCGGTCCCGCCAACCCGGTCGAGTTCCAGGACGTGATCTCGACCACCGAGCGCCTGCAGCCGATTGCCGAAGCGACCGGCGGCTCGGCGCGCCGGCTTGGCGGCAGCGACCACACCTCGATCCCGCGCATCTCGGCGGTATCGCAACGCGCCGCCGCCGCCGGCCGTGACTGGATCGGCCTCCGCCGCTCGGAGGAGACCGTGCTGAAGAGCGTCGACCAGCTCCCGCTTCTCGGCGGGCTGTTGGGTCTGGCTCTTCTGGTTGGAGCGTTCTCCGCGCTCTGGTACCGCGAGGCGCGCTAGGCCCGACCGCCACTCTTTCAGAACAGCAGGTTGCGAACGAGGTCGTCGACCCTTGGCACGACTTTAAGCGCGGCGCGAAGCTGCTCCCGATCACGGCGAGGCAGCGAGGCGATTTCGACCCGACTGCTCGGCGCGACCCCGGCGTGGATGTCACGCACCTGCTGGCGCAGGATCGCCGTCACGACCACGCGGTGCGCGGACATGATCGCCTCAAGATCCGCTCCTCCCTTGCCGAGTTCCGCCAGCCGACGCAGCCGCTCCTGCGTCGAGCGCGCGGCGATGCCATGGCGCATGGCGAGCACGCGCGCCGTGGTGACGATCGGCAGGAGCGCGGCACGCTTCAGATCGATGCGCCCCCCCGCGGTGCTGAGGCCTCCGAAGAGCCCAAAGGGGCTCGGAGGATTCGGGCTAGCGGAGGCGAGGAGCTTCACGAAGTGCGGCGCTCGGCTAGCTTCGGAATGCGCTTCCCCGAGCACAGCATCGGCAAGCGGCATGTCGCCGTACACGGCTTCTCCATCGAAGAAGATATCGACGGACAGCAGATCCTCGGGGCTAGAGCGCGACAGCCATTTCGCAACGCGCGCACGCCAAGTTTCCAGGCTGCCGCGCCACGCCGGCTCGCGGGCCATGACGCCGCCTTTACAATAGGGGATGCCAATAGCATCGAGCGTGTCGGCGATGCGCGCCCCGAGCCTGGCGAAGTAGCGGTCCTGGGGGCCGTCCGGCTCACCGGAACGAAAGACGATGGCGTTGTCCTGGTCGAGTGCGAGCAGGCTTTCGCCGCGGCCGGCCGAGCCCAGCACAAGCACGGCGTAGGGCTCCGGCCGTGCCTCGCCTTCCGCCCTGAGCGACGCCTCGGCGAGCTCGGCGGCGCGGCGCGTCGCTCCAGCCAACTCTCCGCTGATCACCGCGGCGATGTTCACCGCGTCGATGTCTTCCGCAAGCAGCCCCTCCGCCACCAGCGGTAGCGGCGCCCACGCCGCGGCCAGCGCCCTGGCGTCTTCCGCCGTCTCGATCGCATCGCCGAGTTGGACTGCCTCGGAGGCGCGGAGCCTCAGGAGGTCGCGCGCCGACAGCGCGCCGACCAGCTCACCCCCCGCATCGACAACGCCAAGGTGCCGCACCTTAAGCCGCGCCATACGTCCGATCGCGCGGTATATGAAGCTCTCCACGCTCACCGTCTGCAGCGGTCGCGAGGCAACCGATTCAACGGGCGTATCGAGGGTGTCCGCGCTATTAGCCGCCACGACCCTAAGCACGTCCCGCTCCGTCACGATGCCAAAACCGCCCGGACCCAACACGAGGACGGAGCTCACCCGCCTCTCGCTCATCAGACGGACTGCCTCGCTGAGCGGGCGATCGCCGCTCAGCGATACGGGCGGACTCGTCATGACCTCGCGCACGCGATGCCGGTACGGGTAGGCATCGATACGCGCGAGGGCCGTCTCTTCCTCCAGGCCCCTCGGCTGTGGCGGTTCGGCCCATGCGGCATCGAGTAGTGCGGGCTGTCCAATATTGCGGGATGCCGCTACGGCTTCCGCCCAGCTTCGAATGCCGCAGCGGCGAAGGCGCGGTAGCAGCTTCCGGAAGATCGAAGCCGTAGTGCGCGCGTCGCCGATCGCCGTGTGTCGTCCTTCCGGGACAAGCTCTAGCCAAGCGCAAAGCGTCTCCAGCGTGAAGTCGGGCAGCGACGGGGCGACAATCTCGGCAAGACGTCGCGTGTCGAGAAACTCGCAGGCGAGCGGTGGCTTTCCGAGCCGGCGCGCCTCGGCGGCGAGCACCGCAAGATCGAAGCCGACCGAATGACCTATGACCGGGCGGCCACCCAGAAAGCGCGTGAACTCGGCAAGCGCCCGCGCCGGGTCGGCCGCGCCGCGGACGTCGTGGTCGGCGATGCCGTGTATCGCGGTTGCGGCACCCGGAATTGGGACACCGGGGTCCACCAGTATCGCCAGTTCCTCCGGCTTGCCGTTCCTTCCCTCGACAAGTGTCACGGCTCCGATCTGCAGCAGACGGGCGCTGCGCAGATCGAGCCCGGTGGTCTCGATGTCCAGCACGACGGCATCGGCGCAGAGAAGCGGAGTCGGACCGAACTTCGCCGCCACGGCTCAGCCGGGCTCGCCCACGGACCTGGGCGCCGGCGCGGCCGTGAGCGCCGCGATCAGCGCCGGTCGGTCGGCGACCGCAACGAAATCCTCGTAGGCGCGGCAGAGATTGACGCGGATATTGTTAGTCACCAGCTCAAAGTCGAAGCTCGTCAGATCGGCGTGGATCGGTAAGCTGGCAAAAAAGCGCTCGGCCGTATCGTGTGGGATGTCCTTCACCGGCCGCGGGGGGGAAAGACTCGCCTGGCGGATGCGTCGCGCGATCTGCTCCTCGGCACGTGCCCAGAAATCCGCCTGCATGCCGACCGGCAACGGGTACTTCCGGCAAATGACGCACGCGAGCGCGATCAAGCCCTCCCGCATGGCCGGCGCGGAGGCCTCCGCCGCTGGCCTCAATGCATGCTCCACCATCAGCACGACATTCTCTAGGCACAGCGGGTAGTTGCGCCACCGCGCGTCCTCGATTGCGGCCTTGAAAGCCGCTTCCTTGAAGAGCTGCGGCGACAGCACCCCGGACCGTGCGCGGGAATATTCAAAGATGCACTTCTGCACGAGGAACGCCGCCTGGCGGTCGAGGAACGTCGCCAATTCGGCGGGCCTGCCGATGACAACCCTTCGGCGAAGCGAATTGAGCAGCCCCATCATTCGGTCCCCGATCAGCCCAGAGAGCCCGATCATAGCCTTGCCGAGGGCGAACAGGGTCTGCGTAGTGTGGCCATACCAGCACGCCCCCGATTCATTCTTCGGCGCGACCTGCGTCGAGAGACTCCACATTAGCGCACCGCAGCAAGTTGGGTTAATTTATCGTTTAGGCCGCGTCATTTCATGGCGTGTCCGGAGAACCAAGCGCTGAGGCATTCGGAGCCCAAAAAGCGCACTTTTCGGGGGAGAGAGCCATGAGCAACGACGAGGTCTATTGGGGAAAAACCAAGCGCCTGATGATCATCTGCCTGGTGATCTGGGCGGTCTTCGGTTTCGGCATTCATCTCTTCGCCAGGTCGTTAAACCAGATCGTGATCCTCGGGTTTCCGCTCGGCTTCTACATGGCCGCGCAAGGCTCGCTGATCGTTTTCGTTGCACTTATTTTCTGGTTCGCCCGCCGGCAGGACGCGATCGATCGCGAGTGCGGCGTGGCTGAAGCCGACTGAGGGGGGCGTTCCATGGCAACTCAATCGGGCGCAAGCGACTTCACCAGCAACCTCGGCAAGATCTACGGCATTTATACCGGGGGTTTTTTCGTCTTTGTTGTTCTCCTCGCAATCCTCGAGCAGATCGGCCTGCCCGACCGCATCATCGGCTATCTGTTCGTCTTCTTCACTCTCGCGGTCTACGCCATCATCGGCATCGTCTCGCGAACGATGCAGGTTTCCGAATATTACGTCGCCGGGCGCCGCGTGCCCGCCTTCTACAACGGTATGGCGACCGGCGCCGACTGGATGTCGGCGGCGTCCTTCATCGGCATGGCCGGAACGCTCTACGCGCTCGGCTACGACGGCCTCGGCTATGTGCTCGGGTGGACCGGCGGCTACGTGCTCGTTGCCGTGCTGGTTGCGCCGTATCTCAGAAAATTCGGCGCCTACACGGTTCCGGATTTTCTTTCCGCGCGCTACGGCGGCAACCTTGCCCGCTTACTCGGCGTCATCGTGCTGCTCTCCTGTTCGTTCACCTATGTGGTGGCGCAGATCGTCGGCACAGGCCTGATCGCCAGCCGCTTCATCGGCATGGACTTCCAGGTCGCGGTCTATGTCGGCCTGGCCGGCATCCTCGTCTGTTCCATGCTCGGCGGCATGCGCGCGGTCACCTGGACGCAGGTCGCTCAGTACATCGTGCTGATCGTCGCCTACCTGCTGCCGGTCGTTATCCTCTCGGCGCAAAAGTTCGGGCTGCCGATCCCGGAGCTGACCTACGGCCAAGTGCTCGAGCAGATCGCCGCGCGGGAACAGGAAATGGTGCAACTCGGTCTAGCCACCGCGGCGGCCCTGAAACCGCACGTCGAGCCCTTCATCAATCTGTCGGCGGTCAACTACTTCGCGCTGATCTTCTGCCTGATGGTCGGCACCGCGTCGCTGCCGCACGTGCTTATGCGCTACTTCACGACGCCGAATGTCCGCGAAGCGCGGAAGTCGGTGGCCTGGTCGCTGCTCTTCATCTTCATCCTCTACTTTACGGCGCCGGCCTACGCCGCTTTCGCCAAGCTCGAGGTCTACACAACCGTGATCGGGCAGCCGCTCGCCGGGCTTTCGGCGAGCGAGGGACTCGACTGGGTGTTCAAATGGGGCGCGATCGGCCTCGTGAAGATCTGCGGCGTCGACGCGGCAAGCGCGCAAGCAGTGATCGATGCCTGCGGCAAGGTCGCTGATCACCCAGGGCTGATCACGCTGGCCGACCTTAGGCTCGACAATGACGCGATCGTCATTGCGACCCCGGAGATCGCCGGCCTGCCCTACGTTGTGTCCGGGCTGGTGGCGGCGGGCGGGCTCGCGGCGGCGCTCTCGACCGCCGATGGACTTCTACTGGCCATCGCCAATGCACTCAGCCACGACATCTATTACAAGATGCTCGACCCGAACGCGCCGACCTCGCGCCGGCTGATCGTGGCTCGCATACTCCTTGTGCTGGTGGCCGTGGCAGGCGCCTATACCGCTTCCTTCCGGCCGGCCGACATCGTGGCCATGGTGGCGTGGGCGTTTTCGCTCGCGGCGGGAGGGCTGTTCCCGGCGCTCGTCCTCGGCATCTGGTGGAAACGGACGACATCGGCGGGCGCGGTCTGCGGCATCGCCGCAGGCTTTGGGATCACCCTCCTCTACCTGGTGGTCTCGCGCTACTATCCAGTGTTCGGCGTCGAGTGGCTCGGGATGACCTCACTGCTCAACCCAGTCACGGGCGCCCCGGTGGTCGACGTCGCGGCGGCCCTCGCCGGCGATCCCGCGACCGCCTACACGACGCTCGCCTCGAAGGTCGGCTGGTTCAACATCAACAACATCTCGTCGGCCATCTTCGGGCTTCCGCTCGGCGCGATTGTCATGATCGTCGTGAGCCTGCTCACGCCGGCTCCCAGTCGCGAAATGCAGGATTTCATCGACGAGGTCCGGCGTCCCCGCGGTGAGGCGATGATGAAGGAAAAGGCGGCCTGAGCTTCCGCCTGCACGATCCGGGGCGGGGCATTTGCCCCGCCCCACGCATTTCCGGCCCATGCTTTGAAGGCGCGCGCTCCGGGGAAGCGTCCGGCTGAGACGGAGAGGCTGTTGAGCGCACCCATAGAGTTCTACGAATACTGGTATTTCCACATACCGAACTATCTGCTCGCCGTGCTCATGTACTCCATGATCGCGCGCTTCATCCTCTCGTTCGCGTTCTCGGCCGACTCGCGCAACTACATCTACCGGGCCTTCGTGCGGCTCACCGACCCGGTTCTCGCCTTGGTGCGGCCCATCACGCCGCGCGCCGTGCCGCTGCTCGTGACTGTCGTGTTCTCCGCGATCTGGCTGCTGGTCGCGCGCTTCGCCCTGCTCGCCGGCTTTGCCGCGGCCGGCCTCGCCCCAAAGGTCGCGGGTTAGCCGGTGACCTCAAACCCGTTCATGGCCGCGATCATGGCGGTTGCGATCCTCAACGGCATCTTCTCACCGTTCTTCGTCGTCACCTCGCAGGTGATGCTGACCACGATCCTGCCGCCCCTCGTTTTCGCCGGACCGTCCTTCGTCGCGTTTTTCGGCTCGCTCGTCGCGGCGACGGCCACGATCATGCTGTCGGGCGTTCCGGCATCCCTTTTCGAGCGGCTGACCGGGCGCCAGGAAACCGATGCCGCCGCCTACTCGGTTTGGTTGGTGACAGCGATCGTTGTCAGCTTTCCAGCGCTATCGAGAGCTGCATCGCTGCTGCTCTGAGCGCTGTCCCGCGATTGTAGCGCCATCAAAGCGGGAGGATCACGATCAGATGAACGCAGCCGTGACCGTCTTGAATCCAGGCGCCGCGGCGGCGCATGGTTGCGGCGGGATCGGGGTTCGCCGTGGAGAATCTGAGGCGGGTCGCGTTCATTAGCGTTGGCCGCGGGGTAGCCTTCGCCGGCCTCGGAATCTTTGTCGTCATGGTCGGCCTCTCCTTCGATCCGGTTCTGGCCCTACGGGCCGGCGGCGTGCTCCTGCTGATCTTGCTTGCCGGCCTACTCATCAAGGCGCAACAGGTCGCGCGCGCCGACTACCGCAGAACCGAAGCCTGGCTGCTCCTCGATAGTACCCAACGGCAGGACGAGCGCACCGCCGCCAACCTGATCGTCGCTTTGCGCGAAGCTTGCATGTGGTTTGCGCGCTGGACCGCCGGATTTGCGGCGCTCGTGTGGGGCTTCGCGGCCATCTCCACACTCGTCGGCGTTGGCTCACACGCCGTCATGTGAAAGGCCGTGATCGCGCTCAGCGCGCGAGGCAGCGTTTCCCGCTGACCATTCCCCGCAACCCTTCCACGGCGCCCGGCTTCAGTTCCGCCACAAGCAGCCGCGCCGGGTCGACGGGACCGGGCATCTGCACTTTTCCTGGCGGCAGCGGACGGAAGCCGAACGGCCAGTAGTAAGGCAGATCGCCGACGAGGATGACAAACGGCCAACCCGCCTCCCGCGCCGCCTCCACCACGACCCGCACCAACGCCTTGCCGTGCCCCTGCCCCTTGAATACCGGATCGACGACGAGCGGACCGAGCAGCAGACCGAGCAGCTCGTGCTCACCGACGCGGATCGGGGTCATCCGCACCGAGGCGACAAGCCGACCGTTCTCTTCGGTAAGGAAGGAGAGATCGCGGAGGTGCGGCGCCTGCTCGCGAACGCGGAAGGATGCTCGCGCGGCACGAGTCTCCGGGCTGAAAACCTTGTTGTGCAGCGCCTCGATGGCTGCGTTGTCGGACGGCCGCTCGGCGCGGGTTAAGAAGGAACTGGTGTTCATGGCGATTTCCGCGGTGTGGAGTGACGGCCGCGGCTCGCCCGAGTGCGGACGCTCAGCGCGGCGGGATGTGGGCCGGCGCGCCTTTGCGCGCCCCTGCCTTTCGTCGTCGCGAGAATCGTATCACTTCATCCAACATGGGGCGCGCGCCTATCATGACGAGGCGCGGTGAACAAGCGTCAACCACAATCAGGCGGCAGAATTCGCTCCGCGCTTGCCCTGCCGTTGCCGAGAGGGCATGTGGCTGAATCAAACTGAGGCTGCAGCGGACGGTGCCGATGGGCAGGCTTGTCGAAGGAAAGTGGGAAACGCGGCGCGACAAGGTGACTGTTGGGGGGCGCTTCGTGCGCCCGGACACCGTGTTCCGCAATTGGGTGACGGTCGACGGATCGCCCGGTCCGAGCGGCGAAGGCGGCTTCAAGGCCGAGCCCGGACGCTATCATCTCTATGTCTCGCTCGCCTGCCCCTGGGCGCACCGCACGCTGGTGTTCCGCAAGCTCAAGAAGCTCACCGACGCGATCAGCGTGTCGGTCGTCGAACCGCACATGCTTTCCGAGGGTTGGGAGTTCAACGAAACCTGGCCGGACCATCTCTACGGCAAGCGGCGGCTCTACGAGATCTACACGGCGGCCAATCCGAAATATTCTGGTCGGGCAAGCGTGCCGGTTCTTTGGGACAAGGAACGGCAAACCATCGTTTCCAACGAATCGTCCGAGATCATCCGGATGTTCAACTCGGCATTCGACGCCTTCGGCGATTCTTCGCTCGACTTCTATCCAGAGCCGCTTCGTCTCGAGATCGATGCGCTGAACGCCGTCGTCTACGACAACGTCAACAACGGCGTCTACAAATGCGGCTTCGCGCAAACCCAGGAAGCCTACGA
>JGI10216J12902_100021128_pt1 | contig 12268 bp, 14 predicted proteins | sample KanNatreferecore_FD_12902 | JGI IMG/M metagenome (IMG submission 12902)
ATGGTCGTCTCACGATGGTTCGGCGCAGTCCGCTCAATGTCGCTTTCAAAATGATCAGCGTTACAGAGTCGGCGTTTCGCTGCGCTCGGCCAGCAGTTTGGCGGAGAAGCGCTGCGCTTCCGCGATGCGCTCCACCTCGACGGCAATCGCGTCCACCGACTGTTGCAGCTGGTCGAAGCGCTGCTCGAACTGCAGGATATTTGGCTGCTCCCGCGGTAGGGATTTTGTCTTCATTCCGCGGACGAGCCAGACGAGAATCCCGGACAGCGATGCAACCATTCCAACTATTACTACAGCTACGACGGCAAAATTTGCGACATGAGGATCCATGAGTGTCTCGGCGAGAAGTTGCGAGCAGTTCCAATAAAAGCCTTACGTTACCGCCGCGCTCGAGTTTCCAGGAACGGAGGCAACCTAAGGGTTCGTGATACGAATGCGTAAATATGACGCGGTAGTGATTGGCCTGGGCGTGATGGGACGCGCGACCCTATTTCACCTGGCGCGACGAGGACTTCGCGTGCTGGGACTGGAGCAGTATGGGGAGGGGCACGAGCTCGGCTCCTCTCACGGCGACAGTCGCATCATCCGCGAAACCTACTTCGAGCATCCTCTGTACGTGCCGCTGGTGCAACGTGCGCACGAGTTGTGGCGGGAGCTCGAAACCATTAGCGGAAAATCGCTGATGCGCATCACCGGCGGGCTCATGATTGGACCACGTGATGGAATGGTGGTCGCCGGCACGCTGCGGAGCGCACGCGAGCACAACCTTCCACACGAAATTCTCACTCCGGCGCAGGTTCGCGAACGATTCCCCGCGTTCGAGCCCGCGGCGCAGCTGGCAGCAGTGCTCGATCCGCGCGCGGGTTTTCTCGAGGCGGATGCGTGCAATGCGGCGCATTTGCACGGTGCACGCGCGGCTGGCGCAGAAGCGCGATTCAACGAGCCGGTTGGCGAATGGATCGCGGACGGCGAAACGGTCAGCGTGAGCACACGCGCTGATACGTACGTTTCAAGTCAACTCGTAATCACGGCGGGAAGCTGGACGAACGGCCTGGTGCGGGATCTCCGCTTGCCGCTGGACGTAGAACGCCAGTCAGTTTTCTGGTTCGAGCCCGACGGGGCGCAGAAATTCTACGAATCAGAACGATTCCCCATCTACGCCTACGAGTACAAAGCGGGTCACATCTGCTACGGATTTCCTCGGCTCGCCCGCGGTGTAAAAGCGTCGATTATGCACTCGGGGAAAATCGAAGCGGCGCCGGAAAGCGTCGAGCGCACAGTCAAAACCGACGAAGTGAGTCAGTTACGAGATGCACTTCGTCCTGTTCTGCCGCAGCTGGCTGAGGCACCGGTCCGAGAAAGCGGCGTCTGCCTCTTCACGAACACGCCGGACCATGATTTCATCATCGACTTCCACCCGCGTCACCCGCGAGTGCTGATCTCGAGTCCGTGCTCGGGGCACGGCTTCAAATTCGCCAGCGCGATTGGCGAGCTGCAGGCAGATCTGCTTGCGACGGGCAAGAGCCGTTTCGATCTGTCTCCGTTTCGTCTAGGTCGATGGTGAATTCCGGCGAGCGGCTGATGCTGGCTCCGTTCGCGGAATCCGGGTCCGACTACGGCAGCGAGGCGGCGATCTTTCGAAACTCGGCCTCGGTGAACGCCCGAAAAGTTTCGCTGCGAACATTTCCCTGGCCTGCCAGCACCAGTGCTATTTGGGCGACGGCTTCGTCGTTTGGCATCTCCGCAATCGCCACCAGATCGTACTGACCAAGGGCTAGATAGATCGCCTTGAGTTCGCCCCCGGCTTTACGGTAGGCTTCCTTTGCCGCGTCGATTCTCGCCGGAGCGTTCTTGGCAGCGTTGATTCCCTGCTGGGTGTAGCGCAGGAGTGAGATGTAGGTAGGCATGTGATTCTCCTCGATGGTTTTCGGATCCGCGGTCTGGATTGCGTACGAGGTCGAACTTGTGACGACGTTCAAGCAACGGCCAGAGGCAATACATCCATCTAGCTAGGCGCTGCCGGAAGCCGTCGAATCTTTAAAGGTTGGGATCGGGTTGCCATCTCGTACGCTTCGCGCACGAGTTTTTCCAGCGCGCCATCGATGTCCGCAGGACTCTCGATACGAAAGTGATGGACGTAGCCCAGGCGTCCGAAATTCTCGCTGCGAATCAGTCGGGGATGGTCCACTGGCCGGCGGATCCAGATGCCTGCGTCGAGCCAGGTTTTCTTGACAACCGCTCCGGCGAATCGAACGCGGCTCTGGAAAACGATCCGTGTCTTTTGCGCGTACACAGTAACCGGCCCAGCCTTGCGAGCGACGGCAACCCACCGGTTGAACGACTGTCGTACTGCCGGTGGTTTTCCGGTGAAGTGATCAGCCAGTCGATAGCGGCCGCACGAGTGCCACAGGTTTTTGGTGACGAAGCGGTGCCCACACTCCGGACAGCGCCAGAGTGGTTTCTGCGTACGGGTCACGGCTCCTCCCGCTTGATTGCAGATTTTTTTGGCCGCTGGAGTTGCCAGCGGCCGAAAAAACTCGCTATGTCAGAACTGCAACTGAGATATGTACGCGTAATCTCTGCGAACGCTCTCCAGCGGCGCGCCCGGATAGGACTCCTGCTCTACGTAGAGATGCTTCTCGTCGATCCGATCGATCATCCCCAGTAAACGACGGAAGTCGATGATGCCTTTCCCGAGCTCGACGTCGTGCTCCGCGCCGAGTCGGGGCGCATCCTTGATATGAAAGAGCGAGTACCGACTGCCGTAGCGCTTCATGTATTCGAGTGGGTCGGCGCCACCCATGGCAGCGTTGCCGGTGTCAAGCTGGAGCGCAACCACTGACGGATCGGCGCGCCCGACGAAAACGTCATAGGGCGTAGTGCCGTTGATTGATCTGAAATCATAAGGTTCATCGTGAAAGCCAACGCGGACATTGCTGCGTAGCGCTCGCGCGGCCGCTTCGTTGAACCTGTCTGCCCAGCGGCGGTAATCATCGAGACCCAGGCGTTCGGCGTCCGGCAAGCTCGCGACGATCAGATATTGGTGACCAAGCATATTAGCCGTGTCGATCGCCCTGTCGAGATCGTTGAAGATGCCCGTATCGACATGCGTCGATGGAGCAACCAGGCCGTTTCGGTCGAGAATGGCGCGTAGACGATCGGGCGCCATTCCGAAGTTGTTCATCGAGCTCAGGAGCTCGACCTCCTTGTAGCCGGCCTGGGCGATGTTGACGAGCGTTCCCTCGAGATCGCGTCGCGCATCATCGCGCAACGTATACAGCTGAATGCCAACTCGTTTCAGCCGGCGCGTTCCCGTCGATGCGCTGCTGCCAGCCGTGGCGCAGCCGAGCTGCGGTCCTACCGCGGCGATTCCGAGAGCCGTGAGAAATTCGCGCCGATTCATTGTCACCCCGGGTGTGAAGGGCCGTCGTAGCGGTGATGCCTGGCTGATACGATATTCTCTGTCCCGACCATCCAGCAAGTTGAGAACCCATCACTCTCTTCACTGCCAGGAGACGCCATGACCAAAAGCAACTTCTCGCGACGTGAGTTTCTGGAAGTGAGCGCAGCGGCAGCGGGCGGGTCCCTCGCCGCGAGAAATGTTCTCCTCAGTCAGGAAACGGGACCCGAATCGCACAAACGAGTCGCGCCGAGCGACACAGTGAGATTCGGAATGATCGGCGTCGGGATGCAGGGCTCCGGCCTGCTCCGCACCTCGATTCAATTGCCCGGTGTCGAGTGCGCTGGTGCTGCCGATCTTTACGACGGCCGCCACACACTGGCGCGCGAGATCGTGCGCCCGGATCTGCCGGTAACGCGACGATACCGGGATCTGCTCGACAACAAGAACATCGACGCGATCATCGCCGCCGTGCCGGACCACTGGCATCGTCAGGTCGTGATCGATGCCGTCAGTGCAGGGAAGGATATCTACTGCGAGAAGCCGATGTCGCACACCGCCGCTGACGGCGTCGCGATGGTAGACGCGGCGAAGAAGGCCGGACGCATCGTTCAAATCGGATCTCAGAGAGTTAGCTCACAAGTCTGCGCGAAAGCGAAGGACATCATTGCCAGGGGCTCGCTCGGCGATTTGATGCTCGTGGAAGGCTCAATGGGCCGCAATGATCCTTGCGGTGCGTGGCAGTACCCGCCGCCGTTCGACCTTTCGCCGGCAAATCTCGATTGGGACAGCTGGCAGGGCGATGTGACGCCAAAGCGTCCGTTCAATCCCAACATCTTTGCGCGGTGGCGGTGCTGGAAGGAATACGGAACCGGTGTGGCTGGGGATCTACTCGTTCATCTCATCAGCGGCACGATGTACATGCTCGGCATCAACCAGCCGCCTCGATATGCGGCTGCCGTCGGAGGGATTCGTCACTGGAAGGACGGGCGCAACATGCCGGACGTTCACGGCGCGGTTTATTACTTCGGTGATCTGCCCGTTTACATGCGCCTCAATCTCGCCACGGATACGCCGGAGGTTTATCAGATTCAGGGCTCGAAGGGATTGCTGTCGGTGACGGGGTCGAGTGTCAGTTTCACGCCCCAGCTAGGCATCGATACGTACCCGTGTTACTACTCGGGCAGCTTCCCGCGCGCGATGCGCGAGCAATACGAGAAGCAGTGGCACTTGGAGAACGACGACAAGCTCGCCAAGATGCCGCCCCAGGAATCGATCACCTACCAAATGGCGAACTACGACGACGTCAAACCACACCTGGCGAACTTCTTCGACGCCGTGCGCACACGGAAACCCGTCGTCGAGGATGTGGTGTTCGGCCACAACGCCGCGCTCGCTTGTCACATGGCGAACGAAGCCTACTTTCGGAAAACCGCGGTGACGTGGGACGCCGCGTCCGGAACGATCAAGAGCGCTTGACCTGCGGCCGCGCCCTGCCAGACTACGCGGTGCGGGGCGCGGACCTGTCGGAGTTTCGTCCGACGCGACTCAAGAGATATCCGGCGACGAACATCACGCCGCCGATGATTACTGCCCCCAGCGCCAGCGAAGTCATGGTGGGGAGCTGAACACTCCACGCGTTGCGCTTGGAGAACAACTCTATCACGGCGACTACCGCGCCGAACGAGACAAAAATGCCGCCAATACCCATCAGCCCTGCGGCTAGTACTGAACGCATGTAAGTCCTCTATGATTTCTGTACGACTGCACTGCTAATCGTAGTCGGTACAGAAGCCTTCCGCGAGTCGTTAAATTCCACCGTGTAGAACTCGAACAACGGACGACACCACAGGCACGATGACCGATAAATCCCGCACTCCAGTAATCGTGGGCGCCGCACGTACGCCGATCGGCAAGTTCCTCGGCGCACTATCCACTCTCAGCGCGCCGGAGCTGGGCGCTGTTGCCATTCGCGAAGCTCTCAAGCGCTCGAAGGTTCCGGCCGAAGACGTCCAGGAAGTGATCATGGGTCACGTGATCCAGGGCGGCACCGGACAGGCACCTGCTCGTCAGGCCGCACTCAAGGCTGGACTGCCACCAACGGTTTCCGCCGTCACGGTCAACAAAGTTTGCGGATCAGGGCTCAAAGCGGTGATGCTCGCTTCACAAGCGATCAAGGCAGGCGATGCGCAAGTGATTGTTGCCGGCGGTCAGGAGTCAATGTCCAACGCGCCATACTATGTCTATGGGATGCGCAATGGCGTCAAGCTCAGCGACCAGAAAATGGTCGACGGCATGATCAAGGACGGACTCTGGTGCGCATCGTGTGATGTCCACATGGGCAGCCACGCGGAGTACACCGCGAAAAAGGCGGGTGTATCGCGTGAGGATCAGGACGAGTTTGCCGCAGCGTCACACCGCAAGGCGGTTAGCGCAATCGAAGGCGGCAAGTTCAAGGGCGAGATCGCGCCGGTGCAGATTCCTGGCAAAAAGGGGGCGACCACGGTCGACACCGACGAGGGACCTCGGAAGGACACTACTATCGAAGCGCTCGCGAAGCTTCGGCCAGCCTTCCCGGGCAAAAATGGCAGCAGCGATGATCTGAGCGTCACCGCCGGCAACGCATCGAGTCTCAACGATGGCGCGGCCGCGCTCGTCGTTGTTTCCGAGGAATACGCGAACGCTCACGGCCTCGAGATCCTCGGTCGCATCACGGGATATGCAACCGGAGCAACCAAGCCCGAGGATCTCTTCTTCGCTCCGATCAAGGCTGTTCGGAACCTGCTGAAAAAAACCGGCACCCAGATCAGCGACTACGATCTGATCGAAGCGAACGAGGCCTTCGCCTCGCAAGCGATCGCTGACGGCGAAGAGCTGGGCTGGGATTGGAAGCGAGTCAACGTCAACGGCGGCGCGATCGCACTGGGGCATCCGATCGGGGCGAGCGGCGCACGAGTGCTGACTACGCTTCTCTACGCCATGAAGGAGCGAGGCGCGAAGAAGGGACTGGCGACGCTCTGTCTGGGCGGCGGCGACGCCGTTGCGCTCAGCGTCGAGCGCGCGAATTAGCATCGATTGACGCCACCGGCAGCCGCACGGTCGAGAGCCGCCCGGTCCCTGAGACCGTTCTGGCTGATCGTAGCATTTTACATAATTGCGTTTGTCGCACTCGGCATTCTGGCAACACTCGCCGGGTGGATCGGCGGACCCGCTGCTGTAGATGCGAGAGAAGCTCCGTATCAATGTTTGGCGCTGCTCAGCGTTGGCTGCGCCACATGGATAATGCTGCGTCGGGTGGAAAAGCTGCCGTGGAGCTCCGTTGGACTCGACCGCGCGGCTGCTTCTCCGCCGGTGGTACTCAAAGGCGCGGCATATGGAGCTCTTACGATAGGCGTGGCGAGCGCGTTGCTGCTTGCTACGCGAATGATGCGCGTCGACCCGACTGTCCCGGGCAGTTGGTGGGGTCAGGCAGGATCTTCAGCAATGGTGCTGCTACCCGCAGCGTTCTTCGAGGAGCTATTCATCCGCGGGTACGCGTTCGCGGTTTTGCGTCGCGCTGGCGGGTGGAGACTTGCGCTCATCGTAACGAGTGTGGTGTTCGGCATGCTGCACGCCTGGAATCCGGGAGCCGATGCTGAATCGATCTTGGCAGTAATCGTCGCCGGATTCTTTCTGGGAGGAATCCTTCTCGCGACAAAGAGCCTTTATGCGGCGGGGGCAGCACACTTCGCCTGGAACTGGGTGATGTCCGGCGCCCTCCATATTGCAGTCAGCGGAATACCATCTCGTGACCCCGACTACCGTGTCGTGGAGACGGGTCCGGATTGGTTAACCGGCGGACCCTGGGGCCCCGAGGGTGGTGTTGCTGCCGTGGCTGTGATGCTGGTTGCGATCTTTTACCTGTACGCGCGATACCTCAGACAGATGGAGTGGAAGGCATGACCGACCGGGTCGCGGTTGTTGGAGCGGGGCAAATGGGCAACGGTATCGCCCATGTCTTTGCGCAAGCCGGATTTCCCGTCACGATGATCGATGTCTCGCGGGACGCGCTCGACAAGGGCAAATCGACAATCGCCAGGAATATTGAGCGACAGGTGAAGAAGGGAACCGTCGCGGCGGAGGATCAGGTGAAGATTCTCTCCCGTATCGATCTCAGCATGGAGCTCGAAGCAGCCGCCGACGCGTCGCTCGTCATCGAGGCTGCCAGCGAAGACAGCGGACTGAAATACCGGATATTTTCCGATCTCGATCGCATCGCCAGGACGGGCTCGGTCCTCGCCACCAACACCAGCTCGATTTCCATCACCGAGATTGCGCGGCGCACCTTACGTCCCGAAAAGGTCATCGGGATGCATTTCATGAATCCCGTGCCGGTGATGAAACTCGTAGAGATCATCCGCGGTCTGGCGACCTCGGACGAAACCACGAAGTACGTCACCGACATCGCGCTCCGCCTGGAGAAGACGCCAGTAGAAGTGAACGACTATCCGGGGTTTGTCTCGAATCGCGTGTTGATGCCCATGATCAACGAAGCCGCCTACTGCCTGATGGAGGGAGTAGCAGAGGCGGAGGCCATCGACCAGGTAATGACCCTCGGGATGAATCACCCGATGGGCCCGCTCGCGCTCGCTGATCTGATCGGACTCGATACCTGCGTTGCGATTCTGGAGGTGTTGCGCGACGGACTTGGTGATCCGAAATACCGGCCCTGTCCGCTGCTGAGGAAGTACGTCGCTGCCGGATGGCTGGGCAGGAAAAGCGGTCGCGGCTTCTATACCTATAGTAAGTAAAGGCAGATGTCCTGGGCCCTCCACCCGCTCACTGAGGAACAAACCGAGGTGCAGAAGCTCGCGCGTGAGTTCGCGCGTAGCGAAATAGTTCCGCATTCCGCCGAGTGGGACGAGAAAGCTTACTTCGAGCCGACGCTGGTGAAGAAGCTCGGCGAGCTCGGATTCCTTGGCATGATGCTGCCCGAGGAGTACGACGGACTTGGCACCGACACCGGTACCTATCTCATTGCGCTCGAGGAGATCGCGGCAGCCGACGCCTCCGTCGCGGTGCTCATGAGCGTTCATAACTCGCTGCCGACGCAAATGATTCTGCGTTACGGCAACGAGACGCAGAAAGACAGGTTTCTGAGACAGATGGCGCGCGGCGAAATACTGGGCGCCTTTGCTTTGTCAGAGCCAGACGCCGGATCGGATGCATCGGCCCTCACCACGCAAGCAGTGAAAGACGGCGGTTCCTGGATCTTGAACGGAACGAAAGCGTGGGTCACCAACGGTAATACCGCCGGCGCGATCCTCACGATGGCGAGAACCGATTCCAGTAGCGCGCGTCGTGGCGCGCGTGGTATCGGGGCGTTCATCATTACCCCCGATTTGCCAGGGTTCACGGTTGGCAAGAAGGAAGACAAGCTCGGCCTGCGGGCGTCGCCGACCGTCTCGCTCAACTTCGACAACATGCGTGTCCCCGCTGAGAATCTCCTCGGCGACGAGACTCAGGGATTCGTCTACGCGATGCAGTCGCTCGACAACGGTCGGCTGGGAATCGCCGCGCAGGCGATCGGCATCGCGCGGTCGGCGCTGGAGCATTCGGTCGCGTATGCGGCCGAGCGAAAGCAGTTCGGCAAAGCGATCAAGGAATTCGAGGCGATCCAGTTCAAGCTGGCGGACATGGCGATGCGAGTCGCTGGATCGCGTGCGCTGCTGCACGCGGCGGCGGCGGCCAAAGATCGAGGACAGAGCATTCGCCAGTTCAGCTCCATGGCAAAGCTGATGGCGAGTGAGACCGCGATGTGGGTGACGACGCAGGCGGTCCAGATCTTCGGTGGATACGGATACGTGAAGGACTATCCGGTCGAGCGCCTTATGCGGGATGCGAAAGTCACCGAGATTTATGAGGGCACTTCCGAGATCCAGCGAATCGTGATCGCGAGAGCGCTGTACGGGCAGTCATGAGCCATCGCACGCGAATCCGAGCGTTCGACCAGGGAACGCTGGTACCAACCCGTTCATCAAATACTGAATGAAACTGTTCGATACGCTGGCAGAGATGGGGCACGAAGAAGTCGTGATGTGCAGCGATCCCTCCGTCGGCTACAGAGGAATCCTGGCCGTTCACAGCACGAAGCTTGGTCCGGCACTCGGTGGCACCAGGTTCTGGCAGTATGCGACTGACGAAGAAGCGATTACCGACGCACTGCGACTTTCGCGCGGCATGACTTACAAGAATGCGGTCGCCGGACTTCACCTCGGCGGCGGCAAGTCGATCATCATCGGGGACAACAAGACAAAAGACCGTGAGAAGATTTTCCGAGCTCACGGTCGCTTTGTAGAGAGTCTGGGCGGGCGCTACATCACTGCCGAAGACGTCGGCACCAGCACCAAGGACATGGATTACGTGCACCTGGAAACCGGACACGTCGCGGGGCTGGCCGGAAAATCGGGTGATCCGTCGCCCGTGACCGCGCACGGTGTCTTTCGCGCTGTTCAGGCATCGGCAAACCGGATGTGGGGCTCCGATAGTCTGGAGGGGAAAACCGTGGCGATTCAGGGTTGCGGCAGCGTCGGAACGTACCTCGCCAGAGAGCTGCACGAAGCCGGGGCAAAGCTGATAGTCTCGGACATCGATTCGGCGAAAGCCGCCAGAGTCTCACAGATGACTGGAGCGAAGATCGTCGAAGGCGATGCGATATTCTCAGCTGAAGCCGACATTTTTTCGCCGTGCGCCCTGGGCGGAATCATCAACGACACCACCATTCCCAAGCTCAAGGTGCAAATCGTTGCCGGCGGTGCGAATAATCAGCTGCTGGAGGAGCGTCACGGTGATGAGCTTCAAAAGCGTGGGATTCTGTACGCGCCAGACTATGTTGCAAATGCCGGCGGCGTGATCAACGTCTACGGTGAGGTTGCGGGCTGGGATGCTCAGCGCGCACTGGACAAGGCCGACGATATTTACGATACGGTGCTGACGGTGTTCGACATCGCTGAAGCGAAGCAAATTCCGACGTATGAGGCGGCAGATCGCCTGGCTGAGCAGCGACTGGCGGAGGCAAGATGAGCGAGACCATTCCAATTGCGTCGGATCATGCGGGGATCGAGATGAAGAACCGGCTCGTCTCCGAGCTGAAGAAAATGGGTTATCAGCCTGACGATCTCGGGGGCAACGATCCAAACAAGCCGGACGATTATCCCGATTATGCGCATGCGCTCGCCAAGGAAGTTTCGGAGGGTCAAGCCAAGCGCGGTATCCTGCTCTGTGGGAGCGGTATCGGCATGGACATAGTTGCCAATCGATATCCGCGAGTGCGGGCGGCGTTGGCGTGGTCTCCGGTAATCGGCGAGCTCTCCCGCAAGCACAATGACTCCAACGTCCTGGTTCTGCCTGCTCGGTTCATGACCGACGATCAGGGCGTAGAAACCATGAAGGCGTGGCTGGACGCTAAATTCGAAGGCGGCCGCCACGAGCGGCGCGTCGAGAAAATCGAGCCCAAGGACATCTGATGCCGCAAACAACGACAGCTCCGCCCAAATCCACTGCCCGGGTTGCGATGCCCGAAGGAAAACTGGCGACCTCGGATCCCGAGGTTGCCCGCATGATCGACCTGGAAGTGGACAGGCAGAGAACCGGACTCGAGCTCATCGCCAGCGAGAACTTCGTGTCGCCGGCCGTCCTCGAAGCGATGGGGACGCCACTCACCAACAAATATGCTGAAGGATTGCCGGGCAAACGGTACTACGGCGGTTGCGAGTTCGTCGACATGGTCGAACAGCTGGCGATCGATCGGCTGAAAAAACTGTTCGCCGCCGACCACGCCAACGTTCAGGCTCACTCAGGTGCGCAGGCAAACGCCGCCGTGTACCTCGCCTTCCTCAAGCCTGGCGATGTCGTTCTGGGTCTCGACTTGTCTCAGGGCGGACACCTAACCCATGGATCACCGGTGAATTTCTCCGGACTCCTCTATCACGCCATCCACTACGGCGTTGGTGAGGATGGCCGCATCGACTACGCCCGGATGCAGCAGATCGCGCGGGAGCAGAAGCCCAAGATGATCATCGCCGGCGCCAGCGCTTACGCGCGAATCATCGAGTTCGAGCCTTTTGCCGAAGTTGCGCGTGAGATTGGCGCGAAGTTCGTCGTCGACATGGCGCACTTCGCCGGACTGGTGGCGACCGGATTTCATCCATCACCCGTGCCGCACGCCGATGCCGTGACGAGCACTACCCACAAGACGCTGCGCGGTCCGCGTGGCGGCCTGATCCTCTGCAAGGAGGAGCACGCCAAGGTCGTCGACAAGGCGATGTTCCCGGGTACACAGGGTGGGCCGCTGGAGCACATCATCGCGGCGAAAGCGGTTGCCTTCAAGGAAGCGCTCGAGCCGTCTTTCAAAGAGTACTGCGGCCAGATCGTACGGAACGCCCAGACGCTGGCGAATGGTCTGATCGAGCACGGCTTCCATATCGTGTCCGGCGGTACCGACAATCACCTCATGCTCGTGGATCTCCGGAACAAGAATGTCACCGGAAAGGTAGCCGAAAAGGCGCTCGACGCGGCGGGCATCACGGTGAACAAGAACACGGTACCAAAGGAGACGCAGTCCCCGTTCGTCACCAGCGGTATCCGGATCGGAACCCCGGCGGTCACGACCCGTGGAATGCGGGAGCCGGAGATGGAGCGGATCGCCGTCTTGATCGATCGGGTCATCGCGAATGCCGGTGACGCTACGGTCGCGTCGTCAGTCAAGGAGGAAGTGCTCGACTTGACGAATCGCTTTCCTCTCTACAAATCCTTCCCCTCAATGGCGGACAAAAAGTAGCAAATGGCTGAGCTGGCATTTCGCGAAGGCATCATGGACCGGATTCGCAT
>JGI10216J12902_100323896_pt1 | contig 12263 bp, 11 predicted proteins | sample KanNatreferecore_FD_12902 | JGI IMG/M metagenome (IMG submission 12902)
CAGTGGGCTTGTCCCGGATACCCATGGCACGCAGTCGGCGTGTGACGACGGCGCCATAGATGCGATCCCGGTCCCGGATCATGTAGCTTGGACCCTCGTCCCAAGGAAATGCCTCCGTGATTTGGCGGGCAACCCATTCTGCCGTCGGATTCCTTGTGACGTTGACCCAGACCAGGTCTCTGCGGTCCAGTCGGACGATGACAAATGCATAGAGCAGGTCAAAAACCGATCGTCGGGACAACGAAGAAGTCCATGGCGGCGATATCTGGAGCATGATTGCGCAGGAAGGTGAGCCATCCCTGGCCTGGTGGCCCGCGTCGTTTGACCATGTACTTGGCAACGCTTGATTGAGCGACCTCAAACCCAAGCTTGAGCAGTTCGCCATGGATGCGCGGCGCGCCCCAAAGAGGGTTTTCCATGCTCATCTGCCGGATCAACGCGCGCAGCCCCGCCTCGATCTGCGGCCGGCCTCCCAAAGATCGTGATTTCCAGCGCCAATAGCAGCGAAAGCCAGAGCGGTGCCAGCGGATGAGCGTCTCGGGACGGATGATTGTAAGAACTTGAACGATAAACGGAAACCCGCGGTAAAGCAGGATAAAGAACCAGCGATCATTGTTGGTAAGCCGGACGCGGCCCTGGAGCCTGCGCCGCAAAACAACCAACTGATGCCGAAGCACCGCATTCTCAGCCTCAAGCCTCATCTTCGACTTGAATGGCGAGACCAAGACGGCCAGGACGAAACACAGAAGCCCGATCATTCCGCCAGCTTAGGTGATTCCGTCACGTCATCAACTCGGATAAGGTTTTCGGTACACACAGGGGTATAAAGGTCGCCGCGGACCGCCTCATGACGGCCTCAGCCGGAACCGCCCAGCCTATGTCCATTTCCGCTGAGCAACCAGCGATCAAGCTGATCACGCAATATCTCCGTTCTTTTTCAACTGTGGCCGAAAGCTCCGACGCGGATGTCCGTGACGCGTTCGGTATGCACCTGTTCGACCTTCTGATGCTGATTGTGGGTACGGATCGCGATACGTTGGAGCTTATCAAGGGGCGCGGACTCAAGGCAGCACGGACCGACGTAGTACTGAGATTGATCGCGCGCGAATACGCGTCTCCGAATCTGTCCGCAGAGCGCATCGGCTTGTCCCTCGGCATCACGGCGCGCCAGGTCCACCGTCTGCTCGAGGAAACGACCAAGACCTTTTATGAGCACCTTCTTGAGCGCCGTCTGTTGGAGGCGCGCCGGCTGCTCACGGACCCTTCAGGCGGTGTGCTTCCGGTGGCCGAGATCGCGCAACGCACGGGATTTGTAGATCGGACCCATTTTAACCACACGTTCCGCACCCGCTTTGGTGAAAAGCCGACGGACGCACGCGAAGCGGCCGTGCGAGAAAATGCGCGGCGTTTTCTCGGCACCTCGATCCGATAGGGCTCGACTCAAGTCTGCTCGCAGAAACGGTGAGAGCGCTGCGAACCGCGCCCCGGTGCCACTCTGCACAGGAACCAAAGGGCGCGGCGGCGCTCGCGAGCGCGCAATTGACTGTGGCTGAGAGCGACATCGAAGTGGCTGGCCGCGACTCACGCTCGCACCCCCAAAAACCTTAATTGAAGAAACCGAGACACAACTAGCGCCACCGCTGACAGGCCGAGCGCCAAGTGCGCGAGACCAAGGAGAAATGGCAATGAATACAGTCGCAACAACTACGTCCTTCGCTATGGCCGCCCGAACTGTTCGTGGAGGACTCGTTACGCTGCTTGGGCACTTGCGCCGTCACATCGACAACTGGGTTACGGCCGCCATCGCTCGCTGGGAGAGCCAGGCAGCCGCCGCGGCGCTGCGCCAACTCAGCGATCGAGAGTTTGAAGGATATCGGCCTTCGCAGATCCGGGATCGATGCTGCGCTTGCAGAAGACGCCCGGACCGGAACTCGGACGACTCAAACAGGCCGGAGGGTTTGAAGATGCGAACCACCGGTCTGTTTGAATTCGACACCTTCAAGCGGGCCCTGGATGTAGCCCGAGATCGTGTCTGCCGCCATGATGAGCGAGGTATCGAGCGTAGGGCTCACGCGACGGGAAGAGCTACGCCCGTCAGTTCGCCTAATTTCGCGATGAGTTGGTCCTGGAATTTTGGATCGGCGGCCTCGCTCGCTGGCTGCTCCTGCCGGAGATGATGCCAGTAGCGTCCTCTGACCATGGCGGTTGGCTCGTTGCTGACGGCCAGCCAGGTCTGGGTCCTCTGCCCCGTGTCGATGTCGACCGGCGCGCCTGGGCCACCCATTCTTGTGCGTGCCCAACCCGGGTCAACGGCATTGCTCAAGACCTGTGGCCAGCGTCGCGCCAGCGCGAAGGCCAACGCGACGACGTGCAGCTTGCTTTCGGCGTAGGCCTGGCCCGCATCCCAGCTCCGCTTCGTCCAGTCAAGGTCGCCCAGCGAACCTTCCCCGCTACGGTGCAGGCCGCTGCTGAGATATACCAGCCGATCGGGACGCTCGATTAGCGCCGAAAGCAGGTACGGCGCAAGGGTGTTCACCGCCAGGGTGCCGGCATGACCTTCGGGCGTCGAGCCGCGGCTTCGCTCGGTATAGACGCCCGCGTTATGGATGACCGCATCCATGCGACCGATTGAATTGACCTGATCGGCGATGCTTCTGACCTCGCCGGCGCTGCGCAAATCTCCGACCACAACGCCGGCTGCACGCGACGCGATCTCGCCGATGGTCTTGGCTCGATCGGCCGATCGCGCGTGCAGTACGACTTGATGACCAGCATCAAGAAGCGACTGCGCCGCCGCGCGGCCGAGCCCTTCGCTGCTGCCCGTGATGAGCACAATCGCCACTCGCTCGTCCTTTCCATGTTCAGAACGCGATCGGGTAACCAAGATGCGTACCCGACTCCGCTGCAAATGCGTCCTCCTGCTACATTGGAGACAGGTCGAGCAGTCTACGCGCTGTCTCCAATCCACTGGTCAACGCCGCCTCGACAGTGCCCATATCCGTTCCGCTGTAGAACGCTTCGCCGCAAAAGTAGATCGTCGCATCGCCGGGGCTCGCGAGCGTGGCGAGCACCTCGCGGGTCTCAGGAGTGACATAGGAATAAGCTCCGCCGGCGAAAGGATCGATGCCCCAGTTGATGGCACGCCCGGCCACAAGGTCTCGCTTCAGGTGGTCGGCCGAAATCTGAAAGATGTCGGCGAGCGAGCCGAGCCCTGCATCGATCAGTTCATCCTCGTCAAGGCGCTCCAGTCCTTCCGTCTTGGGGCCGCCGAACCAGCCGGTGAGCAGGGAACTTTCCTCTGGAAACTGCGTCCACCAGACGGGTATTTTTCGGTCCGAAAACAGAAACGTGAGATCACCAAGGCCGGGCCCGCGCTCGGCCCACCACCGCGTTCGAAATTGAAACAGCACCTTGATGACGTTGCCGAAGCCGATGCCAGCGATTGCCGCCTCTACCTTTTCTCGGACCGTTTCCGGGAGCTCGATTGTTCGCAGCAATGGAAGAGGCAGCGTCAGGATCACGAGGTCGCCCGCGTGCACTTCGCCGTTGGCACACCGGACCGAAAGTCCGCCGCCAGGGCGGGTCTCGACGGCTTTCGCGACTGCACCGAGACGGATCGTGCCACCATGCTCGCGGCACGCTGCCACCAGGAAATCGGCCAGGGCGCCATAGCCGCCGGCGATCCGGGCCTGCCTGCTGCGCGCGCCATGCAGCCACTCGTCGCGAAGCGCCAGCGTGCTGGCACGCTCGGGATCGGCAGCATCGTAACTCTCCACCATCCGTTCGATCGAGCGGCGCAATCCGCCATACTCGGATCCCGCAAAATATCGCCTCAGGAACTCGGCGATGGGCAGATCCTCCTCCAGCCCCTGCAACGCCTTGTGAAACTCCAGCATATGTGGATCTTGGGCCCGAGTTGAGAACCTGCCCTCCGCCACCGTCCAGGCCGTGCCTTCGATCGGCAGGATCGATAGGCGAGCCTCACGCAACAATTCGAGCGTTACAGGCGCGTCGCCATGGACGAACTCGGCGCCGCCTTCCATCCTGGGCCCAACGTTGCCAACCGACAGGGATTGAATGCGGCCACCGCATCTGTCCCGCGCCTCCAGGATCGTCACCCTCTTGCCGGCACGCGCGAGTTCGCGCGCGGCCATCAGACCCGCGGCGCCGGCGCCGATGATGACGATGTGCTTTGGCTCGGGTCGGGCCATCTCGATTTAGGGGACGGGCGTGTCGGAAGATGCGCTCTGAAGGCGGTAGCGCAATAGGACCGAGCCGCCTTCCATGACTTGGCTGCTCTCCAACTCCATCGTGAGAATAGGAGCGCGCTGGTTGGCCTCTGCTTCCGAGGAGTCAAAAACGCTTGGCGCGCCCTTCGAGCCGTCCACCGCCGGGCAAATGATCAGGTTGAGTTCGTCAACAAGACCAGCCCGGAGAAAGGCGCCATTCGCCCCGCCCCCTCCTTCAAGCAGCAGCCGCTTCACGCCGAGCTCGCGATTTAGAATGTCCAACGTGAGGGCGAGGTCTAGGTCGGACTTACCGGCGAAAACGTAGGACACACCCTCGCCGCGCAGGCCCGCCAAGTGCGCGTCCGCGACCTGTTGGGAGAGGACGACCACAATCGGATCGTCGCCGATGTCGGCGCGGCCCCACGCGATCTTTCCATGCGCGTCGAGCACGATGCCATACGCCTTGGCGTCGCGCCGTGCGAACCAGTTCTGGCGCGGAAAGCTCTCGGTCGAAGCGGGATACGGCTTCCCCTTGGCAAACTCCTGCCCGGTGACGCGGCCGACGAGCCAAGCGTCGCCGGCGAGTTCGTCGTGCACCCATTCGAAGGCATTGCCCGCGCCCTTCGGACGCCAGCGGCTCGGGAGCGTCCGGCCGTCGACGCTCGCCGCCATCATGCAGATCACGTATGGTTTCATATGGTAGGTCCGTCGCGCGTCACTTGCGGTATTGCTCCATAGTCTCGTCCGAATCACCGACGGTCATCCTTCCTATGCCGCGCCGGCATCGGAATTCCTATCACGACACCGACGGCAGAGCGCCGACATGCTTGTCTAACGTCACGGGATAATCCCGTACGCGCACGCCCGTCGCATTATAGACGGCATTGGCGACGGCGGCCGCCACCCCGCAGATACCGAGCTCGGCCACGCCTTTCGCCTTCATCGGCGAGACTTTGTCGTCGGCCTCTTCGAGGAAGATCACTTCCTGATGTGGTATGTCGGCATGAACCGGTACCTCGTAGCCGGCAAGGTCGTGATTGACGAAGAAGCCGCGCCGCTTGTCGACAGCGAGCTCCTCCATCAATGCGGCTCCCGCGCCCATGGTCATGGCTCCGATCACCTGGCTTCGCGCGGTCGTGGGATTCAGGATTCGGCCGGCCGCGCACACCGCCAACATCCGACGGATCCGGATCTCGCCGGTGAAGCCGTCAACGGCCGCTTCGACGAAATGGGCTCCAAAGGTCGATTGCTGGTAGGTCTTGTTGAGATCGCCCCATTCCATCTTGTCCTCGCCGACGAGTTCGCCGTCGCGGACGGCGTCGACCAGCCTGGCGGAGCGGGTGCCGCCGAGCACCTGCCCGTCGGCGAAGATGGCATCCTCGGAGTTGAACTCCAGCTTTTGCGCGACGGCTTCGCGCAGCTTCATGCACGCCGCGTAGACGCCAGAGGTCGAGCTGTTCGCGCCGAACTGTCCACCCGATCCGGAGGAAACGGGGAAGGCCGAATCGCCGAGGCGGACCGTGACCTGTCCGATATCGAGCCCCATCATCTCGGCCGCAGTCTGCGCAATGATCGTGTAGCTCCCGGTCCCGATATCCGTCATGTCCGTCTCAACGGTGACCTGCCCATCGCGTCCGAGACGGACGCGCGCGCCGGATGGCAAGAGAAGGTTGTTCCGGAACGCGGCCGCCACGCCCATTCCTATCAGCCAGTCGCCATCGCGCACCTTGCCGGGGACGGGATTCCGATTCCGCCAGCCGAAGCGCTCGGCGCCTTCGTGCAGACAGCGCACGAGGTTGCGCTGGGAGAATGGACGGTTCGGGTTCTCCGGGTCGACCTGGGTATCATTGCGGACGCGAAGCTCGACGGGATCCATGCCAAGTTTTTCGGCCAGCTCGTCCATGGCGATCTCGAGTGCCATCATTCCCGGCGCCTCGCCGGGAGCGCGCATCGCGTTTCCTTCAGGAAGATCCAGCACGGCGAGCCGCATTGAAGTGAGACGATTGGCGCCCGCGTAGAGGAGCCTGGTCTGATTGACCGCCGTTTCCGGCTGCCCGCCGGGCTGATCGCCCGATCCGCTTTCATGAGCGATCGCCAAGATCCGGCCGTCCTTGGTGGCGCCGATGCGAATGCGCTGGCTGGTGGCAGGACGATGGGTCGTGTTGTTCGGAACCATAGGCCGCGGCAGCGCGACCTTGACCGCGCGGCCGGCCGCCTTCGCTCCGAGAGCGGCCATGACCGCATCGGAACGCAGGAATAATTTGCAGCCGAACCCGCCGCCGATATAGGGCGAGATGAACCGGATGTTCTCCTTGGCAATCCCGAGTGTGGCGGCGAGATCCGTTCTGCCCCAATCTATCATCTGACTGGAGGTCCAGATGGTCAGCTTGTCGCCGGTCCATGTGGCGACCGACGCGTGCGGCTCCATCATCGAATGACTTTGGTCGGGCGTCGTGTAGTGCTCATCCAGCTTGACCGGAGCCTCAGAAAACGCTTTTTCGAAATCACCGGTGCGGTTTTCCGGCGGCGCTTCTTTGTCGCTACCGTTCGGGTCGGTGGCGAAAGATGCGGTCTTGAGCGCCTCTGTGAGATCGAACTTGCCTTCGCTTGGCGCATAGTCGATCCGGACAAGGGCAGCAGCAGCGCGCGCTTGTTCGAAGGTCTCCGCCACGACCACGGCAATCGCCTGGTGGTAATGGTCGACCTCGGGGCCGCCAAGAAGCTTGGCGGTGTTGAACTTGCCCTTGCCGATCTTTCCGGCGTTCTCGCCCGTCACGATCGCGAGAACGCCGGGCGCGTGCTGCGCCTCTTCGAGATGCATCTTCCGGATGCGCCCCTTTCCGATCGCGGCGCCCACGATGGCACCATAGGCCGGGTTGCTGATGACGTCGTTGTGTTCGTAGGCGTAGGTCGCCCTTCCGGTGGTCTTCAGCGGACCATCGACGCGCGCGTGCGGGCGTCCGACGACGCGCAGGCGATCGATGGGGTTGGTCTGCGCAGGTGTATCGAATTTCATGGCTGCCTCGCTTCGTTGATGGCCGCGGCAACAGTTCGCTCCACGAGCGGTACCTTGAACGCGTTGCTCGCGGTAGGCTTCGCGTCGGCGAGCAGGCGCGCGGCGAATGCCTTCGGGCCGCGCGGCAGTTCAGTCTCCGCCGCCTCGACCCGCCACGGCTTTGGAGCGATGCCGCCAATGGCTACGCGACCCGAGCCGTCGCGCTGAAGCACCGCCGCGACTGAGACCAGGGCAAACGCATAGGAAGCGCGGTCGCGAACTTTCCGGTAGACGTGCTGGCCGCCGATCGGAGGCGGCAGCGTGACCGCGGTGATCAATTCTCCCGGTCCAAGCGTGGTCTCTAGATGTGGCGTGTCACCCGGAAGACGATGCAGGTCCGCAACCGGAATGCGCCGCGTCTTCCCTTCCGGGTCGATCGTCTCGACCTCGGCGTCGAGCGCCCGCATGGCGACAGCCATATCGGATGGGTGTGTCGCGATGCACGCGTCGCTCACGCCAAGGACTCCGAGCTGACGGCTGAAGCCCGCAATGGCGGCGCAACCGGACCCAGGGCTTCGCTTGTTGCAGGGCTGATTTGTGTCGTAGAAATAGGGGCAGCGCGTCCGCTGCAGCAGATTGCCCGCCGTCGTCGCTTTATTGCGGAGTTGGCCGGATGCGCCGGCGAGAAGCGCCCGGCTGAGCACGGCGTAATCCCGTCTGATCCGCATGTCGGCGGCAAGGGCCGTATTGGTCACCAAGGCGCCAATGCGGAGCCCGCCTTCGGGAGTGCTCTCGAACTTATCGAAGCCTAGACCATTGACGTCGATCAGATGTTGCGGCGTCTCGATCTCGAGCTTCATGAGGTCGAGCAGATTGGTGCCGCCGGCGATGAACTTCGCGCCAGGCGTTTGCCGAGCCTTGACCGCTGCCTGCTCGGCTGAGGTCGCGCGTTCGTAGGTGAACTCCTTCATGACTTGCTCCCGGCCACCTCGGCAATTGCCTCGGCGATGTTGGAGTAGGCGCCGCAGCGGCAGATGTTGCCGCTCATGCGTTCGCGTACTTCGATGTTCGTGATTTCAGGCGAAGCTGTTAGGTCGACACTGACATGGCTTGGAATCCCCGCCTTGATCTCGTCGAGCACCGCCACCGCCGAGCAGATCTGCCCGGGCGTGCAATACCCGCACTGATAGCCGTCATGTTTGACGAAGGCCGCCTGCATCGGATGAAGGTGCTCGGGCTGGCCCAATCCCTCGATGGTGGTGATCCTGTCGCCTTCATGCATGACCGCGAGCGTCAGACACGAGTTGATGCGCACTCCGTTCACGATCACCGTGCAGGCCCCGCACTGGCCGTGATCGCACCCCTTCTTGGTTCCGGTTAGACGGAGATGCTCGCGCAAGGCATCGAGAAGCGTCGTGCGCGTATCGAGCTGAAGGCTGCATGGCTTTCCGTTCACCTCGAACGAGACACTGCGTTGCGGGGACGCTTTCTGATTTGCCGGTCGGGATTGCGCTTGTGCGTGAGGGGCAGCGCCGATCATGGCTGCCGCCGTCCCGGCGGCGAGAAGGCGCCGCCTCGATACTTCCAGTTCGGATTTTGGCATGTCTTCACCGCTTCGTTCCTCATGGGCCGCACGGGATTGCGCGACGGTTCCGCCACAAAACAATTCCCATGCCGCACGCAAGTTCTTGCGCGCCGCTCGTATGCGACGATGAATGTTTTTCATGTATGCCAGCCTCGGGAACCGCCTCATTGCTGGGCATCCCGGCGACTTGCACGCGATGCCAGGTACGCGAGGAGAGCAGACACACAAAGAATGGTGGCGCTGACGCCGAAGGTGCTTTGATAGCCGCTTGCGTCGTAGAAGAGGCCGCCGACGGTCGCGCCCAGAGTGATCGCCAGTTGGATGATGGCGACCATGAGACCTCCGCCCCGTTCGGCATCGTCAGGCAGCGCCTTGCTCAGCCAGGTCCACCACCCCACGGGCGCAGCGGTGCCGATCAAGCCCCAGGCCGCGAGCAGAACGGCGACGGCCGGGACTGAGCCTCCGGATGAGATGAGACCAATCGCGATCAGCGCCATCGACAGGGGCATCGCGATCAGAAGGGCGTAGAGCCGGCTATTCAGGAGCACTCCGATGAAAAAGGTCCCTAAGAGACCGGCCACGCCCATGATAAGCAGCAGCGACGAAAGCATGGATACGTCCACATGAGCGACCGCTTCGAGGAACGGGCGTACGTAGGTGAACAGCGCGAATTGCCCCATGAAGAAGAACGCCACGGAGGCCATCCCAAAACCAACCTTCGGCATTCGAAGAATTCCGAAAACCGGGGCCCTGTGGCCGGCATTGTCGGTCGGCATCGACGGGAACGTCAGGTACTGCCAGGCCAGCACGAGCGCGGCGAGCGGCACGACCGAAAAAAACGCTCCTCTCCAACCGATGTACTGACCTAAAAAGCTTCCCAATGGCGCTGCGATCGTCGTCGCCAGCGCATTTCCGCCGTTGAAGATGGCCAGCGCTCGCGGGACCTGGCTCTCGGGAACGAGCCGCATGGCGGTGGCTGCGGACATCGACCAGAAGCCGCCGATGACGATACCGATCAGCGCCCGTCCCGCCATGAAGATGGCTTGGCTCGGTGCAAGCGCGACGATCAGGCCCGATGCTATCATCACCAGCGTGAGAGACAGCAGAACGATACGCCGGTCGATGCTGCGGGTCGCCCGCGAAATGAACAGGCTCGCGAGAACTGCGAATATTCCGGAGACGGCAATGGCCTGGCCCGCTTGGCCTTCGGTGATGTGAAGGTCCGCCGCGATCGGCGTCAGAAGGCTGACGGGCATGAATTCCGACGCGATCAGCGTCGCGACGCACAGAGTGAGCGCAAACACCGCGCCCCACGCTGGCGCTTCTCGGCGGATAGCCCCGCCATCGAAAGTGGTTTGAATTGTCATTGTTGCCTCAGGCCTCGAAGCGGCGATTTTGCCGCCGTCGCTCAAATAGCTTCGCGCGAGTGCCGTGGGCAGACCGGACCTATCGGATGCCCCATTGAGAGGGATTCATCGGTCGTCCGGACGCCTCAGAGGCCGAGCGGCCGCAACTCCCGGACGAGATCGATGAAGAGCCGGAGCGCCGCCGGAACTTGGCGACGGCTCGAATGGTAGATGTGGAAGCCCGGGCCGAGCGGCGCCCATTCCTCCAATACCGTGCGCAACGTGCCCTCGCGGAGATCTTTGCGCACCATCGGTTCGGCGACGTACATGAGTCCCGCCCCGTCCCTCACCGCGACCAATCCGATCTGGCCCTGATCGATGGTCATCCCGCCGGGCGCATTCACCTCGATCTTCTCCTCGCCGCGCTCGAACTCCCAACGATAGATGCTCTCGTCCCCGATCCGGATCTTCACGCAGCGGTGAGCCTGCAGGTCACCGGGATTGACCGGCGTGCCAAATCGCTCAAGGTAGGAAGGCGCTCCGACGACGAGCCAGCGGACGTCTGCGGAGAGACGCTGCGCGATCATATCCTGTGGCACCGTGCCGCCGTACCGGATGCCAGCGTCGAAGCCGCTTTCGATGACGTCAATCATCCGGTTGTTCACCGAGAATTCGATCTCAACGTCCGGGTAGCGGTCGAGGAACGTCGCCATCACCGGCCCGACGAGGAATTCCGCTGCCTCGGTCGGCACGCTCAGTCGCACGCGACCCATCGGGGCGTCCCGGAAGCGATTGAGCACATCCAAGGCGGTTGCAATCTCGTCGAAGGGCCGAGCAAGCTCGGACTGCAGGGCTTCACCTGCGGCGGTGAGCGTGACGCTGCGGCTTGTCCGATTGAGCAGGCGGACCCCAAAGCGCTCCTCGAGACTCCGGAGCGCGTGACTCAACGCCGAGGCGCCGATGCCGAGCTCGAGCGCGGCGCGACGGAAATTTCGGTGTTTCGCGATCTCCAGAAAATAGGAAAGGTCGGCGAGGTCGGACCGGCGAAACTGCATGTTCTTCAGATCCCTTTTGTGTTCAAGAGCTGGTGCTATGGCCGCACATCGCGTCTCGGGGCCATGGTGAAGATCATTCTTGCCCGAAAATTCCTTCCCCTACGCCATCGCTAGCTTGGCAAACCCCCGCCTCCGTCGGCGCCGCACTTAGGCAGCCAAGGGACGCGCGCCTTCGTCTGCATCCGCGCCCGAGGCCCTCTTCAGGAACCGCGCAAGGGCGGCCTTTCGCGAGTCGCGGTCCAGCGCGTAGGCGGTTTGCTTGAACTCAACGCCATCTAGGAGCCCTTGAATGTAGCCCGAAATCGTGTCGGCGGCCATGATGAGCGCAGTGTCGAGCGTGTGGATATATTTGCTCGTCACCGAACCCTTGGCGTGTCCAACAAGGGCTGCGATCGTGACCTCGGTGAACCCGAGATCATTTGCGATGCTCGCGAAGCTATGCCGTAGTACGTGCGGCGTGATATCGGCGAGTGGCGTATTGCGGAATATTTTTTCCCAATGGTTGGGAAAACTGCCGAAGGCGTTATCGTCGGCCTGTCCTGGGAAGACATAACTGCCGGCTTTAGTCATCCATCGGCGTTCCAAAAACTCCACCACAGGCAACCCGATGGCCCGAGTGGAGGCTCCCTCCTTACTTTCGATCAGACGCAAGCAGCTCGCCTCCATATCAGCTTCTGCCCACCGCAGCTTTATCATTTCCGAACGGCGACATCCGGTCAGAGCAATCTGGCGGATGATGTCCGTCGTGATGTGGTATCTCTCGTCCTCGGCCGCTTTGCGCAAGATTCCTCCGAGTGTACAATACTCAGCTTCGGTCAAGCGGCGGTTGCGGACGTTGTCCTTCGGTTTGCGAATCCCGTGCGCCGGATTTGTTTCGATGATGCCGGCTTCCATAGAGGTCAGAATACCTCCGAGCAAACCGACGGTCCGTGTGGCTGTACCAACTCCGCCCCGAACTATCGCTTTGCCGCGTAGCTTCTTGGTCTTGACGCTGACGCGCGTCTTGCCCGCCATGATGTCTTTCAAGACCTTGTTGATGTCGGCCTTGACGAG
>JGI10216J12902_103871150_pt1 | contig 12263 bp, 7 predicted proteins | sample KanNatreferecore_FD_12902 | JGI IMG/M metagenome (IMG submission 12902)
GGTGTCGATGATGGCGGTGCGCGCGGCGGCCGGCGAGGCCGCCGCGCGCGAGCTTGCGATCGTCGGGGCGCTGTTCGTGCTCCCCTTCCTACTCTTCTCCGGATATGCCGGCCAGCTGGCGGACAGCTACAGCAAACGCACGGTACTGGTGGTAAGCAAGTCGCTCGAGATCGGCGCGACGAACCTGGGGCTCGTCGCGCTGATCTCGGGGCATCTCCGATTCTCGTACGGCGTGCTGTTCCTGCTGGCCACGCAGGCGACGTTCTTCGGGCCGGCGAAATACGGAATTCTGCCCGAGATGGTCCCGGCGCGCGACCTGTCCCGCGCCAATGGCGTGCTCGAGATGAGCACGTTCGTCGCGATCGTGCTCGGAACGGCCGCGGGCGGCTCGCTGTTCGAGATTTGGCAGGGGCGCCTGTGGGTAGTCGGAGTGGCTGTCGTGGCGATCGCGGTCGTAGGCACCGCGACGAGCTTCTGGATCCCGGCGGTACCGGCGGCGGCGCCGCGGCAGCGCGTCGTCGCAAATCCTTGGCAGGAAATCTGGCGCGGGATGGCAGCACTGCGCCGCGATCATTCGCTGTTGCGGGCGGTATTCGGGCTGTCCTACTTCTGGGGCTTTGGTGCGCTGGTGCAGCTGGTAGCGGTGCTCTATGGCGCACAGGTGATGGGGCTCGGCGACAGTGCGATTGGGCTGCTCATGGCCATCGCGGCGGTCGGTGTCGGGATCGGCAGCCTCACCGCCGGTTGGCTCTCCGGCGATCACATTGACGTCCGCCTGTCGGTCGTCGGAGCGGTCGGGATGGGCGCGTTCACCGTCGCGCTGTCGTACTCGGACCGGTCGTTTGGATGGGCAGCGGTGGCGCTGAGCCTAACAGGACTATGCGGCGGGCTGTTCGCTGTGCCGCTCAATGCGCTACTTCAGCATCAAAGCGCCGCTCAGGAGAAGGGGCGGGTTCAGGCGACGAACAACTTTCTGAATACCGTCGGCATCTTGACCGCATCCGGCATTCTGTCTCTCTCGAGCCTGCTCCACGTCGGTCCTGCACAGGTCTTTCAAATCATGGGCGTGCTGACCACAGTACTGGGCGTTGCCGTGTTCATCGGTACGCCGGCAGGGCAGTTCCGTTCACTGACGTGGGTGCGAGAGCGCACGCCTGGGCGTGCGGTCTCGCACGAGGGGCGCATCGAATAGCGCGCGACTCAGTCCGCGCGATTCAGCGGGCGGTAGCCCGGTGAATCGCGAATACTCCTGCAGCGACGCCCGTTCCAATCAGCACAGCGACACCCGTCATCACGCTCGAGACCAGCAGGACGACCGGCCAGATCGTACCCGGTCCGGTGTAGAAGAGCCAGCCGGTCAGACCAATCATCGCCCCGGCCCACAGTGTGAGTTCGCGCGACTTGACGGAATCATCGCCGTCGAGGCCATAGAGGACTGCGGCGGCGACGAGCACCAGCAGGGTTGGCAACACACGGTTCTGCGCGTTCAACCACCAACCCGTCTGATTCTGCATGAACACCATGGCCAGAACACCGGTGACCAGGGGAAGCACGGAATGCTTGATTGACGTTCTCATCACACTCCTCCTCAAACGGAACCTGCGCTCACTTGGCTCACTCTTCCGATTCGGTTTGACGGGCCACCTGGTCCTGGAGCCAGCGAACGGCCTCGTCGAACGTCTTCGTGACGGCCTGCTTCGCCGGTCCGGTTCGATAGGGTCCCAGCTTGACGCGGACGGTGCCATCGCCCTGAAACTGGATGCTGCACTTCACTCCACGACGGAGAATCTCGGGCAGCACTCGATCGACCTCTGCGTCGGTCAACTCCCCTCTTCGAACGGACCGCTGAGCTCCACGGAGTTTCGAGGATTCGCGCTTCATGACGCTCCTTGAAGGTTTCGGCTGTTTTCGCGCTGGTGGACAGGTCCACGCAGCCTGCGCTTGAGTGTCGACAGGGAGATGCCGAGGGCGGCGGCGGTTAGACGACGGTCGCCGTGGTGGTGGTCGAGGACGGTGAGGATGTGCGCGCGCTCGAAGCCCTGCACCGTCCGGTGCAGGGTTCGGGCGCGCGCACTACCGCTGTCCGATTCCCAGCAGCGGATCGCCTCGGGCAGATCGTCGGCCTGGATTTCGGATCCGCTTGCGAAGATGCAGGCGCGTTCGATCGCGTGCTCGAGCTCGCGGACGTTGCCGGGCCAGGAGTAGGCGAGCAGGCGCGCGAGCGCGTCGGGGGCGAAGCCCACGATGCGCACGCGCCGGAGGCGAGCGGCGGTCCAAGCGAGACATTCGTGCGCGATCGCACGAATGTCTTCAGGGCGCTCCCGCAGCGGCGGGATCACGAGATCGACCACATGCAGACGGTAGTACAGATCGTGGCGGAAACGCTGGGCGGCGACCTCTTTCTGCAGGTCGCGGTGCGTGGCGGCAACCAGGCGGACGTCCAGCCGACGGGACTTCATCTCGCCGATCCGGCGGAGCTCGCGCTCCTGGACCACGCGCAGCAGCTTGAGCTGCATCGCTAGCGAGACGTCACCGATCTCGTCGAGAAAGAGCGTGCCGCCTTCAGCCGCCTCGAACATGCCGATCCGATCCCGGACGGCTCCCGTGAACGCGCCTCGACTATGGCCGAACAGCTCGCTTTCGAGCAGCGTCTCGGCACAGGCGCCGCAGTTGATGGCGACGAACGGACCGCGCCGTCGGGGCGATTGGTCGTGGAGGAAGCGCGCGAGACGTTCCTTCCCTACCCCGCTTTCGCCGGTGATCAGGACGGTCGAGTCGAATTCGGCGACGCGTGCGGCAACCGCGAAGATCTGGCGCATGTGGGGACCGCAAGCGGTCCCCACGTGCGCACGGTCCGGGCTCCACTCCGCAGCCGTCGGCCGGGTCGCACTCGCTCCCCTGTTGTCCCCGGATGCGATGGTCAGCACGAGGGCGTCATTGAGATCCACGGTGGTGCTCCTCACAAGGACAGTCGCAGGCGACGTACGCGCGCCGCACGGCGACGGTACGCGTGCGGCGCGTCAGTGATGATCCGGAGCGTAGCGCCGGGATCCTCGGCGGGTCTTTCGGGAACTCTGAAAAGTTCTGATAAACGCTGAGGGTTAGCGAGCGCGGTCGGCCAGGCGGCGGAGAACCGCATCGAACTCGGGACGCGAGTGGAGAGGGGTGAACAGCGGGTCAATCGCGAGGCTCCAGCCGGCGAAGCCGGGTGGAGCCTCGCGGAGCAGCTCCTGCAGCGCGCGCAACGCCTCATCGTGCGCCCCGCGTGCGGTGAGGAGCTGCGCGCGGGCTATCGCTCCCTCAATGGGACGCCGTGCGAGTGCACTGGCCGCGCGATCGGCTTCATCGAGCAGGCGCGCGGCGTCCTGCTCCGCTCCGTCGTCCTGCTCCGTTCCGGTCTCCTCCCCCGCTTCAACCCCACGCAGGGCCATTGCCTCCCCAAGCAAACATGGGACGAACGACGGATAGAGCTCCCGGGCACCGGCGAACGCTCCTGCCGCGTCAGCGGCGTTCCCCATGCGCATGCAGACAGCGCCGCGACCCAGCCAGCCGGCCATCGCATACTCGCGGCCGTAGACACGATCGGGGTGCGCAAGCTCCAGCTCGCGATTGAATTGACGTTCCGCTCCAACGAGATCGTCCTGGGCCAGCCGGACCAGGCCGAGCAACCAGTGGAGGCCGAGGGCTGGGAATCGCTCCCCGCGGGCAATCTGGCCGTCCTGGACGTCGACGCCCTCGAGCAAGACGGTTTCCGCCTGCGCGAGGTGTCCGCGCGCGACGTGCACCATGGCCATTTGAAAGTGGGCGAACGCGAAGCTGGGATACATCGCAAGCGTCTGCACGGCCGCCTCCAGCCGCTGCTCGCCCCAGGTGGCGTGACAGAGCCGAAAGAGATGCCGCCACTGTCCGGGCTCCAGGGCCACGGCACGCTGCGCACGGGCGACGGCTTCGGGCGTCTTCCAGGCCGCGACCAGCGCCGTCGCCAGCGTCGCGTGCGCTTCGGCGAGGCAGGGGTCCAGGTCAATCGCGTGGCGAGCGTGCGCCTCGGCATTGGCGAGGATGGCGTCGCCGGGTTCCGCGTCGATGCGAGTGTTCTCGTACAACGCAAACTCCGCCGTCGCCAGGCCGGCATAGGCGGAGGCGTACTGCGCGTCGACCGCAATGGCACGGCCGAAATCGTCAAGGGCCTCTGGAAGTTGCCGGACATTGAGCGTCTCGATTTTCAGCCACCCGTCAGTCCACGCGCTGTAGGCCTCAAGACTGGATGTTTCACGGATCGTCGGGCGACAGCCTGAGCGCTTGGGGGAGAATCCGAGCCCCTCGGCGAGCTGGGTGGCCACGTGGTCCTGCAGCTCGAACGCGTCGGATGACGCACCGTCGGCCTTGGCTTCCGCGACGGTGTCGCCGGTTTTCGCGTCGATCACGCGGGCGGTGAGGCGCAGGTGACCGTTGACGTGCTGGAAGGCTCCGACCACGAGAAACGCCGCGCCTACGGCCGCCGCGATGTCCTGCATGCCGCTCACGCGTTGGTTCGCCTCCATGACACGCGAGCGGTCCACCACCCGAAAGCGCGCAAACCGGCGGAGATCGCCGGTGAGCGTCTCGGGAATGCCGAGCTCCAGCCAGGCGTAGGTCGGATCCTGGGACAGGTTCGCGAAGCCTAGGACGGCGATGCTTGGGAGGGCATTTGCGAACGTGGCCGTCAGAGCTGGTTCCGCAGCGGAGATCGTGGATGGCAAAGTCGATGACGAGGGTGTGTGTCGTTCGCTTGGGGCGCGGGTCACCGGCGCGATGAAGCGGTAGCCGCGGCGGGCGACGGTCTTGATGTACGTGGGTGTGCGGGCATGATCATCGAGCGCGCGGCGGAGCTCGGAGACGGCGCGAGCGAGCGCGTTTTCGGTGACGTTGGCGTTGGGCCAGAGGCCGTCGAGCAGCGCGTCTTTCGTGACCAGGGAGCCGGCGCGTTCGACGAGGTGCACCAGCAGGTCGAAGAGTTGGGGTGTCAGCGTGACGGCGGCGCCGTCCCTCAAGAGGCGGTAGGCGGCGGGATCGATGGAGAACGGGCCGAATTTGTATTGGCAGGGTGCCGGTTCAGAGAGAGTGCCTGCACACATTCGAGGGACTGAAGTCGTCCGCGTGCGAGAAGTCGGAAGGCAATCGTACCGGTCGGTGTGGCATTTTCCGGAGATGCGGCCAGAATCTGCGTGCAAATCGAATTGACGAGCTACGGGACGGTTCGACCGAGACTGGAGCTTACTGGGAGGGGGCGCGCAACCAACATCATCATCTGCAGCTCTGGCTTGATCGTCGATTTGCCTGTTCGCTCTTCCCACGAGACGATTTCCAACAGCGACGCATCTGTGATGAGAGCCGGAAGGGCGGAAACCCTACGGGCGCTTCTGCCTTGCTGCGGTGATCTAGATTCAGGCGCGTGCTGCTGCACGTAGTCACGAGCCAGTCAAGGCCAAGTATGGCCGCTGAATGTTGGGCGTCAACCTTGACCGACCTCGCTTCCGCCATCTGTAGCCATCGTGCGTCAGGGCGCGCTCTTCTTTCGAGGCGGTGCTACACTCACGGCTGAGTTGGGTGATCTCGCCCGCACTTTCGTCAGTTTTAGCAGCGCGGACAAACCTCGTTATGACCTGATGTGTGCTTGGAAAGCTCACGAGCACATCGACTTCAACTTCCAAGACTTTCAGCTCGATGAGGCCATCAATTCGAACCGGCCGTACTACATCAAGTCGGTCTGCTCCGGGAAGGTTCGTCGCGCTGACACGTTCGTCCTCTTGATTGGCAATGACACATACACCAAGACTGTCTTCGTCAAGGACGAAGTGGAGGTCGCGGTCGAGAAGGGCTGTCGGCTGATCGGCGTCAACTTGAACAACTGCCGCTTCAGGGACAGCCTGTGCCCAGACTTTTTTGCGAATGTCGGCGCCATGTTCGTCCCGTATTCATCGCGGATCGTCGCGGAGGCCCTGCGGTGGCAGAGGGAGGGGACGTTCCAGTGGTACTACTTTTTTGACGAAGTCTACAGTCGACTGGGCTATCAGCTGGTAGGAGACACCGCGATCCTGCCGCCCCCGCGCAATCCTTTCGCGTTCGGAAACCGCCCTCCGTGGGCGAAGTGACGAGATGGAAAAGCGCATCCATGAATTGGCTCGCGTTTTTTCGCAGCTCGAATGGCACCGCGTTCATGACGTGAGCGATCCTCTCGCCGCGAACAGGCGGACCGAGCTCGCTCTCGAGTGCACCGACGACTTCGCGCAATAGATCGCCCAAGGGCATGCGTTTCGGATTGGCGACCGGCTGGTGGCCGTCAGTGTATGCGCGGTCGGAGCTTAGCTCCGTAACGTCAGAGTCGCGTCCCGGCCGCAACCGGCGCTACAATCGCCAACGTCACGCTCGGGTCTCCTTTTCTCCGGAGTCGGCCATGGCTCGCCTGTTCATCAGCTGCAACCACAAGGACTTCGAGGTCGGCAAACGCTTGGAGCGCGCGCTGATCGAGCGAGGCCATGTGATGACGCTGCCCGTCGACGCCAGGCCCGCCGGCCGGTGGGAGGCGCAGCTGCTGCGCGCGCTGCACCGGGCGGACGCATTCATCCCAATCCTGACCGCGAACGGCGAGGCTTCGTCGTGGGTGACCGGCCAGACGGGCATGGCAGTGTCTTGCGAATACACGAAGCACACACTCGTCCTGCCGGTGTGCCCTCGCGGACATGTACCGAGCTTCGTCTCCTCTTTCCATTGCTTCTGGCTGACCGACGAGGAGGGCCGGTATGTGATCGAGGTGCTCGCAACTCAGTTGGACGAGGCGATCGCCGCTTACCAGGCTCGACGCCCTCCACGGATCTTCATCAGCCATCGACATCAGGACAAAGACGTCGCGCGCAGCGTCATCGACCTGCTCGAGATCGCGTTCGAGATCCCGCAAGGCCAGATCCGCTGCACGTCGGTCCCCGGATACAAGCTGGCCGTGGGTGCGCACTCGGCGGATTCGCTGCAGACCGATCTCAATGGCGCTGAAATCGTGATGGGCTTGATCGCAAAGGACACCGCGGACTCCGACTACGTTCTGTTCGAGCTCGGAGCGTCATGGGGGCTGCGCAAGCCGACGTTTCCGTTGCGCATCTGCGGGGCCACGTTCACGCACGTGCCCGAAGTTCTTCGGGAGCGAAGCAGTCTCACGCTCGAGGACGTGTCGCAGTGTCTTCAGCTGGTCGAGGACGTGGCACGGATCTCGAGCCTGACCCGCCGAGAAGAGTCGGAGGCGACGACCGCGGCCGTCCGCCGTCAGGCCGAGACACTGGCGCGTGCCGCGCAAGGCCCCGCTGCCGCTTTCGTATAGCGACACAGTCACCTTGATCGACTCATGCCGACCGCATTCGAGACGTGGTCACAGTTCGCACCACAGGCTCCCGTTCTGACCGCTGGCGAAGAATTCAACGTCTTCGTCTCTTACAGGTCGGGCGACCCTGTCTGGCTAATCAACCTGTGTGATGTGCTGCGCAACACTGGCAACACACTCTTTCTCGACCACCGAGAACTCACGCCGGACGAACGCTTAACCGCTCTGGCCCATAGCCAGGTCGGATTGATTGCCTGGTCGCCGGCTGCTGCCGACGCCGACTGGATGCGCCGCACGTTTGATCTGATGACACAGCAGGCGGCTGCCCGCGCCTTCCGAGTCGTCATTGCGCGCATGGGCGAGTTGCAACTCCCAGACGTCGTGAGTACTTCGACCGTCGTCGATTTTCCTCTGTACAAGGCCGGGCCCGGCGGCGGCGAGGCGCTGCGGCTTCTGTGGGCGCTGTCCGGACAGACGCCGGGTCCGGATGCGCAAAGGTTTGCTGCAGAGCAGGACACCGCGGCTCGCGATTTCGTCGAGCAGGTGAAGAACGCGAGCAAAAGCGCCGCCGTCGCACTCGCGGACGGTGGCGCATGGGAGACCTCCTCTGCGCTGGCGTCCGCCGCAGCAAATCGGCTCCTCAGCCTCGGTGATCCCGATGCCGCCCTGCTGGCGATCGAGAAAGTGCTGCCGCGCTTCCCTGACGCGCTTCGACCGCGGCAAATGAAGGCGTTCGCGCATGCTCGACGCGGAAAGGCCGGCGACTCGAGGGCGGCTCAATCCATTCTGAAGTCGCTGTACGACCGTAACGAGCGGGATCCCGAGACGGTCGGGGTCTACGCCCGTACATTCATGGACCACTACAACGCGACGGGCAATGGCGCGTCGCTTCGAAAGGCGCGAGACCTGTATGCGGAAGCCTTTAGGCGCGCGCCGGACGACTACTACACCGGCATCAACGCGGCCGCCAAAAGCGTGTTCCTCCAAACCGATGCGGATCTGGCGAAAGGGCGCGAGTACGCGTCTGACGTCCAGCAGTTGATCGGTCCCGACGCGTGTCCCGGCGACTACTGGCGGACCGCGACCGTCGCCGAGTGCCATCTGATCCGGGGCGCCTTCGCCGCGGCTGCGAAGGTCTATGAAGAGGCCGTCGCGATGGCGCCCGACATCAAGGGATCACACGACTCGACGTGGAAGCAGGCGTCGAAGTTGATGGCCATCCTTCCCGTACCGCCGGACGTGCAAGCTCGAATTCGCAAGGCGTTCGGGAACCCGCCCTCGGCTCCCCGCCTCGAGGTGAGTCAGGAGTTCCGGTTCGCGCTCGTCATGTACGGTGGCGTCTCGCTCGCGATCTACATCAATGGCGTCGCCCAGGAATTCCTGCGCCTCGTGCGCTCCACTGCTGCAGACCCGGCGGATCCGAATCGCCTCCTGTTGCCAGACGTCGCGCTCAAGGGCACGGAGAAGGTGTACCGGAAGGCCGCGCAGCTGATCGGCCGTGAGCGCGACGGCGTCGTACGGCCTTGGACGGATAATGATCCGATTCGCGCTCGATTTGTCGTCGACATCCTGTCGGGAACATCGGCAGGAGGCATCAACGCAATCTATCTGGCGAAAGCGCTTGCCAACAACCAATCGATCGACGAGCTGAAGCAGCTCTGGGTCGGCGAAGGCGCAATTGAACGGCTCATCAACGACAGTGAGTCGGTCAGCGACCTGAACGGGCTCGCCGCCGAGAAGCCTCCGACATCCCTGCTGAACGGTCGGCGGATGTATCGAAAGCTGCTGGATGCCTTCGACGGCATGGATAGAACGAAGGAGGCGAGCCCCAGTTCTCCATTCGTCGACGAGCTCGACCTGTTCGTCACCACGACCGACATCCGCGGTCTCCCGATTTTCGTCCGCCTCGCGGACGACGTCGTCCCAGAGCTTCGACACCGCAACGTATTCCGCTTCCGGTACAGTGACGGGTTCTCCAGCGACGCGACGAACGACTTCGACAAACACAACAACCCGTTTCTCGCGTACGCCGCTCGCTGTACCTCCTCGTTCCCGTTCGCCTTCCAGCCGATGAAGCTCACGGACATCGACGAGGTCCTCGAGCACACGCCCGACCGCGAGAAGGACTCCGCCCTCGGCACGAACGCCGACAAATGGCGGCGATTCTTTCCCGCGTATGCCGCGCCCACCAGTGGCAACTCGGCGGCACCGGGGGTCTACGACTTCACGAATCGCGCGTTTGGCGACGGCGGTTATCTCGACAACAAGCCGTTCGGCCACGCTACAGACGTCTTGCAATCGCGGCGTGGCGGCGCCGCCGTGCAGCGAAAGCTCGTCTTCATCGAGCCGTCGCCCGAGCATCCGGTCCTGGCCGCGCCCTCAGGCGATCGGCCCAACGTCATCGAGAACGTCAGCGCGGCGCTGTCGCTCGCCCGTTACGAAACGATCCGCGATGACCTCGATCGCGTTCGTGCCCGCAATCGCTTGATCGAGCGAGTGGGATCGATCGTCGGCGGGATGGAAGACGACGTGCGCGAAGCGGCGGCAGCAGCGCCGACCATTCGGCCTGACTTCGACAGGCTCGACCTCAGGAGGATGATCCGGCTGCACGGCGTCGCGTACGGCGGCTACCACCGCCTGAAGGTACAGGGCGTCACCGATGAATTGGCTCGGCTGCTGTCGCGCATCGCGCGATACGACGATCGATCGGATGAATTCTTCGCGATCCGATACTTGGTCCGCGCGTGGCGCGAGGCGCATTTCGTAGCCTACGCGCCTGGCCAGACGCCCGGAACCAGCGCCTTCGCTGCCACTGCCTCCGCGCCCGTTGAGACCGAAAACGCGTTTCTGGCGCGGTTCGACCTCTCATATCGAATACGGCGTCTCGAATTCGTGCTCACGAAGATCGATCAACTGTCGTGCCTGGACCACAGCACCGAAGAACTGTTCACGCAGCGCGGGCGCACGAAAGACGATATGCCGCAGGACGAAGGAGACCGAGAAGCGTTTCGCACCGAACTGGAGCGGCTTCGCGGAGAACTTCGGGCGGTGTACGAACCACTCCGTCGCGGTCGCGACGCGCTACAGCGTCGGGGCGGTGACAATCAGATCGCCGCGAACCTGCCGGATCTCCACGTCAGTCAGACGGATCTTCACGATCTGCTCAAGCATCCGACCGACTTCGCACGGCTCGAGGCGGCGCGCGCCATGTTGTCGAACGAACGTCGGGCTGCCGCGCTCGGCGCATTGTCGGACGCACTCGCCGGCTTCATTGCCTCCTTGACCAAGGAGGCTTCCAGGACCTCCGAGAGCCTGCTCGGCATCTCGACGGCGGCCGGCCAGGCGATCACGCCAGCGCCGGCGCCGGCCGCGAGCCATCCGCAGGCGGTCGCCATCGATTTCGTCCGGCACTACTACCAGTCGTACGAACGGTACGATTTGATTTCCTATCCGATTCTTCAATCCGCCAATGTGGGCGAGGAGCTCAGCGAAGTGGACGTCCTCCGGATCAGTCCCGAGGATGCCCCATCGCTCATCGACGAGCGAAATACCGCACGGCGAAAGCTCGCCGGAACGAAGTTCATGCATTTCGGCGCGTTTCTCGACCACGGATGGCGGCAGAACGACATCCTCTGGGGCAGGATGGATGCGGCTGAACGCATCCTGTCGACGGTTCTACCGTCGAACGAGCGGAAGATGGCAGAGCTGCTCGAGCAGGCGCAGCTCGCGATTCTCGAGGAGGAGCACGGACAGGCCGACCGCGACCGGCTCTGCCAACTCCTCGTCGACGGCCTGATGGCTGAAAGCTCGCCGGACAAGGGCGAAGCCGCGTTGCGCGAGCTCACCAAACGGGAATTGGGTTCGCAGATCAGTCCGGCCCTGCAGGCCATGCTGCGCTCCAACCTGAGTCCGGACCGGCTGCTCGCCTTCTATCGCAACAGCTATGCGGTGAACCCGGAGCTGAACCCGAAACGGGCTGTGCAGGCGCTCGCACGCGCGGCGCGCGTCGTCGGAGAGATGCTGGAACAGCTCTCCGAAGACACGAACGTCGGCGCGTCACCGACGACATGGTTCTCGCGGATCGCCCGGACGTTCTGGGGGTTGGTGGAAGTGGCGGTGCCGGGATCGCTTCCCAATCTCGTCGTCAGGCACTGGCTGAGCCTGCTGTACCTGTTCGATCTACTCCTCATCATCGGCGAAACGCTGTTGAGCGACTCCGCGCGGCTCGGCTGGACGCTACTCGCGGTCACGGTGACGGCCCATATCGCGCTGTCGATGGTGGGACGGGTGATGCGGGGAACGCGGCCGTGGTCGCGTCTGGTGTTCTGGATCGCGACGCTCGCCATCTTTCTGACGTTGGGCGTTGGCGCGTTTTCGTTGTGGGACCCGATGGTGCGTGCCACCTTGTGGCATCAAATCCGGGCCTTCCTCGGGTAGCCCGTCAGGTCGCTTCTACAGCGTCTTGCAGGAGTGATTGCGCGTAATGTTCCAAATCTCGACCGATCTGACGATCACGCCGCTCGCTCATAGAAGTCGAGTAACCCGCCGAGTCGCGGACGTCGTCGCACGCGATGTAATGCTCCAGTTCTCGGCGGACCGGTGTGGGTTCCGGAAATTCTGACCGGCTTTTTCCGGAAATTCTGACCAGGTCCGCCGCTTGATCTGAGTCCTCTTTCATCGCGTCGTCAAGGTTCACGTGCAGGGTGCGGACGGACGGTCCATCGAGGCGCAGGAGTCGGCCGCGCTCAAGGACGCGGTCGATAATGGCTTGCGCCAGGTCCTCGTCCTGCAGCACGCGGCCCCACGCCTTCAGCGATTTGTTGGTCGCAAAAATCATTGGACGATGCCGCCGATGGCGCTCGTTGACGACGTGGAAGAGCATGTTGGCGGCGTCGGTGCCGTAGGTGAGATAGCC
>JGI10216J12902_100802789_pt1 | contig 12261 bp, 10 predicted proteins | sample KanNatreferecore_FD_12902 | JGI IMG/M metagenome (IMG submission 12902)
CCCCGCCGCTCTGGGCGCCTACAATCAGCACGCGCTGACGATCCTCGAATCCCTGGGCAGCGCGCTGGTACAAGTACGAGAGCAGGAATACTCCGACCCCCATCGCGACAACGTGCCAAGGAGTCAATTCGAGCCAAGGGACGAGGAGCGAGACGATCAGCACGACTCCGAATCCTCCGAACGTTCGGAGCGCAACCCAGGTGAAGGTTCCGAGAACCAGTTTTAGCTTCGACCCATGGGCACTGATGAGGTAATCCGTCTCGATCCAGAGAGCGCAGACGAGGAACGGAGCGGCGACCGGCGAGTGTGGCTCCCTTGGCCAAGCGATCACGACGATTGGCAAAAGGACTGCACCATAACGGGCCAAAACGCCGAGTGTTCGGCGTAGGTGCGCATTTTCCCAGACGCGACTGCGCGACCGAAGAGCGTATTCAGGCGTCGCGACCTGCTCAGGGAGTGCCATCATCCCTCTTCCGAAAAAGCGGGCTGGAGCCGACCGGCGACCACCGTTCGTCTCGCACCGCGAATGCAAGCTCACCGCGCCGTTGGCTCAACGCTTTCTCGCTCTCTCCCTCCTAAACCCAAGCCTCAGCCCAGAGGCTCTCGGCGGTCTCAATTTCCACTGTTCCACGTTCTTCGCCCCAGTTCCACTGGCCTGAAGAACGGTCGACCGAGACCGGCCCAACCTTCGGTCTAGGTCATCTCCGAAGAGCGCCGGGTTTCTCGGCGAGGCTTCCTAGACTTTCGGAGTGGTTCTCGGGACTGGGACCTCTGCGAGCAGGAAGCGGGCTGTCAGGACGAGGATGCTTGGGGCTTCTATCGTGACTACGAGGCTCGCTACGATCGCTCGCCAGCCAACGCGCGAAGCCCGGCGCTAGTCAGCGGTGGCAGCTTCAGGGTCTCGGCCACCCGACGCTTGGCGTCGATATCCCGGTAGATGCGGACCGCGTCATCGAGAGAGACACCCAGCGCGGCTGCGAGTGAAGCCGGAGGACGGTCGTTCCCACGGGCATACAGCGCCAGGTCCATCGCGTCATACGGAAGCGCGAAGTAGAACTCCTCCTGGTCCTGCGACAACGGATACGTGTCCGTCGTCGGCGTCCTGGCGCGAACTTCCGACGGAAGTCCGAGCGCCGCCGCGAGCTGGTACACCTGCGTCTTGTAGAGCCGGGCAATCGGCATGACATCGGCGGATCCATCGCCGTTTCTGACGAAGAACCCGAGCTCGTACTCGAGGCGGTTCGGAGTCCCCGCGACAGCGAAGTCGAGGCGGTCCGCGTGGTAGTACTCAATGGTCTTCCGGATCCGCTGCTTGAAATTCGTCGCTGCGACGATCCGGCGTAACGCGTCGGTGGTGACCCGGACACGGACGTCTTCACCCCCCGGTGACCGCGCCACCACCGAGAAGACCCGATAGGAATCCTCGCCGATGATAGGAGGGAGAACGATCTTCGCCCTCCACCCGGGTCCGTAATATGGGATCAGGTCACGGAACGCTTCGTCGCGATGTCGATAGCATCCCAGGGCCTCGAGGACGTCCGTTACATCCTCCAGAACGGACGCTGTTCCGACGCTATCGACGACTTGCCGGCTCAGCGAGAGGGTCTCAGCCGCCGACTCGCGTTCGGGCATCAGCAGAGCAAGGACGTTCTCCGGCCCAAACGCACGGACGCAGAGAGCCAGCACGACGCTGCTGTCGATGCCGCCCGAGACCGCGACGACGGTCCCGCGCTTGCGCAGCCGCTGCTGAACAGCCTCGCGCAAGTCGGCGACGGTCTCGTCGATCAGCGACTCCGCATCGACCTCGAAGACGTCAGGGCCGAGCTCTGGGAGCGTCGGTCCCGCGTTCATACTGGATCCTTCACCCCGACTTTCACCGACAGATAGCGCGTGATGTTCGCGACCGAGTCGAGATTCTCCGGGAGGAGCTCGTCATCGGGGATACGGAAACCGAACCTCGCTTCGACGAACTCGACGAGTTCGAGGATGCCGAGAGAGTCGATGACGCCCGACTCGACGAAGGACTGTTCCCGGTCGACCTCGGCCCCGCCGTACTGCGGGAAGTTCTGCCTGAGGAACGCCTGAATCTCGCCTTCGAGATCTATCGCCATCTGTGCCTGTCGGAAGGCCGCCCTTTCACGGCGCGCCACGTTAGCACGGTCGCGCCTCGGGAACACGACCCTGACCGGTTGTGACAGGACACCTTCTCGGCCTATGCTGAGTTCGGGTGTGCGGCATCGTGGGCGCCTATCGGTTTGATGTCGCACCGGTCGAGAGGGAGATCCTCCTAACGATGGCCGGTGAGCTGCAGCACCGTGGTCCGGACGGAGTCGGCCTTTATCTCGACGGATCGGCTGGTATGGCCGCGACGCGGCTGGCGGTCATCGACGTGGCTCGGGGCGACCCTCCGCTCTCGGACAGCGAGGGTCGATATTGGGTCGTCCAGAATGGGGAGATCTACAACTACGTCGAGCTGCAAGCGGAGCTCGAAGCGCTGGGTCGTGCATTCTCGACGACCTGTGACACCGAGGTACTCGCGAACGCGTACGCCGAATGGGGCCCCGAGTGCTTGCATCGGCTCAACGGGGACTTCGCCTTCGCGGTATGGGACACGAAGGAGCGCGAGTTCTGGCTGGCGCGAGACAGGTTTGGAGTCCGCCCGCTCTTCGTCGCCGAGCTGGGAAGCGCCTTCTGGTTCGCGTCCGAGGCCAAGGCACTCTTGCGTCATCCTGCCGCGCGACGTGAGCTCGATCCGGCGGCACTTGCCGAGTTCTTCGTCACCTGGGCAAACCCGTCCGCGAGATCGGCGTTCGTCGGCATCGGTGAGCTTCCACCCGGATGCGCAATGCGCGTTGGCGGTCAGGGCGTCGGCGAACCGTGTCGCTGGTGGGACCTCGACTTTTCGACCGAAGCGCGCGGGCGCGACGACGACCTGCTCGACGAGCTGCGCGCGCTCCTGGACGACTCAGTGCGCATCCGGATGCGTGCCGACGTGCCTGTCGCTGTCTACATCAGTGGCGGCCTCGATTCCGGCGCAATCGCCGCCCTGGGGCGCCGACACGCCAGGAGCCGCCTCACGCTCTTCGGGATCGGTTTCGACGATCCGCGCTACGACGAGAGCCGATACCAGGTCGACACGGCGCTCGCCCTGGACGCCGACCTGATCCACGATCGCATCGGGCCGAATGCGATCCGGGACCTCTTGCCGACGGTCGTCGAGCAAGCGGAGCGGCCGACACTCAGAACGGCGCCGGCGCCACTCCTGCGTCTCGCCTCGATCGTTCGCGCGAACGGCACCAAGGTCGTGCTGACGGGCGAGGGCGCCGACGAGCTCTTCGGCGGATACGACATCTTTCGCGAAGACAAGGTGCGCCGCTTCTGCGCACGCGATCCGGAGTCTGCGGTCCGGCCACTGCTCTACGCGCGCCTCAACGAGTACCTCGGCGAAGACCTTGCGCGCGTTGTCCCCTTCCTTGCCCGCTTCTACGGCCAGAGGCTTACGGAGACCGATGATCCCCTCTACAGTCACCGCATCCGGTTCGAGAACGGCGCTCGACTCATTCGCCTGCTCCATCGGGACTTCCTCGACGGTGCAGCACGGGACGCCCCCTTAGAAGGGCTCCTTCGCCGCCTTCCGGCTCGGTTCCACACGTTCGAAGCACTCGACCGCGCGCAGTACCTCGAAGTCGTCACGTTCCTCCAGGGCTACCTCCTTCACACCCAGGCCGACCGAATGCTGATGGCCCATTCGGTAGAAGGAAGGTTTCCCTACCTTGACCACCGAGTCGCCGAGTTCGCCGCTCGACTCCCGAGACGTCTCCGGCTTCTGGGCCTGCACGAGAAGGTGGGGCTGCGCCGTGCGGTCGCGGACCTGCTCCCGGCGAAGGTGATGGCACGACGGAAGTGGCCGTACCGAGCCCCGATCGCTGCTCCGCTACTGGGCGGGCAGCTGCTCGAGCTCCTCGAGCCTGCACGCGTCGCGGCAGCAGGGATCCTCGACCCAAGTGCGATCACTCCGTTGCTGGCGAAGCTGCGGAGCCCAAACGCCAGGATCGGGGAAGTCGAGGAGATGGCGCTTGTCGGTTCCCTCACGACCATGCTGCTGCACGAGAGCTTCATCGCCGCGCCGCGTCCGCCCAGATCGGTGTCGCCGAGGAAGGTGGTCGAACGCAAGTCGGTCGAGCCGATCGGGGCAGGGTAGAGAGCTGAGGTGCGCTTCCAGCGGCTCCTTTCCGACGGTCTCGTCAGCTCGGTCGATCGCCGTTCCACGCACCGCGCCGTCGTTGCTGCCGACGGCAGCGCAACCTTTGCGGAGCTGTATGCGGCCGCAAGCGGGGTGGCCGCCTCGCTCCAGCAGGAGGGCCTCGAGCGTGGCGACCGCGCCGTGATCTTCATGGAGAACTCGCTGGCCTGCGCAACAGCGTTGTTCGGCGTCCTGCTCGCAGGCGGAGTGTTCGTCAACGTGAACCCCCAGACGAAGGCGGACACGCTGAGCTTCATCCTCGACGACTGCGGCGCGAAGTTCCTCTTCACCGAGGGTCCGCTGGCGCCGGTCGCAGCGGCTGCGGTCGACGTCGCCGAGAAGTCGCCGGCTCTCGTTTGCGCCCGCCCGCCGATCGCCGTCCCACATCAAGTGATCGACTTCACCCTCTGGGCAGAGAGCGGGAAGGTGCCCCGTCCGAGCGGCGCGATCCCGTCAGACCTCGCCGCGCTCCTCTACACGTCGGGGACTACCGGGAGGCCGAAAGGGGTCATGCTCACGCACAAGGGCATCGTGTTCGTCATAGACAGTATTGCCGAGTACCTCCGGCTCGGTCCCCACGATCGGATCCTCAACGTCCTCCCCATCGCCTTCGGCTACGGGCTCTCACAGCTGCTGCTGGCCGCCCGTCTGGGCGCCACGCTGCTGCTGGAGCGGTCCTTCGCGTATCCGGCCGACACGCTTCGGCGAATCGCAGCGGAGGAGGCCACGGTCCTGCCCGGTATCCCGACGATGTTTGCAACGCTTGCGACGATGTTCGCCGGCGCCGGTGCCACGTACCCGTCGATGCGGGCGATCACGAACGCCGCCGCCGGACTGCCTCCCGCCCTCCACGATCCTCTCCGGGAGCTCTTTCCGAATGCCCTGATCTTCCGGATGTACGGTCTCACAGAGTGCATCCGCGTCTGTTACCTGGAACCCGAGATGCTCGCCCGGAAGCCGACGTCGGTCGGCAAAGCCATTCCGGGCACCGAAGCATTCGTGCTCGACGATATTGGGTCGCCCAGTTCCCCCGGGGGAAATCGGCACCCTCTACGTTCGCGGCCCGCATGTCATGCCGGGGTACTGGAATGCGCCGGAGCTTACCGCTGAGATGATCAGGGATGGACGCTATCCGGGCGACACCCTCCTCTGTACGCAGGACCTCTTCAGCGTCGACGGCGACGGCGACCTCTACTTCGTGAGTCGCAGCGACGAGATCATCAAGACGCGCGGGGAAAAGGTGAGCCCTGCTCACGTCGAGAACGTCTTGTACTCCGTCGCGGGCATCAAGGAAGCGGCGGTCGTAGGAGTCCCGGACACGCTGCTCGGCGAGACCATCCGTGCGTACGTCGTTTGCGACAACACGATCTCCATCGCCGAGAGCGACATCATCCGGACCTGCCGCGAGCGCTTGGAAAGCTTCGCGGTGCCGCAAGAGGTGAGGTTCATCGACGAGCTCCCGAAGACGCCGAGCGGCAAGGTGCGCAGAAAGAGCCTTCCGCGATGAGCAATGTTCGGAAGGCTCTCTGGCTCCTCGGGAAGGGCCATCGACGACCCTTGCTGGGGCGGATGCGTCGCTGGCTCTGGCACGACGGAGTGGCGTACGGCCTCGCCTTCGATCCGCGAGCACCGGTGACCACCCGAGTTCCGCGCACGCCCATCGAAGTACGGCCGATCCAGGGCGATGAGACTGCCGTGTTCACCACGCTCCCTCCCGGCGGAGGGGAAAGGGTCGAGGCGCTGACTCGCATCAACGCCCGTCTCCTGCTCGAGTCCGGGCTGAAGACGTGCTACGTGGGTGTGACCGAGGAAGGTCCCGTCTACATGCAGTTCCTGATCACGGCAGACCAGAACGAGCGCCTGAAGGAGCTCTACGGAACGCTCTTTGCACCGCTGGAGGACGACGAGGGCCTGCTCGAGTTCGCCTTCACCCTCCAGCAGCACCGCGCACGCCCCGTCATGCCCAGCGTGCTCCTGCGGCTGCTCGAGATCGGGCGAGAGCAGGGGCTGCGGCGCATCGTCACCTACGTGCACGTCGGGAACCCGGGCTTCATCCGCTTCCTCCTTCGCATCGGCTTTGTGCCCTTTACGCTGCGCCTGGAGAAATCGCGGCTGCTTCGCCGGCGCACCGAGTTCCGCCCGCTCACGCCCGACACCGTCGATGGCTTCGAGGCGCCGGAGGACATAGACGCCCTGACCGAGTCCCTGCTGCGCTTGGCTGCCGGCTGAGCCGCGCGTCACCCGGACGGCCGCAAGAAGCGGACGGCGCGCCGGGCACTCCTTCTCGCGTGCTGCCTGAGGATGGTCCGGGCACCCGGCCTGTACGCGTCGAGCGCCGCGCCCTCGTCGGTCGTCAGGCGGATCTTGCCGGCCGCCATATTGCCGACGAGGTGACGGGATGACGCCGTGCCCGGGATCGGGACCGTCACGGGCGAGCGTTGAAGAAGCCAGGCGAGCGCGATCTGGGTCGGCTCCGCGTCGTGCGCCTCGGCGATCGCCTGGAGCCGGCGCGTGTCCCGTGCGATGTGTCCTCGGTCGAGGGGAGACCAGCAGATGAAGGCGATCCCGACGCGCTCGCAGTGGCGGAGCACCTCTCCCGCTGCGCGGTCGACGAGGTTGTAACGGTTCTGCACGGAGACGACCGGAACGATCGCCCGCGCCTGCTCGATCTGCTCGACGGTGACGCTCGAGAGACCGATGTGCCGGATCGTGCCCTCGCTCCGAAGCTCGGCAAGCGTGCCGATCGATTCCGCGAACGGGACACTCGCATCGACCATGTGGAGCTGGTAGAGAGGGATCTGTTCGAGCCTCAGCCGGCGGAGGCTCCCCTCGCAAGCCACGCGGAGGTGATCGGGACGCCCGTCAGGCTGCCAGTTCCCGGGGCCCGGCCGCCGACTGCCGCCCTTGGTTGCAATCACGAGATCGGCAGGGTAGGGATGCAGGGCTTCGGCGATCAGCCGTTCGCTGACGTCGGGCCCGTACGAATCTGCGGTGTCGATGAAGTTGACGCCGAGTTCCACTGCCTGGCGCAGAACCGCGCGCGCCGCCGTCGGGTCCGGAGGCTCGCCCCAGACCCCGCGGCCGGTGATGCGCATCGCCCCGAAGCCCAGCCTGGAGATACCGAGATCGTTCCCGAGCATGAGTACGTCTTCCACGGCGGGTGCAACCTAGCCAAACGGCCAGGAAACGGGCGCGGCGCCCGGCTGGGTCTTGTCGAAGTCGCGAACTCGAGTGAGACTGTGAGTGAGGGTGAAGGGAGTCGGGAGAAGCAGTGAGGGAGCCTTCCCTCGTGGCGTCTTGCGCGCGTTCGCGGTGTCCGCGCTGGCAGCTGCCTGCCTTGGTGCCGGCGGGGTGGCGGAGGCGCGCTCCAGGGCCCATGCCCCGTCGCTGCGACCCGGTCCGCTCGTCGTCGTCAAGGGAAAAGCGATCCAGGCAGTCGCCGCGGATCGCAACCACCTCGTCTGGGAGACCGCCCCGCTCGAGGGCGGAGATCACGATACGAGGGAAGCGGACAAGGAAGCGCCCGCCCTCGTCGAGCGTCGGCTCGACACCGGCGCGACGCGCGTTCTGGCGACGAACGTCGAGCCCCACTATGGACTCGCCTCGACGGCGAACTGGGTCGTCTACGCGCTGCCGGACCGTCGGCTCATTGCCGTTGCCCACGGCGGTTCGCGGCGGATCGTTCTCTCGACCTCGCTCCTCGCTCCTCTCGCCGCTCGCGGCGAACTCGTCGCCTGGGCCGAACGGGACGGAGATCGGGATCGGGTCGTCGTCCGCGACATGAGCGGACGCCGACCGGCGGTCATCCTGAGGATGAAGCGCTGCGAGCTCCGGCGCTGCTACCAGATCGAGGCGGTCACACTCGCCGAGCGCGGCGTCGTGGTCGCCCGCGACGGCACAGACCCGGATGGATCGTTCATCGTGCGCCTCGCCTTCTCGGATCGCACGCCCACGCAGGTCGCAGTGCCCGACGACCCTCAGCCGGACCTGGTTCCATCGTCGGCCGGGGCGCTCTACTACGCCCTTGGCCGCGGCTGGTACCGCTGGGATTTCGGCGAGGCCCGCCCGCATCGCACCGGCTTCGCAGCGAATCCGCCCGCGACACTCCTCGGCTACGAGCAAGGGATCTGGTTCCTCGCCACGCAGAACGGGTGTACCTCCACCGTCGTCGCGGTTGACCGCGGCCGGCGTCGCGCCATCACGTCGGCCCAGGAGCTCCGCGCTCTCGACAGGGCGACGTCCGAGCTTTGCGTCACCCTCGCTGCATTCAACTGGACAGGCCGGCAAGTTCTCACCGGGTGGGCGCTGTCCCCGCAGGTGTTCTTTGACGCGCACTCCGACTTTGAGCTCGCCGGAGTCGCGCTCGGCAGCGATGTGCTTCGTTAGCTGGTGAACGGTTACGAGCCGTCACCCCGGGGGCTGCCTCGGGCGATCTCGCTCATGTACCACGACGTGGTCGAGGCGGGAGATTCGGACGCGAGTGGCTTCCAGGGACCGGGGCCTGATAGATACAAGCTCGACTGGACGCTGTTCGAGCAGCATCTGCGTGCGATTGCCGAGGCCGGAGGGGCACCGGGGAGCGCCACCGATTTCGTCTACGCGCGCGAAGGAAACGGCGACGCCCCCCTCTTTCTGACGTTCGACGACGGTGGCCTCAGTGCCGGTGAGATCGGCACGGCGCTCGCCCGAGCACGGTGGACCGGGCACTTCTTCGTGCCCGCCGACTACATCGGGAAGCCGGGCTTCCTCGACGAGGCCGGGATCGCCGCGCTCGCCCGGATGGGTCACGTCATCGGGACGCATTCGTGCTCGCACCCGATCCCGATGTCCCGGCTGACGGACGACGAGCTGGTCGACGAATGGCGAAAGAGCATCGATCGGCTCAGTCAGATCACCGGCAACGCCGTGACAGTCGGGTCGGTACCCGGCGGTTACTGCTCGCTGCGCGTCGCCCGCGCAGCAGCGAGGTCGGGCCTCGAGGTCCTGTTCACATCCGAGCCCGTCGTCACCGCCCGCTCGGTCGAAGGGTGCCTCCTGCTCGGCCGCTATGCGATCCTTGCGGGCACACAGCCTCGAACGGCAGCGCGCCTGGCCCGTGGGGATCGCGCCCTGCGGCTCCGACAACTTGCCTCATGGAAGGCGAAGGGTGTCGCGAAGACGATTCTCGGCGACCGGTATCGGAGCATCCGGACGGCCGTGCTCGAGCGGTCGTAAGGCCCGAGGCCTCCCAGCCGGGCCGCGGTGTCAGTCGTCAGTCGACGGTGACGATGGCGGAGCTCGGCACGTGCAGCCTCTCGAGCGTCTCGCGTACGAGCGTTGCCTGCTCCCTCGTCACCTTCTTCTCCCTCGTGACGATGATCGCCTTCTCCGAGACGGAGAGCAGTTCCGAGGCCATCCCCGACTCCAGCGGCGGGGCGTCGACGACGATGTATCGCGCCCGAGACTTCAGGTCGGCGACGAGCTCGGCGACCGACCGGTACGGCGTCGGGCCGAGGTAGTCGATCCCGCCGGCGGAAGTCGCGGCCGAGCCGAGGAGCTGAAGACGCCCCTGATTGCTTCGCCGAGCGGTCAGGTCCGAGCTCCAGTCGGGATCCTCGGCGCCTACTTTGTCCCCGAACGCCGTCGCAAGGTGCACCTCTTCGAGCCTGGGCGAAAGACTCGCCGTGCCGTTCGGTTTCGCCGGAGCGCTGCCATTGCGATGCTGGGCGTGGAGGTAGTGTGCGAGTCGGCTGCCGGTCGGATCGGCATCGACGCAGATCACATCCTCTCCCGCAAGCGTCAGTGAAACCCCGAGGTTCGCAGCGATCGCGCTCTTGCCATCGTCGTGCCTTCGACTGGTGACGATGATCACCCTCTCGTCGGCCTCTCCTCGTGAGCACTCGACTCGGAGCGGATCCACAGCCCTGATGAACGAGGGAACCGGCTGTCCGGTGCCCTCGAGCGCGGGTCGATCGAGCATGCTCTTCGGCACCTCCGCGACAAGCGGGGCGCCGAAGTACTCCTCCACGTCCTCCTTCGAGTAGATCCGATCGTCGAGCGCTTCGCGCAGCAACGCGAGCATAAGCCCGAGCACGAGACCAATGATCCCGGCAAAAACGAGCGTGCGCGTTGGTCGCGGCGAAACCGGGGTCGATGACGCGTGCGCAGGATCGAAGACTGTGGCGCTGACGAGCGGAAGTGCGTTTGGACCCTTACTTCCGGGAGTCCCGAGCTTCTCGCGCACCAGAGACGTGAATGCCGATGCGACCTCCCGCAGGGTCCGGACCGCAGCCTCGGGTGTCGGTGCGTCGTAGCTGACCTGCAGGACGGCGCTGTCCGGATTGCTCGCGATGTTGATGTGCGAGAGCAGGCCTTTCGGCGTCTCTTGGACGCCGAGGTTGCGGATCGCCGTTCTCATCACGATGTCGCTTTCGAGCAGGGACGACATCGTCTGGGTGAACGGCTGGACGACGTTGCCGAACTGCGGCTCGAAGACGCCACCCCCCTGACCTACGACGATCTTCGTCGACGCTCGATAGACGTTGTGCCCGGTGAAAGCGAAGTAGCCGGCCGCGCCGATTGCAGCGGCCGTAACCAGCGCGATGAGCAGCGCTTGCCGCCTTACGAACTCGAGCTGGCGACGGGCAGCGGACTGGGAACGTGGCTTACGCATCAAGCAGAAGAGAGATGCGCGTAGCGCACCCCGACAGATGGTACTCGCGAACCGGCCCCATCACACCTAGCCGGCAGGCGAGGTTGGCGACGTCTGAACACGGGGGCTACTGTCCGACTCGCCGCCGTTCCGGCGCACCTCGTCGGCGATGAGCTTCGGCAGGGCGAGACAGATCCCGATCACGATCCACGGCGGTCTCGACGTCTCGGACGAGAGGAAGATGGACGCCGCCGCGTAGCCCAGGAAGCCGATGAACAGCGCGTCGGCAAAACGCTTGGTTGAAACGGCGCCGGCCCGCTCAGCGGCTGCCGCCGCACGGCGGATCGCTATCGCGGTCGATCCCAGCACTCCGAGGAACAGCACAAGTCCGGGGATGCCGAGCTCGGCGAGCGTCTCGATATAGGCGCTGTGGGCGTAGAGCCCGTTCTCCCGCAAGCGGAAGTTGCTCAGGTCGACGCCCGGTGTCGTCAGCATCAGTTGGTTTGCGCTCGGCTGGAAACCTCCGAAACCTAGACCGTCGAACGGACGCTCTCCGATCGACCTGAATGCGGCGCGCCATGCGTTGAGGCGACCCGAGCCCGTCTTACCCTGCTGCGTGAAGACTGCCTCGACGCGCGCCGAGAGCGCCTGCGACGTCAGCTTGTACGCGCCGACGACGGCAACGACGAGGACGAGGAGAACGATCAGCTTTTGCTTCGGCGACCGGAAGAAGGTTCGGGAAGGCAGGGCGACAACGCCGAGGATGACGGCGGCCAGAGCGATGAGTCCGCCTCGAGACAGGGATGAGAAGACAGCGGCGACGATGACGAGAACGACGCCGTAGAGGCTTAGTCGGACCCAGCGAGCTCGCACATCCGCCGCAAGGGACAGGACGAGTGGGAGTGCGACGATCTCGACCGCCGCGAAGAAATTCGGATCGCCGGTATCGGTACCCGCTCGCCCCTGGGATGTGACGATGCCGAAGATGCCGACGGCGAGAGCGACGACGGCGATCGTGTACAGCACGCGATCCATATCGCGCCGGTTGTCGAGCAGCGTGGCGAATGCGAGCATGTAGGACAGCGCGATCGCGAGCGAGCCGAGCTGGTTCAGCGTGCTCCCGAGGTCGACCGACCAGAGGCCACTGGCGACAGCCCACCAGACGTAGAGGGCGACCCAAGGGAGCGGCGCTGCAAACCGCAACGTCGCCATCCCGCGCAGGAGCGCGCTGACCACGACGACGAGGGCGATCGGGCCGAGCACTCGGCCGATCGTGACCCCGCTGACCGTGATCACCTGCACGAAGACGCTCACGACGAGCGCGATCAGGATCATCGGCGGCCGAGCGACCACCCAGGTCAACAGCGCGATGTCTGCCGCGAGCCCG
>JGI10216J12902_101876186_pt1 | contig 12255 bp, 8 predicted proteins | sample KanNatreferecore_FD_12902 | JGI IMG/M metagenome (IMG submission 12902)
GGATCTCGCTTTGGACCGCTCAGGAGAAAGGATTTTTCAGCCGCAACGGAATACAGCCAGAACTGATTTTCATCGCCAGCTCCGCGGCGGGAATTCCCGCGCTGATCGCTGGAGAAACAGCCGTTTATTCCGGCAGCCCTGAGACTGCGGCCCAGGCGGTCGCAGGCGGAGGCGACCTGGTCATCATCGCCAGCAATGAACCCACGCAATACAAACTGATCGTCCAGCCTAATATCAAAAGCGTGTACGAGCTCAAAGGAAAAAGGATAGGCATCGATCGCATCGGCGGTTCCAGTCACTATGCGACGCGACGCATGCTGGAGAAACTCGGTCTTAAGACCTCCGACGTGGAGCTTTTGTCGATTGCCGGCGGCGGGTCCGAGAGAGTGGCTGCCTTCCGGTCTGGCATGGTCAGCGCTGTGGCCTCGACGGTGGAGCGATTCGAGCGCGCGAAGGTTCCCTACCATTCTCTGGGCGACGCCGTTGAAATGGGAATCCGCGTCATCGGGAGTTCTTTCATGACGACGCGCCGCTTCCGGGATCAGAACCGGGAAATCATGCAAAGATTTGCTCGGGCTCTCATTGAAGCCGCGCAGTGGAGCAAGGACCCGAAGAATCACGCAGAGGTCATCGGCATATACAGCCGCTACCTGCGCACCCAGGACACCTCCGTGCTGGAGCTGAATTACAAACTTTACATCGATCCGATGCCGGTGTTCCCTTACACCAACATGGATGACCTGCAGGCGAACCTCGCGGGGTTGGCTGAAAGCAATCCAAAACTGCGCGATCTCAATCTTGCGGAATTTGTCGATAACAGTTTCGTGCGCCGTGTCCAACAAGAGGGCGTCGGGCAAGCGCGCTGAGAAGGTGGCATTACGTGATTGAGGAAATCTCCCCTGGCCCCTCTTTTTCAAAGAGGGGAAAAGATCATCTTCGGAAGAAGACAAACCACGCGTGCACTCGAATTTAATTTCGGATTAGGATTAGTTGAACCATGCTTTGGAGAGACCTGCGCGATTATTTAAATGCTCTGGACCGACTCGGCGAGTTGAAAAGAATCAACGGCGCGGATTGGGAGGAGGACATCGGCGGCATCACCGAGCTGATGGTGGAACGATCCGGGCCCGCGCTGCTTTTCGATGAAATTAAAAACTACCCCAAAGGTTACCGGGTCGCCTCGAATTTGTTCAACACCGTAAAACGGACAGGCATCGCGTTCGGTCTGGAGCTGGAGCCTGGCGCGACCAGCTTGACCGAACGAGCCGCAAAGGTCATGGCCGAGTTCTGTCCGGTGGCGCCCGAAGAAGTTAGTTCGGGACCGATCCTGGAGAACATTTTGAAGAACGATGCCATCGATCTTTACCGGTTTCCGACGCCGAAGTGGCATGAAAACGACGGCGGTCGCTATATCGGCACCGGATGCTGCGTGATTCAAAAAGACCCGGACAGCGGCTTCGTCAACGTGGGCGCTTATCGCGTCGCCATTCACGACCGGAAAACCTGCGCGCTTTTTATCGAACACGGCAAGCACGGCGATGTCATCCGCCGCAAGTACTGGGCACAAGGAAAAAAATGTCCTGTAGTCGTCTCGGTCGGCCAGGAGCCGATCCTGCCGGTGCTGGCCGGTTCAAGATTTTTCTATTCGCCGGACGGCGTCTCGGAGCTCGAAGTCGCAGGCTATCTGCACAAGAGTCCTTATCCGATTGTTCGTGGAGAGTTCACGGGTCTCCCTATACCCGCCTTTGGCGAGATCGCCATCGAAGGTTTCATTCCCTCCGCCGACGAGGTGATGGTGCCGGAAGGGCCTTTCGGTGAATGGACCGGATATTACGCTCATGGACGGCGGCCGGAAACTATTATCGAGGTTAAAGCAGTCTATTATCGAAACGATCCGATCATTTTCGGCGCGCCGCCTTCCAAGCCTATCGGCGGCGATTATTTTGCCATCTTGGGAAACGAGGATCTCGATTCGATGGCGCAGTTGAAAAGAGCAGGCATGCCGGGCGTCAAAGGGATCTTTACTCTGGCCAAGCCGAGGCTGCGCGTCTTGGTCTTAAAGCAGATGTATGCCGGTCATGTGGATGATGTGATTCGTGTTCTTGTTCCAGGTGGCGACCAGTACAGCGGCAATCACATCTGGATCCTAGTCGACGACGACATTGACATCACCAATACAGAAGAAGTGTTGTGGGCGCTTGCCACCCGCTGCATCCCGGAACACGCCGTCAAGGTCATCCCCGGCACGGCGGTCTGGCAGTTGGATCCCAGGATCCCGCCGGAAGACCGTTCGAGCCCCGATAAAGCCGGAAGAAAACGCTACAGCGCGCACAATCTCGTGATCAACGCCTGCCGGCCTTACGAGTGGCTGAATGATTTTCCGCCGGTGGCCGTCAATAGCCCGGAGCTGCGGCAGCGGATTTCTACAAAATGGAAGGATCTGTTTGAGGGCATTTGATTGAGGAAATCTCCCCTGGCCCCTCTTTTTCAAAGAGGGGAACTGATGCGCGAGTAAAAATGTTTCCCCTTTGGCAAAGGGGATTAAGGGCGGATTTGGTGACGTCTCAACTCCTACGATTAGGGTTTGCCGGCCTCGGCATGGCGGCCGGTCGGCTCGTCCCGGAAATTTCCCGGCTACCTTATATACAACTTACCGCCGCCGCGGATTTGCGGGCTCAGGCGCTGAAGCGCTTTCGCGAAGAATTCAAAGCCGAGGTCTACGACAGTGTCGAGGAGATGTGCGAAAGCCCCAACGTCGATGCCGTCTACGTGGCCACTCCCCACGAGTTTCATGCCCGCCACACGATCGCGGCGCTCAAAAACCGCAAGCACGTCATCGTGGAAAAACCGATGGCCATTTCGATGGAAGAGGCGGAGACGATGAACGCAGTGGCTGAGAAAAATGGCGTCAAGCTCATGTCGGGTCACACACATAGCTTCGATTCACCCGTTAGAAAGATGCGCGAGATCATCATAGGGGGCACGCTCGGCAGGCTGCTCATGATCAACACCATTTATTATAAGGATCACATCTACAGGCCCTTTCCAGATCACGACATTGAGATGAGCAGAGGAGTGGTTTTGAATCAGGGACCCCATCAAGTCGACATCGTTCGGCTTTTAGGCGGCGGCTTGGTGCGCAGCGTGCGGGCGATGGCCGCGATCGGCGATCCTTCTCGCCCCGGAGAGGGACACTATGCTGGTTACATCGAGTTTGAAGACAGCGTGCCTGCTAATTTGGTGTATAGCGGCTACGCCTACTTCGATACCGGTGAGTTGACTTGGGGGATTGGCGAAGGCGGAGAACAGAAAGACCCGGAGAGACACGTCAAGGCCAGGAAATTTTTCAAGTCCCTGGGCAGCGGATCCGATCGAGCCAAGCAACTCGAGAGCCGCCTCGAAGAATGGCGCTATGGAGGTTCGAAACCAGGAGCGTGGGCCGGCGGCGACAGCGGGCCGCGCAAACAGCATCAACCATTTTTCGGCCTGACGGTTGTGACCTGTGAAAAAGGCGACATCCGCCAATCGCCCGATGGTCTTTTCATCTACGACGAAGACGGCAAGAGAGAAATACATATTCCCAAGGGGATAGACGCCAGAGAAGCTGAGTTGCAGGAGTTCTATCAAGGCATTGTGAATGATCGACCGATCTTCCACGATGGCCGATGGGGCCAAGCAACACTGGAAGTTTGTCTCGCGATTCTGCAATCGGCTGCGGAGCGGCGGGAAGTTACGCTCTCCCATCAGGTTCCTGTGCCGAATGACAGTTGATCGAGTCGGTAACAACCACAGTTCAAAACGTTCAAGCCCCCTCTCTTCTCTCCTGTCGACGGGGGGAGATGTAAGAGGGGGATGTCGTTTTGAACAATTGGAACTTGTTGAACGAATTGAACGCCGTTTTTGCCTAAGTACTTAGGAGTTGAAAGATGGCCAAACAACCGGCAACTTTTGACGAGTGGTACGTAAAAAGCTCCTACCAGAAATTTGTCCAAAGTGAAGGAGCGCCGTTGTACGAAGGCAGCGCACTCGAAGACCTTGCGACGTTGCCGCTGGCGGCCTGGGAAAGACGAGGCGGAAAAGTCGCTTACACGCGCCTGGGAAACCACGAAAACAACAATCTGCAAATCGTCGAAATACCGCCCAAGGGAGAGCTCAAGCCCGAGCGCCACATCTATGACGCCATCATGTACGTGATGCGGGGGAAAGGCGCGACAACCCTATGGCAGGAGGGCGAACCGAAACATACAGTCGAATGGGAGGAAGGATCGCTGCTCGCCATCCCGCTCAACGCCTGGCATCAGGAGTTCAACAGCTCGGCCGACGAGCCATGCCGGATCGTCTTCGGCACGAACCTGGCCCACGTGATGAACCTCTACCATAATTTTGACTTTATCTTTAATAACTCATTCTCATTCAAGGATCGTTACTCGTCTTCTATGCACAGTTTTTTTTCGGAGAAGGGCAAGCACTGGAACGTACGGCTGAGCGAGACCAATTTTGTTCCCGATATCCGCAGCCTTGCGCTCGACCCTTACCCGGAAAGAGGCAATCGCACGTCGATCCTACGCCTCGCCATGTCCAGCAGCTCCCTTGGCCTCCACGTCATGGGCGTTTCCGAAGGCACCTATGTGACCGCGCATAGACACGGCGCGGGCGCTCACGTGATTGTCATCAAGGGTCAAGGCTACGAGCTATTCTTTATGCCGGGCGAAGAAAACAACCGCCGTCGGATTCCCGCCAATCCTTACGCAGTTGTCGCGCCCAAGCACAACGAGTTTCATCAACACTTCAACACGGGCAACGGAGAATACAGAATGCTGGCGTTTCGGGGCAGCGGGTTAAGGTACGGGACTGGAATCGGATTCAATCCGGCCCTAACTGCTCAGGATAAGGATCCGCACGCGCTTGCATTCAAGATCACCTATGAAAAAGAGGATCCAACGATACGAGAAGAGTACTACAGAGAATTAAAAAAAAACGGCATTCTGCTGAGACTGAAGCCGTTGGATCAGGGCAGAGGCTAGGCAACTATGATGACTAATAGCTTGACCGCTGTCCAATCACCGCCGCGGATTTAGCGGTGAAATGCATATCGTGCGCTGGTGAAGTTCGATTCCTTTTCAGTACGACAAATCATCAAATCGGAGGTTAATATTCATGGCAGAGAGCATTGAAAAACAGCGGGCGATGCGCAAATCACCTTTTCTCGAATGGTGCGATGCTGAAGAATTAAAAGTGATTTCGGGATTCGGGGTTGAAGACTTAGTCACCGTGGAACTGGCACACTGGAATCGGCTCGGTGGGCCCGCCGGGTACTGCCATTTGGAAGGCTCGCAAGGATTTGTCGGCGCTCTCGCGGTCGAAATACCTCCCGGCAAAAGTCTCAAACCGATTCGCCATATGTATGAAGAACAGATTCTGATTCTCCAAGGCCGGGGAGCGACGCAGTTTTGGAGCGACGATTCCAAGCCGCCGATTACCGTCGAGTGGCAGGCCGGGAGCCTCTTCTCACCGCCGCTCAATGCCAAGCACCAACATTTCAACGGCTCCTCGGAGCCGGTCAGATTCGTCGCAGCGAGTAATGCTCCTTTAGTGTTCAATACCTATAAATCCGCGGAATTTGTCTTCGAGAATTCATTTCAGTTCAAAGACCGGTTCACCGGCGAGAAAGATTATTTCAGCACGGAGCTGCGTCCGAGCGATCTTGAAGACAAAGCGGTAAACTTCGTTCCGGACGTCTACGCCGTCCAATTGACTAAATATCCCGAGCGCGGCGTGGGCTTCAGCCGGCTCGGCATTCACCTGTCGGGCAACGCCATGGTCGGACATATCATGGCGATTGAGTCTGGCACCTATAAAAAAGCCCACCGCCACGCCGCGGGCGCGCAAGTGATCGTATTGGCCGGCAAGGGTTACTCGCTCATGTGGCCGCAGGGCGGTGAGATCGTCCGCGTCGACTGGAAGAAAAATAGTCTCTTGGTCCCGCCCGAGGGTTGGTATCATCATCACTTCACCACTAGCGCCGAACCGGCACGCCACCTGGCGCTGCGCCGCGGGCTTCGCGGCGTCGGTCCCGTTTGGCTCGCGACGGTGAGCGAGCATGAAGGTGGCAATTTACTCGAGCATGAAGATGAACCGGAGGCGATCCGCGCCATGTATGAAGCCGACCTCAAAAAAGAAGGCGTGCCGTTTAGAATGGCGCCGATCAAGCGAAACAATTGAAACTCTGTTGGCATCAAACTGAAGGGTTCGAAATCTCTGATAAGAAGTGAAATACGTCAGCACTCTGTCATTCCCGCGTCGGCGGGAATCCATCCCCTTTCATGCTTAAACCGAAAGCGAACCTGGATGCCGGCTTCCGCCGGCATGACGTGCTTTTTGCGTGATAGTCGCAAGGGTTAAAAATATCTCAGCGAGAAACATCAACAAGCCCTTACAGCCCCTCGCGTTTCGGCGAATACAGCCGGTCGATAAAACCGTTTTCCACCTGGCGCTGGATGAATGAATTATCGAGCACTTCATCGAGGTTGATTTCTTTCGCTTTTGGATTTTCCTCGGCCAAATCGCTGATTACGTTCTTCAGCGCATCCACTGGAAAAGTCGGTATCTTTGGAATCGAACCCAACAAATAAACTTTGTGATTGAGTTCGAGCAGGTTGTCGTCATTCAGACGCAGATATTTCGCGTAAACCTTTTTGGCGAGATTCTTGTCCTTTTTCCCCAGCGCAATCGCCTCGACAAAGGCGCGGACGAATCGCTCCATCGCCTCGGGTTGGTTGCGCGCAAAGTTTAATGTGGTAACTAACGCGCTACCATGGTCTTCCACTCCCATTTGAGTCAGATCTACCAATCGCCGCACTTTCACCGGATTGGTCGCCAGACCCATGTCGGTTCCAAGCGTGCCTTGTATGGTGCCTTTTTCTACCGAGATGAGCCGATCCAGAGGCGATCCCGCGGTTATGATCTTCACGTCTCGATCGGGGGATAGCTCGAGTTTTTGTAGCAAACGGCGCACCGCGTAATAGTCGCTTGCACCGATGCGGTTGACGCCGATAATGGTGCCTTTGAGTTGGCCGACGGTTTGAACCTCAGGACGGGTGAATAGGATGTACGGCGTCGGACCGAAGGTTCCGAACAGGATCAGTTTCGCGCCTCTGGACGCGGCGCTGAGATAGGCAGCAACGCCGCCGGCGAGAATTTGAAAGTCACCGCCGAGGAGCGCGGGCATTCCCACCGCCACACTTTGCAAGTAAATTAACTCCACCTGCAAGCCGTGCTTTTCAAAAAGCTTCGCCTCTTTGGCGATCCAGAAAGGCGCGCGGTTTCCGGTCACCGAGGTGTAGGCCACGCGTATCGTCTGCGGTGCGGACGCTGCATGAAGTGATGACCAGCAGAAGAGCAGCACAACGATTGAGAGAGCCACACGAAACTTCATAACCACCTCCCGCGCAACGTCTCTTCTTTACTGCGAGTTGATCTAACGGTCAACGATCGAGGTAACCTTCGATTCTGCCGCGGCGCGAAGATGCGCCGCGAGAACAAATCAACGCACGAACTTCGTAATTGCCGGCGCGAATCTGTAAGATCCTGGGGAATACTTTTAAGTTGATTCCGCGATAGGAACGTATTAAACGACTGCAACCATGAACTTTCTGACTTCGAGATACCCGTGACCCCGCCTCGCATTCGCCGCGCGTTCAAGTCGATCGATTCGCAGACTGTGCTGTTTGTTTTTGTTTTGGCAACGGTTTTTTTTCTGGTCGTGTATCCCATGCTTCTGGTCATTCTCAACAGCTTTCAGATCGCACCGCCGGGACGACCGCGAGTCTTCGGTTGGGATGGTTGGCGCGCGGCACTGTCTGAACCGGGCATGCGCGGCTCGATCTACAATACTCTGACGCTTCTTTTCGTTCGCCAGGCGATCGCCTTTCCGATCGCCATATTGGTGACGTGGATCATTGCGCGGACCGATGTTCCATGGCGTGGTTTTCTGGAGTTTTTATTTTGGCTGTCTTTTTTTCTGCCGCCCTTATCGGTGACCCTCGGCTGGATTCTTCTGTTGGCGCCGGACTATGGCATCTTGAACCAAGTCTGGAAAAGGGTTTTTCACGCAGCGGGCGGTCCGTTCGACATCTTTTCTTTCTGGGGCATCGTCTGGACCCATCTGGCGACCTACGGAGTTTCCTTGAAGGTCATGCTTTTGACTCCCGCTTTCCGCAACATGAACGCGTCGTTCGAGGAGGCCTCGCGCGTCTCTGGCGCGTCCGGCTTGGGAACGCTGCTGAGAATCATCGTGCCGATGATGACCCCGGCGATTGTGATCGTGTTTCTTTTGTCGACGATTCGCGGTCTTCAGACATTCGAGATCGAAATGATTTTAGGGGCTCCCGTCGGCCTCTTCGTCTACAGCACCAAGATCTACACCTTGTTGTTCCAAGAACCGCAGGGAATCGCCCCGGCCACGGCGCTGAGCACCATGACATTATTGATCCTGCTGCCCTTCATTTTGTTGCAGCGCTGGATGATCGGGCGCAGACAATACACCACGGTTGAGAGCCGGTATCAGAGCAGCGTGACGCGTCTGGGCGCCTGGCGCTATCCCGCCTTCGCGTTGGTTCTGCTGCTCGGCATCATTCTTACTGTGGTGCCGGTGATTTTTTTACTTATGGGCACGGTGATGAAGCTGTTCGGTTTCTTTCACGTCAACGAACCGTGGACGATGGCCAATTGGCTGCGCGTGCTCGGTGATCCGATCTTCATCCGTTCGCTTTTCAATACCGTGGTCATGGGCGCCGGTGCCGCCATCGTCGGCGTTGTTCTATTTTCATTGATCGCTTACATGACAGTTCGCTCGAAATTCGTCGGCAAGTCGCTCTTGGACCTGGTGTCATGGCTGCCGATTACGCTGCCCGGCATCCTGGTCGGCATCGGTCTGATGTGGCTCTTTCTCGGCACGCCGATCTTCCGCCCGTTCTACGGCACGATTGCGCTTCTCATTCTCGCCACGGTGATCAGCGGCATGCCGCTGGGAACCCAGGTGATAAAGAGCAATCTCCTGCAAATCGGCGCCGACATGGAGGAGGCATCGTTGGCCGCCGGCGCGAATTGGTGGATGACCTATCGCCGGATCGTCCTGCCGTTGATGACGCCGGTGCTGGTGACCGTCGGTATCGTCAATTTCATTGCCGCGGCGCGCGACATCAGTCACATCGCGCTCCTTGCGACCCATGGAAGCCGAACATTGGCGCTGCTGCAATTGGATTTCATGGTCGGCGGGCAATATGAAAATGCCGCGGTGGTCGCGACTCTCGTGGTCGTCCTGAGCACGGGAGGAATTTTGCTGGCGCGACTGTTGGGTTTTCGCCTGGGAAATTTAGGTGAATAGGCTGGATGAAATTTCGCGCTGAACCGATGACACAAACGGTTGCCGCAAACAGTGGGGATGAGTTATGTATCGGCCGTGGTGCGCGGGCGTTGACGTCGTTATGGCAAGAACTTTGACGGCGCGCGGTTTAGAGATGCGCCGCCGTTTGAGAGCAGGCGCGGCAGATTATGATCTGGAGGGAAAATGGCGGCCATATTGAGGATGGGCTTTGCGGGGCTGAGCATGGACGCGACGAAAGTCTTAACCCAGGTCGCCGGGCTTCCCAACGTCAAGCTTGCCGCCGCCGCGGATGCGAAGCGCACCGCCGCGCTCGATCGCTTCAGCGCCGATTTCGGCGCTGAAACCTACGACAGCATCGAAAAACTTTGCCAAAGCCCCCACGTCGACGCGGTCTGCATCGCCACGCCGCCGGAACTGCACGCGCAGCATGCGATCATCGCGGCGCGAAACCGCAAGCATGTCATCGTCGAAAAGCCGATGGCTTTGACTCTGGACGATGCCGAGCGGATGAACGAAACGGCGGAAAAACATGGCGTCAAGCTGCTTTGCGGACATACCCATAGCTTCGATGCGCCGGTGCGCAAGATGCGGGAGATCGTGCGCAGAGGCGAGCTGGGCAAACTCTGCATGATCAATACTTGGAACTACAATGAATTCATGTATCGCCGGTTCACCGATCAAGATCTGGCGGCGACTCATGGCATCGTGTTGAATCAGGTGCCGCATCAAGTGGATATCGTGCGGCTCATCGGCGGCGGGATGGTCAAAAGCGTCCGCGCCGTGACCGGCGTGTGGGATTCGCTGCGAACCTCGGAGGGGGCGAGCGCGTGTTTTTTGCAGTTCGAAGACGGCGCCGCCGCGACGATTGTCTATAACGGCCGCGGTTATTTCGACACGGCTGAACTTTTCTGGTGGATCGGCGAGGGCGGCCAGCCACGGGCGCCGGATACCAATCTCAACGCCCGGGCAAACTTGCAAAAGCTTGCCGGTGCCGACCGCGAGACCAAGATAGAGGATCTCAAGGAACGTGAAATGTGCTATGGCGCGAAAGGACTGGCCGAAGTGCCGTGGCATCATGGTTGGGAAGAAAAAGTGCAGCGTCCCGCGCGCGCGGAGGTGCATCAGCCGTTCTTTGGATTCACGTTAGTCAGTTGCGAAAAAGGGGACATCAGGCAATCGCCGAACGGTCTGACTATTTACGGAGAAAACGCAAAAAGGGAAGTGACCGTTGCCCGCGGCGTGCGCGGACGCCAAGCCGAATTCGACGAGCTCTACGAAGCGATCTTCAACGACCGGCCGCTCTTTCACGACGGCCGATGGGGCGAGGCGACCCTCGAAGTTTGTCTCGGCATCCTCGAGTCCGCGCGCAGCGGCAAGGAGCTGACCTTGTCGCATCAGGTCGCCGTGCGCGACGCCGCGATTGCGCCGATCTGATAGTGAATTTGCCGAGACCAGATCATTTTGCTGGTCTAGCCGGAGGTTCCATGGGCGCGAGAATGTTGCGATCGACTATTTGGTTCTTGCTGTTGAATTTCTTGGCCGTGAATCTGACCGCGGTGGATTATGACGTCGCTCTTGGGGCCGCCGCGTCGCAGACGGAATGGGAACAGGTCGTCGCCGCCGCGCGCAAGGAAGGGAAAGTGGTCGTGGCGATTCCTCTGGGTGAGGCGTACCCAAAAGTCATTGGCGCTTTTCAAAAGGCTTATCCCGAAATCAAGGCCGAGCCCTTCAGCACGCACACGAGAGACTTCATGGCGCGCTATCATAAGGAGCGCGAGGTCGGCCAGATTCTTTGGGATGCGCTGATCGGCGGGCCGGACTCCGATATTTATCGCGCGGCGCAACAAGGATACTGGGACCCTATCAAGCCGAATCTGTTGTTGCCCGAGGTGCTCGACAACGGCAAATGGCGCGGCGGTCTTGACGGCGCGTTTTCCGATACGGGTAAAACTTTTGCGTTCAATTTCGTGAGAAGAATCACGGAAGGCTTCTTCGTCAACCGAGACGCGATTTCAGAGGCGGAATTGCGCGACGTTGACGGCCTGTGGAATGCGAAATGGCAAGGTAAGATCGCCTGGCATGATCCGCGCGAAGTCGGCGCGGGAGTCAACGGCGGTTTGTTGATCACGCTCAACTACGGCGAAAAAAAACTGCGCGAATTATGGACGCAGCAGAAGATCGCCGTCGTGCGCGATCAACGGCAGCTGATCGAGTGGGCCGTGCGTGGGCGTTATCCCATCGCCGCCGGCTTGATCGAACGAGAGCTCAAGGCGACGTTTCAAGTCAACGGCGTCGGGCTCAATGTGAAAGTGTTGCCTCTGCCCGGACTGATCGCGGCCAATCCCGGTTCCAACTCGATCGTCCTCGTCAACAAAGCGCCGCACCCCAACGCAAGGAAGGTATTTTTAAACTGGCTGTTGTCGCAGAACGGACAGGCCGCGGTGGTTCAAGCCGTGCAAGAAAACAGCATCCGAGTGGATGTCCCCGTGCCGGAACCCGATCGCGTGCCGCCCGACGGAAAAAAAGTCATCAATCCGCAAGGCGAAGATATGGCGCCGCAGCGTTTGACGATCAACAAAATTGCTCGGGAGATCTTTAAGTGAAAGAATGCCAGTAGCGCAAATCGAAGTATGCGACCACGAAGGACACGAAGAGCACGAAGTTTATGAAAACAGGCATCCGAAAGCTTCGTGTGCTTCGTGCGCTTCGTGGTGACTAGAAAATTCTTTCGAATCAGTTTGCTTCGACATCCCAATACGCGACGCCCATGATGCCTCAACGTCCCAGCGCCTCGGTCAGCTGCTTCTGCACTTTAGGCATGATGTTGAGCATCCAGTCTTCCGAATACTGATCCATATCGTATTTCACGC
>JGI10216J12902_100793668_pt1 | contig 12254 bp, 11 predicted proteins | sample KanNatreferecore_FD_12902 | JGI IMG/M metagenome (IMG submission 12902)
CCCTTGTTTTCCTTCGACTTCAAGTTCGGGAAGCGGAGGGAGGAGTGGTCGTTGTTCAGTTTCAATGTGCAGACGCGGGTCGTGTCGGTGCGGAAGGCGAGGACGAGGATGTCGCACATGAGCCGCATGTGTTCGTCGACGTCCTGCGGGACGCCGTCCTTCGGCCGCGGCAGGTCCGGCTTGTCGAGCGTCGGCCGCCAACCCTGCAAGCGGCGATTCTTGCCTGCTTGATCGATCCGCTTCTCGACTTCGCGCACCGACGAGAGATATTCGTCGAGTCGGCGCTGATCCTCGACGCTGACGCCGTTGCGCAAACCAGTCGCATCCTCCATGACCGCGTCGAGCACGCTCTTGTCGGCTTTGCTGACTTCGTCGCGGAACATGCGATCAAAGGCGAGCGCGGGATAGATTTCCAGCGGGGTCGGGGTCGTCGCAGAACTCCACGAGATGTGCGAACTGTAAACCATGGAGTAATTCTTGTGGATGGCCGCGATCGGCGGTTCGCAACCTAACACCAGGCTGGGAACCTTGGTCTCGTTCTTTAATCGTTCGGCCAGCACCTGATCGCAACTGATTCCGGAACGGATGTCGCCGCCGGGAGCGAGATGAGCGCCGGTAAGGAGATTGCCCGTCTGGCAACTGTGGATGCCGCCGATGAGGGCTTCTTGGTTGTAGAGTCCGCGAAGGAAGAGGAGTTTTTCGCGGATGGGCATGAGCGGGTCGAGCACTTTACCGAGCGTCATGCCCTTGCCTTCGCCCTTCGCCCACCACTCCTTGCTGTGAAAACCGTTCCCCGAAAAGAGGCACGCGAAGCGCACCGGCGGCTCCGACGCTCCCTTGTTCGACTCGCTTCCCCAAACGCGCTTGGATTCGAGCCACGGCAACGCCATCGACACGCCGACGCCTCGAAGGAAAGTGCGGCGGGAAAGGAATTGAAGCTTGCCGGGCATTACTCGGATCCTCGCGACGCTTGATTCAAGGATGTATCATTTCCACGCTTCATGCGGAACTGCGGACTCTTCACGATCGCCAGTACTGCCGCCGAGACTCGACCCTCGTTTCTGTCGAGTTCGGCGACCATCTCATCCAAGAGTGCGGTGTCCGACAATTGCACCGACCGGCCAAGAGCGAACCCTAACAGTCGCTTACAGAATAGACGGACGAAGACTTCGCGCTTCTTCGTCAGCACGTAGTCTTTCAGGCCGTCGACGCCGTCGAATTCGGTGCCATCCTTCAGTTTGGCGTGGGCGTCGATGGGCAGGCCGCTTCCATCTTTGTCGCGTTTGCGGCCGACGGCGTCGAATTGCTCAAGCGCGAATCCGAGCGGATCGATCCGAACGTGACATACGGCGCACTCGGCGACCTTGACATGCTTCTCCACCTGTTGCCGCATGGTGAGGCCATTCGCGTTTTCCATTTCCGGAAGAAGCGGCACATTGGCGGGCGGGCGCGGCAACTTCTCGCCGAGCAGCGTTTCGACGACCCAATTCCCTCGGAGCACCGGGCTGGTTCGCGATGCCGCCGATTGTTTCGACAGCACGCTTCCGAATCCCAGAACTCCGCCGCGCCCGTATTGGCGAACGCCGTTAACCATGCGATACTCGGCGCCTTTGACGTTCGGGATGCCGTAGTGCTGGGCGAGTTTTTCATTCAGAAATGCCCGGTCGGCGGCTATGAGATCGGCGACCGGGCGATCGTTGGCGAAGAAGTCCTGGAAGAAAAGGATCGCCTCTTCGTTCATGGCCTGACGCAGTTCGGCGTTGAACGTCGGAAACAGCTTCTCGTTCTTCTCGTTGAACTCGTCGAAGCCCCGCACGTGCAGCCATTGGGCGCCGAACTCGATCGCCAACCGTCGAGCTTTAAGATCCTTGAGCATTCGCAATGCCTGTTGTTCCAAAACCTCGACTTCGCGAAGCTTTCCAGCGGCCGCGACGCTCCGCAGTTCGTCGTCGGGAATCGACGACCACAAGAACGCACTGAGCCTTGCGGCAAGCTCGTGGTCGCGCACCGGCTTTGGTCCCGCGCTGGCGACGCTCATTTCCGTCTTCATCAAGAACGCGGGCGATGCGAGAACGCTTGCGAGCGTCGCTCGAAACGCTTCCTCATGATCCAACTTCTTGCCGCGGAGCGTTCGATAGAGCGATTGCAGCTGCGTTCGTTCGCGTTCCGTCAATGGCCGCCTGAAAGCCTTGGCCGCAAATTGCAGGAGCCGATCGAACTGCGTCGGGATTGCCGCTTCCAACTCCTTTTGCAAATCGTCGGCGCGTTTCTTGAACGCCGGCCGCTGGCTCTCGAAAAACGCGAGCAGTTCCTTCGGTTGATCCTGCGTGACATAGCCGATGAACTGCGGCAGGTAGTCGTTCTCCGCGATCGCCTGCCGACTGACGAAGCGATGCTCGCGCCACAGACGATCCGCTTCGCGCTTGTCGGCTTCGCTAAAGAACAGGCGTTCGAGCGGTTCGTCTTCGCGGTGAAACATCTTCAAGCTGACGGCTTCGTCCGCCGGAATCACGTTCTGGAAACAAACGAATAGCGGAAAGATCCGCCGAAACTCCGCAAAGCCGCGAACTTCCTCGGGACTCTTCGCTTTGGAATCGTCGGCGACCTGCCGGTTTGGAGCGTTGTCGCGATAGCTGCCGATCGGCACGATCTTCCACATAGGCTTTTGAAGTGCAGCAATCTCGGCCGCGACGGCGTTAACGTCTTTCTCGGCGGCCGTCATGATTCGCTTCGAAACGTCCTGAAGCGGCTTTCCAGTCGGCTTGTCGATGGCTGTCCAAAGGAAACGGAAATACTTGGCGTTGATCTTCTCTCGCGCGGCGACGATTTCCGGCGTCGCCACTCCCTTCTTCAGCGCGTCGCGATGCTTGATCGCCGCCGCGAGGTAAGGCTTGATCGGCAAGTCGCCATTCGGCGTGAACTGCCGGTAGAACGCCCGCAGCCGTTCGACGCCTTCGTCAGACCAATCGCGGCGAGTTGTTAGGGGAGAGAATCGAAACCCATCGGGCAACAACACGGCGTGGTCGGCGACGTCCTTAGCGGCTTTCAGATACTTCGCGAAAAGGTGGGGCGAAACGTCGGTCAACGCTTCGGCGGCGTTCGTGAACCCCTCGCCCCCGGCGCCGTCGGCGGGAAAATCCTTCGAAGGCCGAAGATCGACGCCGGTGAGATCGCGAATGATGTAGTCGTATTCCGCATTGCTTAGGCGGCGAGCGCCGGAGGGACCGGGATCGTCGCGGCGGGAACGGGCTTCCGTTGCAAGAAACAGGCGAATCCATGCGATGGCCTGCCGCCGTTCGTCGTTCGTCGGTTGCGGCTTGTCCTTCGGCGGCATCTCGCCGGCTTCAAGCAATTCGATCGCCAGTTGCCAGACCTTGACGTCGCCGCGAACGTCGGCGGCGTTCTTGAATCTCTGAAGGTCGAGGCTTCCCTTCTTGGCCGCTGTCGAATGGCAACTCAAGCAGTACTTCTGCACGAACGGTTGCATCGACGCCGAGAAATCGTCGGCGAACGAAATGCCGACGCTTGCGGCAAGCAGGGTCGAGAGCATCCATCGTCCTCAAGCGTGGGGAACGCGCGGCGGGTTCGCGACATTGTACGGGTCGGCCGCCGGACTTGCCCGAATTGCTGACAAGAGGGTACAATGGAGGCATGGAAACCACCTTGACAATCAACGGCGAACTCTATGAAGAACTCCGACTTCGAGCGGAGGCCGAGGAATTGCCGCTCGAAGAATTCGCCGACAAGGTCATCCGCACGGGCCTGAGGACCGCGGCGACGAAGGCTGAGTTCAAACAGCAGACCTTCAAAATGGGGGCGAAGTTCAACGTCGACAAAGCGCAGGCGTTTGCCGACTCGCTTTATGACGATGAGGTCATTCGCAAGTTGAAGCAAGGCCCGTGAAGGTCGTCGACATCAACGTTTTGATCTATGCTGTCGACGAGCAATCGCCGAAGCACGAGCGTATCAGGCATTGGTGGAATGAAGCGCTAAGTTCCGACGAGGCTATCGGACTCTCTTGGTTGACGATCATCGCATTTCTGCGGATCGCGACGAACCCCGTAACCCCCTGACCCCTGAACAAGCATGCCGCCAACTGGAAATCTGGATTGCTCATCCCATCGTCGAAGTCCTCGACGTGCGCCAATCATTGGACCGAGCTTCAACGCCTCGTTCTTGAAACCCAGGCGAGAGGCAATCTCACCACAGACGCGCACCTCGCTGCACTCGCGATCTCTCATGATGCGACTCTTGTATCTTTCGACGCCGATTTCGCGAAATCCACCGGACTCCGCTGGGAAGATCCAGCCGCGAACTGAGCGCCGACTTCGACTGCCTATTGAAAGTCGACGCCTTGCCGCCGTCTAGAATGACTCGGCATTCACCGAGTCATTGATTGTGACCGAAGGCCAATTCTGGAAAGAGCTTCGCCAACGAGTGAACGCCGGGCGGTCGGCGGACGGCGAGCTCCCGCTTCCGGGCTATTGCGAGTGGTTCGATCCAAAAAATTACGCCTCGCGCGGCGAATTCGCCCGCATCACCGGACGGGTGCTATTCCAGAATTACGGCAAGACCGAACGCTGGCGCTACACGTTGATCGTCAATCGAAGAATTCCGTCGTTCGAAGAGTTCGATTGGGCGGAGGTTCAAGACGTCCTGCCGACCGACGACGAAGCAGGATGGCTGCTCGTCGACGGCGAACGATTGACGATCGAATTGCCGCCGGCGAGTCGGAACTTCGAATGAACGTCACTTGACTGCCACCGCCTTCGCAGCCAACTCGTCGTGTCGATCCGGATCCTTTCGGTTGAGGTATTCCTTCAAGCGACTCCTCAATTGATCGCGGACCTTGAAGAGGCTGCTGTTGGGGTCGCGGATCGACGGCTCGGATTCGAACCATTCCTGCACGCGGTCGATCTCCGCCGGATCGTCGAAGAAGGTTCGCAACGTCCGCTTGTCGACGTGGTCGAGGAAGAGTACTTTCTCCAGCCAACCGCGTTGCTCTTCCGACATGAAACGCGTGGTGCGGTCGTAAAAGGATTTCAGCATCAACGCAGAGGGGCCGTCGAGCCCTTCCGATTTCTGCTCGGTGATCTCTTCAAGCAGCAGCTTCACCAAGTACGGATAGCCGCCGGTCTCCTGCCAAATGCGGTCGCGCTGGGGGGCGTCCGTGACGCCATTGAAACGGCAGAGTTCGACGAATTCCGGGAGCTCAAACGCTTTGAGAGAAGTGCGGTCCACGATCGCGGGCGCCAACTCCTTGTTCCAATGCGGGTGAGTGACGGCCAGCTTGTCGCGGCCGATGAAGAACGCCGTCGTAGGGAATTCCGCTTCGCGAAGGCCCGGCAACAGGTGCTTGACCAGGAAGTCCCCGAGCGGCTTCATCAGAAACTCGTAATCGTCGACCACTAGCAGAAGCCGATCGATCCCCTCCTTTTTCGTCTTCCCGGAAAGCAGTCGGTTGAAGTCGACGAGCAACGCGTCGGCGACGGCCTTCAGCGAATTCGCACGAACGGAGTTGCGCAGCGAGACGTTGGCGCGGTTCGAGCCAAGCTTTGAAAGCCAACCGGTTTCCATCTTGACGGACTTCATCGCCCTCAATTGCTTGTCGACGGCCGACCGGTCGAATGGCCTTTCGATCGACTGAAAGTCGGGACGTTTCGCGGCGACGACGGCGAACTCGGCAACCGGCTGACTCTGCGCGAGCAGGTCGACGACCGTTTTCATGAGCACGGCCTTGAGTTCGGGTTCCTTCGAGAATCGTTGCTCGATCTCGCTGACGACCAAGGTGCGGACCTCGTCGACCGCGGAGAGAGCTTGTTTCGCGTTCGGGAAATAGTGACCTGCCGGCTTGCCCGCGATGGCTTCCGCCTTGGCCGACGAGACCATCGAGTCAATCAGCGAGAACGGCGTCGCCCATTGCGGGTTTTCGCGCGTTGAGATTCGCATCGTGAGGAATCGGCGCGGACCCAGGTGCGCGGCAGCATACGCGTGATCGAACAACACCGTTTTGCCGATCCCGCCCGGTCCCTCGATGCTCATCACCGAAAGCGAACCCTTGGCTCGGTTCTCACCCATGAGAACCTTTTTGATCTTGGCGGCGTCCGCCTGTCGTCCAACAAACGTTTCACCTGCCAACGCTCGGAACCTCCTCGTCAACCTCGCCTGGGCTTCACGCGCGGAACGTGCATTTTGCAAGTTTGGTCGGAATCGGCAGGTCGCAACGGACAATTCGAATTTGGCGATTCCACCGCTCACATCCCCTTGGCGTTGTAACGATCGCGGAGGAATTAACGAATCTCAAACGTCTCAATCTATCCATTGCTCCAGTCATTCGCATTCTTCTGTTTCTTCCGGAAGTCTCTGAACTTTCCATTGTTCCGAAGGGATGCAAAGCGCCGATAGAAGCCGAGGAACCGGCGGATCGGGTTGTCAGAGCAATTCCGAAGTTTTCGCCGAGATGGTGAAGGTGCGTCATCCACGCTTTGGCGAGGATCCCGCCGCCATGCGTCTTTCAGGGACGGAGCCCATGAAACGCTTACACACCGTGCTGCTCCTTTGCGCGAGCGTCGCCGTCGGCTGTACGCAGATTCAAGACCGGCGAATCGAAGCACGCCAACGGCGAATGGCCAGGGCGGCGTACACCGTCAGCCCCGGCGCTTGTAACGGCGTGACGCACAGCGTCGATTACGCCAAGGGCTTCGAAGAGGGGTACTACGACGTCGCGTCCGGCGGCGACGGCTGTCCGCCTCCATTGCCGCCAGAGAAGTACTGGCGGGCCACTTACAACTCGCCAGTCGGCCAGGAGCACGTCAAAGCGTGGTTCCAGGGCTTTCGGGACGGCGCGGCGGCGGCGAGAGCCGACGGCGTTGCGGCGTACGGCACGATCTACGTCTCCGAAGAGCATCGCAACGCGAATCGGAATCGTGGGCCAAATCCACCGCAACCGAACACGCTCGCTCCCCAGCCGATTCCTCCGAGCGGCATGGACCAGGTTCCAATCATTGGTCCGCAACAGACTCCGGTGTTTCCGCCGACTCCGATGCCCAACGTTCCCAAGCCCCCGATGTCGGACGCGCAAAAAGGTCCGCCGTTGAAAGACGTGCAGCCGCCGCCGATGCCGATGCCGCCTCCGTCGGCGCAGCGCCTTGATGGCAAGGGGTCGAACCTTGTGGCCGCCTCCCCAATACCGGCGGTCGCAACTCCGGCGACGAAGGATTCGAAGACGACGATTCAGACCTCGGCGGCAGTCGAAACGAAACCGGCAGCCGCTGGCGCCGAGCCCGTTCAACTAAAGCTTCCCGATTTTGAACTGCCGGCCGGATTCACCCCGGAGGCGGCTTTGGGCGAACCCAAAGAGCTTGGCGCTCGCCGATTGAACCAATGACCGACGACAAGGCGCCGCTTCAGCGGCGGGAATCGCCAGACGAACCAAACTGCAAGGGCATAGTTGGAGATCGTTCCATGACTCAAACCGACACCCGCATGGGACGGGCTCCGCGTCGATTCGGCGCACGAGCTTTCGGGCTGCTGCTCGCCGTTTCGGTGGTGGCGCCCGGCTGCATCACCGGAGTCCCAGCCCGACGGCTCCCCCGCGAACTGTTGGGGGAAACTCGAGCCAACACCACGCCGATCGACCATCTGCGGTTGAGACAGGATCCGCCGCCGGCGCATATCGTCATGGCGCGCGACATCCTCGGCATCTATATCGAGGGCATCCTCGGCGGCGGCGAACGCGACATGAGCGCCCCGCCGGTGCAATTCCCCGAGCGCGGCGGTCAGCCGCCGTCGATCGGTTATCCGATCCCCGTTCGGGAGGACGGCACGATTTCGTTGCCGCTCATCGAACCGATCAAGGTCGAAGGCCTGACGGTGGCGCAAGTCGAAGTGAAGATCAAGCAAGCGTACACGACGCCGAAAAAGCTCCTGCCTGAAGGCAAAGAGAGAATCATCTGCACGTTGATGCGTCGGCGAAGCTACCAAGTGCTCGTCGTCCGTGAAGACGCGGTCGGCATGAACAACGCCTATCAGAATCAAAACGAGCCGGGCATTCAGGGGCAGCAGTTCCTCTTGGGCGTCACCAAGAAGGGCGCCGTTTTCGCCGTGGACCTGCCCGCCTACGAGAACGACGTTCTCCACGCACTCGCGGCGTCCGGCGGTTTGCCGGGTCTGGATGCGAAGAACGAGATTCAGATTCGTCGAGGCATGTTCGCCAGCGCGACCAACCGCGACGAACTCATCGCCAGGTTGAAAGCGCAGCCGCCGTGCGATCCATGCTGCCCGCTGCCGCCGGAGATTCCCGACGATCCCAACGTCACGAAAATCCCCCTGCAACTCAAGCCGGGCGAAGTCGTCCGCTTCACGCAGAAGGACATCATCCTCAACAACGGCGACGTCATCTATATCCCCGCCAACCCCGCGGACTTCTTCTACACCGGAGGACTGCTGCAGGGCGGCCAGTTCCAGTTGCCGCGCGACGTCGATCTCGACGTGCTCGGCGCCATCGCGCTGGCGCGTGGACCGATCGGTTCCGGCCAGATGACCGGCTACGGCGCCAGCGGACTGGGCGGCATCATTCCGGCGACGGAGGTCCTGGTCATTCGCACCACCAAGTGCGGCGCCCAAATCCCCATCCGAATCAATCTCAACAAAGCGCTCACCGACAAGCGAGAACGCCTGCTCATTCAACCCGGCGACGTCGTCCTGCTGCGGTACACCACCGTCGAGCGGCTCGGCAACGCCATCCTCGGCGCGCTGAACTTCAACATCCTGTTCAATCAGCAGTAACCGGAGTCGACGGCTCGGCGGATTCGCGCCGCCGGGCGAACTGTGGAGGATTCAAACATGATGCGCACATTCGCCACTGGGCTCCGCGCGACCCTGACGGCAACCGGCCTGCTCGTCGCCATCGGGGCTCAACCCGGACGGGCGGAACAACCCCCGGCGCCGCTGCCAGCGAACCCGCCGGTTCAGGCCTATCCGCCGCCTCCGGCGGCGACAACGCCTGCTCCCGCAATTGTCGCGGTGCCGGCCCCGGTTCCGGTTCCGGAAGTCGGCCTTGGCGTTCCGCCGCAGGGACACAGCGTCGAGTCGGTCGTCACTGGCACTCCTGGCTGCGGTCAACAAATCTACGACGGCGGGCCGGGATACCTGATGTCGGGTTGCTGGGGACCTGGCTGCACGTCGTCGATGTACTATGTGAGGGCCGATTTCCTTCGCATCAAGCGCGACATCGACAATCCGCGCGATCTGTTCGCGTTCTCTCAGGGCGGTCAGATCTTCTCAGGCGGGTTGCCGGAGTTCTTCGACTCCACGGGAGCGCTTCGCGTGACGGTCGGCCTGGCGTTGGTCGAAAGCTCGGCGTGCGACCTCTTCCTGGAAATGACGACGTTTAGCAACCGCACCAACGAACCTTCGATCGACGGCTTCTCGGGATTCGGCAATTTCTTCGGGACGCCGCTGGGATTCCTGTTCGACTCGACGAACGCGCAGTTCTTCAACTACGAATCCACGTTCGACAGCGCCGAGGCCAACCTCAAGTGGGACTACTACGTCGACAATTCCCTTTACCTTCTCCTTGGGCTTCGCTTCATTCGCTTCGACGACGATTTCAAGTTGGACGAGTTCGGCCGGTTTACGGTCGCCGGGCCCCCGCCCGCGGTCGTCGTCGGAAGGGCGTTTCTCGATCGGCAGGTCACCAATAACCTCTTCGGCGGGCAAATCGGCTTCGATTGGCAGACCCGCGATCTCGCCTCCCGATGGGGACTTCAGGCGTATGGTCGAGCTGGACTTTTCGCCAACGTCCTCGACGGTGAATACGAGGGTGGCGGCGTGAGCACCTTGGCGGGCGACTTCCTCGAATCCAGAGACCCCGGTCGGCTTCAGGCGTCGGCGATGCTTGAAGGCGGCATCACCGGCACGTTCAAACTTCGCCCGAACGTCCTGCTTCGAGCGGGATACCACGTCACTTGGCTCGGCGCGATCGCCCTCGCGCCGGAACAAGATTTCAACGGGAAGATCTCCAACGATCAGGACGTCTTCCACCATGGACCCTTCTTGGGTCTCGAAATCCACTGGGGCTGCTGCCGATAACACCACCCCGGCAACCGTCCCTCTCCAAGAGGGCGTCGATGGACGACCATCGGCGCCTTCTTTTCTTTGTTTTTCACCCGCTAAGCAACTCCCGCACTTTCGCCGCAGGATCGCCGGCGCGCAGCAGCGATTCGCCGACGAGCATGGCATGCACATCGGCGGCACTCAGCCTGGCGACGTCCAAGGCAGTGCGAATGCCGCTCTCGGCGACGAAAACGCGGTCGCTCGGGATTCGATCGCGCAATCGCAAACAGTGACTGATGTCGGTTTCGAAACTGCGCAGGTCGCGGTTGTTGACGCCGACGACGCGGGCGCCGCTGCCCAAGACCGCGGGGATGTTCTGGGCGTCGAAGAGTTCGACGAAGGCCGTCATGTTCAGCCCTTCGCAAATCGCGACGAGTTCCGCAAGCTCGGTCGGCGTTAGGCATTCCGCGATGAACAACACCGCCGAGGCGCCCGCCAATTTCGCTTCGAAGACTTGCAAGGGATCGATGATGAAATCCTTGCGAAGCACCGGCACGGCGACTGTCGATTTCACCGAGCGCAGATCGGCAAGATCGCCGTGGAAAAAGTCGCGGTCGGTGAGTACGCTCACGGCGGCGGCGCCGGCATTCACATAGATTTCTGCGAGGTCGGCCGGAGCCGGAATGTCGCGGAGTTCCCCCGCCGACGGAGACGCGCGTTTGATCTCCGCGATGAGCCGAATGCGTCCGGGCTTCGCCAATGCTTCGAGAAAACTCGGCGGCGGCGGTACGGTTCTGGCTTGGCTTTCCCAAGCGGCCGCGTCGGGATGCAGGCGGAGTTCGGCGACCTCCTGTCGCTTGCGGGCGACGATCCGCTCCAGAAAATCCGTAGGCATCCGTACAATCGCCTTTCGAGTTCGTTGGGAGGCCGTGCATTGTATACGATCGAAGTGCCGACCCGTTCGCGCACCCAGTTCGTGGAGATCACCGACCGCATCAGGGAACTCGTCGCCAAGTCCGGACTGAAGGACGGCGCCGTCATGCTTTACGTCCCGCACACGACGGCCGGCTGCACGATCAACGAGAACGCCGATCCGGACGTCGTCCGCGACATGACGGGGTTCATCGACAAGCTCGTTCCCAATTCGCCCGAGTTTCGCCACGCCGAGCGCAACAGCGACAGCCACTTGAAGGCTTCGTTCTTCGGCTCCAGCTTGTTCGTGCCGGTGAAGGACGGCAAGCTCGCGCTCGGTCGCTGGCAAGGCGTCTACTTCTGCGAGTTCGACGGACCGAGGAAACGGCAAGCGCACGTTTCGATGTTGGCCGCCCATGAGTGAATTGACGCAGCTATCGTTCGTCGCTTTCGTTTCCCTCGTTTGGCTTTGGGGCTGGCATCGTTTCATTCCACGCCCGCCGGAGCGCGATCTTGAGTTCGAGATGCCTGACCGTCCGACATTGCCGTTCGTGTTGTTCGGATTCGTCGTCTTCATGTTGGCGCCGCCTATCGCGGCCGTCTCGTTGGGGATTCATGCCGATCTCCCGAAAGAGGAGCGCGGGCGTCTTGCGCTCTATGCGGCAATTGCAAGCGGCCCCTTGGTAGTTGGCGCGATTCTGGCCGCGGCTTCCTTTCAGCGCTTGCCGTGGTGGAGTTTCGGCCTCCATCGAGCGGGCCTTTCTCATGCGATCCTCGAGGGCTTCCGCGTTTGCGTCGAATGGATGCCGATCGTTCTCTGCACGAACGGCATCGTGCGGATCCTCATTCCGAAGCAAGATGGACAGACGCACGTTCTGGAAGAATTGCTGCTTGACAATCCGTCGCGAGAGATCGTGTTTCTTGCTGTCGCGGCCGCTGCGGTCCAGGCGCCCATCGTCGAGGAACTCGTATTTCGCGGCTTGTTTCAGACTTGGTTCAATCGCTTCACGGCATGGCCGGCCATTTGGTGCGCTGCGATGATCTTCGCCTTCGTGCACAGCTCGGCGTGGCCGGATCCGATTCCTCTCGTTCTGGTCGGGATAATGCTCGGCCTTGCCTACCAACGCACGCGCAATCTCCTTGCGCCAATCGTCGCTCACAGCCTGTTCAACAGCACGATGATCGTCGTCGCGTTGTCGGGATTGGTTAAGCCGGCGTAATGCGGGCGGCGCTCGCCCTACAGCGTCTCCGGCCGATTCGGGTGGATTCTCTTGCCGCCCCCGATG
>JGI10216J12902_102890863_pt1 | contig 12246 bp, 8 predicted proteins | sample KanNatreferecore_FD_12902 | JGI IMG/M metagenome (IMG submission 12902)
TTGTCGTGGTTGCCGAGCGACGCGTAGAACTTCACGCCGGCCTGCAGCAGCGATGCATACGGGCGCTCGAACTTCTGGATGAAATCCGACGGTCTCTGGCTGCCGTACATGTTGTCCCCGAGCATGATCACGAACTCGAATGGAAACGGCGCGCGCGCGTCAGCCATCTGGCGGCCGACCGCGTACTGCGACGCGGTTCCAGTCCCGCTGTCGCCGATGACGGCGAATTTGACGGAATCGGAATTCCCCGGGAGCGACACCTCCTGCGCCGGCGCGATGGCGGCATTCGCCGCGGCAGCGAGGATCAGCAGAAGCGGCAGCCGCTGAAGCAGGGTCATTGTCCGCTCGCCTCCTGCAGGCCGGCCGCCGCAATCTGCCGGGCTTTCGCGATCCGGCCGTGCAGAACCTCGAGGAACCGCGCGGCCTCGGCTGGCTGATAGCCCCCCGCGCGAAACGCCTCCTCCCATTGGCGAGAGCTCAGGCGCTCGGCAAGCGCGACGGCCCATCCGACGTCGGCCGGCGTGATTCGCTCGCGAACGAGCTCCTGGTGAAACCCGTGGTAGTCGAACTCGACGAATCCGTCCCGGACGTCGCGGATGAACAGCGTTCGTTCGAACCGCTCGATGTTGTTGCGTCTGGGCCAGAAGCGTGACGTCTTACCGAGCGCCGCGCCCAGATCGCGGACGACGTATCGCCGCTCGATCTGTTGATCGCGTGAGACGTCGTACAGCGAGTTGTTCGAGTTCTTCAGATCGGTGCTGTTGAACAGCATCAGCAGCACGAGCAGCCCGTTGAACGCCGGCTCATTGACGAACGGGTTCTGCTGCCACGACCACGAGCCGCGGTCCTTCAGCCACTTGTCGTGAAGCCGAAATCGGCCGCCTTGCTCGATGCGGGTCTGTGAGTTGACGGCCATCGTGAAGGATCGAACGAAGTACACCGGAGGCTGGTGATACCCGAGCCCCGACAGCACCCGAGACAGCACCACTTCGACTGGTCCCTCTTCGCCCTGCGCGCTCCGGCGCGGCGGCTGCTTGACGTGCCACTCGCGTCCCTGCGGATCGCGCACCACGACGCCGGGATTGGTGCCGCCCTGCTTTGGCCGCAGGAACGTGTAGACCGCGTGCGGATCGGGCGCGTGTTGCGATCCCCACGGCCCGTTGAACAAATCGCGGGAGGCGATGTCGTGCGGGTCCTCCCACAGTTCCGACAGGTGTGCGCCCAACGGCGGCATCGTCGGTTCCATCGCTGGTGCGCACATCGGCACGTATACGGCGAGCACCAACGAAACGGCCAAGCGCGTCACAATCACGGCACCCTCCAAGCTCTACGGCGCAAACGGAATCCCGGGGATTCCCACGCCGACCGTGAACCGCAAAACGTTCGCCATGCCGAGCGGACCGCGATCAGAATCGAAAACCCCAGCGCAACGCACGTATTTCGAATGCCTCTTGCTGCGTGAGGCACGGGATAACAATCGAGCCGCCACAACATGCCGTGAGAATTTCCACCAACCCCCGTGACAGCGCGACAAAGAGTCGGTTCGTGCGCGCTGCCGTGCTGCGATCGCTGTTGGCGAGATGTTTGCTCTATTGGATCGGCATCCACTACCGATCGCCGGCCATAACCCGCAGCCCGCCGGCTTTCACGCCCTGCTGATCACACGGCGTGGCGGCGCTGCCCTCGAGCGGAGGATCCACATGTTCGTGAGCGCAATCGCAAACTCGGATTGGCTGCGACTCATCCGTGCGGAGTACGAAGAACTGCCGGGCATGTGCCTGACGAAGGCGCAGGTGCAGCGGCTGTGGGGTCTCGACAGCACGACGTGCGAGACCCTGCTCGATCAGCTCGTGAGGACCGGATTTCTCAAGCAGACACGTGGCAGCGAGTATGTGCGAGCAGGCAACGGGTACTGAGTGCCGCCGCACGACGCGACCTCACGGCCCGATGCGGTGGTGACCACCACCAGCCGCCGCCGCACGGGCCCCGCCTCCCCCGCCGAACAACGGCCCAGCCCACCTAGTACTTTTTTCACGCACGACTAGTACTTCATCAGGGATACGGGCGGCCATCGCGCCATGTACAGTTGCAACTGAGCCACCATCCGGCTCCAACAACCTCAAGAGAGACGTCTATGGATGCGATGGCTGCGGCCTATCAACAGGAATGCGGACGCCTCGATCACCTCATCCGTGAATTCGCGCTGGAGTTGATCCGGGTCACCAGCACGGACGTCAATGGCTGGGTCGACGGTTTGCTCCAGCGCCTCGTCGAAGACGTCGATGCCGATCGCGGCACGCTCATCGCGGCGTCCGATCGCGCGGAGACGATCGAGGCCGCGTACGGATGGGCCCGCCGGCCGATCGCAGACAGCGATCTCGCGACGGATGCCCCGCGGCTGAAATGGTTTCTCGATCGGCTCGCAGCCGACCGCGGCGACGTACTGGTATTCGACGCGTCGTCGAATCTGGTTCGGCCCGACGCGCTCAGCGTTGTCAAGTCCGCGATCGCCGTTCGCGTCGCCGCCCGCGGCCGATGCACGTACACGCTGACACTGGAAGCGGTGCGCGCGCCTCGAGCGTGGCAGGCGCCGACGGTCGAACGCGTCCGCTTCCTCGGGCAGATGCTCGCCGGCGCCGTGCATCGCGTGAGTCAGCAGTGCGCACTGCGCGTCAGAAATGTCACAGCATCGCTCGACGGCGACCGCCGCCACCAGGTGGACACGCAGCCGATGGTCTCCGGGCGTCGCTTCGACGATATCGTCGGCACGAGTATGCCGCTGCACATCGCACTGGCTCGCCTGCAACAGGTTGCGCCAACCGACAGCACGGTGCTGCTGCTCGGCGAAACGGGAACGGGCAAGGAATTGTTCGCGAGGGCCGTTCACGCACACAGCCGGCGGCAGCGGAACAACCTCGTGAGCGTCAACTGCGCCGCGCTCCCGGCAACACTCATCGAAAGCGAGCTCTTCGGTCACGAGCGCGGTGCGTTTACCGGCGCGTTGACCGACCGGCAGGGCCGGTTCGAGCTGGCACATGGTGGAACGATCTTCCTGGACGAGATCGGCGACTTCCCGCTGGAGCTTCAGGCGAAACTGCTGCGTGTCCTGCAGAACGGAGAGTTCGAGCGGGTGGGCTCCTCGCGCACGCGAAAGGTCGACGTCCGCATCATCGCTGCGACGCATCGCCATCTCGACGCATGGGTCGCCAAAGGAGAGTTTCGCGCGGATCTGTACTATCGGCTGAGCGTGTTTCCCATCCGATTGCCGCCGCTGCGCGAGCATCCCGAAGACATTCCCGAGCTCGTGTGGGCCTATATTCAGAAGCGGCAGCAGGCGATCGGACGCTCAATCACGCACGTACCGCCCACTCTGATGCAGCGGCTGCAGGCGCACGCGTGGCCCGGCAATGTTCGAGAGCTGGAAAATGTGATTGAACGCGCGCTCATCCATTCGAGTGGCGATGCGATGGACTTACTCGACGATCTCGAGCCGGAGGCGCCGCCGGCAGAGGCCGACACGACCACGCTTTCGTCAGTCGAGCGCAAGCACATTCAAGAAGTCCTGCGCGAATGCGATTGGCGCATCAACGGCAGCGGCAACGCCGCAGAACAGCTTGGCCTCCACCCCAACACGCTCAGGTTTCGCATGAAGAAGCTCGGTATCAACCGGCTCCGGGCGACGCCCGCGTCCGCATCGCTGCCGAATCACGTCTTGCGGAGGTCGTGAACCGCGACCGGTCGCGACGACTGCATCATGCACCGCTCGACTCGGTGCCACTCGGTGCAATGTCTGATCGACACGACGTGCTGATCGTCCTCGTCGAGCACGTCCCAACCTCCCGCAGGCGAGAGCACCACGCGGCACCTCCCATAGATCGGCGTCGAGCCCGGCACGTCGTTCGATTCGATCGTGTTCATATGCCCTCCGTTGCTTCGTAGTTTCCGCATCTCCCGTGCCGCCTCCAATCGCCGCGAACGCTTCACCATCGCCGGCGTGATAACCAGATATTTCTATTCAGTAACGAATACCTGTGAGGCCGACGGCGCTGCGCGCGTATGCGTGGCGTTTCATTGCGCGATTTCGTCGACGAGCGGCGGCACATCGCATGCACCCGTGAGGTTCTCGTCACGGGTTCGACTGACCGCCGGATGACACCCACGTCGTGCTCGTTCGACGCGGTGCGGCTCGCGTGGACATGGTCGATGCGGGCGCGCACCGCAGAGCGGTGGCGCCGTGAAAGGCTACCCATGGAAACCTTTGCACGGTCGGACGCGGAGTCGCCTCAGGGAATGGATGGCTTGATTGCGGAGTTGCTGTCCTCCCTGATTCGCATCGCGCCCGAAGACTTCGCCGCGGCAATCGAGACCGCCTTGCGCCGGATCGGAGAACGGCTCGACGTCGACATCGCCACCATTGTCGAATTCGACGGCGGGGGTCAGTCGACCGACGGCGGTTTTCACTGGGTCAGACGCACGCTGACGTCGGTCGACGTCCTGGCCGATGTCAGGCGGCTCGCCGGACTGATGCATTCCCTCGACGTCGGCAGCGAGCCGATGATCCTCGAACGGATTCCCGATCAACTGCCACGCGAGCTGCTCGCGAGTGCGGCGCTCGACGCCGCGCCCGGCCTGTCGATGAAGTCTGCCGTGCTGATTCCCATGAGCATCCCGGGGCAATGCAGTCTCGCGCTCGCGGTCGGCGTCTGCACCCGATACCAGTCGTGGCCCGAACGTTTCATCGAAGGCCTTCGGCTGCTGACCGAGGTCCTGATCGCGGCGTGGCAGCGTCGAACCCAGGAATTGGCGCTGCGTGAGAGCCGTGAAGAGGTCGCTCGCCTGTCGACGCCTCTCGACGGCGACGGCGACCACCACCACATCGCGGTGCTGCCCGAGCGGGCCGATCACATGCCGGAATCGGTGGACAAGGCGTCCACGCCCGTCGAACGCGCCGATGCCGTCGACCGAACCATCGACGCGGCACATGCAAGCGATCGCCGGAGCGTGCGCGTCTCACCGGCGGAAGAGATCGTCGGCAACAGTGCGCCCCTGCGTACGGCACTCGCGCGGCTGAGCGAGGTTGCCTCGAGCGACAGCACGGTGTTGCTCCTCGGCGAGACCGGCACTGGCAAGGAGCTGTTCGCGAAGGTCCTGCACGCGCAGAGTCCACGGCGGCACTTCCCGCTCGTGTGTGTGAATTGTGCAGCGCTGCCTCCCACACTCATCGAGAGCGAACTGTTCGGTCACGAGCGCGGCGCCTTCACCGGGGCCGTTGCGCAGCGGCAGGGCCGGTTCGAAGTGGCCCATCGCGGGACGTTGTTCCTCGACGAGATTGGCGACCTGCCGCTCGATCTGCAGGCCAAGCTGCTGCGGGTGCTGCAAGAGGGTGAATTCGAGCGCCTCGGTACCTCGCGCACGCGCAAGGTCGACGTCCGCATCGTCGCCGCGACGCACCGCGATCTCGAGGAAGCTGTCGCGGACGGCGGATTTCGCGACGACTTGTACTATCGGCTGAACGTGTTTCCCGTGCGTTTACCTCCGCTGCGCGAACGCCGGGACGATATTCCCGATCTCGTCTGGTACCTGATTCACAAGCGTCAGGCCGCCGTGCACCGCCGCATCGATCGCGTACCGCCCGAGGCCATGGAGCTGCTTCAGCGCCACTCGTGGCCCGGAAACATCCGCGAGCTGGAAAACGTGCTGGAACGCGCGCTCATACACTCGACGGACAACACGTTGATTCTTCGCGACGACGACATCGAAGTCGCCGTCAACGCGCCATCCACGCCATCAGCGGACGCGACGACGCTCAGCTTCGTCGAGCGTGCGCACATCGAGGAAGTCCTTCGCGCGTGCGGCTGGCGCATCAATGGTGTGGGAAATGCGGCAGAACGCCTGGGCATGCATCCGAATACGCTGCGGTTCCGAATGAAAAAGCTCGGCATCGTGCGGGCGCCCGGTACGGCGTCGCGCCCGCCGCTGGCGCGGCTGCGATAGCCGCCTGTATCTCACCGTCAATCGTCAGACACACCGTCCTTCGCCGCGTCCGGCCGCTCCATTCGTCCGTAACACGTTGAAAACGTTCGCGCGCGTGTGCGGTCGAGGCGCGCCGACCGGCGGTTCACGACTTGCACAACCCGGCGTCGATGGAACCGGTGAACCACGGCATGCGCTCGAACGAATCGGTCGCGTCGAAAGATCGCATGACCGAACATCTGTGCGCGGAATGCGTGCGCTGCCCGGAACGCGTCGCGCAGGGCTTCGACCGCACCCTCGTCGAACGCCGCGCGGCGGTGCGACCGGACGAGCGGTTGTCGATTCGACGCGATCTCGGGACCACGGACACGCACGTCGTCGCGATACACGTGAACAGCCTCAGCGCAACGCTGACCTACACCGACACGCAGCGTTCGCGCGCCGCGTTCCTGCGGAAAGTTCTCGAGCCGTACCACGCCTTCAGGAGGACGAAGGCATCCGCATCCGACGCGCCGTTCGAATTGGGCGCCGGTTTCTACAGCATTCACACGCACGCAGACCTCGAGCAATACGTGAAGCTCTTCGGATCGCACCTCGTCTTCCGCATCGATCGGGAGTCCGCGCGAAAACAGCTCGAGCGCTCCGTGAAACGCGCGGACACCATCGTGCTGCTCAAGTGGGCCGCCGCCGGCAACGTCGGCCAATGCGCGGTTCTTCAGGAGGGAGACGTTCATCTCATCTGCACGGCCGTTGCAGGCGCGCAATCGGCGCAGATGCGCCTCGGCATGCGGCTCGATCAGCTCTTGAGCGCCGACTCCACACGCACGTTTCTCATGACGGCTCTCGGCATCGTCACCACCGGCCTGATGGATCGCCAGCCACTGCGGCTGATCAACGAGGACATCGAATCGGCGCTGCTCGGATATCTCGAGTCGACCGATGAGACGGTGCTGACAGCCGCGTTCGATCACGCGATGCTCGTGTCGGCGCATCTGGACCGCATCCGAGGCGCGCTCATCCGGCTCAAGGGTGAGGCCTGTAATACGCCGGCCGGGCCCGCGCCTCGCGCCGACAACTGGGACAAACACGCCAGCGACATCGCCACCCGTTCGAGCCGCCTGCTCGAGCTCACACACGATCGCCATCATCTGCATGCCCTGCTGACGGAAGCCGGCGCCGTCGCTGAGGCCCTCGAGCAGGCCGCATTCAAGTTGACCTTCATGCCCAGGCAGTCCGATTCACGGGACGTCGCGCTGCTCGGCACGCTGGCCGATCTCGTCAGTCACAGCGCATGTGAGTACGTACGCTGTCTCGAGGACGCACGGGACATTCGACGCACGGCGGCGCCGGCGCGATGCGATCTCGAGCGGTTTCTGCTGACCATCGATCGGCTCGCAGATTTGGAGAGCCGGTCCGATGCGATCGTCATCGAAACGGCACTGATACAGGACGACGGCAATCCCCAACGGCCGGTCGCACTCCTCGATGTCGCGAGGGCGCTGCGGCTCGCGATCGAATCCCTGGCGCGCTGCAGTCTTATCGCGCGCGACTACGTGTTCAGTACAACGGCAGGTGACAAATGACCGATCGTACAGACCGCATCACTCCCATCGGCAGGCGCGCGCTCACCCGGTTGAGGCTCCTTGTCGCGATCGTGGCTTTGGTCGTCGGCTCGCCGCTGGCGACCGGTCTTGACGCAGCCGACAGCGTCAATATCCGCGTGTGGCCGGCGACATCGATGGCACCCACCAGCTTCACAGTTCGGGTGATCATCGAGCGCCAGGCCGCGAATCGTTGGATCAAGGTGACCGTCGATTCGGAAAACTATTTCGGCAGCAGCGAGGGACAGCTCGAGGGGGAACGCAGCTCGCGGCTGCGTGTCGTCCAGTTTCGTGACGTGCCGGCGGGCACATACGAGGTGCGCGCCGTGGTCCTGGATCAGAATGGCGACGTCATAGGTGCGGGCCAGACGACGGCGATGGTGATCGGACGCTGACGCCCGCACCGGCGCCGACGTGACGATATCCGGTGAGCGCTCACGGCCGCCGGGCAGCGTTGTACCGCCGCGCAGCGCGAGATCGCGCGAAGTAGGCCGAATTCTGCGTGTTGTGTCCTGGTCGTCTTTTTGCTGCGCCGGGACCGGAGCACGCGAACGATGATCAGCACAGCCGGTCCGGCGTTTCCGCCGTCACTTGTCCGGCGCCACGTTCACGCGCTGCTCAAGCCGGCAGGTGCGACCTGCAATCTGGACTGCAAGTATTGTTTTTCCCTGTCGAGGGAACTGCTGTATCCGGGCCATCGCCTGCGGATGGCTGACGACCTGCTCGAGACCTACATCCGGCAGCTCCTCGAATCGCAGCAGGGACCCGATGTCACGCTCGCGTGGCACGGAGGCGAACCCACGCTGATGGGCCTCGATTTCTTCCGTCGATCGATCGAGCACGTCACCAAACACCGCAGGCCGGGAACGCGCGTCGCGCACACCATCGAGACCAACGGCGTCGACGTCGACGACCACTGGTGTGAATTCTTCCGCAGCCACAACTTCGTCGTCAGCGTAACGCTCGACGGCCTGCCCGAGATGCACGACACCTATCGCGTCGATCGGGACGGCCAACCCACATTCGAGCGGGTGATGCGTGCCATCGGTCTGCTGCAGAAGCACGGCGTCGACTTCAACATCATCACAACCGTTCATGCCGCCAACGCCGATCATCCACTCGAGGTGTACCGGTTCCTGCGCGACGAGGTGAAGACCAGATTCATTCACCTCCGCCCGGTCGTCGAACGGGTGACGGATTTTCTGCTCCCGCTCGTGAGCGACGGGTGGCGCGATCACGGGCACGATCGGCGGCCGCTGCACCTGGGCAGAGGCAGCCTGGTGACGAATCGAAGCGTCACCCCCGAGCAGTGGGGCAATTTCCTCATTCGTATTTTCGATGAGTGGCTGGCGCACGACGTCGGCAGCGTGTTCGTTCAGATGTTCGACGCCGCCGTGGCGTCGTGGATCGGCGCACCCGCCACGATGTGTATCTTTGCCGAGACGTGTGGCGACGCTGTTTCCGTCGAGCACAACGGCGACGTCTATTCCTGCGACCACTTCGTCGAGCCCGACCACCTGCTAGGCAACATCTGCAGGACGCATCTTCTTCAGATCGTGTCGTCGGACGCGCAGACACAATTCGGCGCCGTCAAGCGCGACTCCCTGCCGCGCTATTGTCGCGACTGCGCCGTCCGGTTCGCGTGCCACGGCGAGTGCCCAAAGAACCGCTTCATCACGACTCCCGACGGCGAGCCGGGTCTCAACTATCTGTGCGCCGGTTATAAGGCTTTCTTCACCCACATCGATCGCCCAATGCGACTGATCGTCGATCTGCTTCGGCGCGGGCAGTACGCCGACGAGGCCATGGCCATGCTGACGTCGGGCAGATTTCCTTTCGACGACCGGCTGCCCGTCGGACGAAGAGCAGGCGCGATCGGTCCGCGGTAGACGGCCTCACGTTTGCACTTCGCCTTGTGCGCATGCAGACGATGAACGGCCAACTGCCGAGTGACCGACTGAGCACGCTCGTGCTCGTGGTGGCGTGGATCCAGTCGATGGTTCGGCGTCTCACGTGCGCCATGATGGGACATCGGCAGATTCTGCACTTCGAGCCGCGCCGGTTGGCCCTGCGGTGCGTCGAGTGCGGACACGAAACTCCCGGATGGAGTATCGGCGAGTGCAGACCGCGCGAGGTCGTCCCACAAACGCGCGGAACAATTGCGGCGGACAATCGCGCCGCCTGAGACACCGAAACCGGTGTACCTCTCACCAAATACCGTGAACGGTTCCGCTCCGGCGACAGCCACTTCCTTGTCGCGCGTCTGGTCCTGATCTTGCGGTTCACCACAAGAGGAAGGAACGGACATGACTCACCATGCGAAGCATCCTGTACCAATCGTCGCGGCTGTCGCCGCGCTCGCTGTGTTCGCACAGCCACTCGCACCGTTCGTCGGATCCTCGCGAGTCTTCGCCCAATCGGCGACCGCAGCCAAGCCTGCGGCGGCGGCACGAGCGCCGATCGACGGCGGCTGGCCGCGTACCTACAATCTTTCGAGCGGCGGCACCATCGTCGTCTCTCAGCCTCAAGTCGCGAGCTGGGATGGTCAGGCTCATCTGATCGCATACAGCGCCGTGGCCCACCAGGCCAGTGCGGCCGACAAGAAGCCGGCATTCGGCACGATCAAACTCGAGGCCGAGACGAGCGTCGCCCTCGCCGAGCGTCTTGTCAGCTTCAAGCAGCTGAAAATCGCCGAGGCCCACTTTCAGACGCTGCAGAAAGAGCAGGTGCGCGAAATCGTCGCGGCAATCCAGGACGCCATCCCTGAGGACGACCGCGTGATCGCGCTCGACCGGGTTCTTGCGAATCTGGACAAGAGCCAGATCGTGCCGAAGCATACGCCGGGGGTAAAGGCCGATCCGCCGACGGTGTTCTTCAGCACCGCACCGGCCGTGATTGTGAATCTCGACGGCGAGCCCATCTGGAGTCCCATCAAGGCCAACGATCTCGAATTCGCCGTGAACACAAATTGGGATCTGTTCCGCCATGCCGTGACAAATACGTACTACCTCCGCAACAACGAACAATGGCTGCGTGCGGTCGACCTGAAGGGACCGTGGTCCACGGCCAATGCACTCCCCGAGAGCTTCGCGAAGCTGCCCGACGAGGACAATTGGAAGGACGTCAAAGCGCACCTGACACACGCGCCGGGAAAACTGACGCCTGCACCAAAAGTCCTGGTCAGTTTCGCGCCAGCGGAATTAATCCTGCTCGCAGGCCAGCCCATCTACCGTCCCGTCACGGGCACCAATCTGATGTGGGTGAGCAATACGGAGAGCGACGTGTTCCGCTCAGGCAAGACGGGACCAATTTACTATCTCGTCTCGGGCCGATGGTTCTCGGCGCCGGACTTCACCGGACCGTGGACGTTTGCCACGCCGGCGCTTCCCGCAGAGTTCAAGAAGATCCCACTCGAGCACGAACGGTCACGCGTGCTCGCGTCCATTCCCGGCACCGACGAAGCCGCCGAAGCCGTGCTCCTCGCACAGATTCCGCAGACGGCGCGCGTAAACAGAAAAGAGCTGAAGGCGCCTGAAATCGATTTTCACGGTGCACCACAGTTTGCGCCGATCGAGCAAACCTCGGTGCAACGCGCGGTCAACACCGACAAAGATGTGTTCGTGATCGACAACCTCTATTACTTGTGTCACCAGGGCGTGTGGTTTGTCGGCAGCAGCTCCACCGGTCCCTGGGAAGTCGCCACATCCGTTCCCGAGCAGATTTATCAGATTCCCGCCAGCTCTCCTGCGCATCACGTGACCTACGTCACGATCGAAGAGGACGATGACGCGGAGGACGACTGGATTGAATTCGCGGCCGCCGCAGGCTACCTCGGGACGATGATTGCGTGGGGTGCTCCGGTGTGGGGCACCGGTTGGTACTATCCGCCCTATTACGGATGGGCCGGCTCCTATCCATTTTATTACCCGCACTTCCCCACCTATGGATACTCAGCCTGGTACAACCCATGGACCGGAGCATACGGGCGAAGCGCGGCCGTCTACGGTCCGTACGGAGGCGCCGGCGTCGCGGCGCGGTACAACGCGCGGACCGGAACCTATAGCCGGGGAGCGGCCGCATTTGGTCCCTACGGTGCGCGCGGAGTGGCCCAGGCGTACAACCCGCGCACGGGCACATATGCGGCAACGCGGCAGGGAGCGAACGTCTACGGAAGCTGGGGTTCGACGGCCGTACAGCGCGGTGACGATTGGGCCAAAACCAATCGCTACACGAACAGACAAACCGGAAACACCACTCGAACGATCAGAACCGACGATGGTTCTGCGGTCACACGTCGCGGTGAAGGCGGCGGCAGAGTCGGCGTGAGTGACGGCAACGTCTACGCGGGCAAAGACGGCAACGTCTACCGGAATCAGGGCGGCTCGTGGCAGAAGTACGACAACGGCAACTGGTCGAACACGAATCGACAGCCTGGTGAGCGGCCGCAGCCGATCGACCGCTCGAGCTCGGGCAGACCTGCCGGCACGGCCGGCACGCTGGATCGCAGCGCGGCCGGCTCTTTCGATCGCGGCACGATCGACCAGCTCAATCGCGATTCGGCGGCGCGTCGCAGCGGCTCGCAGCGAACACACGACTACGGCAATTATCGCGGAGGCAGCGGCATGCACGGTACGGGCGGCTTCCGCGGTGGAAGCGGCGCCCGAGCCGGAGG
>JGI10216J12902_106320787_pt1 | contig 12245 bp, 10 predicted proteins | sample KanNatreferecore_FD_12902 | JGI IMG/M metagenome (IMG submission 12902)
CGCGCGCCGACGGGGCGATCTCGTCGACGTTGGCCCAGTTGTAGATCGTCTCGATCTTGCGCTCGTCGGACCCGCCAGCGACGAGGTACTGGCCGAAGCCTGGACTGCACACCACCACGGCGTCGGCTGCACGAACCGCGGCTTGTTCGAGCCGGCGCACAACAGAGAGAACGCGCAAGGCACCCGCCCCGACTCCGACAGACGCGGCGGCGGAGAGCACGAGATCCTGCACCCAGAGCACGAGCCGTTTCTCGAGGACGCGCGCGAGCCCAGCCGCGTACGTCGCAGCGAGGAGCGTGGGGACGACACAGACGACCACGTCCGCCCGCCGCGCGCACGGCACTGCGTTCGGCAGGGCGAAGGTCGAGATCGTGAGCTCGTACAGCGCCTTGTCCGCGAACGACCGTTCCGGTCGCGCGCGCAGCCAGGAACGGTGAACGCGAACACCGTTCAGCGTCTCGCTGCGGAAGAGCACGCCTCGGTATCCGGGATGAATGCGCCGCTCGGGATAGTTGGGAACAGCCGTGACCACGTCGACCAGATGGCCGCGTTCGACGAGCCACTCGGCAGCATCCGTGACGAGCGGCGGAATGCCTGTCGGCTCGGGGGCATAGTTCGGGGACCAGATGAGGACCCGTGTCACGCGCTCACCTCACCCGCTAACCCGGGGTTGCGCGGCCGTCGTGTGCTAACGACGGACGGGCTCATTCCTTCTCCGCCGATTTCATGAACGCAAGAGTGACGTAGTGAACGCGGCGGAATCGACCCGGGAAGAGCGCCTGCAGAGCCCAGCGAACGGCAAGCAACCATGCGCGAGGATCATGCGCTTCCTTAGCCAGAACGAAGGCGTCATGAACCCGACGCCTCTTAAGGCGGTTTGCTGCTCGAATCAGGCGAACCATTTGGAGGATGGTCTCTAGCCGCGGCGGCCGCAATGAGGGGTCGATCAGGGGGAACTGTCGTTCGCGCATGACCACGTACTCTCGATCGAGCTCTTCCTGAGTTATCGTGCTCGTCAATGTGTGCGCGTCCTGGTGTAGATTCACGAGCGGCCTGTTGATCAACACCAAGTCCCCGTGACGCAAGACCTGGGCGCTCCAGGCGGAATCCACGCCTGAAACAAGACCAGGGACATCTTCGAAAAGCGTTCCGCGAGCGATGACGGTTCGCCGGACCATGTTGAGGCTCGGATGACCCGGTCCAGTCTCTTGGAGATACATGGCCAGGTGGGCATCGCGCTGTCGCAACAATTCGACAGGCGCTTGTCCTCGACGCTGGGTGGATACCAGCTCGCCGTTTCGGTAGAAGTTTGCGGTGCAGCACGCGAGTACGGCTGATGAAGCTCCCTGGACCGATGACAAGAACGTCTCCAGGCAGTCTGGAAGCAGCTCGTCGTCGTGGTCGAGAATCTTGATCCATGGCGCACGCGCGTGGCGAAGCGCCGAATTGCGGTTAGCAACCTGCCCGTGCTCACGAGTGTTCCGAACCAGCCGTAGGCGGGATTCCGTCTGGGCGACACCATTGAGGTACGACCACACGTCTCCGGGTGGATTCTCGTCGTCACTGACGACCAACTCCCAGTCAGAGAAGGCCTGCGCCAGGACGCTCTCAATTGCACGCGGCAACACATCGGCGCGCTTGAATGCCGCAATGACGACCGAAATCGAAGGAGAACGCTCACTATTGCTCATGCATGTGCTCAAGTTCTCGTCGCTGCGAGAGTCGTTGCTCGATGACTAGTGCCGGAAGTACGTGCAAGACTCGCGAACGCACGAATTCCGCTGGATTCCCCCTGTAAATGCCCCGGGGTTCGGTATCCGTGAGAAGAACCGCCCCGATCACGAGCACCGACTCTTGTGCAACGCGGCGTCCGGGCGCGACCCGAGCGAACGCGCCAATCCAAGCGCCGTCCCCGATGGCGATCGGCTCAGGCCTCAAGGCCATGCCTGGATCCGACCAATCGTGGTTGCCAGTACAGATATACGCGCCCTGCGAGATGACTACGTTGTTTCCGATCCTGACGTCCTCCATATTGTCGATCCACGCGCGCTCCCCGATCCAGCAGTTGTCGCCCACTGTCAGCCGCCACGGGTACTTGACGTGAATACCCGGCTTGATGATTACGTCGCTTCCGACCTGCGCACCGAAGAGACGCAGGACTACACGTTTGATCCGGTAAGAGGTCACGACGGGATTCAGGAAGACGAGCGCCTCCATGATCACCCAGAGCGCGCGCACGACGAACCACCGGCCGGGGAGGTAGTCGCGGTTCGTGGTCAGCGAGAGGTCGACGTTCATCGTTTCCGCGCCCACAGGAAGACGCCGGCCCAGAGCGGCGGAAAGCTGGTGAGTGGATCGGTCAGTGGGTATGGCGCCCCCCGCTCGCAGTAGACCTCGTCGTACGCGTGCAAACTCATCGAGCACGCTCCGCGAGCTCAAGCTCTTTGACGCGAATCTGCCAGTAGTAAAAGGCTTTTGCGAGTGCGTAGTGGTAGCCCGCTCGTCCGTCTAGGAATCCTCGCCTGACGATGTACGAGTGAACGAAGAACGCGAGCGGCTTGAACGGAAGAGCGTTGAACATCGCCTTAGGGCGCGACTTGACATGCGTCTCACGCCAAGGGTTTCCGTTCGTTGTCGACTTCCGGCGAAGCACCGCCTCCCAGTCTGAGTAACGGTTATGGCGCTCGAAGTAGTGGAAGAGCGAATCGTGGTCGTCGTGCACGAGCGACGCCTTCAGCGTGCCGACAGAACCGCCGATTCGCGGCTGGTAGTGTCCCTCGACCTCCCACATGTTGACGGCATCGAGGTCGTCGCGCTCCTCGAATCGCCCCCTTCTTCGATCAAAGAGAACGAGTTTGAAGGCGCGCTGGCCGTGGCGAAGCGTCTTCCCAAGGAAGCGGTAGTCGAGCCCAACGAAGTATCCGAAATGCTCCGGCTTTGCCCCAAGCACAGCGCGGATCTCGGTCGAGAGGTCGTGGGTGACCTCTTCGTCTGCATCGAGGTACAAAACCCAGTCGTGTGTAAGCGGCAGATTCTCGAGCGCCCATTGCTTCTTCTTCGGGTATCGACCGTTCCACTCAAAGTCGACGACCCTGGCGTCACACTCAGCAGCGATTTCGCGCGTGCGATCCCGGCTGTGAGAGTCCACGACGAAGAGCTCGTCGAAATCGGCCGCCGAGGCAATACACTTTCCGAGATTCGGCTCCTCGTTCTTCGTAAGAACGATGACCGATACCGGAATCGGTTTCACGCGACGGACTCCGAGAGCTTTCGCAGCGCCGGAGGGATACCGGCGGCAGCTGAGTACATTTCCAAAAGTTGAGGGGCAACCACCTGCCAGTCGTATCTGCGGGCGAACTCGCGGGCGTTGATTCCGAGCGCTGCGCGGAGACTGCTACAAGCGAGCAACGACTTCATCGCGTCGGCAAAGGCCTCCGGTGTTCGCTCGCGTACCAGCCCGGCATTAGCTCGTTCGATCTCGCGAGCTAGATTCACTGCGGGCGAAACAACAACCGGAACGCCGGCCGCCATTGCCTCGATCACAGCGTTGCCGAAATTCTCAGTCTTGGATGGGAGCGCCCAGAGAGTTGCCGCCGACAGCGCCGAGCGAAGTTCCTGGCCACGAAGCATGCCCGCAAAGACGACTCGTTCCCGAACGCCGGCGTTGACCGCGATGTGCTTAAGGCGGGGCCCGAGTCCCTCGTCGTCGGGTCCAACCAACACCAGAACAGCTGACGCGTGCTCCCGACAGGCCTCCGCGAAAGCCTCGATCAATATGTCCAGACCCTTCTTGTGGCTGAACCGACCGACGTTGAGGATGATCGGTCCTTGGTGTCCTTCGAGATATCGACGCCGGAAGCTATCGCCGTCGGGAAGGGCTTGGAATGACGTCCATACGATTCCGTTCGGCACGACAAAATGCGGCTTTGCAAGTGGCAGATCCGAGGCCAGCCGACGTTCTTCCAGAGTCTTGAAGTGAATCGCTGCGGCGTCACGCAGCATCTGGCCTTGCCAGAAGAAATCGGTGACCGCCTTTGCTATGCGACTCCGCCGGCGCAACGCTGGATCGAGGGCGCCGCACGGCGAAACGATGAATGGAACGCCTCTGAGCGATGCCGCCTTGTAGGCGGCGTATTGTGGGAACAGGAAGAGCGAGTGAATGTGAACGACGTCGTAGTCGCGGGCCATGCTCTTGACGGCATGAGCGAGCGGTGGGGAGAACGCAAGCCGTCGCGGCGTCTGGGCTGGATACATTCGGACGTCGACGTCGCTGGGAATGACTCCCGACTGCGCCGTTAGCCGGGTATGAGTCGCGGCTGACGCGGCCTCGCCGAGATCGGTTGTCATGACCGTGCACCTGATCCCGCGTTCCGAGAGGACGCGCGAAGACTCAAGAACTGCGGCCGCCGGGCCACCGGTGCGGTCCGCGATTCCCGGAATGACGTGAAGAACCTTCATGAGAAGAGGGCTACCTCGGGAGCAGTGGAGTTCATCGATCGACCACGTGCATGTTCTGAAGCGGCGGAGTCGATCCATCGCGCGAGTGCAAACAACGACCACGGGCGTACCCATCGTCGGCCGTCGCCAAGGAACCCTTTCCAGATCCCCTCGACGACGTCGCTTTCCACCAACTCCTTCATCTCGGGTGGAAGCGAGCTCAGTCTCGACCCCACCTCGTCCCGAAGATGCCCCTGCATCCAGACGCTGAGCGGCAGAGCAAAACCATGCTTGGGTCGCGTCAGGACATCTCGTGGCAGATGTCTTCGCGCGATTTGCCGCAGCAGCTTCTTGGGTGAATTGCCCTTTGCTGCTCCGGGCAAGTTCAACGCCCACTCGACGACAGCATCGTCGAGATACGGCACTCTCACTTCGAGGCTGTTCGCCATGCTCATCGAGTCGGTGTCGCGCAACAGGACATTGCGCGTGTAGTTCCGCAAGTCGCTGATCGCGACCTCGTTGTAAAGGTCGCCTTCCCGGACCCTGCGGACGAGACCGTTCGAGCTCTGCATGGAACAGAGGACGCGCGCGAGCTCGTCTGGCATGAAGACGCGCCGCAGCACTCCGTACGCCGATTCGTGTAGCTCGGGGTCGCCTAGCCAGCCCATGAGCTTCTCGCTTACGAGGCGGCCGAGCAGCGGCGCCGCGACTTGTCTGAGCGGGCCAGGGAAACGGTGAGCAAGGTCGAGGCGCTTGATGCGGCGGACATTGTTGTAGCCGTCGAAGAGCTCGTCAGCGCCGAGCCCGGACAGAGAGACCTTCAGGCCAACGCCTGCGGCCGCGCGAGAGACGACGTATGTGTTGATGCCGTCGAACGTTGGCTGATCCATCGCATCGAATGCCTCGTCTGACCATTCCGCGAGTTGAGCCGCACGGATAACAACCTTGGTGTGCTCGGCGTCTACATGTCGCGCAACGGCATCTGCGTAAACGGCCTCAGAGAAACTGGGTTCGTCGAACGCAACGGATACGGTCTTGAGCACTGACCCGGCATTCGTTGCAAGGGCAGCGACCAGAGATGAATCAAGACCTCCGGACAAGAAAACGCCAATGGGAGCATCACTGATCAGATGCCGACACACGCTGTCTGTGAGAATCTCTTCGAGCTCGACAGCGAGGTCGCGTCCCGATCTGTCGCCCTGATCGCTCGAAGGGAAGTCCCAATACGAGTCGACCGAGACTCTGCCACTGGCACCCACGCGAGCTACATGCCCCGCCGGTAGTGCGTACACGTGGTCGATAGCCGTCATCGGCTCGTCGACCGCTCCGTAGCTCAGAAACGTCCGTACAGCAGCCTCGGAGAGTTGAAACGGCACCTGGCGGCTCGCCAAAAGAGCCCGAACTTGCGAGGCGAACAAGAACCCCTCGGGAGTCTGGGCGTAGTACAACGGCTTGATCCCGAGGCGATCGCGGGCGAGAAATAGCTCATCGCGACGGCGATCCCAAACCGCGAAAGCGAACATTCCGCGGAAGCGCTTCACACAGTCAGCGCCGTGACGCGCATACGAGCGAAGGACCACCTCTGTATCCGACAACGACGCAAACGACTCGCCGCACGCAATCAGCTCATCGCGAAGCTCGCGGAAGTTGTAGATCATCCCGTTGAAGACGAGCGCGATTCCTCGTTCGCGATCGATCATCGGCTGATGTCCCGCGGGCGAAGGATCGATGATGGCGAGCCGTCGGCTCCCGAGCGCGACAACGCCGTCACTTGTCGCAAACTCGACAACGCCGCAGTCGTCGGGACCGCGGGTCTCCATACGGGCGTTCATTCGCTCCACCGACGCGCGCGCCGCACCGAAGTCGTGCAGGAGCGCGCCGGCTATCCCGCACATGTCTGGGCCTCCTCGCTAGTCCGTTCCAGCTCGGCCAGGACTTCCAAGTAGACGTCCTCGTAGGCCGCGGCTGTCCTTTCCCAGGAGTAGTGGGCGGCTCTCACGATTCCCCTTTCCCGGAGTTCCCGGCGAAGCGAAACGGATTCGAGAATTTCGGCGGCCGCAGCGACCAACCCCTCCGTGTCGGTCGCAGAGGTTATGAGGCCGGCATCGCCGACCACCTCCACGAGCGATGGCGCGGACGAAACGACGACCGGAGTGCCGCATGCCATCGCCTCCAGTGGAGGCCACCCAAAGCCCTCGTAGTAGGACGGAAAGATAAGCACATCGGCCGCGTTGTACACCTCGACCAGACGCGACTCAGAAACGATCCCGAGTTCGATGATCCGATCCTGGACGTTCAGCTCACGCGCGACAGTTTCCCCTTCGCTATCAAGCGACCGACCCACCCGGACGAGACAGGCGTCGATTCCAGAAGCAGCAAGCCCATGCAGGATGCGCACAGTCTGTTCGGCGTTCTTGTACGGATGGCCGCTCGAAACGTGAAGCAGGATGTGCTTGCGAGCTCCCGGAACCGTCGACCGCAGGGAGACGCTCTCGACGTCGGGCAGCGGGCGAAAGTGGCGCTGGACGCCAGGCGGAATGACACGGATCCGTTGCTCAGGAACGCTACGTAGGCGGATGAGATCGTCCTTCGTCGAGGTGCTGTCGCAGACAACTCGAGCCATGCGACGGAGATAACCCGTGCTCCAGCGATATCGAATAACCGAGGTTCGGCGACCTCGGAATCCGGCTGCACCCTCTTCGGCCCGAAGCAGCATCAGGTCGTGACACGTCGCCACGATGCGCGCCCGGGGCAAGAGCGCGGCTATGTGCCCATATCCTTGGTCCACGATGTGGTAGATGTCGGCAGACATTCGCGCCGCGGCTAGGGGATATTGGACAAGCCGCGTGAGGTACCCTGCGGGAGCTGCCAGACCAATGCGCTTTGCGAAGCAAGATTCACGGACTGTTCGTCCTGTGATGTTGATCCGGTCCGAACTGGCGAACGCGTCTTCTAGGCTGTCCGCGAATCGCTCCATTGACGGCCGCCGATCCTCGGGGGGGTCACGAAGCAACGCGACCAAGGGCCGTGGTCCGTTCATCGTGCCCATGCGCGCAACTCCCAGCTTGAAGTCCATAGAGCATCAAAGGGCGGAAATCTCAGAAGCACTGGCACTGCGTCGACCAGAGCGAAGCGCGTTGTGAGAGGAATTCCGCCCATCGGCCACACGGAGTCGACCGCAAACCCGTTGTCTTCGAACAAGCCGCGTGCAGTAGCGCGCGTAAAACCGCGAACGTGGGTGTAGTCCGCCCAGACGCGTCGTGGCTTTGCGACGACGACCGAGGCGACCACGACGCCTTCTGGCCTTAGAACCCGCCGCATCTCGCGCACAACGGTGCTGGGCTCAAGAACATGCTCGAGAATGTCCTTTGCGAGCACTGCATCAAAGAAGGCGTTCGCATATGGGAGACGTTCATGCGAGACATCGTGTACGACAGCACTCTCGTGGGCGCCGGCTCTTGAGACTGCTCCCTCATCGAGATCAACGCCGTAAATCTCGTATTCATCCGATGGTCGGAAGCGTCCGAACTCGCCTGTGCCACAGCCAATATCGAGGATCCGTCGGCAATGTCCAAACAGCCGGTAATAACGTCTTGCAAGCGCCGCGGGCAAGCGATGGGATTCGTAGTACGCCTCCTTTCGAGCGTGCTTCGGATGATCCTCAGCGCCCCGGCCGGCTACGCGCACGGCGGCCGACCTAGCGTCATAAGTCGAGCGCCTCGCCCTGACCGGCACACGCGGTGCGCCGCTCATGTGCGCGCGCCGACTGGGTACGGCTGTTTCGGCCCGCCGGGCTCCGCAGGCGACAGGCTGGCGGCGGAATGCCGGTGCAGACGATCAAGAAGGATGATGAGCAGCGCGTAGACGATGATGGAACGCGCCACACCGGCGAGACCCAAGGCGAGGATGGTCTCGTGTCCAATGACTAACGGCCAAGCCATCACTGAATAAATGGCGAGATATGCGGGGCTCCATGATCGCGGCCTGAGGTAGTCGTTTAACGCGCGGTAGAGCGCGCCCACGATCGGCATTCCGATGAACAGACCGAGGAGACCGAAGCCGAGGTAAAGGTCCCCCGGCTGGGTTACCGATACCGATGTTATGAAGTCGCGCTCGTAGAGGAGTCCGTAGGCCCGGCCGAATTGATTCCCGTACTGGCCCGGGTCGTATTTTGACTTCAGAATTGCGCGCGGAATCGCCGCTCCTGCCGCCCACTTGAGTGATTTCCCTCCCTCAATGTCGCCTGGTGCGCGCCCGCGGCTATGGATAAGGGCGAGGGACATGACATCTGAGAAGCGAGAGAATGTTGCAGTTAAGCCGGCTTCGACGGCTTTGACCGGCGTTCGAGAAAATGTTGTCGACGCCGCCCGCGTAAGCGAGCCGCGAGGGTCCTTTTGATACGTGACGTTGTCGCCTCTGTAAGCGAGCCCGAACGGGAAGACGATTAGGACTACCAGGGCCGTATACAGCGCGACAGTCCTCCAGGGAATCCTGCGGCCGAGCCCGTAGTACCGCAGGACTGCAACCATGATCAATAGGCCGATGAGAGTACCCCGCGCACCGGCCGGGATGTACCAACAAGCTTCAATGATGAGCAGGATTCGATACACGATGCGCATACCGCCGGCGCCTCGGTTGCGGTTGCGGATGTAGTCGTGCGCCCCCAAAAACGCAATTGCAAGAGTGGGCAATACCGCGAGAATCGCGACGAACTGCGTCGAACTGGTGCTGATGATCTCGCCAGACGAGGGGGAGTGGAAGTAGCGACCCGTTCCTATCTCGATCAAGCGTGCGATCCAACCGACCACGAGGAGCGGGATTACCGTCTTGTGAATCGATGCAGCGCGCCGCGTGTCCGGAAGGTTCGGTAATGCGCGTGCAAGCAGACGGAGTGGGTTGGTGACGTAACCTATAAGGAGCAGGAGCCAGCTGCCCGCGCCGACTTCGATGGCCCACAGAAGGTCTGCGTGGTTCGTGAGTGACCCGTATCGCGCGCCGGGTGCAACCCAGTAATAAACGCCGCCCCCGCAGTAAGCGAGCACGTAGAAGAGCCCGCTCAGGGTGAGCAAGGACAATGCGTCGCCGTCCCGGCTCGCGACCCACCGTAGCGACGCGACGATGGAAAGCGCGAGCCCAAGCATGCAGGCGCAGGCGACAAGCGGGAATGCCACCAACCCGGCCCCGAACGCAAGGAGCGCACCAAAACCGACGGAGCAAGTTGCTGTCCCAAGCGCGATTGGAAGCGAAGCGGGTCCGTGCTTGACATTGGGCGCCTTACGCGTTTCCCACCGCCTTTGAAAGCGCAATTTGAACCTACTTTGTCGGATGGTTGTCCGGAACGCGCCGACGAGGGAAAGGCAACCAATGGCCGCTGAGATCGCGAATGCTGCAGCAACTCCATTTACGCCCCAGAAATATCCAAAGAGCGGAAGCAAGGGTGCCAGCGACAGCAGCGCCGCGATTTCGCCTACCACGCCAAGCGCGGGGTAACCGGCGCCGCGCGAACAGTCCGTGAAGACCCGGCGGACGCTGACGAAGAACGCCCCTATCAGCAGAATTCGCGCGACGAGAACCGCGGACCGGAACTGCGTTCCAAAGAGCAGATGCACGAGAGACGGGACAAGCAGCTCGAGGACCAGAACGATCCCGCCACAGATGACTATCGCGATCCTTCCAAAACGCCAAGAGAGGCGGTGGCGGCTCTCTCTCTCGGAGGCTGCGATCTTTGGACTCGCAACCATTCCAATGCTCTGAGCCACGAATCGCGGCAGGTTCGAGAACGCTGCGCCCACGACATAGACCCCAAGCGCAGCAGGACTAATGAGCAGGCCGATGCAGAGCTGATCGAGCCGGAACGTATCGATGGGCGAAAGGGATCCAGTGAAACCTTTGACGCCAAAGGCAATGATCTCGCGCTGCGAAAATGGTGTCGGTCGCGGCTCGGCTGGAAGCGAGGCCATCGCCATTGCCAGCGTAAGCACGCCAAAGACGAGCAGCGATCCAAACGCCAATGCAGTGACAGTTACGAGGTGACCGCCATGCGTCAGGAAGCAAGTGAAGAGAAGGGCGCCGTAGATAGCACTTGGCAGCAGCCGGAACGCATTGACGATTCCGAAACGGTGCTGCCCTTGAAGAATCGCTAGCCCGTACTCGGCGAACATCGTCCCCGGCACGGCCATCACGGAAAGCACTGCAGCGACCTGAAACTCGTGGGGCTTTCCCGGCGAGAGCGCCGCAAGAATTGCGGCATCGATGCAAATCAACACGACGATCTGGATGGCGGCGAACCGCCAGATCGTCCGAACGACGCTGCACGCACGAGCCGGCGACTTGGCGATGAAGTACGTCACTGCCAGCGAAATCCCGATCCCCCCGACCTGACAGACCACCGACGGGATGGCTGCCAACAACGCGAGGTTCCCGCGATCTGTGGGGCCGAGTATGCGTGCCGCGAGGACACCGCTGATGACCAACAAGCCCTGCAGACCGGCGCCCGTCAGTACCGACCCCGTTAGCGCACGGTGAGTGGACGCGCCGCCGCACCCTACGATATTCCGAACCGCGGAGGGAATCATCGAACGGCCTCGATCAAGTAGTGCGTCGCAAGATTTGCACGCCCGCTACGCAACGCCCAGTTCTCATAGCGGACGTACGCTCGCTGGACCCGCGGGGCGAACGCCAGATACTCTGCACCCCGGTAGAGCGGACGGATCTCGACGTCGCTCCAGGGCTTGAACGACGTTGCGAGTGCTGACGCGAAACACGAGTCGTAGAACGCTTCGAAGACTGAGTCTTCGGGCCGCCGGAGGAGTCGCTTCATGAGGGCGACGCCGAGGCGTTGAGGAAGAAGTCGATTCGCCACCGAGAACAGCGCGTACCGTCCCGACGTGAGAGCAATGAACCTGCCGCCCGGACGAAGCGCATCGCGCACGTTGTCGATCGCGGCCCTCAGAGGTCGAACGTGCTCTAGCACTTGCCACGAAACCGCGAGGTCGAATGGCCCTATCTCCTTTGGAATCTCACGCGAGATGTCAAGGACGTACGCCTCGTCGAACGAGCCGGGCGGCGCCGCAAAGAGCGCCTCCTCGCGTAGATCGATTCCGACATAACGGACTCCGCTCGGCCGAGCTGCGGGCGGGACCGCTGGGCTGTCGCCGCAGCCGACATCGAGGACAGCCAGATCGGGACCTAGCGCCCGAGTGACGAGCTCATCGAAACGAGCGGGCCACACATCCTGGTACCGCTCGGGAAGCGTGCTCTCTCGCCCGCTCGCCTCATACAGGAAGGAGGACATCACCGACCAGCGCGCGAAGAGAACATGAGCGGAACCGTGCGCAGAACCAACTTCAGATCGGTGAACAACGACCAGCCCGTGACGTACAGGTAGTCGAACTTCACCATCTCCTCGAAAGGAATCCCGCTTCCTCCCTGCACCTGCCAGGGCCCCGTACAGCCGGGCTTGAGGTTCAGCCGTTGTCGCGCCCACGCTTCGACGTACTGATCCTCGTCCAGGATCAAGGGTCGCGGACCGACAAGGCTCATCTCGCCGCGAACGACATTGAACAGCTGCGGCAGCTCGTCGAGCGAATAACGCCGCAACCATCGCCCCACTCGCGTCACGCGCGGGTCGTCCGGAATCTTGAACATGCGCGGATCGCCGCCGTTTCGCAGGTGCTGGTTCATGTGCGCGACCTCGGGCTTCCGCTCGTCGGCATCGACGGTCATGGTCCGGAACTTCCAGATCCGGAACGTCTCGTGGCCTTGGCCCATCCGCGTCTGGCGGAAGAAGACCGGCCCTCGCGAGTCGA
>JGI10216J12902_100843798_pt1 | contig 12243 bp, 9 predicted proteins | sample KanNatreferecore_FD_12902 | JGI IMG/M metagenome (IMG submission 12902)
GAAGCGTAAGCAGTAGCTAGCTGCAACGCTGAAAAATGCCGTTCCGTGTGATGCGGAACGGCTTTTTCATTTCCCTCGTCGGACGACGATTTCAAAACCATGTCCCGAAGGCCCGACCGTGAAAATAGAATTGATTGCCTTTAGTCACTTTCCCGTCAGAAAGTGCGTCCCCAACGACTCGAATTTGATTACGAAGAGCCAAATGATGCGCACGACTTACAGCCAATGGCGATGTCTTCTCACCTTTGCAGTCCTTACCAGCGCAATGACGGCAAGCTTATCCGCTCATGCTGCCGAGCCCGAACTCGCGCCGTTGCCACTGAAACTCCCGCTGCCGACGTTGAAGGGAACGCCGGAGGATTTGCCGCAGGGCGCGAACGTCGAGCCACTTACCGATAAGCTCCGCCCGCCTTTTTTGGCGCCAAAGGGCGTGCGCAATATCGCGCTCGGGAAAAAAGTGACCGCCAGCGACAAGAATCCTTTCATCGGCCAACTCTCGCAGATCACCGACGGAGAGAAGGAGGCGTTCGACGATCAAGTCGTCGAAATGCGCAAGGGCGTGCAGTGGGTGCAGGTCGATCTGGGCGAGGTTTGTGAGGTCTATGCCATCGTCGTCTGGCACGATCACCGGCTGATTCAGACCTACCGCAGCGTGGTGGTGCAGGCGGCTGATGACCCGGATTTCATCGACAACGTCACCACGCTCTTCAACAACGATACGGAAAATGCCGCGGGCCTCGGCATCGGGTTCGACAAACAGTATTTCGAAACGCAACAGGGCAAACTGATTCCGGCCAAAAATCTGAAGACCCGTTATCTCCGATTTTACTCGCGGGGCAGCAACGCGACGGCGATCAACAGCTATCAGGAGATCGAGGTTTACGGACAGCCGGTGAAGAAGTAATGGCCGAGTCAGTGAATCAGTAAATTGCGGCGATGAACCGCAGCGAAAGGACGCATGACAACGAACGAACGCAGACAAAATGACAGGGCACATCGCACAACTTACCGGCTCGATCGCCGCGGGTTTCTGACTACAGCGCTGAAGGCCAGCGCGGCGGTGGCGGTCGCGCCAATGGTCGTTCGTGGCGCGGTGCTCGGACGCGACGGCGGTGTCTCGCCGAGCGAGCGGATTATTCTCGGTGGCATTGGCATCGGCAACCGCGGCCGCTACGTGCTCAGTTGTTTTCTGCCGCAGCCCGACGTGCAGTTCGTCGCCGTCTGCGACGTACAGCAGAAGCGCCGTGAGTCGGTCAAGAAAATGGTCGATGACCAATACGGCAATGGCGATTGCGGGATGATTACCGACCTCCGCGAATTGCTGGCGCGTCCCGACATCGATGCGGTGCTCATCGCCACCGGCCCGAACTGGCACGCTGCCGCCGCGACGATGGCCGCGAAAGCAGGCAAGGACGTTTACTGCGAGAAGCCTTGCACCAAGACCATCAAGGAGAGCCTCGCGCTGCGTGATGTGTTTCACCGCACGGGCCGCGTGTTCCAGGCCGGAACGCAGCGCCGTAGTCTGCCGAACTTCATGTTCGCCATCGACCTCGCGCGCTTCGGCAAACTCGGAAAACTGCACACGCTCTATGCGCATCCGGGCGGTCTCGATCCCAAGCAGAGCGGATGGCTGCCGGAAGAACCGGAGCCGGAAAAGAACGTCGTGGACTGGAACATGTTCCTCGGTCCCGCCGCGTGGCGTCCCTACAACCGGCGGCTGATGGACGCGTTCAACTTCGAGAAAGGCGGGGGACTCGTCGGCGGCGGCTGCCTCGAATGGGGCTCGCATTGCGTTGATCTTTGCCAGTGGGCCAACAATGCGGACGACACCGCCCCGGTCGAATACGAGCCGAAAGACGGCCAGTTGCACGCACGCTATGGGAACGGTGTGAAGCTCATCATGCGCAATGACGGATGGATGAAAATGGGTTCGTGCCCGGTGCGCTTCGAAGGCGAAACCGGCTGGGTCGAAACCGGTGACAACGCCGAGATGGCCGCGAGTGATCCTGCGTTGCTCGTGGGACGCGGCGCGAAGATTGCCGGCTACCCCGCCAACCTGCACGTGCGCAACTTTCTCGATTGCGTGAAGACGCGGGCCAAACCGCGCGCCGATGCTGATGCAGCGTGCCAGGCCCACATCGCTTGTCACGCCGCGAACGTCGCGCTCTATCTGAATCGCCAGATCAAATTCGACCCGGTGAAGAACGAATTCATTGGCGACGACGAAGCCAATCGCCTGCGCTCGGAAGCGCTGCGCGAGCCGTGGAGGATTTGAAAACGTGATTCGTTGAATCTTTACAACGTTGAAGCGTATGAAAACCAATAAATGTTCCTCCTCTCGTCTCGTCATCGGCGCGGTTCTGTTCCTCGCCATCGCTGCATGCACAGTCTCTGCCGCTGAGTCCGCAGCGGAGAAAGAGGCGAAGCTGATCGCCATTCTGAAATCCGACGCGCCGCCGCAGGACAAAGCCATCCCGTGCAAGCAACTGGCGATTTACGGAACGAAAGACGCTGTGCCCGCGCTCGCGCCGTTGCTCGCAAACAAAGACCTCGCCTCGTGGGCGCGCATCGCTCTCGAAGCGATTCCCGGCCCGGAGGCGGACGAAGCGCTCCGCTCCGCCCTGCCGAAGCTCAGCGGGTTGTTGCTCGTCGGGACGATCAATTCCATCGGCGCGCGCCGCGATGCGAAGGCCGTGCAGACGCTTGCGGCGAAGTTGAACGACTCGGACCGCGAAGTCGTGGCAGCAGCAGCCGCGGCGCTCGGGAAAATTAGCGGAGCCGAGGCAGCGAAAGTTCTCAATCAAGCGCTGGCCCGCGCGAACAAACAAACCATGCCCGCGATTTCGGAAGGCGCCGTCCTGTGCGCAGAACGATTCCTCGCGGATGGGAAATTTTCCGAAGCCACTCAATTGTATGACGCCGTCCGCAAGGCCGACGTGCCGAAGCAACGCTGGCTCGAAGCCACGCGCGGCGCAATTCTCGCGCGACAGTCTAGAGGACTGCCGCTGCTGCTCGAACAACTCCGCTCGCCGGAGCGCGTTGAGTTTGCAATGGCGCTGCGGACCGCGCGCGAACTGAAGGGACGTGAAGTTACCGAAGCGATCGGCGCGGAAATTCAACGGGCCGGTTCGGATCGCGAAGTGATGTTGTTGCTCGCACTCGCGGACCGCAACGACGACGCCGTGTTCCCGCGATTGCTCCAAGTGGCGCAGCAAGGTTCGAAGCCCACGCGCGTCGCGGCGCTGGGATTGTTGGATCGATTCACGGATGCCTCCGCCGTGCCCGTCCTGTTGAACGCCGCCGGCGAAAATGACGCGGAAGTCGCCACTCCCGCCAAGGCCACGCTGGCGCGCATGGAAAGCAAGACGGTGGACGGTGAAATTCTGAAACGCCTGCCGGCCGCCTCCGGCAAGAACCGTCAAATGCTCATCGAACTCGCCGCGCTGCGCCGCATCGAGGGAGCCATTCCCGCCGCGGTCACGAGCGTCAAAGACGCGGACCCTGGCATTCGCCGCGCCGCGCTGTCCACGCTGAGCGCAATTGGATCGGAGAAGCAGATTGCTGATCTGGTCACATTGCTGTCGAACACGAAGGAAGCCGACCGCGAGCCGATTGAGCAGGCTTTGGCAACAATCTCCGGCCGGGCCGGCGCGCGCTCGTTGCCGCACATCCTGCCGCTCGCGAAGAACAGCAATGCGGAACTGCGCAAGGTCGCGCTGCGCACCTTCGCGACGATTGGCGGCTCCGACGCATTGGCCGCCGTGAACACCGCGGTGGATGACAGCGAGGAAAGCGTTCGCGACGAAGCGGTCGGCACGCTGGCGACGTGGCCGAACAATTGGCCGGACGATGGCACGGTCGCGGAGCCGCTGATGTCGCTCATCAAGACCGGCAAGAAGCGCTCGTATCAGGTGCAGGGCGTGCGCGGCTATCTCCTTTACGTTCAGGAAAACAAGAAGCTCACCAACGCTGACAAGGTCAAGGCGATTGACGATTTGCTTCCGCTTTTGAAGCAGCCGCCGGAGAAGCGCCTCGCCATCTCCGCGCTCAGCAGCATTCCCACGGCGAAATCAATCGAGTCACTGGTGCTTCTGGCTGAAGACCCGGCGATTGCCGAAGAGGCCTGTCTGGCCATTGTCAACGTCGCGACCGCGAGAGGCTTGCAAGGCGCGAGCAAAGAACTTCGACAAAAAGCTCTTCAAACCGTGATGGATAAATCGAAGAACGATGCCACGCGGAAGAAGGCGGGTGATGCGTTGAAGGCGATTCAGTGAGTGGTTAGCGACGGGAATGCCCGGCAATGATCACCCAAGCCTCTTCAACTTCGGCCCTTTGGGAGTGTCTTCGATGATCCAGCCCTTGGCTTTTAATTCGTCGCGGATGGCATCCGAGCGTTTGAAGTCTTTGGCCTTGCGCGCGGCCTGACGTTCTTCGAGCAAGGTTTCGAATTGAAGCCGACCCGCCAACTCCTCAGTCGTGATGTTGTCAGCCGTTGAAAAACCTAAGCCGAAAACTCTGTCTATCTCTTCCCATGTTGCCAGAGCCACAGATGCTTCATCTGCGCTCACCTGCTGCACAGCAATTCGGCGATTCAGTTCGCGCACCCATTCAAAAACTATGCCCCACGCTCGCGAGATGTTTAGGTCGTCATCCAAAACTTCTTTAAACTGGTTGATCAATCTGGCGTCAGGAACATGACGGTGCTTGTGAGGTTGTTGCTCGATCTCGATGAGTTTCGAAAGACATTCCCAAATTCTCGCGAGTGATGTGCGCGCGTCTTCCAATCCCTTGAGGGTGAAATTGAATGTCTCGCGATAATGCGCGCTGAGCAGTAGGTAACGCACTTCGCGTCCAGTGAATCCCTTCGCCAGCAAATCGCGCAGCGTGAAGAAATTTCCCAGCGACTTGCTCATCTTCTTGCCTTCGACGAGCAAGTGCGCGCCGTGCAGCCAGTATTTCACGAAGCGCTGGTTCGGTTGCTGCACGCCGGCGCCTTCGCTCTGCGCGATTTCGTCCTCGTGATGCGGGAACGCGAGGTCTTCGCCGCCGAGGTGCAAATCAAAACTCGGCCCGAGCAGCTTCATGCTCATGGCCGAACACTCGATATGCCAGCCGGGGCGTCCCTGGCCCCACGGCGAATCCCAGAACACTTCGCCGTCCTCCGGCACGCGCGCCTTCCAAAGCGCGAAGTCGGCCAGCGATTCCTTGTCGTATTCGTCGCTGCTCACGCGTTCGCCGACGCGCATCTCGTCAAAGTTCAACTTCACGAGCTGGCCGTACTGGCAGCCGCAGCCGCGATACTTCTCGATGCTGAAATAGACCGAGCCATCGGTCGCTTTGTAAGCGATGCCGCGTGCGATGAGCTTCTCGATGAGCGCAATGATGTCGGGAATGAAATCCGTGGCGTGCGGCAGGTCGTGCGGACGCACGCAGCGCAACTCATCGAGGTCTTTCAAAAACTCCTGCTCGTAGAAACCGGTGTATTCGCGCAACGGCTTGCCCGTCTCGCGCACGCGTTTGATGATCTTGTCCTCCACGTCCGTGACGTTCATCACGTGCCGGACTTGATAGCCTTTGAATTCCAAATAACGACGCACGAGATCCGAAAAAACAAACGTGCGGAAATTCCCAATGTGGCCGTAGTCATAAACCGTCGGCCCGCACACATACATCCCGGCGTTTTTGCCCGCCGGATCGAGCGGCGCGAATTCCTGCACCGAGCGTGACAGCGTATTGAAGAACTTCAAAGCCATGACAGGGCGCAAACCGTATCGGCGGGCGAATGAAAGGGAAGTGGAAAGTCAGGTTGCCGATTTCCCCGCTATTTTGGCATCGGTGGTGCGTTATAGATCGCGTCGATCACTTCAAAGGTTTTCTTCCTTTGATCGGGGAATGTGTGAAAGAAGCTACTTTGGTTAAACCACCCGGTCGCAATCAAATCTCCGGTCGCGTTGTCCCGGAAACGAATATCGAGCGATAATAAAAACATCGCGACGTCCCATTTCCAGCGGTCCACCACCTCGACGTAAAAATCCGCCTCCTTCGGCTTGTCCTGAAGGGCACCGTAAGTCACCGTCATTCCACGTTGCGCCAACGCGTCGCGCGCAGCCTCCTCGCACCCGCGCGTATTATTCGGGTCCCACACCACATACGCTTTCTTGAGAGATTCCAACCGGACATTTTTGTGAAGCTTGCCCCCGACGACGCTGGAGCATCCCGTTAGGCACAAGGCAAACAACGCAAGAAAGAAGGTCATTGCGATTCTTTTCATTCAAAAACGATGGTGGCTATTCCGCGTTCTTGCTGCTCGCGCTCTTCGGTTCCTCGGGCAGCAGCCGCGCTACGAGCAGATTTTCCGAGGAGAAATACTTGCGCGCGGCGTCGCGGACTTTCTTTGCTGTCAATGCTTTCGTACGCTCGGGAGATTTCATGATTTGCTCAAAAGGCAAATCGTCCTCGCGGTAGGCGGAGATGTTGCCGAGCCAGAAGCTGTTTTCCTTCACGCCGCGTTCGAAGTTGCGCAGGAGCGTCTCCCGAACCTTCTCGAGGTTCTCCTCGCTCGGTCCTTCCTCTTGCAAGCGCTTCACTTCAGCGAACGCGGCTTCGCTGAGGTCTTTTACGTTGTCGGGACTGCAACTGAATGTGATGCCAGTGGAGAACGTTTCCTTCGGCTCTCGACTCAGATCACCGAACACGCCGACGCCATACACGCCGCCTTTGTCTTCACGCAAAACCTCGCGCAGGCGAATGCGCAGCACATCGACGGCGGCGCGCAACGCGGCCCGTTCTTCCAGGCCCCATTTCGCGTCGCCGTGGAACGTCAATCGCACCTGTGCTTTCGGCTCGATGCCTTTCTTCACTTCCACATCGATCTTCCCGCGTTTCGGATCGTCGCCGACGTGTTTGCCTTTCTCTTTGCGATTCGTGTTCGGCAAGCTCGCGAGATAAGTCTCCACGAGCGGACGCAAGTCGCCGGGCTTGAACGCGCCCACGAACACGAACGTGAAGTCGCCCGCGTTGGCAAAGCGCTCGCGATAGATGCGCAATGCCGCAGCGCGATCCAGTTCCTTCAGCATCTCGTGCGTCATCGGACGATGGCGTGGGTGGTCGCCGTAAAGAGCTTTCTCGATTTCATCCCCAAAGACCGCGGCGGGATTTCGTTTCCGATTCTCGATGCCTTCCTTCAAGCGAGTGACGTAAGACTGAAACGTTTTCTCGTCCGCGCGCGGCGCAGTGAAGTGCAGGTGCATCAATTGGAACCACGTCTCCAAATCCTTCGGTGACGCCGAGCCGCTCATCGATTCGTAAAGCTCGCCGACGGACGATCCGACCGACGCGACTTTGCCCGCCAGCTTTTTGCGCAACTGAATCGCGTCGTAAGCGCCCCAGCCGCTTTGCGCGAGAATGCTCGCGGACATTGCGGCGGAAAGATAGTCCTTGTCCGGCACCAGGCTGTGACCGCCGGGACTGAAGGCGCTCATCAGGATCTGATCGTTTTTGAACGTGGTCGGCTTGAGCAGCACGTGAATGCCGTTGGACAGCACCCATTCGATGGTCTCCACTTCTTTGTGTTCCTTTTCAGAAACGATCTTCCCGGCCTTCGGCGCATTCTTGAGCAACGGCGCTTCGAGCGATCCCTCGTCGTAAGCAGCAATCTCGGCGGCGTCGGCTTCCTTGATGACTTGCAGAATCTCCGCCTGCGTCGGCGGCTTCTTACCGGACTTCTCCGGCGCGCTGTAAAGAATCACGCGATTGGTTTCAGTGATCCAACGGTCGCCAATGCGATTGACTTCGGTGAGCGTAATCTCGGAAAGGAACCGGCGCGCCATCTTCAATTCCTCCGCGATGCCAGGAATCGGTTCATCTTCCAAAAAGTTCCCGATGTATTCGCGCGCGTACGATCCTGATTCCGTTTTGTCGCGCTCCTCGTAGGCGCGTTCGAAGCCGCGCAGCGTGACGGTCTTCACGCGCTCGAACTCTGCTTGCGTAAAACCATCCCGTCGCGCGCGCCGCGATTCCAGCAGCAATGCCTTCAACCCTTCCGCATACATTCCTTCCTTCAACCCCGCGCGCATCGACGCCATGTCCTTCACGCGTACCATGTGCGACTTGCCCACGCCCGCGAACAGATACGGCGGATTCGCCTCCTGCACCCGCTCGCTCAGCCGTTGATTCAGCATCCGAGAGTAAAGCGACTCCACCATGTCACGGCGATAATCCGATGCCGTGCCGTCCGGTGAGAGCGGATGCTTGCACGCGATTTGAACGCTTGTGGACGAAAGCTCCGGGTCCGTCTCGATGGAAAACAACGTCCCTTCATGGTCCGGCACCACTGGCGCCGGGCGCTTCGGCGCGTTCGGCGGATTCTTCAGCTTCCCGAAATGTTCGATGATGAGCGCTTCAATCTTCTTCGGGTCGAAGTCACCGACCGCAACCACCGCCATCAGGTCTGGCCGATACCACTTGCGATAAAAATCGAGAAAGTCCTCGCGCGTGACCGAGCGAATGTCGCTCGGCTCACCGATGGGCAACCGGTCCGCGTAAAGCGATTGATGAAACAGCACTGGAATCTGTTTGTCGCGCAACCGCCCGCCCGCGCCGCGTCCCGTCCGCCATTCCTCGATGACCACGCCGCGCTCCTTTTCGATTTCGTCTGCGTCGAAACTGATGTTGCTTGCCCAATCCTCCAGCACCGCGAACGCCTTTTTCACCACGTCCTCTTTGTCCGTCGGCACCTCCAGCCGATACGCCGTTTCGTCGAACGACGTGTAGGCGTTCAAGTCCGCGCCGAACTGCATCCCGATGCGTTCGAGAAAATTGATGATTTCGTGCTTCTGGAAATTCTTCGTGCCGTTGAAGGCCATGTGTTCGAGGAAATGCGCCAGCCCCTGCGTCTTTTCCGTCTCAAGGATCGAACCCGCGTTCACGGCCAGATGAAACTGCGCGCGGTTCTCCGGCTTCTTGTTCTGGCGAATGTAGTAAGTCAGCCCATTGGGCAGCTTCTTCATCGTCACGGCGGGGTCGATGGGCAACCAGTCTGAATCCGCCGTGCGCGCGGGCAGAGGAACGAGAGCGACGATGGCTACGACAAGAAGTTGGCGCAGAAACGTATTCATAAAATCAACTCGGGTGAACTGAAGCGCCAAGATAGTGGAGCGCGAGAAGATGGCAAGACGCGGAATCGGAACAGAGAAGCTGTTTCCAATTCCGTTCATTGTGAATTCCGTTTTTCCGTCACGGCCAAAAAAGTTTGCCAGCGAGGGACCAACTCGCTAACTGACTGCGTGATCTTCCTGCCCGTCGTCGAACGTGAATTGCGCGTCGCGTCGCGGAAACGCAGTACATTCTGGATCCGCATCGCCGCGGCGCTCGTCGCGCTTCTCATCGGCATCGGGTTTCTCGTCATGGTCGCGGCCAGCAGCCTCCTTTTTCGACCGCCGGCGATGGGCCAGATTCTTTTCAACGTCCTCACGTGGCTCAGTCTGGCGGGGGCGCTGTTCGCCGGTTTCTTTTTCACCTCCGATTGCCTGAGCGAGGAGAAACGCGAGGGCACGCTCGGCTTTCTGTTTCTCACCGACTTGCGCGGTTACGATGTGGTGCTGGGAAAATTGCTGGCCACCTCGCTGCGCAGTTTCTATACGCTCTTTTCCGTTCTGCCCGTGCTCGGCATCACCTTGCTCATGGGCGGCGTGACGGGCGCGGAGTTTTGGAAAACGTCGCTCGCGCTGATGAACGCGCTCTTCCTCTCGCTCGCCGCCGGAATGTTCGTGTCCTCCATCAGCCGCGATCCGCAGAAAGCAATGGGCGCGACTCTGTCTCTGCTGGTGCTGATCTCGGCGCTCGGCCCGGCGGTCGATGCCCTGTTTTCCAGAATCATAACGCTCCGACCGACCGCCAGCATATCGAGCCCGGTCTATTTGTTTGTGACCGCGGGGTGGAACACTCGGTCGCCCTTCTGGCCGGCGCTGCTCGTGAACCAGCTCATTGCCTGGATTCTTCTCGTGCTCAGTTGCGTCCTGCTCCCACGCACCTGGCAGCAAAAGGCGACGAAATCTTCCACGACTGCCGAAAGCTGGGGGCGCTGGTGGAAATACGGTGGCGCTAAACGCCGGTTGCGACTGCGCGCGAAGCTCATGAGCGTGAACCCGGTTGCGTGGCTCGCATGCCGTGAACGCTGGCAGGCAGTATCGTTCTGGGTCATCGCCATTATCGCGGCCGGTGCGTTGGCGGCGTTTCTCTTCAACAACCAGCAGTTCATCTGGTTCGTGTGGAGCTATCTCGCCAGCGCGCTGAACCTGATGCTCTATCTGGGCGTTGCCGCGCAATCCAACCGTTTCTTCGTCGAAGCGCAACGCAGCGGCCTGACCGAATTGCTGCTGGGCACGCCATTGACCGTGAAGGACATCGTGCAAGGCCATTGGCGCGCGACCTTGCGGATGTTCGCGATTCCGCTCGTGGTCTGCCTTGCCGTGCAATTGGTCGGCACGACCGTGGCGCAACAAAACACTTTCAGGCAATTCGCCGCCGCGACAACAGCCGCAACCGCGGGGACGACGCCCAACACAAACGTTGCTTCCACCAACGTGACGAGCGGGCCTGTGAGCACAACCATTCCGGCAAGTTCAGCAAACAACGCCGTCTCCTTTTCTCTCACCAGCCTTTCTTCACTCGAAGGATTTCTGCCGATCCTTTCCGCTGCCATGACGACACTCACCACCCTCGCGAACCTGATGGCGCTCTGTTGGTTCGGCATGTGGATGGGAGTCACTTCCAAAAACAGCAACCTCGCGACGCTGAAGACAATTGCCTTTGTTCAAATTGTGCCGTGGTTTGCGATCACGTTTGCGTCTGGCATCGCGACCGCGCTGCTGATCATGCCGCAGATATTCACTGGCGGAATGTCCGGCTCATTCTCGTTCGCGTGGTATCAAATCCTCTCTGTGGCCGTGACGACGATCCTGTGTGTGCTCAAAGACGCCGCGTTCGTGGTCTGGGCGCGCAAGAAGTTATATTCCGATCTCCGCGCGCGCTCGACCCGTGCCATCCTGCCGATCCATCCACAACTACCGCCACTACCGTCGCTGCCGGGCACGCCTGCTGGTTCGGCGCCTCCTTCGATCAATTACTCTTGATGCCCCCTTCACATGCCCCTTGCTTTACTGGTCCAACAAGTTTCGTTCGTTCAACTGGTCCAATTGTTTCTGGGTCGCGGCGCCGAGCTGGATAAGGTTCTTCAGCACCTTCGGTTTGTCCTTGATGCTGTGGTCCTCGATGAGGTTGATGGAATTGAACTCGTGCTTGAACGTGCCGACCTTGATATACAATGTGAACCAGGAGCCATCGAATTCGATGACGAAATCGACGGGCTTCTTGCTCTTGTTCATCAAATCCACGAGCTTCAGCCTCTTGACGTCGTTTTCGTTCAGTTCCTCCACTTTGAGGCCGACCTTGTTGGCGATCTGCATCTTAGCCAGATTGCTGAGGTACACTATCCGATCCTCCGTCTTCGCGCTTTGAATGGTTACTTCAGGCATAATGGACTCTCTTTCCTGCTCCGGGTGATGTCATTCGCTTGGTGAGATTCCGTCGCCGCGAATGACTCTAACAGCGGGGGAATCGTTGGCCGCAAGTCTAGGCCTATCATGCTCGACGTCAACCTGGCCGGTTCATAGCCACAGCACGATTTTGCCGCCTAACGACCCAAGCTCAGCGACCCGGCCCACAAGGGCGTCCGCTTGCAACCTGGACGCGATGGCCGGGTTCGCTGCAGCGCATGGTTAGGCATCACGTTCATGTCTCGATGGCAGATTAACGATGGGAAAAACAATCCCCAACAAACAAATGCTCCAAATACCAAAGGGCATCGTCCGGTAATTGGAGACCGGGTCAACCTTCCTAAGTCCAAGCTGGGACGCAAAGACAATGACCGCGAGTGCAAGTGCGCTCAACAAAAGACTCCAATATCCGAGTCCTCGCCACAAATCGCGTACACGAGGAATGCGAAACAAGAACCGTCCCAACAACGAAACTCCAACCGCCAAGCCCGCGAATACGAACAGCATCAGAAACAACATCAGTACTGTGAAAGGTCCGCCATACGCCGAATAGTAAAACGCGGCCTCCACGAAACAGACCAGCAACCCGACTGCAAAGCCGATGAGTGCTAGAATCAAACGTCGAGTGAACGCGCGCATGATGCCTAACGACCCAAGCTCAGCGACCCGGCGCACGGGACGCAACGAT
>JGI10216J12902_122786581_pt1 | contig 12219 bp, 6 predicted proteins | sample KanNatreferecore_FD_12902 | JGI IMG/M metagenome (IMG submission 12902)
AGTGTCGACGGCCATTGGTCGTATAGCTCCTCGAGGAATTTGTCCGCGCTACCCCAATAGATATCGATATCCTCTCGGCCAAAGAGTGACTTGAGATAGTCACGGACCTGCGCCGCGTTCGGCGCGTTCTCTTGTGCTGGATCGATTTGCACAGCCACGTCGCGAAGTCCAAAGTCTTTGCGGCTCTTCGCCGCTTCCCGACTGAGCAAGAAGTTGAGAAACGCTCGAAAATCCCAATCATCAATACGGAATCCGAGGAACAAGAGTGTTGAGCGGGTGAGAATCTGTTGGACGAATGAAGGCGACGGGTTGGCGCTGACGCGCGACATGCCGATCAAGAACTTGAAGTAGTCGTCCTCGGTGAGGACGACCGACGATGGCGTCGACAGATGGCCGAACAACTGACAGACGAGCGGAGCGTCGGCGGTCGGCTTTTTCGGTCCATCGGGTGGAAAACCAAGCGGATTGTCGGATGGTGTGAGCCAATTGCACAATTGTTCGACCGGCGATTTTCCAACGGCGTCCAAAGCATGTGCCAGTAGCCCGTCGGGATTTGTCGTGATATAGAGGGGGCAGGGCAACCGCGCCAAGAGCGTGTGGCCATCCGGTTGGTCCGTGGGATCGAAAAGGAATACCGCTTCGGCTAATCGATTGATCAGAAGTTGCGCCGGTTCCTGATCGACCGTTGCCGGCTTCACGCCCTTCCAACGAGAAGCAATTGCTTCACTCAGGATCTCCAGGTAGCGGCCTTGAACATATTCCCGGCCATTGGTGATCAAGAGATACTGCGCTACCTGTGGTAGATCGAGCTGGCCGTCGCGCTTCAGCGAGATCTTGTCTTCATCGGCCCACGTTCGCGCCAATTCGCGGCTCGGACCAATTAGCCGCTCAAGCAATCCCGATCCCAGAACCGGCACGCACTGACCCAAACGCAATTTGCGAAGAAGCGCCGGCCAACCAGCAAACGCCGCGGTGGGCCCAGCCGCTGCTTCGTACCACAACAGATTGTCGTTCAACCGCGTGGATAGAACGGGCGCCCAATGGTCTGGTTCGTTCCTAACTTCAAATCGCGCCTCGCATGCGGCACGATCGATTTGCCCGTGCAATGCAATCTGTTGAAGGAACTTGTGCACGAACGGACGCCCCGTTCCCTGAAACACATTGCCGAGCATCGACAGCACTGCAGCGACGCCAGCGCGGCCAAGTTCCGCACCCAGAGTCGTATCGACGACATCCGCGGCGGGAACGCCCGCGAGTCGGACCGGCTTTGTCGCTCCCGCACTCTGACATGACGACAAGATGACGAGTGCCGGACGATGCCAGAGCTGTTCGATTCCAGACGCGAGCGCACGACCATCTTCGACTTTGCCGGCGCCCGTATCGTCGACTAGAAGCAGTTTCGGAACATCGCCTTCCAGCGTTCCGTGCGCGACCAGGTAGAAAAGATCAAAGCCCGTCCGCAAATGCCGCAGAATATTGTCGAGCGTCGGCGGTCCATCTTTGCCATCTGGAAGGACGGTAATCGCCTTCGTCATCGGCTTGAGCGCCGTCCGCACGTTTTCAATTTCCTTTTCGACGCTGAACTGGTTGTCCTTCGAAAACGCCCGCCCGCCCATTTGCAGATTGTCGAGGTTCGAAGGCGCGGCAATGGCAACCAGGACTCGCGACGCCGGCTTCGTCCGAACTCGGACGGGTCGCGAATTGTTGGAATTGAGAACGCGGGAGAACCATACGCCCTGGTCGGCAAAAAGCAGTGGATTGTCCGACCGTGGATCGCCGAGCGATTCCCATCGAACTCGGCGAAGGGCCAAGTCGTCCGTGTCGAGTGCGAGGCGCAAGCGTAGCTGATGGTCCTTGGCGGCGTTGCATGCTTCGTTCCATTTGTCGCGCAGCGACTGCGGTTTGAACAGGGCCTGACCAAGTGCACGCCCGTAGTTGGCCGGATCGGCCGCGGCGCCGTTGAGTTCCGCTGGCTTGAACGTGACCGTGTCCTGTGCCTCGGTGTACGCCGCTTCGCCCGGTTTCTTCAAACGGAACGTCGCTCGATAGATTTCACCGCCACGTGGGCTGAGCGTGATTTCGAGTTCCGGATTTGCCATCGTCAACTCCGGGGTCGCTCAAACATTGTTACCAATTTCGCGTGAAACGAGATTGAAGTCCATTGTTAAACTTTTCAGCCGAGCCCTTTGAGAAAGTCGATTTTGTCCACCAGATCAGGGAAGTCGATCAACGGGTTTCGATTCCCTTGAGCAGCGAAGATCGCCTGGTTGCGGTGCCGTTCGTACTCGCCGACGGCGAATTTTTTGTGCCAAGCGATCAGCGTTTTGATTCGGTCGGGCGTGTACTCGGAAGCATTCTTGTCGATCTCGCCGGGATAGCGAAGTAGGAAGTACAGCGTCGCCCGGGCAACGGCGCCTTTCCCGGCCGTCGGTTCGAACTTCTTCTCTTCGCGTCGACCACAGCCCTGGCGCACAACTTCTTCGAGCGGTGAGAAATCGAAATAAGGTGTGTTGCCGCGGAAACTGTTGCAGCCGCTTTCGCAGGCGAACAAGTGGTGCAAGTCGCCGCGCATCGGCTCCTTCTTGTTGAACCACGACTGTGGGACGACGTGTTCGCAATTGAATGGCAGTTGTGCTTCCAGGAGGTCAAGGCGCGCGGCTTCGAGTCCGGGCTCGAACGCTTCCGATGCGCGAAATGCTTCGAGTCGCTGTTGCCGAGCGCGAGCGACCTCGACGTCCATCCGCACCAGCTCCAATGGTTCGAACATTTGGCCCGAATAAACGCTTTTGATTTTCAAATCCGGTTGCAGATCGACCCACGGATAGACGTGCTTGATGGGCTTGTATGACGGCTGATTCTCGTGAGTCTGGACGAGCAATTCGTGAAGTGCGGTGTACAGTTTGGTGGGTGAAACGTCTTTTGGCAAATCCTTGTAATAGTCTTTCCGATCGGTCTCGTCGGCCGCCTTGGCGTAATAGACGCGAGTACGCGCTTTTTCAAGTTCGACCTTGGCCTCGGCAACTTCCTCGTCGGTCGGGACCGGCGCCACGGTGTCCATGGGTGGGGCGGTCGATTTCGTCGGCATCGCGGACTTTGGTTCAGCTGGTGGCGAAGCCGGTGCTGCTGGCACCGCGAAGATCGCGTCGCCGAGGCTCACCGAAACTTGCAGTGGAATCGTCCACGTCGCCGTTCCCGCTTTTCGGTCCACCTTGGGCTGCAAGGGTTGTGAAATTGGACTTACCTCTCCTGGATCATCCCCTGAGGTCGGAGTGGGCGGATCGAGGATTTCGTCGCGAATTCGTTTCTGGTCGGCCGTGAGATTGAGCGCGGACCGCAAGAACTCAAGTAGCCCGGCGACGCGGATTCCTTCGTTGGCAATCCAGTGAATTCGATGTTCCCCCATGTTTTCGGTCCACACTTGTCCGTCGACGGTCATGTATTGGCCCTGTGCGTTTCGCTCCGGGTATCCCGAGTGGTGAATTGCGACGACTTCCCATTGATCGTTGAATACCGGCGCGCCGGACGAGCCAGGCGTCGTGTCTGTTTCGTAGTAAAGGAAACGATCAACGGTCTCCGGCAATTTCAGTACGCGGTTTTCGCGCAATGCGATTTGCTTGGGTTCGCCGCCAGGATGTTGAATGATAGTTACGCTTTCGCCGTTGAGCACTTCGTCCGCAACCGCGACGAGTCGATTAAATCCGAAGTCGTTCAATCGCCGGTTATCGTCGCCCGTCGGATCGACGGCAACAAACGAGACGTCGAGATCCTCAAATGGACTCGTCAGGAAAAAGGTCCGCGGCGCGAGAGTAAACGTAGTTTTGGGAATCGGTTTTCCATCACGGCCATTCTGGAAATTAAACTCAACGACGCTTGGCTCGGCTTCGGCCGCCGACGCGAGCACGTGATTATTAGTCATCAAGACTCGCGGCGAAACCATTGAGCCGGTGCCGAATCCGAGCAGTGCGCCGCTCGCAGACCGAATGACAACTCGACCGACCGCACGCCCTGCCGCTCGTCCGCCATCCAGGTATTGGATGCCGAGCAGCTCATTGCGGCCGATGATGCGTTCAAGCCCGACGGCCGCCGGCGTACCGCTTGCCTCCAAGACGGCAAACGACCGGTTGGTGCGCTCGCGAACAACGGTTTGAGCAGCCGGAATTGGGACGCCAATTCGTTTCAACCGACGAACGATTGCCTCGGTCGGATTGGCGCGCAGACGTTCGGGAGCGGACCGGGGCTCCAGTTTTTCACGGAGCATGGATTGCCGCGTCGTCGGCGTCGCCGCCTCGGTCGTCACGGTGAACGACTCCGTTCGGACGGCGGGACTCACATTGAATGCAGCGCGGAGGCGGCGTTCGGTTGCCTGGAGGACCGTGGGATTGAGACCGGTGAAACGTGTCGGTGTCGCGTCTGCCACGAGCGTCTCCTTGCGTGGTTAGGGTGTTTTTGCAAATCGTGGTTGAATCTTGACGGCCGGGTCGCCGAGAACGATGTAACCGCGGGCATCGTTGAGACCGGTCCACAGCTCGGCCGACCGCGACAGCTCGTCGTCCGTTTGTACCTTCTGATTCAAAAGCGGCGTCATTTGGGCCGTGAGCTGCGTTGCCAGCGCCGCGTAGCGCAAGTTCATTACTTCCATCGCGTAGCCGACGCGATTTCCCGTCATGAGCTGGTTCAGTAATCCCTGGAATACCTGGACTTGCGGTTGATCGCGATCGGTCAGAAACGACGTGGCCCAGGTTCGGTCGATGTGACCGATGACGGCAAGTGCGCCGCGATTCAATAGAGCACGCGGCAGCGCCGCGACCGTCGGGTGTTCCGCGAGTGGGCCGTCCGTCAATTGATCTTCGTGTGGAAAATCGGTGTCGCGCGGCGTGCCAGCGCTAAAGCATGCGAAGTGAACCGCCATTGTCCCGCGCAAATCGACTTGGGCGTCGAGGTCGTCAGCGCCGAACGACCATGCTGGCTCGATCGCGCCGTGGTCCGGGCCCGGCCAATCGGCGCACAAGAGTGCTCCCAGGTCGTTCGGATGTCGAGCGTGTCCGGGCGGAAAATAGAGTCCGTGCGACGCGGCAAAAAGGAGCGCGGGCGGCAAATTGGTGAGCAAATCACCAAGGCATTTCCGAGTCGCGGTCGTGCCCACGATCGACTCGACGATCCAATCGGCGCGATCGTTTTGCAGCTTTTGCGCAAGCGGTGGAACTAACCGTTCGGAGCTAAGCCTCGTCGGCTCGTCGCCGGGACTCCAGGGGGCGAAGAACGTCGCGCGCGGAGCGACTTGTGCTTTTTCGTTCTCGGCCGTCGCTACGGATTCCGCGTAGTGGCGGTATTCGTCCACCGTGGGGAACCACAATCGGCCAACGGCATATTCGACGTCCAGTTCGTATTGGAATTTGAAAGGCAAGTTCTCGGGGCTTCCGACCAAAAGCAAATAATACGGCATGTAATCGGGGTCGGCGGGCATGCCGACTTCGAGCCCGTGGCGGATCAAGAACGACTGCTTCGATTCATTCGAGGCTGGCGCATTGTCTCCGCGGAATTCGCGGTAATAGTGGGCAGTTTTGGAACTGGTTGCTGCCTGTCGTTGTCGCAATTCCAGTAGCGGTCGAAGAGCCGTATAGACGTCATCGGCAACGTCACGCGCGAAAATCACCCCCCATCCGGCCTGGTCCAACGCATTGGCGTTTCGGTCCGGCCTTAGCGCATCGTCCGCTTTCGTTTGCCGATCGACCTTCTTTCGGAGTTCAGCGAACACCGGTGCCGGCGGTCGCTCGAGCCCCGCTCGGGCGTGCACAAAGATTGCTGACGGCGAAAGCCCCCCGGACAAGTACGCGCCGGTAGCACCATCGACTCCGGACGCGTACAAGGTGCGAATAGGCGTCACGTGCGGCTCCGGATTTGGGCATCCTACCCTCCCCAAACGGTCATATCGGACTCGTAATTCCTGTCACCGCGAAGACGTCAGCATCGAATGTGTGCCGGGAACGTCTGGCGACCGCTCGGCAAGACGAGCACCGGTCGCGCATCGGAATCGATCGACACGGGCGTAACCCGACGACGATGCTCTCCCTACCTTGAAAATCGAGAATGCGCGGACAAACATGTCAAAATTCTTGAGTTTTTTTCGACAACTGAAACCCACAAGGCCTGCCGCGTCAATCTTCAGCCGTATTTACACCAGCAAGTGTCCAAAGTGATGCGATTTGTTCGTGCGGCTGATGAATTCAGGGCGTGTGCATCGAGACCGTGCCGGTCGCGTCCATGTCATACCTATGCTCTTAAAGCTAATGACACGAACGGGTGCTGCGGTCATCAGCTGGACAAGGTCCTATTGAATCAGCGTCTCCGTGCGCTGATTCCTTAGTGAAATCGTCGGATTGCAGGATTCCGTGACACTTTTGTTGATGCGTTTTCGATTATTCGAGTCGGGGAGTTGTTCGACTCCACGGTAAACCGATTGGTTCGTCACCATTGAAACGAGGTTGACGATGCCGGACGAAGCACTGACAATTCGCGGTTCGTACCAGTTCCAGGTCGCTCAAGATGGCGAGCTTCAGAACACTGCAACGAACGTTCGGTTATTGAGTCAACTCTGGTCCGACCGCAGACTGATTCAAGGTGACGACCTTGGTCCAGGTGACGCGGGAGACTTCGATTACGGCGCGTGGCACAGTTCCTGTCACTTGCTCGGCGCTGGCGGTGTTCGCCGAGCTGCCGACGGTCGCCACCTCTGGCTGGAGATCGCTCACGCCCGACGTCACGACGAGTACTTCGCGGCGCTCACCGTCCGTGAGTCGTCCGCGGCGCGCACTGTACCACTCGACTCGGCCGACGCCCGAGTTCTTCTGAATCAATCGACGCTTCTTGGCTTCGTCGAGGGGAACTCGACGGGTCGCACAACCTCGCGAAATGTATTCGATGCCCCAGACCGGTTTAATCTTTGGAGACGACAGGACTTTGACCAGGCGGTCGATTCTGACCTTGAGGGCGGGCGTGTTTGGGAACACTGGTGCACTCTCCGCGATTTGCGGCCGACCAACCGCGTTGGTCTTTCAGCCATTACAGCGTACGTATCGCTCTGCGCGGCGCTCGGCGACAAATTCTGTGCGGCGGTCGCGCGGGGGCGACGTGATTATGGACACCCGGTGCAGCTTTGTGCGATGGTGCAGGCCGGTTACGTATGCGCGAATTCCGCAACTTGGGATGTGACACCGGTTGCAATTCCTTCCAAAGTCGAGTCGTTGTTTTTGGAAGCTGATCCGGCGCAAAGTCTTACCGCGGCCGAGCGGCTCGACTGGGAGAATCCTCCCAAGTACTTCATGTTTTCTCGCAAGATTAAATCGTGGAGCAGTGCGAAACAAGTCAGGGCTGATTTGAAGAAGTTCAAACCGCAACATTGAGCGCCCGGTGATGCGATGACTACGTCGCCAAAACGAATCGATGCATTAAAAGCTGCAATCGGGAAGGCTGCCAACGCCCGAGACGCTGACGGTGCCGCAAAAGCTTGGCGTGACGTGCTGGACTATTTCTTCGAAGTCGGCGCGGATCGAAATGATCCCGAACCGAGTGGTCGGGAGCCGGATTACGCACGTTTATGGAATCTCGCTCACCACGCGATGACCCAACTCGGCGGTCAGGCGGCGCCTGCCATCGAGACGGTTGCCGACTATGATGCCGATCGCTTCGGACCAATGCTTGGGGTCAGTGACGGCGGGACCGCGACTGCCGCCATTCGTCATGGAGCTTTGGCCGCTCCAAAGGGTGTCGCTTTGGCCGCCAGTGCCAGTCCGCTCGCACTGGGAATTGCCCACGACGCGGAACGTCTCGGCGCCGTTGGTGAGGTGGCGGTTGGCCCGGACGAATATGCCACGATCCGGTTGGCTGGACGGAACCGAGTGCTAACGACCACAAACATCGGCACTCAAGTGAATGTCCGAAATTTCATGAGCCCGCCTATTGTTCGCGTCAACGCCGGTGGCCAAGAACGAGCGATCCGTCGACTCGAAGAGCTTTTCCAGCCGTTCGTGACAACTGCGAGTGGCAGACCACGTTCGCTGACTGTCCTCATCCGCTTTACGTCGGCCATGTCAGTGCGACAACGCGAAGGTGCTCTTGCCAAATTATGCAAGGCGGTTGCAAGCGGGAGTTTCTGCAACCCAAAATGGCATAAGCTCGGACTCTTGGTCGATCCGGGAAAGCGCGATAGCGGTGCGGCGCGCTCGAAAGCGGCAATCGACTTGGCTGCGTCGATGAAGCTCGACGAGGTCGCACTCATCGGATTCGATGAACTCCGCATAGTACCGGAGGAAATCAACACGTTGCTCAAGTTTGCTGAGGCTAGGAGTATCCGACTTCGCTCTCAAAACTGGGTGGATCCTCAGACAACTGCTCGGCACGTTTGGACTGGACTGGCGGTAGCGAGAAACATGGGAGTGGAGTTGGGAAAGTATGGGCTCTGGCCGCTGACATTCGAGGACCAAAAAGAAGTCATCGCCCGAATTCAGTACTGGTTCCCACATTGGTGCGCCGCGCCCGTGTATTACGTTGACTATCCACTCGTTACGGCAAAGCGCGTCTACACCGAACCCCAGCTCGCCGATGCCATTCGTCGTTGGCTGGCGATGGTGGCGAATCTCGGGGTGCGGGTCGTTCTCATTGACACCGCGAAGAAATCCGAAAAACGGCGATTGCTCAAGGACTCGCCGCACGACAAAGTCGGTTTCCTAACCGCCGACGACATCGCCGATTTGATCAAGTTTGCTCACAAAGAAGGCGTTAAGACACTGTGGGCCGGCGGCATCTCACTTCCCCAGGCATACACGTTCGGAAAGCTCGGCGTGTTTGGAATCTACGTGACGAGCGCTGCCGCTGCTCTCATGCCCTTGCCTAAGAAAGCCCGTCGCGATCCGTTTCTGACGAGCCTGCGCGTGCCGCAAAAAGACGCGGTAACGCGGGTCAAATTCCTCGTCGAAGCGGGGTTTCTTGTCAGTCGCGGCGCCGAATTCGAAGCCGACATCGAGGCTATGCTCGCGGCAATTGCCGATGAAGACGAGGCCGAGGCGAGCCAGATTCAGAAGCAGCTTCAACCTCGGATTGTTGAAGCTTGGCACCGACACTTTTCCCAACATTGAGTTCCTCGAGGGCGTACGTGACTCTTGCAATTCCACCATTGAATGCACCGAACCTGCTCCACGACGCCCGAGTGTACCTCTCCGGGCCAATGGACTTTGTTGCCGACCGCGAGGCCGAGAAAAGGTTTGGCTGGCGAAACCGAATTGGCCAGATCCTATCTGCACTTGGAGTTACCGTCTTTGATCCATGGTTTAAACCCGAGATTCGCGGGGTCGAGGGTTATGGGCGGGAGGATGAGAAGGATTCCGTCGCGCGCGCCGGTTGGACATTTGAGGATAGTAAGGCCGGCGCCGCGCACCGCGCCGCGAGCGCCGAAGCATTTTGGCCGGCGCTACACATTGACTTGCGAATGGTCGACACAAGCGACTTTGTCATCGCCCACTGTCCAACGAATGTCTATAGCGTCGGTACCCCGCACGAGATCATTCTGGCACGGCAGCAACGGAAGCCAGTTCTCTTCGTCAGCCCTCCGGTCGCGTTCCCGGCTTTAGCGGAACTGCGCCGACATCTTCAATTGCAAGGTGATACTGTAGGTTCCTATCTGCTTTCGGAACTCGAGAAGCAGGTGCCGATCAAGCCGAATCCAGACGGTAGCCCAAGTCAGTGGTACATGCCGCTCGTCGGCGGCGAGCACTTCTTCGACGGTTTCGGATTCTATTTCTATCGCGATCAGTTCGGCTGGCCCGCCACTGCGCTTGACACAGCCGAAGAATCACGCGGACTGCAAAAGCCGCTGGTGCCATTCCTTGTTCGACTCAATGACCGGCTGCCTGTGAAGTGGGACCGTCACCAGAAGGAATACGTACCGAACGATGATTGGCTGTTGTGGGATCTGAAAAAGAAGGATGGTGGCGCTGCTGTCCGGAACGCTCACACGGCTTGATGCCGATTGCGGTGTAACACATGCGACTCAAATCGAATCTAATTGACGGGTTCCAGGTGTTTGCGGTCACGGGGGTGAACACCGTTTCTTTTGCTATCACGGCCACCGATGAGGCGAAGGAGGGACTGCTTGGGTTTGCTGTCGAGCGCGGGACGAATGGTAGGAAACCAGTATTCCGGCCCGGCTTCAAAGTATTCAAGTCAGTGGTTCCGAAACCGACCAAGGCCACTCGGGTGAGCACGAGAGATCATCCGGTGCAGAGCTTCGTATGGGATGATTTCACGGCGGAGCCGGACAGCGAATATGTGTACCGATTTCACCCACTCCGCGGAACTCCAAAGAACCTGGACCGAAGTGCCATGCCAGTCGAGATCCGAGTCCGCACCGAGCCGTTGTTTAGCGATAACGAGCACGACATCTTCTTTAACCGCGGCGTCGCCAGTAGCCAAGCGTACGCACGGAAGTTCGATAACAAGCGGCCAGACGACCCAAGGGTTCCGGAGAAAAAGCGCGCCGAAATGCGGCGGTGGCTAAGCCGTGATTTGGACGATGGCATCCTTGCGTTTATCAAGTCGGCCGAGCACGGTGACACATTGTTGTGCTGCTTTTACGAGTTTCGCTATCGACCGGTGGTCGATGCGCTGACCGCGGCAATTGACCGGGGAGTCGACGTCCAAGTCATTATTGATGCGAAGGTAAACGCCTCGAAGAGGAAGGACAAGAAAACCGGCAAGATCGTTTTGGTTGAGTCATTTCCGCGCGAGGACAATTTGCGGATGATTGCTGCCGCCGAATTCCCGATGGACCGAATCAAGCTCCGCCAGGCACGCAAAAGCAACATCCACCACAACAAATTCATGGTCTTGGTTAAAGGCAAAAAGCAGAGGCCCTGCGAAGTGTGGACTGGATCGACGAATATCTCTGACGGAGGCATCCATGGCCAGACAAACGTCGGCCATTGGGTTCGCAACGGGGCAGTAGCCAAGAGTTTTCAGGCTTACTGGGAACTGTTGAGCACAGACCCGGGTGGCCAGACCGGTGACGATCGCTCGACCGTTATGCGGAAGAACAGAGAATTTGAGGAGGCGGTCGAGGCGATTCAAGATGTGCCCGTAATCGTAAAAGACCTTCCACGTGGTGTAAGTACAGTATTCAGCCCACGAACGGCGTTAAAGGTGCTTGAAACGTATTTTGAACTAATCGACAAAGCAAAGTCAGTTGCATGCATTACCCTGGCGTTTGGCGTCGCCAAAGGCCTCAATGCCAAGTTGATGGACAATCGACCTGAGGATCAGATTATTTTCATGCTCTTGGAGAAAGAAGACAAGCCAAGGCCACCACGTAAGACTGGGTTGAAAGGCAAGAAGCCAAGGAAAAAGCTACCACCATTCGTGAAGTTGACAGCTCGGAACAACGTCTATCAGGCTTTTGGGTCATTTCTTCCGCGAGATCCGCTTTACCAGTGGATCAGAGAAGAGACGAACGCGCAGCGGTTGCAGTTGAATCAGCATGTGACTTACATCCATTCCAAGTTCCTCCTGGTGGACCCATTGGGTGACGACCCGATCGTCGTTACTGGATCAGCAAACTTCAGCGAGGCATCCACGACTGGCAACGACGAGAACATGCTAATCATCCGCGGCGACCGACGTGTTGCGGATATTTACTTCACAGAATTCAATAGGCTGTTCAACCACTATTACTTCCGCGCCGTGCACCAACAGTCCGCCGGCGTGAGCCGCGGAACTGGCCGTGACACATTGTTCTTGCGAGAAACACCGGCAGAGTGGTTGGCGGGCTACAAGCCTGGGGCGCTTCGCGCAAAGCGCGTTCAAATGTTCGCGCAAATGAAAGGGTTCGCTGTTGTTTGAACTGCCCTTCAGGAGGGGATACGCGGATCGTTTAGATTTGATTACCTGATTAAATTGCCAGACGCCCAAGCGCAGACCTCATCCATCAATTGCATCCGTACAGAATGTTTCCAGTCCGATCCACTTAGCGCGAAAAACGCAGTTGGCTGGCCTGTCCCTACGGAAAGATTGGTTGCTACAGGAGTACCCCCCGTGACAGCAACGATGCTCGCAGTGACTCTGCTTGTCGCTGCGCCCGCTCTAAAGGACAAATCGGCGCCCGACCAGCCATTGGTCGGGCGACGGACGGTTGTGCCTTCCATGTGAAGGACCTCAAGACGTTGTTCGAAGAAT
>JGI10216J12902_103194932_pt1 | contig 12218 bp, 10 predicted proteins | sample KanNatreferecore_FD_12902 | JGI IMG/M metagenome (IMG submission 12902)
CGCGCGAGCCGCCATCGATCGAACGCTCTCCCGCCGCGAACGGCTCGCGTTCGATTACGAGAGCAGCCGCTTCGATTCGCGATCGCAGACGACGACGGCACACGCCGTGCGGCTGGGCTGGACGCGCGCGATCGGCACCTCGACCCAGCTGCAGCTGCGCGGCGGACCCCGCGTCACGGACGGTGCGGCCAACGCCGATCTGTTCGCGCTGGTGAATCACACGCTCGAGCACGGAGCCGTCTCGGTGTCGTTTGAACAGGCGCAGACCACTGTCATCGGCATGGAAGCGCCGGTCGAGGCCCGAAGCCTTCACGTGCGCGGCAACTGGAAGCCGTTCCGGTCGCTGTCGTGTACGGCGGCACCCGCCGTGTTTCGATCGACGTTCGGCGGACATGACATCGACGTGTTCCGCATTGGCCTCGAAGCGCGTTACGCCGTGAGCAAGACGCTGGCATTTGAGGCGTCGTTTGGCGCAGAAACCCAGCGCGGCGCCGTCAGCACGGCCAGCATCGATGTAGACACGCTTCGGCACCGCACGCTCTCGTTTGGATTGACGCAGCAATGGAAGTGACTCGCCTTCTCGCACGGCTGGCGCTGCTGGTGACTGTGTGCGCTCACCCGTTGTCGCTTCGCGCCACCGACGTCGAACCGGCGGCTGACGAGTACCGCATCGGCCCTGAAGACGTGCTCGACGTCACGGTCTGGAACCACCCCGATTTGGCGAGAGTCGTACCGGTCCGCCCTGATGGGCGCATCTCGCTGCCGCTCGTCAACGACATCGTGGTCTCCGGACTCACCGCGCAGCAACTCCGCGACATCCTCATTCAGAAATTCACGCTCTTCGTTCCGAGCCCGGAAGTGTCGATCATCGTCCGCGACATTCACAGCTTCAAAGTGTCCGTGCTCGGGAATGTGCGTACCCCAGGCAGATTCGAGCTGAAAAGCCGCGCCACGGTTCTCGACGCCCTTGCGCTGGCGCAGGGCCTCACCGAATTCGCCGAGCGGCGACGCATCATCGTGCTCCGTCATGACGGTGCGGCGCTCAAACGCATCCGCTTCGATTACGACGACAGCGTGTCGGAAGGGGGCACCGCCCCTGCCATGTTCCTTCGTCCCGGCGACACCGTCTTCGTTCCTTAAGGGACACACACCATGTGCGGCATCGTTGGCTATGTCGGTCGCGGCGAGGCACTCGACGTCCTGGTACCTGCGCTGCGCCGGCTCGAATACCGCGGCTACGACTCGGCCGGCGTGGCTGTCGCGAACGGCCACGGACTCCAGGTGCGCCGCGCCGTCGGCAAGATCGCCGCGCTCGAGGCCAGCCTCGAGAGCGGACGGCCGACCGGCAGCCTGGGCATCGCACATACGCGATGGGCGACGCACGGCCGTCCGAGCACGGTCAACGCGCATCCGCACGTCGACTGTCACTCACGTCTCGCCGTCGTGCACAACGGCATCATCGAGAACTACCGCGAGCTGCGGCGCCGGCTGGCCGCCGACGGCCATCGGTTCCGGTCTGAAACGGACACGGAGGTGATCGCGCACCTCATCGAGCACTATCACAGCGGCGATCTGGCCCAGGCCGTGCGCCGGGCTGCGCACGATCTGCGCGGCTCGTACGCGATCGCGTGCATCAGCGACGAAGAACCGCACACGCTCGTCGCCATGCGCCGCGGAAGCTCGCCGCTCGTCATCGGCTATGGAGACGGCGACACCGTTCTTGCGTCCGACATTCCCGCACTGCTCGGCCGGGCGCGCGAGATGGTGGCCCTCGCCGACGGCGACATGGCCATCCTGACAGGCGGCCGTCTTTCGATCGAGACGGCGGACGGTCTCGAAGCCCAACGCAGTGCGATGCAGATTCCGTGCGACGCGGCTGCGGCCGAACGCAACGGATACCCGCACTTCATGCTGAAGGAGATCTTCGAGCAGCCGGAAGCGATCAGACACACGCTGCGCGAGCTGGTCACTGAGCGCGGCGATGACGTGCAGCTTCCCGAGTCGGACCTGTCCGAGTGGGATTTGCGATCGCTGAACCGGCTGCTGTTCATCGCCTGCGGAACGTCGTATCACGCCGCGCTCGTCGGTAAATATCTCATCGAGGCCTTCGCGCGCCTGCCTGTTGAAGTCGACATCGCATCGGAGTTCCGATACCGGGATCCGATCCTCGATGGCCGCTCGCTGGCGGTGCCGATCTCGCAGTCCGGAGAAACGGCCGATACGCTTGCGGCGTTGCGCCACGCGCGCGCCGGCGGGTCCCGCAGCCTCTCGATCTGCAACGTCGTCGGCAGCTCGATGGCCCGCGAATCGGAAGGCGTGCTCTACACACGCGCGGGTGTCGAGATCGGTGTCGCGTCCACCAAGGCTTTCACCGCACAGCTCGCGTCTGTCTTGCTTCTGGCCATCAAGCTCGGCCGCGTCCGAGGCATGCTCGATGCCGGTGATGCGCGCAGGCGGATTCAGGATCTACAAGCGGCGCCCGACCTCATGGCGCAGACGCTGGAGCTCAACGATCACATCCGCGCACTCGCGGAGCGCTTTGCGGGCTCGAAAGACTTTCTCTATCTGGGCCGGGGCGTGCATTATCCGCTCGCGCTCGAAGGCGCGCTGAAGCTGAAAGAGATTTCCTACATTCACGCCGAAGGGTATGCCGCCGGTGAGATGAAGCATGGGCCCATCGCCCTCATCGACAAGGGGATGCCCGTCGTTGCGATTGCGCCCGACGGCGCCCACTACGAGAAGACGGTTGGCAACATCGAGGAAGTGAAGGCGCGTGACGGCATGGTCATCGCGATTGCCAGCAGCAACCACGAGACGATTCAGGCGCTCGCCGATGCGTCCATCCTCATTCCACCTGCGCCCTTCTGGATTCAGCCGTTGCTCGCATCGATTCCCCTTCAACTGCTCGCCTATCACATCGCTGTCGCGCGCGGATGCGACGTAGACCAACCGCGCAACCTGGCGAAAAGCGTCACAGTCGAATGAACACCGTCCTCATCCTCGGAAGCGGCGGCCTCGCGGCCGACATCGTGATTGATATCAACGCTCAACCGCATTGCGGATGGGAGGTCGTCGGCATCGTCGACGATGTGCCAGCACTGACCGTTCCGCTGGCGCAATGCCCGCTGCTCGGCCCGCTGGGACAGCTTGCCGACATCGTCGATCGTGAACAACCCGACTGCGTTGTCGTCGCGCTCACAGAGCGCCGCGGGCGCACGCCTGTCTCCACGCTCGTCGAATCGTGCATCGCGCGCGGCATTCACGTGGAAGAAGCCTCCGAATTCTACGAACACCTGACCGGAATGCTCGCGCTTGAATCGCTGGCGCCGACGAGCATTGTCTTCTCGAAGCAGTTCCGGCGGTCACGCGCCTACGAACGCACGGCACGGTGGCTCAGCCTCCTCGTCGCCGTCATCGGTCTCGTCGCCTTGTGGCCGCTGATGGCCCTTATTGCGCTGGCCATCAAGCTCGACTCGCCGGGACCCGTGTTGTTCGTACACGAACGGGTCGGCGCCCGCGGCCGCTCGTTCAACCTCCTCAAATTCCGCACGATGCGAGTCTGTTCCTCGCACCGCTCCGAGTGGGAAGGCGACAACACCGACCGCGTCACACGCCTGGGACGGTGGCTGCGCAAGTGCCGGTTCGACGAGCTGCCCCAGTTCATCAACATCCTGCGGGGCGAGATGAACCTTGTGGGCCCGCGACCGCATCCGGTTTCGAACCTGGCGCTCTTCTCGCTCGTCGCGAGAAACCTCAACGAGCTGAGCGGCACCGCCGTCGGCTTCTACGCACTGCGCACGATGGTGCGTCCCGGCATCACCGGTTGGGCGCAGACGCGTTACGGCTATGCCAACAACCTCGACGAAGAAATCGAGAAGCTCAGGTACGACTTGTATTACGTGAAGTACGCGTCGATGCTGCTCGATCTCCGCATTCTGTTCGACACCGTCGCCGTCATGGCCCACGGGTACTCGCTGCGGGATGCGTCGACATCTGCGCACAGCGCGCGGCCGTCGGCGCTTCCCTCGCTCCTTCGCACGATTTCCATGACGAAGCAGCCCTCATGACCCAGAGGCCCAGCCAATACATCGGAACCGACTACGCGCTCGACGTGTGGCAGCGCCGCAAATACATCGCGATCATCGCGTTCGTCATCTCGCTGGCGGGCATCGTCGCGATTACGCTGTCGCTCCCGAATCTCTACCGCGCCACCGCGACCGTCCTCGTCGAGCGTCAGCAGGTTTCGGAAGCGTTCGTCCGGCCGTCGGTCACGGCGGAACTGGAAACCCGCATTCAGACGATCGACCAGCAGGTGCGAAGCCGCACGAGGTTGTCGGGCATTATCACGAGCCTGGGCCTCTACCCCGAGCTGCGCGGCAGCGTGCCGATGGACGACATCGTCGCGATCATGAATCGCGATATCGATCTGGGCCTCAAGGGCGTCGAACAAGCTGCCACGGGCCGCAGCGCGACGATTGCGTTTACGTTGAGCTACATCGGACGCGATCCCGAGAAGGTCGCGGAAGTGACCAACAGACTCGTCGATACCTATATTCAGCAGAACAGCGAAAGCCGTGAGCGGCAATCGTCGCGTACGGCCGAGTTCCTGAAGCAGCAGCTGACCGATCTCAAACGCCAGGTCGACGACGAGGAGCGGCGGTCGAGCGATTTCAAGCTGCGCCACTCCGGTGAACTGCCTGAGCAAGTGGAAGTCAACCTTGCCGCGCTCGAGCGGCTGAACACGCAGTTGCGCCTCAACAGCGAATATCAGATTCGCGCGATCGAACGGCGCGAGCGCCTTCAACAGCAGCTATCAGAGATGCGGACGACGGTCGGATTGCCCGATCAACCGCCGTCGCCTGCTGCGCAGCTCGTCAAACTCGAGCAGGAGCTCGTCGAGCTGCGCCGTAAATTCAGCGATCGCCACCCGAACGTCATCAGCGCCCGCGCCGACATCGACGACCTTCGCGCACGCGTGGCGCGCTCGAGCGAGGCCACTGCCGCCGCCACCGACGGCCCTGCGCCCCCGTCGAGCGTCAGCTTTACGAAACAGGCGCTCGTCCAATCGGATAAAGAGCTCACCACGTTGAGGAGTGAGGAAACGTTCCTGCGGCAGGTCATCGCCGGCTACGAAGGCCGCATCGAGAATGCGCCGAAGCGCCACGAAGAGCTCGAGCGCCTGTCGCGCGATTTCAACACCAGCCGAGAGCGCTACGAGGTTCTGCTGAAGCGGTACGAAGAGGCGCAGCTGGCCGACAACCTCGAACAGGGCCGCGGCGTCGAGCAATTCCGGATACTCGACTCTGCGCTGCCCCCGCGACGGCCTTCCGCTCCCAACCGCACGTGGTTGCTGGTCATGGGCCTGGCCGCTTCACTCGCGTTCGCCTTCGCCGCCATCGTCGCCGCGGAGCGGCTCGATACGACATTCCACACGGTCGAAGATCTGCGGAACTACTCGAATCTCCCTGTCGTCGCGGCCGTGCGTTGGATTCCCACGCAGAATCACGCGAAGCTGCGCCGGGTGAAATTCGGCCTGGTCACTGCAGGCGTCATTGCAGGACTTGGCATTGTCGCGGCAGGAGGCTACTACGTGGCGTCGAACAACGAACAGATCGTCCGCATGACGGCACGAGGTCGAGGGTGAGGGTGATTGCTGCAGAACCGAACCCCGAAGTCCAGACCGCACCGGGTGACTTCTCGAAGGTCGCGGAACCGCTCGTCAGCATTTTGTCGCCGACCTCGCTCGAGGCCGATCAATACCGGGCGCTTCGTCATGTCGTCGAACGCCTCCGCCGTGATTCCGGGCTGCATGTCCTGGCGGTCACGAGCCCTGGGCCTGGCGACGGCAAGACCGTCACGACGATCAATCTCGCCGCGTCGCTCGCGCAATCGCGGCGCGCGCGCACACTGCTGATTGACGCCGACCTCCACCGATCGTCAGTCGCCGAATATCTCGGCCTCGGAAATCCACGCGCGCCAGGCCTGGTCGACGCCATTCTCAACGAAGAGAACACGCTCGATCGCCTGGTGCACCAGCTCGAGCCACTGAATCTGTTTGTGCTCACCGCCGGCATGTATCAGGCGGGCACTTACGAGCTGCTCAACTCGCCGCGCATGGACGCGCTGCTCGAACAAGCGCGCAGCCAGTACGAATACGTCATCGTCGATACGCCGCCGCTGCTGCCCCTTCCGGACTGCCGGCTGCTCGGACGATGCGTCGACGGGTTTCTCGTGGTGGTGGCCGCGCACAAGACGCCGCGCAAGGTATTGATGGACGCGGTGAATCTCCTGGACCCCGCAAAGATCATCGGCACTGTGTTCAACGGCGACAACGGAACGCTCGAACCCTACGGCGGCTACTACAGCTATTACAACCACGGCACGGCCAGTGAGTTGCGGAACGGCGGTCGCGGCAGCAACTGGTGGAGGCGCGCCCTGAACCGGGCTCGTCAGAACAATACACAATCGGGAGGTTCCTCATGAGAAGGTTCACAGTTCTCGCAGTCATGTTCGCGGTGCTCGGCGCACCGTGTGTGGTCAGGGCGCAGGCGAGCGGCCAGGCGCGCGCCGTTCATGCGTCAATCACGGGCTCATCGGGCACGACGACCGTGACGCTTGCTGATACCGGGACGTTGAGCGCCGGAGGCGACGCGCGAGACGCGTCGCAGAGCGACGGGTCTATTTCGGGCCTGCTCTCCGGCAACGCATTTCATGCCTCCACAATCGGCTCGAGCGATACGGTTGCGTCCGAAGCGTCGCTCGGCGACCTCGCGCTGTCAGTTGCGGGCAACACCGTGAGCGCGGGATTTGTCATGGCACGAGCACTTGCGGGTGCCAGGGATGGTAGTGCCGGTGCCATCAGCATCCACGGCCTGGCGATCAACGGGTTGCCCGTCACGATCACGGGTGCGAAGAACCAGACCATCTCGATTCCCGGCGGGCACATCATCATCAATCAGCAGCAGACGACCGGCAACACCACGGTCGTGAATGCCATCCATGTCGTCGTCGACGGGGTCGCAGATGTCGTCGTCGCGTCGGCTGCCGCTGGCCTGTAGTCATTCCACGTCACTTCACACTCCCTTACCAACTCTTACGCAAACGAGGAAGCCATGCGTATTCTCATTTCCATACTCGGCTGTTTGTGTGGCATTGCTATGGCGTTGACAACCGCGCCCCAGACGGCGCGCGCGCACGTATTCCCCTGCGATTTTCTGACAGGTGGCGGATTCATCATCACCACAGGCAGCGGCACTCACGATCCGGCAAAAGCCAACTTCGGCATTGGAGGCGGCTGCAAGCACGGATCGCCCACGTGGGGCCATCTCGAGTACATCGACCATGGCACCGGACTCAACGTGCACTGGACGGCGATCACCGCATATCTGCTCGAGGGGGAAGATTTCGGGCGCACCGACCCGAAGACGAAGCAACCGCTGGGCACGCGACTGATCTGCGGCACCGCACGCACCAATCACTATGGCGACGTTGATTTCATGGTGAGGGCCAGCGATGAAGGCGAGCCCGGCATCGAGGACGAATTCGACATACGACTCTCCCAGGGCGGCGTCGGGGTCTACACCACCGAAAACGAGCCGGGCGTCCCGCACGAGCTCGGCGACGGTGACGGCGGCGGCGGCAACATCCAGTTGCACAAACCCAATCCGTCGACGACCGGCGACTTCGGCGGAACGTGCGCCGCTCGCACCGCGGCCTTCTAGAGAGCTGCACCATGATTTCGAACACCGTCAGAATCACCGTGGTGCTGGTGGTCGGCGCTGTGCTCCTTCTCTCGCCGGCGGCCAGGGCCGTGCACGTCTCCTTCGAGCGCGGCGACATCTTCATTTCGCTGGAGACAGGTCCGGTGCAATGGCGGATGCCTGATGGAACATTGCGGCAGGCACTGATCCCGACCGTTCCCGGCTACGGCGAAGGGATGGCGTTCGACGTCAGTGGAAACCTGTACGTCGCGAGGTGGCGGGCCGATTCCATGGGCCTCACGGGAAATACCGTTGAGAAGTACGACGTGCTCGGCCGCTCGGAAGGCGCCGTCGGAAATAGCTATAACTGCGACCCCCATACGATCGTGTTTCAGCCCAGCGGTGTCGCCTATGTGGGTCACGCCGGGTGCCGTCGATCGATCCTGAAGTTCACGCCTGGAACAGTCACTCCAACTGAATACATGGTCGCTGAGGACAACCAGGGCGTGTTCTGGATGGATCTCGCGAGTGACGGCTGCACAATGCTCTACACCTCGTACGGCCCGAACGTGAAGCGATTCGATGTCTGCGCGAACACGCAGTTGACCGACTTCAATGCCGCTCCCCTTCCCGGCGGCGTTGGGCACGACCTGCGCATTCTTCCCGATGGCGATGTGCTGGTCGCGAGCGGCGAGGTCGTGGCACGTCTCACAGCGTCCGGTGTGCTCAGCCGAACCTATCAAGGACCGGTCGAGCCGACGCTCTTTGCCGGCCTCGACCTCGGCTTCAATGACACCTTCATCGCCGGGAATTACCGCACGTCGAACGTGTACGCGTTCGATCTGGCAACCGGCGCCGTCGTGCAGAGCTTCCACGCGGGCACGCCACCAAACACGGTGGTCGGCATCCGCATCATGAAGTAGGGAGATGATGATGAACGCGCCTGTTGCTCGCTTCAGTTATCGCGCGGCCTTCGTCCGCGCCGCGATCCTGCTCATGATGATCACCGCGGCCTGGGCCTGGTCGTCGCCGGCATCGGCGCAGCTTGGCAGCATCGTCATCTCCGTCAGCACACCGGCTGGCGGATCGACGGTGAAGGGGCTCGTTACCGTCGAAGCCTCCGTGCAGATCGTGGGAACGCTCATCGTCCAGGGGGTGCAGTTCACGCTGGACGGGGCCAATCTCGGCGCGATGGACACGACCGCACCCTATTCGATTCCGTGGAACACCACGACAACCAGCAATGGATCTCATACGCTCAGAGCGATCGGACGAGGCCCGTTGGGCACGCAGTGGATGTCCGACCCGGTCACGGTGACCGTCTTCAACGACGGCACGCCGCCGGCAGTGAGCATCACTTCGCCAGCGCAGGATGCCACCGTGTCCGGTGCGGCCACCGTCAGCGCCGATGCGTTCGATAACGGCGGAGTCGTTGGCGTCCAGTTCCGAGTTGACGCCGCGAATCTCGGAGCGGAAGACACCACGGCGCCCTATTCCGTTACGTGGGACACCACAGCCGTCAGCGACGGACCGCACATGCTGAGCGCAATCGCGCGCGATGCAGCGGGCAATACTGCGACTTCGACATCGGTGCGCGTGACCGTGGTCAACGGAGGCCCTGCGACGTTCGCGCCGGGTGATGTCTTTGTCTCGCTCGAGCCCGGACCTGTTCAATGGTGGCTGGCAGACGGTACGCCGCGCGCCACGCTGACGTCCACGGTAACCGGCCTGGGCGAAGGCCTGGCGTTCGATCGCCACGGCAATCTGTACGTGGCCCGGTGGCGCGCCGACGCGTTGGGGGCCACGGGCAACACCCTCGAGAAGTTCAACAACGCCGGACAGTCGATGGGCGCAGTCGGCACCGGCTACAACTGCGATCCCCACACGATTGCGTTCACGAACACCGATATTGCCTACGTCGGGCAGGCGGGATGCCGAAAAACGATCCTGAAGTTCGTGCCTGACCAGATCGATCCCATCGAGCTGTTCCCGGCCGAGGAAACCCAGGGCATTTTCTGGATGGACCTCGCACCCGATGGCTGCACGATGTTCTACACCTCGGTCGGCCCCAACGTGAAGCGCTTTGATGTCTGCGGCAACGTACAGCTGACAGACTTCAACGTGACGGCCTTGCCGGGCGCATTCACGCACGATCTTCGACTGCTGCCGGACGGTGGCGTTCTGGTCGCGAACGGGGAGGTCATCACGCGACTCAACGCCGCTGGTCTCGTCGTGCGGACCTATCAAGGCCCGCCGGAATCGACCTTATGGGCAGGACTCGACCTGGTCGGCGACGGCACGTTCTGGGCGGCGAACTACTTCACCTCCAACATCTACAGAATCGACCTCGCCAGCGGCAACATCATCGACAGTTTCAACACGGGAACGCCGCCCAATACGGCGGTGGCCGTGCGCGTGGTGCGCTAATGGAACTGGAAGTATTTTCGACGTGTCCGCCGTCGAATCAGCTCGATGCCGGCACCTACCTGCAGCAGCTCATCGACGTCGCACGATGGAGCGACGAGGCCGGCTGCAAGGGCATCCTGGTCTACAGCGACAACTCACAACTCGACGCGTGGCTGCTGTCGCACGTCATCCTGCAGCATACGAAGAGACTCTGCCCGCTCGTGGCCATTCAGCCGATCTACATGCATCCGTTCACGGTCGCAAAAACGATTGCCTCGATCGGCTGCCTCTACCGGCGGCAGGTGTATCTCAATATGGTCGCCGGCGGATTCAAGAACGACTTGATCGCGCTCAACGACGCCACACCGCACGACAAGCGCTACGACCGCCTCGCGGAGTACACGTCGATCATCAAGCAGCTCCTCCACGGCGAATCGGTGACACATCACGGCGAGTTTTATGAAGTCAATCAGCTGAAGCTCACGCCGAGACTTGCTCCAGACTTATTTCCCGGCCTGTTCGTCTCGGGATCGTCGGATGCCGGCGTCGCAGCCGCGCGCGCCATCGGCGCAACGGCGATCAAGTATCCGAAGCCGGCAGCCGAAGAGGAGGCACGGGCCGTCGACGGGCTCGACTGCGGAATCCGCGTCGGCATCATTGCTCGCCCGTCTTCAGACGCTGCGTGGGATGTGGCGCAGGAACGCTTTCCCACCGATCGCAAGGGGCAGCTCATCCGGCAGCTGGCAACGAAAGTCTCAGACTCGGTCTGGCATCACCAGCTCACAGACATCGAAGCCGATTCGCGGCGCAGTCCCTACTGGATGGTGCCCTTTCAGAACTACAAAACGATGTGCCCCTATCTCGTCGGCAGCTACGACGAGGTTGCCGATGAAATTGCCAGGTATCTGAGCGCGGGGTACCGGCGCATCATCCTTGATGTTCCTCCGAACCCCGAAGAGCTCGCGCACACCTTCGCCGTTTTCAGTCTCGCCACGCAGCCGGTGCAGTAATGCCAGAACGCCTCCACGATCTCGTCACAACACAGGCACGCCTTCATCCCGAGCACACCGCTGTTGTACTGGGCGGCGATCGACTCACGTATGGCGAGCTGGAAGGGCTGTCCAATCAGCTGGCGCGTTACCTGCGCGACGTGGGTTGCCAGCGCGGCGACCGCGTGTCGCTGCTCATGCCGAAATCACCGATGGCGATCGTGGCGCTCGTCGGCATCTACAAAGCCGACTGCGTGTACGTGCCGCTCGATCCGGCGAGTCCGGCCAGCCGGCTTGCGAAGATTCTCGAATCGTGCGAGAGCCGCGTGGTCCTGACCGACGGCTCGAACACGTCGCTCGATGTGCGGACGCTAAGCGTCACGCGTGACAGCGTGAGCCGATACTCGAGCGACGCCGTCGAGTCTCAGAGCTTGCCGGACGACGCCGCGCACATTCTCTTTACCTCGGGGTCGACGGGCGTACCGAAGGGCGTAGTCATCACGCACGCAAACGTCATGCGCTTTGTCGAATGGGGCGTCCTCTACTTCGGACTGGATACCTCCGATCGCATCTCCGGCCATCCTCCCCTGCATTTCGATCTGTCCTTCTTCGACATCTTCGGCGCGTTCGCGGCGGGCGCCGAGCTTCACCTCGTACCCGCCGACCTCAGCGTGCTGCCCAACAAGATCGCCGATCTGATTCGCAGCTCGGCGCTGACGCAGTGGTTCTCCGTGCCGTCCGTCCTCAATTACATGGCGCGTCTCGATGTGGTGCGACCAGGCGACTTTCCGTCGCTGAAGCGCGTGTTGTGGTGCGGAGAAGTGCTCCCGACTGCCGCGCTCATGTACTGGATGGAGCGTCTTCCGCACGTGCAGTTCACGAATCTGTACGGGCCGACCGAGACGACCATCGCGAGCAGCTACTACACCGTTCCGGAGGCGCCGCGCGACGCTCAGGAAACCATCCCGATCGGCACAGCGTGCGCGGGCGAAGAGTTGCTCGTGCTCGATGAAAGTCTGCACGGGACTCCAATCGGAGAGATTGGCGACCTGTATATCGGCGGCGTTGGACTGAGCCCGGGTTACTGGCGCGACCCAGTGCGATCCGACGCCGTCTTCATTAC
>JGI10216J12902_110330679_pt1 | contig 12218 bp, 9 predicted proteins | sample KanNatreferecore_FD_12902 | JGI IMG/M metagenome (IMG submission 12902)
CCTGCGCCCGCATCCCTACGAGTTCTTCCTTTATTACGACGTGTAAGCGTCGCGAGTTTTTCACAGGGGCGCCTCTCAATGGGGCGCTCTTTTTTTCCCCGTGGGCGGCAGAATCGCCTGATTTTTCGGGCGAAAACCGGCTGTGAATAAGTTGCGGATAAATGCCAATACATTGTTGTAGTCAGCACATGGCCGTTTCAATAGAAGACTCTCACGCAATTTCCGGAGCACTTATGCAACAAACCAATGCCAAGATCGTGTCGGCTCGCTTGCTTCAAAAGCAGTCCCAAAGGCCCGATTTTCAAGGGTTTTTGCACACGAACCCGCGCCGCAAGCCGGCCAACACTGGTGTTCGCCGGCTCATTCTTTCTCAACCTTCAAATCCTGACCTGAAACCGCGTGCTTTGTAAGCGTCGGCAAATGCTCGGCTTCGGCCAGTGAATAAACCTGCGAAAAACCGTATTTTCTATGCAAGCCTCCGCTCAAAAAATCTGGGGAACGGTGCAGCAATCCATTCAAACTTTGGTGAGTCCGGAACTGTACAAATTGTGGTTCTCGAACATCCGTCCGAAACAGATCGATCACGACTGTCTCACGCTCGAAGTCGAAAATGATTTCTGCGAAGTGTGGCTGGAAAAAAATTATCTCGATCTGATCCGCGAAAAAGCCATCCTCGCCACGGGGCGGCCAATCAAAGTGCGACTCGAGGTTGGCAACTCACCAGAGCGGATTGTGACCGAAGACGCCATGCGCAGTGCGACGCCAAAAGCGGAACCCGAACAGGTCGAACGTACGACCGGTGTAGCGCGCGAGTTGAACTTCAATCCGCGTAACACATTCGACACTTTCGTCGTCGGCACCAACAACCATTTTGCGCACGGGGCCGCGCTTGCCGTCGCACAGGCGCCCGGCAAATCTTACAATCCGCTATTTCTCTACGGCGGGGTTGGCCTCGGCAAAACGCACTTGCTGCACGCGATTGGCCAGTACGTTTCAGCCCACAGGAAGGGCGCGAAGGTCAGCTACGTCTCGTCCGAGAAATTCACTAATGAATTCATCGACGGGATTCAGAACAATCAGCTCGTGCGCTTCCGCCGCCGCTATCGCCAGACGGACGTGCTGTTGATCGATGACATCCAGTTCCTTTCCGGCAAGGAACGCATTCAGGAAGAGTTCTTTCACACGTTCAACGCGCTGCACGACTCGCATAAACAGATCGTGCTCACGTGCGACCGCCCGGCGAATGAAATTCAGGGACTCGAACAGCGGCTCGTCTCGCGCTTCGAGTGGGGACTTTGCACCGACCTGCAGCCGCCCGATGTCGAGACGCGCGTGGCCATTCTCCGCAAGAAGGAGAAAACGATGGGAGTGCAGTTGCCGAATGAAGTGATCAACTTCATCGCCGAGCGCATTCGCACGAACATTCGCCGCCTCGAAGGCGCGCTGACGCGCGTCGCGTGTTACGTCCAACTGACGCAAACAACCTTGACCATTGAGCGCGTGGAAGGCTTGCTCCGCGAATTGCTTCAGGAGGAAGGCCGGCACACCATCAGCATCGAGGTGATTCAAAAGAAAGTCGCCGAGCACTTCGATATTCGCATTGCCGACATGACGAGCCGCCGCCGGCCGGAGAACATTGCGTTTCCGCGGCAGATTGCGATGTATCTCTCCCGCCAGCTCACCGACAGTTCGTTGAACGTCATCGGCGAAGCCTTCGGGGGGCGCGATCACGGCACCGTACTCCACGCGTTCCGCCTGGTGAAAGACAGGATGGAAGTCGATGGCAACGTGCGCCAGACGGTGAGCTTTCTCGAGAAGCAGTTGATGCGCTGATAAAGTTCGAGGTTGAAGGTTCAAGGTTCCAAGTTTCAGGTTTGGTCCCAGCATTGAACATTGAACGTGAAACTTTGAACTGAGTCATGCCCGCCATCGAAGTCCAGGGTCTCACCAAGACGTTTCGCACTTACAAGAAAGAGCCGGGCTTTGCGGGTGCGTTGCGCGGACTCATCTCCCGCAAGTTCGAACACACGACCGCTGTCCGTGACGTTTCGTTTTCCATTGAGCCAGGAGAACTCGTCGGGTTTCTGGGCGCGAATGGCGCCGGCAAGACGACAACACTCAAAATGCTTGCGGGCCTGCTGTATCCCACCAGCGGAGCGGCGCGTGTGCTCGGCTACATCCCCTGGAAACGCGAAGACGGCTATCGGCGCCAATTCGCATTGCTGCTCGGACAGAAGAACCAATTGTGGTGGGACTTGCCTGCGCGTGAATCGCTGGAACTCAATGCGAAAATCTACGGTCTGGAACCGACTGCGTTTCAGCGCACGGTCGATGAACTCACGGAACTGTTGCGCGTGCGGGACAAGCTGAACGTGATGGTGCGCGAGCTTTCCCTGGGCGAGCGAATGAAAATGGAATTGATCGCGTCGCTGCTGCACCAGCCAAAGGTCCTGTTCCTCGACGAGCCAACCATCGGCCTGGATGTCGTTTCGCAGAAAACCGTCCGGGAATTCTTGCGTGAATACAATGCCGCGCGCGGCACGACGATTTTGCTGACGAGCCATTACATGGCGGACATCGAGGCGCTCTGCCGGCGGGTGATCATCATCGATCGTGGCTCGCTGTTTTTCGATGGGCAGTTGAGCGAAGTGCTGGATCGGTTTGCGGACTTCAAGTTGATCACCATCCAGTGCTCGGCTGGGCAGGGTTGTCCGCGTGAGGGGCTGGAAAAGTTCGGCGAAGTGGTCGAACACACGCCGGCAACCGTGAAGTTTAAGGTGAAACGAGACCGCGTCATCCCCGTGTGCAAATCCCTGCTCGACGAACTGCCCGTCAACGACATCGACATTCAGGAAGTTCCCATCGAGGACATTGTGCGGCAGATTTTCGCGCGTTGAACGGCCTTTGATCGCAAGGGGTCGGCTTTGTGGATTGTCTTCGCACGGTTCCCTGTTAATTTCTTCGCAATTCGCCATGCGCCCGTTGAATTTGTTTCCATTAGCCTTGCTCGCCGCTTTCTTGTGGCAAGGTTGCAGGACCACGCCGGACTACAAACCTGTCCGCCACGCCCCCTTTTCTTCCTTTGCGTTCAAAGAGGAGAAGCTCGCCGAGATCGATTCGCTCATTGAGAGCGGAATTGCCGAGCGCCGAATGCCCGGCGCAGTCCTCTGGATCGAGCGGGAGGGAGTCTTCCATCGCAAAGCGTACGGCCAGCGTGCGCTGGAACCTGTCGCTGAGCCAATGACCGAGGACACGATCTTCGATGCAGCGTCGCTCACCAAAGTCGTGGCAACGACGCCAGCCATCATGCTGCTGGCGGAACGGGGGCAACTTGATCTGGAGGCGCCCGTGCAGAAGTACATCGAAGAATTCCGTCGCAACGGAAAAGATGGCATTACAGTGCGCCACCTCTTGACGCACGTTTCGGGCTTGCGCTCAGGCCTGAGTCCGCGGCCGGATGGTGCGCGCTCCGCCATCGCCATGGCTTGCGCGGAAACAGTTACCAATGCGCCCGGCACTCGTTTTCTTTACAGCGACATCAATTTCATTTTGCTCGGTGAAATCGTGCAGCGCGTGAGCGGACGGCCGCTCGAACAATTCGTGGCCGCGGAAATTTTTCGGCCGTTGAAGATGAATGAAACACGATACCTGCCCTGGGCCAGCGATCGTCCGCGCATCGCGCCAACGGAACGCGAGGGAACGAATTGGTTGCGCGGCGTGGTCCACGATCCGACGGCGCGGCGTATGGAACGTGTCGCCGGCCACGCGGGGCTGTTCACGACGGCAACGGATTTGGCGCGGTTCGCCCGGATGATGCTCAATTACGGCGAACTCGATGGCGTGCGCATTTTTCAGCCGGCTACAGTGGCGGAGATGACGGCGATCCAGTCTCCAGCGATGCTGGAGGCGAAACGCGGCTTTGGCTGGGACATCGACACGGGTTACAGCCGGCGCGGGACGGTCTTTTCGCTTGGCTCCTATGGCCACACCGGATTTACCGGCACGGCGCTGTGGATCGATCCATTCTCGAATACGTTTTGGATTCTGCTGACAAACCGGGTTCATCCGGACGCCCGGAGCAGCATCATCACGCTGCAAAAGGCGTTCAGCACATTGGCAGCAGAAGCTGCGGGCCTGCGCGGCTCACCTGGCCGGGACGGTTTGCCTATGTCATCCACCGCCACTACGCGCTGACTTTGGGGAACTGGCGGGTAAAACCTGTGTCACGAAACTGTCATGGGCATGACCCACGGCAGGACATTTTTCGCTGACTGGCGCCGCGTTCAATCGGGGCTTCCCTTCTGGCACCAGCGGTGCTCCAAGCGGGCACGCGGTGGTGGCAGGCAATTATCGTGGACTAGCAATCATTTAACCGCCTGCCCCGGGTTCACGCCGCGAATCAGAAGAAAGAGAAACATATGCGTACCGAAACCTCCCGTCGGGGCGGCTTCACGCTTGTGGAAATCATGATCGTAGTGGCAATCATCGGATTGCTCGCGGCGATAGCGATTCCCAATTTCGTGAAAGCACGCACTCAAAGCCAGAAAAACGCCTGCATCGAAAATCTCCGGCAGATTTTCTACGCGAAAGCGACCTGGGCCTTGGAAAACAAGAAAAGCACGACTGACGTTCCACTCAATACTGACCTGTACGGTTTGGCGCTTTACATCCGCGAGGAACCGACGTGCCCAGCCGACGGCAATAGTTACAATCTGCTCCAGATGAGCGCGAAGCCGGAATGCCCGCTTGGCCCGACTGCGGGGCACACGCTCTAACGAACGATAGTGCTCACGAAAGGCCCGGGTCTCTGGCCCGGGCCTTTTGCTTTTCAGACCAGCGCGTGGCCTCGGCGCGTTTCCACTTGCGGGGCATTTCACGGTTCACGCATCCTCGCCACGATGCCTGAGCGAGTGATTTCTGATGTTCTGAGCAAACCCGATGCGGCCCTCGAGATGACACTGCGACCGCCGGTTTTTGCGGAATTTACCGGGCAACCGAAGGTCAAAGAGCGAATCGAAATAGCAGTGCAGGCGGCCAGGCAACGGCGTGAATCTCTCGATCATGTTCTCCTCAGCGGCCCGCCCGGCCTCGGAAAGACAACCCTCGCTCACATCATTGCCAAAGCGATGGGGACAAATCTTAAAGCCACGAGCGGCCCGACGATTGAAAAAGCAGGCGACCTCGCGGGGCTGCTGACAAACCTCGAAGAAGGTGACGTCCTCTTCATCGATGAAATCCACCGGCTCCAAAAAACAATTGAGGAATATCTCTATCCCGCGATGGAGGATTTCAAGCTCGACATTATCATCGATCAGGGGCCAAACGCGCGCAGTGTGCGCTTGAACCTGCCACGGTTCACCTTAATCGGCGCCACCACGCGCAGCGGGCTGCTCACGGCTCCGTTGCTGACCCGGTTTCCGGTGCGCGAACGGCTCGACTACTACAGCGCGGAGCAGTTGCACCAAATCGTCGTCCGGTCCGCGGGTCTGCTGAATATCGACATCGACGAACACGGCGCGGCGCAGATTGCCCGCCGGAGCCGCGGCACGCCGCGTATTGCGAACAATCTCCTTCGGCGCGTGCGCGATTATGCCCAGGTGCGAGGCGATGGGCGAATCACTTCCGACATTGCCGACCGCGCGCTGGCGATGCTGGAGATCGACGAGAACGGTCTGGATGACATGGACAAGCGCATTCTCGAAGCGGTCATCACAAAATTCGGCGGCGGACCTGTCGGCGTCGGTTCGCTCGCGGTCGCTGTGGGCGAAGAGCCGGACACCATTGAGGAAGTGTACGAGCCCTATCTCATCATGGAAGGCTACCTCAAGCGGACGCCGCAAGGCCGCGTGGCGACTGAGTTGAGTTACAAGAAGCTCGGCCTGAACTCCCTCGGCGGCAGCCAAACCCGTTTCCTTTAACAAACTGCCCCCCTGTGCGACGTCGGTGTCGCGCTTCGTGAAATCACTTCGCTTTTTCACGCGGCCATTTCACGATGCGCGCATGGCACAGTTTTCGGAATTGAAGGGACAAACCGTCGTCGTCACTGGCGGCGCGAATGGCATTGGCGCGGCCACGGTGCGTTTGTTTCACGAGCAGGGCGCGCGGGTTTTCTTTTGCGACAAGGACGCGACAGGCGGCGCCCAACTGGCGAAGGAACTTGGGGCAAATGTTTCCTTTCAATGTGTGGACCTGGTCAACGAGCGGGAAATCGTTTCCTGGGTCCGGCAAGTCAAAGCCGAGGCAAAAACCATTCGCGTGCTCGTCAACAATGCGGCCTGGGATCCGCGCATTCCGTTTCTTGAAATCACGTCGCAGCAGTGGGACGATCTCTTCGCGCTGAATGTCCGCGCCGGCTTTTTGCTGGCGCGCGAGTGCATTCCCGCGATGGCGCGCGGCGGTTCCATCGTCAACATCGCGTCTATCGTTCTCTACAACTCGCCGAAGAACCTCGTTGGCTACGTCGCAACCAAAGGCGCTGTGTTGGGTTTCACTCGCTGCCTGGCACGCGAAATTGGCGACCGCGGAATTCGCGTGAACTGTGTTTCGCCCGGCTGGGTTTTTACGGAACGGCAAATTCGCGATTACCTCACGCCGGAAAACAGGAAGTTGATTCACGAGCGGCAGTGCATTCCCGACCACATTCAGCCGAGCGAAATCGCGACGGTTGTTTTGTTTCTCGCGAGCGACTTGAGCGCGGCCGTGACCGGCCAGGAAATCCTTGTGGACCGCGGCTGGCAACATTCGTGAGGACATGCGGAGGCTTCTCGTCCAAGAAGTGAAACTCGCCCTTGCGCTCGCCGCGGCGGCTGCGCTTTCGGCCCACGCGCAAATCAGTCCAGCCTCTCTTTCACTGTTCGTTGATGCTGAGCACACAAATGGCCTGCGGCTGCTGAATGGCGGGAAGTGGATTGCGCACTCGAACGGCGCGCGAATGGAGTTCACGACGCCATTGCAACGCGCCGAGATTTCGTTGCCAGTGTCACTCCATGGCATCAATGAAATGAGTATCGGCGGCTGGTTCTTTCCGCGCCGCAGCGACGAGCAATATTTTTTCTTTCGTGGCGTGCCGGAGATCGGCGCCCAGGGCGAACGGTTCTTTCGCCCAAGCGAGCGGTTCGTGAACTTTGTTTTGGGTACCGACCAGCACGGATTTTTTCTCGGGACGATCAATGGCAACGGCGCCATGCCCTTCCCGCGCGTCACGGTGAACGACGTGGCGTTCGATTCGTGGAGCCAGCTTGTGGTCACGAAGGACGGACGCGGACATCATCGCTTCTACATCAACGGCACGCTCGTACACAACGACGAGAATGCATCGGCGGCGGGAAAGGTTTGGCCGTTTCGCGAGGAGGGGAGTGCGCCGACGAATGAGCCGGTGCGGCTCGCGATGCCGCTGGGCGGTTTGATTGGCGAAGTATGGATTGCTCCGCGGGCGCTTAGCGATGCCGATGTGCGCCACGACTTCGAAGCCAAAAAGTCACGTTATCATCCGGCCCTGGCAGTTGAGCCGGTGTCGTTGCGCGAAATGGACGCCCGCTCACGGCCAGATTTCTGGCGACAGCCCCTGACGCGCGACAGATGGCCGCAGGAGCGCGAACGCATCGCCGAAGCTGTGATTCAGGTACTCGGCTCGTTTCCAAAACAAAAGGTTCTGCTCGCGACGCAAATCCTTTCAGAAGAGGACTGCGGCAAATACGTGCGGCGGAAAATTTCTATTCAGGTTCAGCCCGGCGATCGGATGCCGGCGTATATGCTTGTTCCCAAAAATCGTCGGGGCCGGGTGCCTGCGGTGATTTGTTTTTATGGAACAACCAGCGGCGCCGGGAAGGAGACGACGGTAGGATTGTCTGGCGGCAAACCAGGCAGTCCGCCCGAGCGAAACCGCGCCTTCGCCATCGACATCGTCGAAGCAGGTTTTGTCGCGCTCGCGCCGGATTACTTGCGTGACGGCGAGCGCATCAAACCCGGTCGCCGTCCATATGACACGACAGACTTCTACAACGAGTTTCCCGATTGGTCGGTACACGGCAAAGACATCTGGGACACGGCGCGCGCGATTGATTACTTGCAAACGCTGAAATTCGTCGATGCAGAGAAAATCGGGATGGCCGGTCACTCTTACGGCGGTCACAGCACGATTTTCGCGGCGGCGCTTGAACCGAGAATCAAAGTGGCGGTCGCGAACGGACCCGTCTCGGACTTTATTCATCACGGAATGCACTGGGCGGCGCCGAAGGGCGGCGGCAGCAGCCAATCACTGCCCAACATGCGCCCTTACGTTCTCGATCCCACGCGCCGCGTGACGCTCACGTTTTATGAATTCACTTCGCTCATCGCGCCGCGTCCGCTTTGGATTGGCCAGGCGGTTGGCGAGCGGCGGCCAATGGAAGAAGAAAATTGCGCGGCAGTAAAGGAGGTCTATCGCGTGCTCGGCGCCTCGGACCGCGTGAAGTATTCCTGGTACGCAGGCGACCATGATTTTCCGCCAGAAGCCCGCGCGGCCGCTGTAGCGTGGTTCAAGCGCTGGTTCGATAGCACACTGACTAACGCCGCGCCATGACGATGGGACCGTTTATTCCTCCGCCGCTTTTTTGAGGCCGAGCTTATCGAGTAGTTCGTAGAAGGTAGGCCGGCTGATTCCCAGTTCGGCGGCAGCGGGACTTATTTTGCCTTTGTGCTTCCGCAGCGCCTTCGTGACCATTTCCTTTTCTACCTGCTCGCGCGCGTCCTTGAGACTGGGAACGCGGTTCTCAGAAACATCGGTCAGCCCAAGATCGTCAGCGGTGACCTGAACGCCGTCGGACATGACCACGGCGCGTTTGACGCGATTCTCCAATTCGCGGACGTTGCCCGGCCAGGAGTATTGGCGAATGCCTTGAAGCGCATCTTTCGAAAGCCGCAGCTTGCGTTTGCCTTCTTCAGTCGCGTAACGCTTCAGAAACGCTTCGGCCAACAGGACTGAATCGTTCTCGCGGTCCCTTAGCGGCGGCAGTTTTACCACCACGACCGCGAGGCGATAGAAGAGGTCTTCGCGAAATCTTCCCTCTTTCATCGCACTTTCGAGGTTCGCATTCGTCGCAGCGATGACGCGGGTATCGACGTGAATCGCCTTGCGCCCGCCAATCCGCTCAATCTGTTTCTCCTGGAGAAAGCGCAGTAGCTTGACTTGAAGCGCGAGCGGCAGTTCGCCGATTTCATCGAGGAACAAAGTGCCTCCCTCGGCGGTTTCAATTCGTCCTGGCCGCTGAGTGTGCGCGCCGGTGAAAGCTCCTCGTTCGTGACCAAAGAGTTCGCTCTCGATCAAGGTTTCCGGAATGGCGCCGCAGTTGATGGCAACGAATGGTGCTTTGGCGCGGGCGCTGCCGTGATGGGTGGTGAGCGCCACCACTTCCTTGCCGGTGCCGCTCTCGCCCAGGATCAAAACAGGGGCGTCGGTCGCAGAGAGCTTGCGGATGGTCGCAAAGATTCGCTGCATCGGCTCGCTGTTGCCCAGCACGCCATTGAAGCCTTGCGCGGTAAATCCTTGTTGCAGCGATTGGTGTTCGCGATCCAGCCGGCCCACGTAAAACGCGCGGGCGATGATTCTCCTCAGCTCATTGACGTCCACAGGCTTGCAGAGGAAATCGTAAGCGCCTTCACCAATCGCGCGCATGGCGTTTTCTTTTTCTCCCTGCCCGCTGATTACCACAGCGCGGATGGCGGGATCCGCGGCCACGAGTTCCCCGAGCAGCGCAAATCCTTCCTGCGGAGTGCCGGGGTGTGGAGGCAGGCCGAGATCGACGAGGACGACCTCGGGTTGCTTTTCCGTGAAGACAGCCATCGCAGTGGGCCGGTCTTCCGCTTCAACAACGTCGAACTCCTCCGTCAACGCCCAGCGCAGTTGTGAGCGAATCTCCTCATCGTCATCGACGATCAAAATCAATGGTTTCAATTTGTTGCCTCGTTAATCGGCAGCACGATGGTGAAGGTCGTTCCGCGTCCTTCTTTCGATTCCACCTCAATTCTCCCCTCGTGCGCTTCCACGATCATTTTGCTCTGGAACATCCCGATGCCAATCCCCTTTTTTTTGGTCGTCCGAAACGGTTTGAAAAGATGCTCCTTCAAAAACTCAGCGGTCATTCCACTTCCGTCGTCCTCTACCGTAATCACGGCATCGCCGCCACGCCGGGCCGTCTCACAGCGAATGGTCCCACCAGGACGGCTCGCTTCCTTCGCATTGACCAAAAGATTGACGAAGACTTTGTGCATCTGTTCCCGATCCAGAGGCAACATCGGCAACGGCGACAAATTCGTGAGGACTTTCACATCAGTCATGGGAGGAAATTCCTTCAGCACTTCGCTGATGAGTCCATTCACATCGATCGGCGCGCGGTTCAAATGCAGTTCGTGCCGCAGTGAACCGATTCGCCCGATCAAATCGTTGATCCGCGTCACGCTCTTGCCGACCGCGCGCACGGCTTCTTCCCGGAATTCGGGGCGCTCGAAGTGTTTTTGAAGATTATCGAGCAGCAGAGACAACGTCCACGCCGTGTTCTTCAGATCATGGACGAAAAAGGCCGCCATCGTCTGGAACGCTTGCATTTCTTTGGCCTCGACCAGCCGTTGGGACAATCGAATTCGGGAAAGATCGCCAGCGACTTGATCGCCGATGCACTTGAGAAGGTCGAACTCCTCGACTGAAAAAGGAACACCGGCCACGCGGTCACCAAGAATCATCAAAGCCGCGAGATCATCTCCACTGATGATGGGGACGCAGACGCGATTGCCGCCGTGTGGGAATTTTTTGGCGTGGCATTGCCGGAGCGGCTCGACCCAGCGATCACTGGCCACATCTATGTCGATAGGTCCTCCGTGTTGGCGCAGCTTCTCCAATGATTCGGACAGGACGTCGGGCGAGATGACCGTCGGCGTATTTTCAATCGACGTGGTGGAAGCGCCGAAGGTGAGCGGCCCGCCGCGTTGCGGTAACAGCCAGAGGCTGACCGACAACGTGTCGAATGTTTCCGCGACCCATTTCACGGCCGCGCGACAGAGGTCCTTTTCGTCCACATGCCCGGCCAGCGCTTCGCTGAAAGTGCGCCAGATTTTCCGTACATCATGAACTGGCCGGCGCAAATGACGGCCGATGAAACGCTTCATTTGCAGTCGGACCCGATCGGAGACGAAGAGGATTCCCAGCAGGACAAGAGCGATCAGGAGCACGAAAGCGTGAAATGGAAAATCCTTGCGCACGCCCCAAAACGCCGCGGCGTTGGCCAGCAGTCCAATCACCAGCAAATAAGCGCCGACGAGCAAAACCGCGAAGGAGCGATAGACGAGGATCGGCGATGGATAGATGTCAAACACCGACCGCCTGGCGCGCATCAGCGAGACGAGGATCAGAATGGCGCACAACGCCAGCGCGAGTCCGTTAAATGTGTCGAGAGCGGGATCGACGGAAGAATAAATCAGCGACTGAGTGCTCGTGTAAATGCGCGTGAGGAACAATGCGGCGAGGCCAATGGCCGTAAACTTGAACTGCCATCGGACCACGCCGACGGAGGCGCGAAAAGTCCGCTCGACGTTCATCAGCACAGCCGTGGCGCCAAGCACCAGCAGCACGTGAATAACACGGCCAGCCGTGCCCAGGCGGAACCCGGTTGGCGCGGCGACAAACAGCTTTTCGTAGAACAGGAGAGCGGCGGCGGGAGTGATCAGCAACGCCGCAATGCCAGGGCCCCAGCGCTTCAAGACGGTTTTGTAATTTCCGTGCGCGTAGCTCACCGCGAAGGTCAGCCAAACGCCCGGGCTGAACGCCAACGGCAGGAATCGCCAGCGGTGCCATTGCGAAGATTGCTCGAACGTAGCAGCCGATGCGCTCAATGCCGCGAGAATGGAGTCTGTGCCGAAAAGAAAAAGTCCCGCCGCGAACGCCAGCGTGGGAATTGATATTCTTTCCCGGAGCAACACCACGACGGCGACAAAAAAGGCAAGCGATGCACTCACCCAAAGAATGGTTGCGGATGTCATGGTCAGGCCAGCCACAGGTTATCAGCCATTGCTGGCGAAGTATTGGTATTTGGCGGCTGCACGGCAAACCTTCTGTCACGGCACTACACATTGTCTGGATGCGAGCTGCGGGCGGCGTTGCTTTCGCGGCAGCTATCCCATACTTTCTGCGGGTCAGTTGGCGCCCGTAGCTCAGTTGGATAGAGCATCTGCCTTCTAAGCAGAGGGTC
>JGI10216J12902_100016439_pt1 | contig 12217 bp, 1 predicted proteins | sample KanNatreferecore_FD_12902 | JGI IMG/M metagenome (IMG submission 12902)
TGGTACTGGCTGTGAGCGAAGCTCTCGAAGCCATCGATCACCAGCGGCTCAGTCACCGTATGCGGGCGGTGTCGGGCGAGGTAAAGCAGGGCATGACGGCCAAGGCGCGCCGCCTGGCTCATGACGGTGGTCGGACTGCAGCGTGCCTCGCGGGCGATCTGGCGGTATCCGGAGCAAGCGACCAGGCGGTGGAACACCGGCTCAAGCAACTCAGGACGTTTGAGATAGTAGGTAGTAGCGAAGGTCTGGGAGCTGAAGGTGACGCCGCAGTGGTCACAGCGGAACCGCCGGATCACGCGCGGTGCACACTGTCGGGTAAAGCTACCGTGGCGGATCCAGCGCCAGCCAGCCGTGTAACGGTGGAAGCGGCAAGTGGATCGTGGACAGAACGGGGGCACAAATGACGCCGACGAGTCGTGCATGCCGCAGCGTCACTGCACCTCCTGCGCCACCTACATTCTTCGCCTCATAACCGACGGCTTCCATGCGGCGAGCGCCGCGCAGTCGGGAGGCGCACCCCCGGCGATCGTCGCGTGCAGGACGTGCCCCAGCATGCCACCCTGCCAGTGCTCGTTGTGCGCGAGCAACGGCGTGAACGCCTCGGGGTCCCGGACGTTGCACACCCGCTGGGTGCCGCCGGCGGTGCTGTTGGGCAAGTCGAAGTAGTCGAGGCTCGCGCCGATCAGATCGTGTCGTGAGTAGAGGTTGATCCAGCGCAGCGGCCGATCCGTGTAGGGCGGCACGTCGATGAACGGCTGCCGCGCCTGGGCGAGCGCCTCGCGGATCAGGCAATCTCGAGGGCGCTGCACGCGGAACGCGTAGGCGATCTTGTCGAGCGGCGATCCGAACGTCAGGAACAGCGCGGTGCGCCGCGCGATATCGAGCGTCCCTCCCGCGAGCCGATCGTGGAGCGTCAGCTTGTTGAGGCCATCGTAGGCGACGACCGATCCCAGCGAGTGGCCCACGACCAGCACGCGGTCGTAGGCGAACGATCGGGAGTAGACGACTTCGAGCAGCGCGAGCGCCTTGGCCTGGATGCCATCGCGAATCTCGGCGAACTTGCTGACCCGGTGGGCCGAGATGTAGGCCGCGACGTCACCCGGAAACTGAATGAGGACGATGCGCGCTTTTCTCACCAGCATTGCGGCCATGATCCAGATTCCGAGGATCACCAGCCTGCCGGTCGCGGTATCGTAGTTCGACTGGAGCCAGCTCGCCGACCTCAACAGCCCCGGATACTGCAACCGTGTGGTGATGACGGAATCCACGGCCGGGCTCATGCGAGCCGCGTACTTCATGCCGATGACTCCCGCCGGGATGCGCGCAAGTGAGTCCGCGACCTGCGCCGGGATTCGATCCGTGGTGAGCAGATGGGCGCCCACGTAGATCGGCGCGGCGCCGATCACGACCACCGCAAACGCGACGAAAGCCCATGCGACGGCTTTGATTGCCAGCGGTGGGATGGCACGCGCGAGCCCGTTCTTGCGGTAGAGGCCGGGGATGCCGATCGCGAGCGCGAGGCTGAGGAAGATCAACGCTTCGATCACCAGCAGATCGACCGTGGTGATCGCGACGAGCGTCGGGGTCGCCCACGACGCCGGTGACCAGTTCAGAACACCGGCGCTTCCGACGGCGGTCGCCATCGCAACGAGCACGCTGAGGGCCGCGAGCACCGCTCCCAACCCGAAGATCGCCCACACGGACAGCGTCGATGCCGGGAACGTGACGGTCTGGCTGAACATCACGCGCTGGTAGCCGGTTCGGAACCCGTGCCGAACCGCGTTGACGATGGCGCTCCACAGAAAGCTCATCACGTCACCGACGCCGACGCGTCCCTCGGTGAGCGGTGCCCAGTAGATCTCGTAGAGATGCACCTCGGCGGTGCCGAGCGTGAGCTCGGCGCGCGGAATCAGCGTACCCGCTCCGGCTTCACGAGCATCTGCGTTCGCGCCGCTCGCGGCGACGAATCGCGTCGTGATCGGGACGCTGGTGCCAGCCGCCGACCGAACGGCGCTCGCGACGCCCTCCAGCGTTTCGAACGGCACCTGTTGCCCCATGCCATGAGCGACCACGATCGCGACGCGCTCGACGGTGTTCGGGGTGGACGCCGCGGGCTCCGCCTGCCGCGCGGTCGCGAGGTCCTCGAGGGGTTTGATGACGGCCTTCATGAATGCTCCGGCGTGCCCGCGGCCACACCAGGAGAGGTGGCCGCCGGAGCACGTCAGTCGATGTCCGCGCTCATCGGAGCATCGCGATGCGTGCATTCATGATCTTGCCCGCGGCGCGCGCGCGAATGAAGTAGACGCCGTTTCCGGCCGCTCCGCCGTCGTCGCGGCGACCGTCCCACTCGAGCCGATGCCAACCGGGTTCGAATACGCGGCGCTCGAGATCCCGGATCCGCGCGCCCCGCACATCGTAGACCGCCACGGCAACCTCGGTCCGCTGCGGTAGCGACAGCTCCAGCGCGGCGCGGCCGCCGGCGGGGTTCGCGCCAATGTTGCGCAGCGCGAATCGCTGTGGCACGACACGCTCCGCGGTGGTGTTCGGGGGCACGATGCGCAACGTGCTCGACATCCAGCTCCCCATCACGCCCAGCGCATCGGTGGCGACCAGCTCGAGCCGCCCGAGATCGGTCGTCACGAGCGGGACCGTCCACCGATGGTGGCGTTGCGTGAGATTGCCGGCGACGAGCACCCAGGACTCGCCGTCATTGGCCGAGTACCACAGGTCGTAGCGCAGCACCGTGGGTCCGCCGTCCGTCCAGGTGAGATCCACCTGGGAACCCGCATGGTACATCGCGTTCGGCGGGCCGACGTGTGGGCGCACCATCCGCACGATGTCGAGCCCGGTGAACCAGGACAAATTGCCGATCCTGCCGGCCACGACCACCGGTACGTTGTCGCCATCGACGATGGCTTCGAGCACGGATTCCCGATCGAACTTGCAGTGCATCGACTGACCCGAGTACGTGACGGGTCCCGACGAGTCGACCGGCACCACACCCTGGACGAGCACCGAAGCGATGTCGATCGCGTGGGGATCGAACCCAGCGGGAAGCGTGATCTTCCCGTTGACCCATTGCCCGTTCGAGTTGCGATTGAGCGAGTTGGGATCCAGTTCCAGAGCCGCATCGATCGAACCGACATGGAGCGTAACAGGCACGATGACGATCGGCGTCTCGAGGTCGTTGCTGTGCACGCTCAACTCAGCCGCGTAATCGCCATCGGCGAGCCCGTGACCGTCGAAGGCAACTCCCACGCTCGTCGCACCGCCCGCGGGCACCACGAAGTTGAGCGGATCGATGGTGAGCCACTCGGGGCCGTGATTGAACTGAACCGCGAGCCCATTGTGAATGTAGCTCTGGTTGAACGCCGCCGTGAGTCCATCGTCGCCCGCGGGGTTCTGGATGCCCACCGTCGCACCGCTCAGACTCCCCGCCATGGATTGGTACTGGTAGGTGATCTTCCCGGACGGCTCGAGGATCACCTGGAACGTGTAGGACCCGCCCCCGGGACTCGCGGTGTTCACATTGACCCACGATAATACGAAACGACCAGCGTCGGCCTGGGCGTAGGCGCGCTGCGTGCTGCCGAAGACGAGGTCGTCCCAGAACGGCGCCAGGAGATTCTTCGGAACGTTCGTCGAGTCCCCGGGGAGTGACACGTTGTTCGGCGAGGGATACGTGTCGGTGAATGACAGGAAGCCATTCGTGCACACGTGCACCGACTCGTAGCTCTCTCCATAGAACGGGAAGCTGAAACCGAGGGGCACATTGAGATACATGTTGTCGTTCCCCGAGAACGGCAGGCGATGGTCCGGGGTGGCGATCTCGGCCCATGCGAACGCCGGGCCACCCGGCGAGTCGCTGTCGGACCAGCTGTAGCCGAACGTATCCGGCCCACCGCTCCCCTGCGTGCGCGGACCTTCCGGGCCCAAGGCCGCGACGGCCGCGGGCGTGGGCCGGCGTCGCATGGTCACCTCGAGATCGCTGCCGCCCTGATTGCGAACGGTGAGCGTCTGGGTTTGATCGTCCGCCACATCTCCGAGCTGCGGGGCCAGCGCCGCACTCAGGGACGCCGGCGTGACCAGGACCTCCGGCCGCACGAGGGCAGTCCCGCTGAGCGCCACGTGGTAGGTGTGCTCGTCCGGATCATCGGAGACTACGGTCAGCATTCCGTTGCACGGAGCGCAGGGTCCCGCCGGAGCGAATCGCACGAGCACCGGCAGCGTGTCGAGTCCCGCGATCGTGGCCGGCACCACCGGCGCGGGATTGAACGAGAAGCCGGCGCCACTGATCGAAATGCTGCTCACGTGGAGCGGCACGCGGCCGGCATTGTTCAACACGGCGGGCAGCGTCACCGACTCGCCGACGAAACGCGGGCCGAAATCGACCGGACCGGCATCGATGTCCGGCACGTCGACCACGTTCAGGTGGGCCGCGACGCGTACCTGGCTCTCGTTGGGGTCGTTGCTGGTGATGAACAGCTGGTTGTCATATTGACCGACTTCGAGTCGGGTGGCATCGAAACCGACCTCGAGATCGAGATGACTGCCGGCGGGAACCGTGCCGGACGTCGGTGACACCGAGAGCCACTGTGGCACTGCCGCGAACTGAACCGCGAGCCCGTTGTGGAGATAGGTGGTGTTGAAGGCGGCCGTCAGCCCATCGTCGAGCGTCGCGTTCTGGATCCCGATCGCTCCGTACGTCGGGAATCCACCGACGTCCAGGTACTGGTACTGGATCCGCCCGTTCGGATAGAGATGGATCTGGAATGTGAACGCGGGTCCGCCGCCCAGGTAGGTGACGTTCTGATACTCGACGATGAAGCGTGACCCGTCGTTGTGGTAGAGCACGGCGCCCGGGAGCGTGAACAGATCGGCCCACAGCACGGCCAGCATGTTCTCCGGCGCGAACGGATGAGGGAGCGGATAGTTGATGTATTGGGCCGAAGGCGAGGTGAAGCTGATCCAGCCGTTCGAGCACACGCGCAGCGACGAGAACTCCTGGCCGTAGAACGGGAAATCGAACCCGATCCCCACCGGACCGAAGTTCCAGTCGTCGCCGCTCGCCGGCACCGGGGTTCCGACTCCGGAGATCTCCACCCAATCGAACTCCGGTCCACCCGGTTCGTCGCTGTCGATCCAGCGATATCCGAACTGGTCGGGCCCGCCGCGGCCGTCCCGCACCGGCGGCCCATGCCGCGCATCGATCTGCCCCTTGTCGAGCGACACCTGTGGGAACAGCAGGCTCGGCTGCGGGGACAGCGGCGCAAGGCTGAACGTCAGCGGGCTGCCTCCGGTGTTCGCGATCCTCACCGTGCGCGTCGTCTGCTGATCGGGGACCAGATCGACGCTCATGGAATCCGGGGCGACGCCGATGTCCGGAGCCAGCAGTCCGAGGCCCGACAACGCCACCGTCACCTGCGGCTCGTCCGTATCGTCACTGTGCACCGTCAGCGTCGCCGGCGCCGGCGCCGCGACCGTCGGTTGGAACGTGACGAGCACGGTGCGCGAGGTGGCGGGCGCCAGCGTGAATCCTCCGGCCAGATCCACCTGATACCGGGGGCTCGACACCGTGATTCCGCTGACCGTGAGCAGATCGGTCCCGGTATTGCGCACGTCGAGCGACTCCGCCTGCGACGCGCCCACGAACAGCGTGCCGAAGTCGATGGACGTCCGTGACAGCTCGATGTCCGGAGCGCCGGTGACGTGCAAGTGTGCCGGCACTCCGACTTCCCCTTCGTCCGGATCGTTGCTGCTCACCACGACCCTGGCCTCGTAATCGCCGCCAAACATCCCGGTCGCGTTGAATTGCACCTGGACGGTCGTCATTTGTCCGGCTGGAATGGTCCCGTTTCCCGGACTCACGCTCAGCCACGGCACCGCTCCCATCGACAGTCCGTTCTCGACGATCCGCTTGAAGATCGTGTAGTCCGCCCCGTTCGCCCAGGCGAAGTCATCGGGCGGGTTCACGTAGTAGACCAGCTCTCCCGCCCCCAGAGCCTTGTGCACCAGGGCGGCGCTGCCGTATCCATTCACCGCGGCGACGGTGGCCGCGGGATCGGTGATGCGCAGCATGTAGTACGACGACTCGTACGTATTGAAGCTCACCGTCGCGGGCAGCCCGTATGCGAGCGGGTCGGCCGGATTCGTCACCGTCAGATGTGGCGGCGGTGAGACGAGCCAACCCATCTCACCGTTGTGTCCCAGGAGATAGGACTGCAGCCCGTTGTAGAATGGGCCCCAGTTGCTCCCTCCGATCATGAACACCAGCCGCCCTTCGGCTGTCGCGCCCGCGAGCGCGGCGCAGCTGGCCTCGTTCACATAGCCGCCGTTCATCGCGACGATGATGATTCCATAGGAATCGAAGTCGATTCCGGTGAAGTCATCGGTGTAGCGGATGTGATAGCTCCGCCCCAGCTCGTCGAGAGCGCGCAGCACCGAGTTCGAGATCTGACCGGTCGTCGTCAGCACCAGGATGTCCGCAGTCCCGATCAGCCGATCACGCCCTCCCGGCGGATCGATGCCCGACTTCACCGGCTGCGATTGCTCCTGACCCGGAATCGCGACCGAACCCACCTGCTCACCGTGCCAGGGTGGGGGCGCCGGCGGCATCGTGAACGCGATCGCGGGAGCATCCGCCGAAGTCGGCGGACGGGTCACGACGGTGAACACGAGGTCCGCGAGACCGGTGTTGTGGATCCTGAGCAGCCGCGTCGCTTGCTGACTCGTCAGCAGGTCCGCACTCAGCGAATCGGGATCGACGGCCACATCGGGCGGCAGCACCCCCGTCCCGGACAGCGGCACGGTCACCACGGTTTCGTCCACGTCATTGCTGTGAATGGTCACCGTTGCGGTTGCCGGCGCGGCCACGGTGGGGCGGTAGGTCACCATCACCGTGCGCTCGTCGCCCGGCGCCAGCAGGAACCCGCCGGTCACGTCCAGCTCGTATTGGGTGCTCGACTCCGTGATCGCGCTCACGGTCAACAGGTCGGTTCCGGCATTGCGTACGACCAGCGATTCGGAGCGCGCGAGCCCCACGAACAACGAGCCGAAATCGATCGATGCTCGAGACAGCTCGATATCCGGCGCACCGGTCACGTGCAGGTGCAATGGAACCGCGACCGTGGACTCGTCGGGATCGTTGCTCGCGATCACGAGCCTCTCGTCGTAGTCGCCACCCAACATGCCGCTCGCATCGAAGCCGACCTCGAGATCGACGTGGCCGCCGATCGGAACCGTGCCGGACGAGGGCGATACCGACAGCCACGGCGGAACAGCCGAGAACTGAACGGCGAGCCCGTTGTGGAGGTAGGCCGTGTTGTAGGCAACCGTCAGCCCATCGTCGCGCGCCGCATTCTGGATCCCCACGGCTCCGTACGTCGGAGATCCACCGAGATCCAGGTATTGGTAGACGATTCGCCCGTTCGGATAGAGCTGGATCTGGAATGTGAACGGCGGGCCGCCGCTCAGATAGGTCACGTTCTGATACTCGATGATCAGGCGATTCCCATCGCTGTGGTAGATCACCCCGCCCGGAGGCGTGGTCAGATCGGCCCACATCGCCGCCAGCAAGTTGTCCGGCGCGAACGGACTCGGCAGGGGATAGTTGCTGAACTGTGCCGACGTCGACGAGAAGCTGATCCAGCCGTTCGAGCACATTCGCACCGACGAGAACTCCTGCCCGTAGTACGGGAAATCGAATCCGATCGGTATCGGGCCGAAATTCCAATCGTCGCCGAACACCGGCACCAACGTGCCCACACCGGCGATCTCGACCCAGTCGAACGCCGGTCCGCCCGGCTCGTCGCTGTCGATCCAGCGATATCCGAACTGATCGGGGCCGCCGCGGCCGTCCAGCACCGGCGGACCATGGCGCGCGTCGAGCTGACCCTTGTCGAGGGATACTTGTGGAAAGCTCAGGCTCGGTTGCGGGTTCACGAGACCGACGCTGAACGTCAGCGGGTTGCCCCCCGAGTTCGTGACCCTCAACGTGCGCGACGCCTGCTGGCCCGTGAGCAGGTCGGCACTCAGCGAGTCGGGCGCGACACCGATGTCCGGCGCCAACAGGCCTGTGCCCGACAGCGTCACCGTGACGTCCGACTCATCCACGTCATTGCTGTGCACCGTGAGCGTGGCCGGTGCCGGCGCCGCGATCGTGGGCCGGTAGGTCACCAGCACCACGTGAGATGCCGAGGGCGCCACCGTGAATCCGCCAGTCACACCCAGCTCGTACTCGGTGCTCGACAGGGAAATCCCGCTCACGTTGAGCACGTCGGTGCCGGTGTTGCGTACCTCGAGCGACTCCGCGCGTGCCAACCCAATGAACAACGAGCCGAAGTCGATCGAGGTCCGTGACAGTCCGATGTCCGGCGCCCCGGTCACGTGCAGATGCCCCGCCACGGCGATCTCCGACTCGTCGGGATCGTTGCTCTCGACGACGATCTCCCCCTCGTAGTCGCCGCCAAACAACCCGGCCGCGTCGAACTCGACCTCCACCGTCGCCGACTGCCCGGGCGCAAGGGTGCCCGTCTCGGGATTGACGCCGAGCCACGGCACCGCCCCCATCTCGAGAGCGTTCTGCACGATCTGCTTGAAGATCGCGTAGTCCGCCGTATGCCGCCACGCGAACTCGTCCGGAGGATTCACATAGTAGACCAGTGTCCCCGCGCCAATGGCCTTGTGCACCAGCGCGGGATTCCCGTTCCCATTCATCGCCACCACCGTGGCCATGGGATCGTTGATGCGCAGCATGTAGTAGGACGCTTCGAGCGTATTGAAGTTCACGGTCGGCGGCAGCCCCTCGGCCAACGGGTCGCCGGGATTCGTCACGTTCAGATGGGGTGGCGCCGACAAGGTCCAACCCATCACGCCGTCGTGTCCCAGGAGATAGGTCTGCATGCCGTTGTAGAACGGGACCAGGTTGGTCCCGCCGATCATGAACACGAGCCGCCCCGCGGTGGCCGCGTTCGCCAGCGCCGCACAGCTGTTCTCGTTGATGTAGCCGCCATCCATCGCCGCGATGATCGTCGTATAGGGCGTGAAGTTGATGTTGGTGAAGTCCTCGCCGATCCGCACCTCGTAGTTCCGGCCCAGCTCGCCGAGGATGCGCAGCAACGACGAGGCAATCGGAGTCGTCGTCAGCACCAGAACGTCCGGCGCTCCCGTCGGGCGATCCCTGCCTCCTGGCGGATCGATCGCCGATTTCAGGAAGTGCAGGTGATCCTGCCCAGGGATCGCGACCGATCCCACCTGCACGCCATTCCATGGCTCGGCCGGCTCCGTGGCCGCCGTCGCCGGGGCACCGACGATGGGCGCGAGTCCCGGCACCCGCGTCGTCAAGGTGTAGGCCAGGTCCGACAGGCCGGTGTTGCGGATCGTGAGCGCGCGCGTCAGCCGCTGGCCGGTGAGCAGGTTCGCGCTCAGCGAGATGGGTGTGACTTCGATGTCCGGCGGCAACAGCCCGGCACCCGAGAGCGGCACGACGATGTTTCCTTCGTCCACGTCGTTGCTCTGGAGCGTCAGCGATCCGGTCACGGTCCCCACGGATGTCGGGCGGAATCGGACGATGAGATTTCGCACCTCACCCGGGGCGAGATCGAACCCGCCCGCGGGGGCCGTATAGACCGGCGGCGTGATGGTGACGCTGCTCACGTGCAACAGGTCGGTGCCCTGATTCTCGACCCGCACGGTATCGATGCCCTCGGCCCCGATGAACATCGGCCCGTAGTCGATCGCCGTGGGCGACACATCGATGTCGGGCGCGCCGGTCACGTGCAGATGCGCCGGCACGAGAACCTCGGCTTCGTCTGGATCGTTGTTGGAGACGCGAATCGTGGCATCGTAGTCACCGCCATAGAGTCCCGCGGCATTGAACGTCACCGCCAATTGCAAGGTCTCCGTCCGGCCGACTCGTCCGCCCGGGGGCGCGACCGAGAGCCACGAGATCATCTGGTCGGTGATCAACGTCTGGTAATAGGCGACCGGCTCGGAATAGATATTGGGAGACACGTTGACATTGGACACCGGAGGAAACTGAGCGTCGGGGGCCCAGGTCCATCCGACGGCCCCGGTCAGCGATCCGAACGTCGCGGGTATCGGATAGGGGTAGATGTTCTGCTGATTGAAGTAGGTGGACGCCTCCGCGAACGACGCCGCGATCAGGTAGTGCCGGCCCGCCACCATTTCCACATTCACCGGGCCCGAGCTGTACCAGCCCAGCCCGGTGCCCGAAGGCGTCGCGTTGGAAGCGCTGATCAGATGGAAGGCACCGGTCGGCGCCATTCCCTCGTAGACCACGAACCACAGCTCGGTCGACACACCCGGGTCGAGATAGAGACGGTGTTCGCGCAGCTGGCGCGTGGTGGTGCAGGCGAACATGTTGCCGCGCATGCGAGGGCCAGCGAAGAACGGGTTCTGGTTGCTGCCGAAAATCTCCTGGTTGGCGTCGATCACCTGGCGGCCCGGCCCCGACGGAACGATCACGCCACTGCCGGTACGATCGATCGTGACGAGATCGGCGGGCAGCTCTTCGCCCCGCCGCTGACCGAGACTCTCCACCGACACCGGGCGCGCCGTTGCCAGAACGGCGGCCGGAATGTCCCGACTCGGAGCGATGACCTCCACAGAGATCTCGGATTGCGCCGCATTGGCGACGCTCACTTCGAACAACAACTCGCTCGCCCCCGTGTTGTGGAGCGTCAGCGTGCGCGCGGCGGTCTGACCGGTGAGCAGATCCGCGCTCAGCGACATCGGGGCGACGTCGATCTCGGGCGAGCCGAGCGTGGTGGCCGAGGCGACATTCGAAATCGAACCACCATTGTCGAACTCGTCGAACGCCCGCAGTGCGAAGTAGTAGGTGCTCGAGAACGCGAGTCCCGTGACGTTCATCGCCTGCGGGCTTCCGGAGGGATCGGGATTGGGCGGCCCCAACGCGAGTGTCGCGCTCGAGAACGTGCCCGGCGTGATCGGAGTCGCCGCGTAGCGGACTTCGTAGCGGCTCGCCCGGCCCGCGCCGCCGTCATCGCCGGTCGCGGTCCATGCCAGCTCGACGCGACTGCCCTCGATGAGCGACACCGACAGATCCGCGACCGCTCCCGGCGGGATCGAGTCGCGCTCCGCGATCGCCAGCAGCGCGTTGAGACGCCCGCCGGTGAGCACGCGTCCCGTCAGCGATGGCCGGGGATCGACGGTGCTGAGCAGCAGGTTCTTCGCCGCGATCGGCGTGATGCCGGGATTGCGGGCGAAGATCAGCGCGAGCACTCCCGCGACGTGCGGCGTGGCCATCGACGTTCCGCTGATCGTGCCATAGGTATTGCCTGGAAACGTGCTGAGGATGTTCGAGCCGGGCGCCGCGAGATCGACAGTGGTCAGGCCGTAGTTGGAATAGCTGGCGAGGACGTCCCGGTGGTCCGTGGCCGCGACCGCGACGAGACTCGGCACGTCGTAGGTCGACGGATAGTGCGGTGACAGATCGTTGTTGGCGTTCGAATTTCCGGCGGCGGCGACGAAGATGGTCCCGGCCGCCTCTGCATCGAGGATCGCGCTGCGCAGCGCCTCCGAGAATCCGCCTCCGCCCCAACTCGCGTTGATGACGTCGACGCCCATATCGGCCGCGTACTCGATCGATCGGATCGCGTCTTCGGTCGTGCCGCCGAGCGGGCCGAGCATCCGAATCGGCAGCAGCTTCACGTTCCAGTTCACACCCGCAACGCCGATGCCGTTGTTCCCGACCGCGCCGCATGTCCCGGAGACATGGGTCCCATGGCCATCCTGGTCCGTGGGATCGTTGTCGTTGTTCGCGAAGTCCCACCCGTGCACGTCGTCGATGTATCCGTTGTGATCGTCATCGATGGCGTTGCCCGGAACCTCGCCCGGATTGACGAAGATGTTGGCGAGCAGGTCGGGATGCGTGTAGTCCACGCCGGTGTCGATGATTCCGATGAGCACGGCGTTGGAGCCGGTCGAGACGTTCCACGCCTGAGTCGCGCGGATGTCGGCGCCCGGCGTGCCGCCGGTCTGCCCGGTGTTGAGCATGCCCCACAGATTCGAGAACAGTGGATCGTTCGGAACGACGTCCGCGTGGAGTATGTAGTTGGGCTCGATGTATTCGACATCGGGGTGGTACTTGAAGCGCGCGATCGCGACCTTCACGTTGTCGTGCGAGATTCCGACATGGTCGGCCTTGATGCGCTTGAAGTGGCGGGTATGACGCGAG